>TARA_R110002012_G_scaffold106871_2_pt1 | contig 68779 bp, 67 predicted proteins | sample TARA_R110002012 | Tara Oceans TARA_R110002012 (sample SAMEA4396515) | marine metagenome | biome: Westerlies Biome; feature: [DCM] deep chlorophyll maximum layer (ENVO:01000326); material: water (ENVO:00002006), including particulate matter (ENVO:01000060) such as... | depth 40 m
GACCATTGTCGGACTTCGGGTGCTGGTCCGTTTCGGAAGCGTTCCAGCGTCTCCTCGGGAGTCTCGCCAGCCTGTGCGGTATATTGCTCCCGAATTTCGTCATTCATGCGACGGATTTTGCGGGACAGTTTCACGATGATCTGGTCGAGGATTTCCTCTTGGTGGGAGGGGTCGCCGGCGTTCTCGAAGCCGTCAAAGAGGGTTTCGAAGGAAACCTTCGGATCGACAACGATGGGCCGCATCTCAGTCATGGCCTGAAGGTTCGGGTAAAGGTCGACTGCGTCGTAAATTTGGAAGGCCTCCTTGCCGATCTCGTCGCACTTGCGGGTCGCGCGGCCGATCATCTGATCATAGAGGATTCGGGAGTTCACACGGCGCAGGAAGACCAAGTTGGTAATCGCAGGAACATCTATGCCCGTCGTGAGCAAATCGACCGTTACGGCGATCCTGGGATCGGCCTCATTCTTATATTTCAGGATCAGCTTGCCGGGCTTGTCGACTGACCCGGTGACCTTCTGGATCATATCATCGCGAATTTCGAGACCCTCGTCCCGGTAGGCATGCCGAAGACACTGGACGACCTCGTCGGCGTGATCGTCGGAAGTGGCGAAGACGAGCGTCTTGCCGGCATCCGGCGACATGATGTCTATTCGACGTGCGATTTCGGCCGCGACGACCTGGTTGAATTTCGGCGCGCGCACCTTCCGATTGAAGTGCTCGACTGTGAAGTCCAGCTGGTCCGGGAGAGTGGCGATGTCAATCTCGCCGGTGCGGGGGTCCAGCACATCGATTGTCTCGCCCGCCTCAATCGTAATTCCTGCCTCGCTGAGCGCGGTCTTGATCAGGTGAGGCGGATCGTGATCGATCAGCCATCCATCAATGACTGCCTCGCGATAGCTGTAGCGGTATATCGGGTCACCAAAGATCTGAGCGGTGTGCAGCGCCGGAGTCGCGGTAAGCCCGACCTTCACGGCATCAAAATACTCCACGACCCGCCGATATTTTGACACGTAGTCGTTCTGATCCCGAAACGTCGTCTCTGCCTCGCTCATCTCTCGGTCGAGAAGGTAGCCCCGGTGACATTCGTCTATCAGGATCAGATCATACTGATCGACTGGAGGTCTTTCACCGGGTTCGCGCTCGAGCACGCGCTTCACGAGGCTCTGGACCGTGCAGATGTGAATCTTGGCGTCACGGTCGATGACCTGGTCCTCAAGACCTCTGAGACCGAATATTTCAGCGAATGTCTTGGCGCCGACCATACGCGTCGTCTCGAAGGCGCTCTCAGCCTGTTCCCCGAGTGCGCTGCGGTCGACAACGAAACAGACCCGCAAAAACCGTTTCGCATCGAGAAGCCGGTAGATCATCGCGATGGCCAGCTTGGTCTTACCGGTGCCCGTCGCCATCGCGACCAGCATTTCACGCTGTCCGTCGGAGAGACCTTTTTCGACGGCCTTGATCGCCTTCCTCTGATAGGGGCGCAGGTCAAAACCGAAGTTGAAGGGTTTTGCCTCCAATTCCTTCTCCGCGGCCCGCCGATTGACCTCCAGCCTTTCTACGAGGCCTTTTGGTGTGAACCACCCCTCCAGAGCGCGGGAGGCATTGGAGGGATCACGTGTGTCCCGGAACCAGATCCCGCTGTGGGTCGCCATCGCCGGATAGAAGCCCCGTCCGTTGGTGGCGAAGACGAAAGGTGCCCGGTGCCCATCCCAGGGTCCACCGGCGAAGTCGAAGCTCTCATGAGGCTGGATATCGCGCGAGTAGCGACTCGCCTGCACATCGACAGCGGACATGATGTTCTTGCGTTTGCGCTTGGCCTCCACGACCCCGATCAAAGTGCGTCCAGCGAAGAGAGCGTAATCCGCCGGGCCCGAGGATGTCGGCCATTCGGCAATGGCCATGTTGCGGTTCTTTTCAGGACGGGTGCCCAAAGAATATCGCAGCGTCCCGCTGTCGACATCCCACCCGGTCTGACGGAGCTGTTCATCAACCAGTAGCCGCGTATCGGCCTCGTCGAAGTCCATGTCCTTGGCCGACTCGAAAGCGGCCTGGATGAACGTTTGCGTTTTGCCGCGGTCGACCGGTCGTGCCGCGCGACTCTCGGCTTCCTCGGCCAGCTCCGCGTAGATCGCCCGTTCCTCTTCCGCGAGCCGGGCCCTGTCTTCAGCATTCAGGGCGGCGCCATGAGCGTTCGCAGCCTCGTCGGCAAGACGTGCGGCTTCAGCCGAACGCTGCTCCAGTTCTGACCGTAGCGCCGCCACCTGATCCTTCAGCGCGGGCGCGTCGGTCTCTGCCAGTTTCGGCGGGTTGAAAGGCATGGTTAGCCGCGGCTGTCGAGTCGCAGACGCACGCAGCCAGACTCCAAGACGATGGCAAAGCTTGATGGCTTCGAAGGCCATCCGGCGTTCGCCGTCGTGACCGTGGACCGCAGCGTTACCCTCGACACGCAAGCGATGGAGGATGTCGAGGATCTCGGTCGGCACAAGACCATCGCGCCGGATGTTGCGGAGCATGTCAGCGAACGTATCGATGCTGGCAATGTCTGCCCCAGCGGACTCAGCAACGACCCGCGCCATCCGCTCTGCAAATTGCCGAGTCTTGATCAGCGCCGTATTCGCATCGTCTACGAAGTATCGTTCGGCATGCGTAGCAAGAACTGCCAGTGGCGGGTCAATATCTTTCAGATGGTCAAAGTTTGGGCTGTTCATTGTAAGCGGTCAATCAGGAGGTCGCGCGGACGCTCAGACCGAGGAGTTTCGAGCATCCGCGGGATCGGTTGCCGTCTTCTCCCGGACCAATGCGAGCGCAAAACGTGATCGGTCGGCATCCCGTGTTTCCTCATCCCGTGCTTATAGCGGAGCAACTGGGATTTCTGAGCAGGAATACATCGCATAGGGCCGTGGCCGGGCCTGTGACAGCTGCGTCAACCTTTACAATTTCCATAGCGCACGATTCCCCATGGCTTTCATTTTTGCCAAGGATTGCATGAACGTGTGGCAGGATGCCACGTTTTATGCGTCCTTGGCGTGCTTCTCAGGTCATCGACTCGGCGACGGCCTGCTCTCCGGCGTCGTGATTTTCGCGTAGCTCGGACTCTTCCCCCTGTGGTTCCACCCTTTTTCAAAGGTTCCCTCAGGTTCCCATTAGGAATTCGAATAACTTTCTAAAGGCTTAGATATGATTGCTGGGGAATGCTACGGAATTCAATCGGGAATAACGGGCAATTCGGGCACGCACGCGGAATTCTTTCGCTCATTTCACGGATTTGGGTGACGGGTTTCACGGCCCACCCCGCGCAGACTACGGCAAGCCAAGCGGATACCACGGATATACAAGCAGAAAGTTTGGGTGGTCCTGCATTTTGCGCGGGTCTCTCTGGGGCATAAGTCCTCTTCGGATCAACCGAAGGAGATGCTGATGTCCAGTCCGCGCCACTACAGATGCGAAGAGAAGGTAGTGCAACTTCTCGAAAAAAAGAAACTGAGCCTGAACGCACTTCGCCTCGTTCAAGCGACCTATCACCATCTCGACAATCACCCTGGATGGACGCCCTCTCATATGAAATTGACCGACAAGTTCGGCAATGAGCGGATCTGCACCGCGCTCTGCTCGATCCTCTGTGCGACGACAGGATCACCGGGCGCGAACGATATCAGCATGATCCGTCAAGGGATGCGGGACGTGGAGGACGCGGACCTGTTTCGCGTATTGGAGTTGAATGGTCGCCGATTGAGGTTCAGGTATAGCTCTGCGCTCGCCGACGCGACGACACACTATACGAAGGCGAAATTTGCTATTCTGGATTGTGGGATCATCGCGCAACTCCGGTCCCCTTGGCAGATCGAATTCTACACCCGCGCGGAGATGGTCCAGCGCCAGCGGCACCCAATGTTCTACCTACCTCGGGTCTGTCCGGAAAAGGAACCTTGGAGCGAGACAAAGCGCAGGTGGTTTTCTGCGGCCAGCCGCGTCGGCGACATTCTCGGGCATCACTACGTCTTTATCCCAGAACTCGACGAACTTTGCGAACATGTAGCACGGGTAAAGGTGAAGATCGTCCATCAGCGGACGCAATGGTCGGAAGGCCGCCTGTTTCCTCGCCGAGCCGCCGAGCCTGTCAGCATCGTTGCCAACGGGAAGAGCCAGACACTCACACGACATGATCTCACCAGGAGGAAAAACTGGACCCGGGTAGCGGGACCGGTCCCGGATGCAGCGAGTCCAGTGCAGTAGATGCATGGCAGGAAGGCGCGGTTGGGATCGAGCGCCCAGACGCAGGTGTCGAACTCAAGCATGGCGCGGTCCGCGTGCCGTCGAACAGCAATCCTTGCGGCCGTAACCGGATGGGTCCGTATTCTGAGAAGCCGTGGGACACCTTGAAGCTAAGCCGTTGGTTCGTAAGGCGACAGTTTCTGCCCCGCGTGGGACACCTTGCCCTTTATTCCTTGGGCTTTTGGGACGGGTGGCATTCCCCTACGGGCTGCCACTTGTAATTCCATAAATGATACCTTCTCAGAAGTAATTCAGTGAGACCGACCATTCTGTCCGGTTCGGTGGCTGTCAGGTCGTGGGCTTGAGCGTCTTCTGGGGATTTAGATTCATGGTCGAATTACCCCATGCCAAAGGCACCTCACACGCTTCCAGCGCCGAAATAAAGCTGTTGCACCAGACTTTAACATCGGTCTTTACGACTTGGTCCATGCAGGCTGTGTAGCGTCGTTTTCTTTCCTTGAATGGCATATCCAAGGCCTGAGATAACGCTTCTGACATGCCCTCAATATCATAGGGATTAACCAATAAAGCTTCGGTCAGATCTTCGGCTGCACCCGCCAGATGCGACAATACCAATACTCCCGGATCTTCGGGATCTTGGGCGGCTATATATTCTTTCGCGACTAAGTTCATTCCGTCAGCCAAGGGTGTCACCATCCCGACGCGCGCACCACGGTAAAGTTTTGCCAGCACGTTACGGTCAATATTACGGTGGATATAGCGCAGCGGTGTCCAGTCCAATTCGGCATGTTCGCCGTTCAGCCGACCAGCCAGTTCCTCCAATTCGGACCTGATTTGCCTATACGCCAAGACCTCTTCGCGTGTCGGCGGTGCAATTTGCAAAAGGCTTACGCGCCGGTCCTTATCGGGTCGCTTTTCAAGATATTGCGCGAAGGCACGAAACCTATTTGGGAGCCCTTTTGAATAGTCGAGCCGATCTACCCCCAGAATATACTCCCCCCGCATGTCGGGACCAAGATCGGCACCAGCAAGACTTTGATCGGCAGCCCTAGTGAACGCTTTCACATCTATGCCAATCGGGAATGAGCGAACTGAAAACACTTGTGCGCCATACTTTATCCGACCATCCAGCATGACTTCGGCTTGATTTTGCGAGCGGAACATTTCAAGGCACCGCGCAACATCGGCACGGGTCTGCAAACCGACCAAATCATAATCCGCGAGCCAATCTGCCAAGTTGGCGCTTTCCGGCAGCGCACCCAGATCCCCTGACGTAGGAAACGGAATATGCAGGAAAAAACCTATTCGCCCCTTAAAACCAAGCTTGCGCAATTCGGAGGCCAAAGGGAAAAAATGGTAATCCTGTATCCAGATCAGATCGTCGGGTTCGATTACATCGATGACGAGACGAGCAAGACGTTTGTTCACCTCCATATATGCGGTCTGGAAGCTGCGCTTGAGATCAACCAAATCGCCGCGACGATGGCAGACCGGCCACAGGACGGAGTTGGCAAAACCAAGGTAGAATTCTTCGTGTTCACGTTGGGTGATTTGGAAAGCCAGCCGCGTGTATCTTGTTTCGTCTCCGATTTCTTGCAGAGACGAAGTCGGCGCTTCGGACAGTTCGGGGTGGGATCCTATCCAGATGCCGCCTTTTTCACAAAGCGTACTGTGCAGCGCAACAACCAGACCACCAGATGGTTCTGCCTCGGTTGGGATACGGTTGGAAACGACGACTAATCTACCCCCCATGGCGACCTCTCAAAACCTTTAAACAAAAGCAAAGTCACCGCCAGAACGTGGCGATCTTTACAATAATTAACCACAAAGTGACTATAGTAATATAATTACCCATGTCGCTTTATGGTTCCCACCCGACGGTAGTTTAACGCACAATCCTAGAGCTCTTCCTCCCATGACCGCGATAGTCGCATCGCCCCGTTGATGATGCCTGCCATCGAATAGGTCTGCGGAAAATTGCCCCAAGCTTCACCAGTCGCAAATGATGTGTCCTCGGACATCAGCCCAAGAGGGTTTCGCGCTTCAAGCAGCGCCTCGAACAAGTCACGTGCTTCCTCTTTTCGACCGATACGGGTCAATGCGTCGACCCGCCAGAATGCGCACAGGTTGAACCCCACTTCCGGTACCCCGAAATCATCCGCCTCTTCATAGCGCAGCATGAAGGCGCCACGACCCAATGTGGCAGACAAGGTTTCGACCGTGGCCACAAAACGCGGGTCCTGTGGAGGTAGAAACCCGACTTCACCCATCAATAAAACGCTGGCGTCGAGCGTGTTGCCGTCAAAGCTTTCGACAAAAGACTGACGCTTTTCCGACCAAGTGCGTTCAAGGATCTTAGCACGTATAATATCGGCGCGCTCTGTCCAATATGTCGCTCGTTTGGCCAGCCCCAAATGTGCTGCGATCTTGCCCAACCGATCACAAGCAACCCAGCACATCAGCGAAGATGACGTATGTATTCGCGATCGACTGCGCAATTCCCACAAACCTGCATCCGGCTGATCATGAAGCAGCCAAGCTTGCTCTCCCAACGCTTCAAGATGCTCGAATGCGGCTTTGCCGGTGTTCATGAATAACCGTTTGTCAAAGAATGCGGGAGCAGCCCCGAGTATGATATTGCCATAGGTATCGTGTTGAAAATGTTCGTGGGCCTGATTTCCGATGCGCACCGGCCCCATGCCCCGATACCCCTCAAGGCCTTCTGCGATACGTTCGGTCAATTCGGTTTCCAAACCCACGCCCAATACCGGTTGAATATGCCCGCCCTTGGCATCGGCCACCAAATTCATCAGCCACTGAAAGTAGTTTTCCAAGGTGCGCGTCGCAGCAAGGCTGTTCAGCGCCCGTACCGTAAACAATGCGTCGCGGACCCAGCAATAACGATAGTCCCAGTTGCGGGTACTGCCGGGCGCTTCGGGCAGTGAAGTCGTCATCGCAGCGATGATTCCCCCCGTCGGTTCGTAGCTGCATAGCTTTAGAGTTATAGCAGCGCGAATGACGGCCTCTTGCCACTCACAAGGGATAGCCAGCCTTTGCACCCACCGTCGCCAATACCGTGTCGTCTGATCGCTAAAGTCTCGGGCGACATGCTGTGGACTTTCAGACAATGTCTCATCCGGCGCCAGAACAAATGACATTTCCTGATCTAGGTTGATCAACCTCTCATCTAATACATGGTCCAACGGCGCATCGGTTGTCAGACGTACCACTTGGTCAGGGCCGACAAACCGCACGTGACTTGAACCGCGCGTCATCGAAGGGGGTACCGTGCCCCATTCGAATTGTGGCCTGATGCAAAACCGCACACGTGGTGCCCCGTCAAGTGGGCGCACCTGACGGATCAGCATCTGCGGTCTGAAAGATCGGCCCCGCGCTTCGAAACGCGGGCAGAAATCAATGATCTCAATGGCACCTGAAGCGCTGCGCAACACGGTGCGCAGAATAGCTGTGTTGGCCAAGTATGACTGTTCGGTCGTGTGGCAACCATCCAGTTCCACCCGAAACGTACCATCGTCAGTGCGACCCTTTCCGTGCCCTAGCAGCCCATGAAAAATCGGGTCTCCGTCGAAACGCGGCAGACAGTACCATTTGATAACACCAGCAGGGTCAATGAGCGCCGAAACTGCGCAATTGCCGATAATTCCAAGTTCCATTTATTTCCCTTTCGCAAGCAAGTGTGCAAGCCATTGGTGGAACGATCCTATTGTCTGCGCGCGATACATCGCCTGCGTCGGACCAGCCCCGATCTTTATCCCACTTCCACCTAGTCTCTGAGCCGCCTCAAAGCCGTCCTCGTCGGTTACATCATCGCCGATCATAATCGGTATCCGGCCAGCAAATTCGGGGCGGTGCATAAGGTGGGCAAGTGCAGTGCCCTTATTCACCGATGCTATCGCTATTTCGCTGACCATCTTGCCATGTATTGCTCGCAGCCCGGGCACTTGATTTGCAACGTTCTCCACCGTTTGCCGGGCGTTTTCACCTTGCTCTGGCGCGTGTCGATAATGGATCGCGATCGAGCCGGGCTTTTGCTCCAATTTGAGCTTGGCTTCAGCGGCAAATGTCTCAAGAGGACTCAGGACTTGGTGAAGTGCATTGGATGATAGCGGATGGCTGTCAGAACCACCGAACCGGTGGTCGTATTCCAGACCATGAGACCCAACTACCGGTACATCCAAAGGGGCCAAAATCTTCGATGCATCCATAAACCCCCTGCCCGTAAGGACGACGACCGCCCCATTGGTGAGATTGATCAACGTCGCAAGGGACTGTCTTATCCCATCAGAGATCGCTACCGCCGATGGATCGTCGCGGATCGGGGCAAGCGTGCCATCCAGATCAAAGAAAAAGCTATGGGATGATGGCTCAATTGTTAAATTTGCTAACTCTGACGACATGGAGCCCCTTTCATCGTTTGAAATGAACAGGTGATACTTATGTTCTTGTCTCTCAAGCCGCTGACCTCTCACATTTCCTTCAGTGGGCTATCTGCATTTGGGTTGGACGCCCGACAGGTGTCTTGCGCCGGCTCTGTGGACTTACTTAGTGCTGAAGTTCCAAAGTCTACACGTCAAGGCAAAACCATGCAGTAACCTTGCACCTGGTTGCGCCTAAAGGGCGACACCCACAAGATTGATCGGGGTTTCACAAGCTTGAATTTGAAGGCACATTCTCAACCTGATCGCTGTAACCCGTTCAGCTAACCCACAGACAACTATGAGTTGACAGATATAGCAGGTTCTGGTCGGGTAACTCTGGTTATAGGAAATCTTGAAAGCCTTGATATGGTGGATTTAGGCTGATATTTTGACATCATAACAAGCAGAGCGATGACCTTGCATTGACACGACAATTGAAGTCCCACGATTTTTACAACGATCTGAAAGAGATCGAGCGCAATACTCTTGTCCCTACGCTTTTACAAACTGTGACGTTGGCAACCGGAATGGGCTTTGCGGCAGTGGCCCGTGTGACAGCGTCGCGGTGGGTAACTTGCCAGACAGTAGACAAGATTTCCTTTGGATTGGCACCTGGCGACGAACTGGACGTAGAAAGCACGTTGTGTCACGAGGTGAGGCTTTCGAACACAGAGATTGTCATCGACGATGTCGTCAATGACCCTGTCTACTGCACACACCACACCCCCGCGACATACGGAATCCAAAGCTATATCTCGGTCCCGATTTACAAGAAGGACGGTACGTTTTTCGGGACGCTATGTGCAATTGACCCTGAACCCAGAAAGCTGAAAGATCTGCATATCCTAGAGATGTTTCGACTGTTTGCATCGTTGATCGGCGACAGTCTGGAAATCAACGTTCAGCTGCACGAAAGCCAGATGGCTCTCGACGAAGAGCGCCATCTATCGGAGATACAGCAGCAATTCATCGCCATTCTTGCGCATGATCTGCGAAACCCGGTCAGTGCTCTGGAAGCTGGTCTGCGTCTTATGGGGCGAAAAGAACTGGACGAACCGACGACCAAGCTCGTGACGCTGATGAAGGCATCGCTAGGACGAATGAGCAATCTTATTGAAAACCTTCTAGATCGGGCCCGCCAACGGCATGATGGGGGGCTGGTCATCGAACGCGACGCAGCCGAGCCCTTGGAACCGGTAATTCAGCAAATTGTTTCCGATATCCAAGCCGTATCGCCCGATCATGTTATAAAATGCGACATAGATCTAAACGGAAATGTCGACTGCGACCGGGAACGTATCGCGCAAATGCTGTCGAATTTGCTGCGCAATGCAATTACCCACGGCGCTGAGGGACAGCTGATCAAACTTGTCGCGAAGCGGGAAGACGGCGAAATAATGCTTTCGGTGGCGAACCAAGGCAAGATGATCCCACCCAGTATGTTGCCGGGTTTGTTCATACCTTTCCAGCAAGGTGGTGCTGATAAAAAGCGCAAAGGCCTTGGCCTTGGCCTATACATCGCCTCGGAAATTGCAAAGGCCCACGGCGGCACGCTGAACGTGGTGTCGGATGAACGGCAAACCAAATTTACGTTCCGAATGCCGCAAGGACCTGCTCCCTTTTAACACACCCTGCTTGCGGTCAAGTTTCGTCAGTTTAATATTTCAGATTTCCCTGACGCCTTGGGTCAGCATTTCGTCACATGCCGCACCGTGCAAAACAGAAATGTCCCCGGTTGTTTCAAGGATCACCGCTTGAACTCTGGATAAATCAAGTGCGTTAGCTTCACGCAGTTTTGCAATCAGATCCTCTTTCCTCACACGGGTCTCTTTTAACGCATCATGAAGGATGACGCCGTTTTTCATCAAAATAACCGGTCGATTTTGAACCAACTCGTCAAGCGTCGTTGAGCGTTGACGCAAAAAAGCCACCAGATATTGCACGGCAAACAGGCTTGCCATAGCCGTGAGGGTCTGTAACAGCCCCGTCCATTCGCTTGATTGCGACGCCCCTGCGAGCAGCGACCCCATGGCCACCGTCATGACGAAATCAAAATTGGTCATCTTCGAAAATGACCTCAGCCCGACAATGCGTACTAGAAAAATAACCCAGAAAAGCCCTAAAGCACTTAATAGTGCCCCTCTTGCCAAGGCGTCCAAGATGGCGTCATCGAAAAACATGGCGGGTCCTTTGCCGTTTGGTTAAATATTCATGCACCGGTTTATCCAGGGTCTGGGCTTTTCCGCCTCAACACGGTTCCCGTTCGAATCCGCATTCGGTCTGGGAGCGATCGCGACCAGCCGGTGTGACGAGGCAAAAACGCGACTAGGAGCCGACCCGTGCCGCTGAGTTCTTACGTCAATAACACGGGTCTGGTTCAAAGGATCTTGGCTAACATCCAAGTGCCCATACCCAGCATCATCAAATTCTCGGTTAGAGAGATGAAGCCCAGAGGCACATTGCTGTCACCGCCAACACAGGCACATTTAAGTTCTCGTTTCTCAATATATACCGCTTTGATAACCGACACCGCACCGATCCCCCCGATAAAAATCGCCACGGGCGCAGATAGCCACATCATCGCGCCTGCTGTCATCAGGATGCCGGCCAAGGCTTCACCGAATGGGTAAAGCTTGCCGTACGGGACCCATCGCTGCGCGAGCAAATCATAGTTCAGGAACATTGTAGAAAAGCTTTCCACGTTCTGAAGCTTTTGGACTGCCAGAAAGCACATGGAGATCGAGATGAACCATTCAAATGCGCGAAGCGTGAAAACGGTCTGGAAGCTGAACCATGACAACGCCAAGGCCATCAGAAACGCCATGCCAAAAATCGCGATCACGGGCTGGTAGGAGGTATCGGACTGTTGATCCTTGGGTTTGTCGAGGCCGAAAAACACTCGCAGATCATCATAACCACCAATCCGTTCGGCCCCGATAAACGACTGCGGCGTGGTTTTCACACCGTGTAGAGCCTTGAACGCATCGGTGTCCGCGCTTGTTTCAAGGTGGTGATCCTCGACCGTGTAACCTTGGCGTTCCAACAGGTCCTTCGATTTCAACCCGTACGGGCACATGTGCCCAGGCATTACCATTCTGTAAAGTTTGGCAGTTTTAACCTGATCGACCTGAGCCATGCGAAATCCCCTGTTATTTGCCGTCAATTTCAGGCGTAGCAGCAGGCCCACCCTGCAAATCAGCAATAAGCGCTTTCATCTCTGCTATCTCCAAGCGCTGTGCCTTGATGATGTCATCTGCCAATTTGCGAACACGTGGATCGGAAATATTAGCGCGCTCACTGGTCAAGATAGCTATGGAGTGGTGTGGGATCATGGCACGCATCCACGAGACGTCGCCAACGGTGGCCTGACTACGCACCAGAAACAACGCGAGCAAGAAAACAACTGCGCTACCCGCAAAGATCGACATGTTAGCAGCTTTATTGGAATACATACCGAGCATGAATGCCAGCATGATGATCGCCATCATCGCGCCCATCAAGATCGCCATGTAAGTGCGGGTTTCACTGTAGAAAAGATGATCCCACGCATAGTTATTAAGATACATCATTCCGAACATCACGATCGTGGCAGTGATGATCATCGCGAAAAAGCGCCAATAAGACATAAGGACCTCTCAAAAAATTGAATTGATATAGAAACGCAACTACATTCCAGCGCTGGAATGTTCCGAACGTATTTGAAATAGCCCAGTTTCCCTGAAAAGGCAGGCAATTTTCGAGAGGGACATCTAAGTGATTTCGGCAAGCAGCCTATCATTTTTGGACAGAAACGGGCCGGAAACCAGTGATTTTCGGAGGCGGTATCTTGAATATTCTGCCGAAGCTCATAGAGCTTCCTTGGAAGGTTGCGATGCTAAGTTCTTCTGGATCCAGGCATCACGCTAAGCTGGATATTGCCGTACGAGCTGACTGCGGTTGCAGTTAATCCGCCAAATTTGCGCCTTAGTTTAACCAATATGTTGATATTAATGGATCATGTACGAGAAAAATAACAATTTTAACCAGTTCAAGACCGAAAAACCCGGATACAAACGGTAGGTATAGCATGACGAAAACTCACCGAGCACTCATATATCAAGCAGTTCTTGTTGCCGTCTGTGTTTCCCTTTCCTACGTTTCGTTTGTGCTGGTTCATAACATTGCCACTACACGTTCACAGGGAAATTTTAACGTATTGGTCGATCAAAGCCTTAACCTGATCTACCAGCAGGGTGATAAATTCAATCGTACCCTTGACGGTATTGCGGGATTGGTGCTCGCGTCCGACGCCGTAACTTCGACTGAATTAAGCGCTTATGCGAATGCCTTGGATTTGCATAAGGACAAGATGGCCTCCAATGCGATTGGTTTTGCCTCACTTGGGCAAGTCACTGATCAGAGCCCGATTAATTACGTGAACACCCACTTGGTTGAAACAGCTTTGCCCACCCCTGTCGATGGCTCGGCGTCCGACCATTTCGTCATCAGACTGGCAGAGCCTCGGCCCCGGCACGCAAGCTTGTTGGGGTACGATTTCGCGAACAACACCGATTTACTATCCGCCGCGTTGACGGCCCGTGAAACAGGTGAAACCGTCGCTTCAACCGGTGTTCCCGAGGTAAATGAGGCTTCGGCATCGCGAGAAGTATTCTTATTGCGGCCTGTTTACAGAACACTTCCAGATACAGAAGCAAACACGTCTGAGAGGGCATTCGTTGGATTTGCATTTCTGATCACTAATTTCGGTCAAGTTTTCGTCGACTTAGCGTCAGCGCAGGAAAAGCTCGTGTCGCTTCGTGTGGAATATGATGATCATACCGACCACACAGTGATATCAAATTCAAAGTTCGTAGTTCACAAGTCATTGCAGATGTATGGTCAGGTGCTTAACCTGGTATGGGAAAGCACCCCTGATTTCGAAGCGCTGCAACCGTTCCGAGCGCGCTGGGTCGTCTTATCGCTAGGGTTGCTAATCACTGCTCTAATCTCAACGATTGTCGCCGTGTTTTCCAGAAGAGATCGCATGATTACCGCTATAGTCGAACAGAAAACCCGCGATTTGGAGACCCAAGACAAGGAAAAACGGTCGATCCTAGAAAACGCTATGCTTGCGATAGTTTCCGCAAATGCGGCAGGCGAAATTTTGGACACCAACGACGCTGCCAAAAAACTTCTTAGGCCGCTTGATGCCCACCAACAAGTCAAGGGCAAACTTCTTGGTCAATTATTGCCATCATTCAACACCGAAAGCCCCGATGGAGCATCGAAATTACATCTTAATGCCACCTCCGGAAGGTCAGACGGCCTGACAATAGAAATTGAAAAAAATACATGGGTCACCGCAGACGGTGACACCCGCATCACACTTCTTTTGCGAGACATCACCACTAGCGAACGCCATGCTCAGGAATTGAGAGAGGCGGAGCAACGCTGGAACTTGGCGCTCATGGGGGCGCAAATTGGTGTATTTGACTTGAATTTAGAGCATGATACCTCAATCGTTTCAGATACATGGCGCAACACTCTGCGGATTGCAGACCAAATGGGCGCACTCGACCCTTACCGCTTGCAACTGGACCGCATACATCCTGATGACTTACCCATTTTGCAGTTGGCCGAAATGGCTTGCATCGATGGTGAAACTGATCACGCGAAGGCTTGTTTTCGGGTAAACGTAGGGCAGGATGAATGGCGCTGGATAAAATCAGATGCCGTGGTGGTTAAACGTGCCGCAGATGGTACTGCGCTGCGAATGCTTGGCATACAGCTAGATGTCACGGAAAGCTTTCAATTAGATCAGATGAAACATGATTTCGTCGCGACGGTCAGCCATGAACTGCGCACACCATTGACTTCGATCAAAGGCGCGCTTGGCTTGTTGGCCCCCCAGGTGAAGGGTGAAAAGCCGCAAGCAACTGATCGCCTGATTGAAATAGCGACGTCGAATTGCGACCGCCTGACGAAGCTTGTTAACGATTTGCTGGATATGGAGAAGTTAAACGCAGGCAGCATGAGCCATGATACCAAACCGGAAAACCTTGCAGACATTATGGTGCTCGCTACGGAGCAGCTTGAAACCTATGCTTCCCAATGGGAAGTAGATCTAGAAGTCGCTATGGCACAAGGTGATCAATATATTCTGACTGATAAATTGCGTCTGACTCAGGTCTTGACCAACCTTTTATCGAATGCGTGCAAGTTTGCTTATCCTGGCACCAAAGTTTGCTTGACCTCCGAAGTCTTGCCGACATTCATAAAGGTGTCCGTAAGTAATCTTGGTAACGGTATCTCCAAGGAATTCCGCGGCCAGATTTTTCAACCGTTCTCGCAGGCAGATAATTCTGACACGAGACAACGGGGGGGGACCGGTTTGGGGCTCAATATCTCGCGTCACCTGATCGAAGCAATGGGGGGCGAGATAGGATTTCAGAGTGAACCTGGCAAAGAAACGGTTTTTTGGTTCACTTGCCCGCTGGCGGACTGGGAGGAAGTAGAAAATGCGGCTTAGATGCCTGCTTGGCAGATGTTCGATGCATTCAAGCTGCGAAGTGTCTACGTCAAGGCTGATTAGAACCGGTGTTTTCCAAAACGGTCTGCCGCGCTCTGCCGGTATTCTTTGAGTGATACAAAGCCGCATCTGCAGAAGATAGAATATCTTCTGCCACCAGATTCTTGTCGGGCCGTATCCATACAGTACCGATACTTGCAGATATTCGGCACTGGCGACCATAGAACAAGATTGGTCGTTCAAGTTGATTAATCAATCTTTCCCCAACGGCTCGGAGATCCCTCGCGTCCAGGAGATCCGGCAGAATCAGCGTAAATTCATCGCCCCCCACGCGAGCAACCGTATCTTCAACGCGGGTTTCCTTTACCATTATTCGTGCCGCAGCCTGAAGCACATGATCACCCGCAGCATGTCCAAGCGTGTCATTCACATTTTTGAAGAAATCGAGGTCAATCTGCATGACTGCAAAACCCTGATTACTTTCAACCAATCGCCCCAACACGTGGTCAATTGCGCGGCGATTTTTTAACCCCGTCAAGGTATCGGTGAACGCTTGTTCCTCCGCGGCAATTTTTGCTATTTGCAGTTTAAGGTTCAACCGATGTGAAGCTGACATCGCTAACGACTTGGCTTCGATAAGATAAAGCATTTCTATCGCCATGTCGGTCGCGGCAAAATCGGCGTTCGTCAAACCAAAGCGGCGTACGCTTTCTTGGATAGCGATACCGAACGACAGGTTGATAACAAAGGTTTCAGCCGCTTCGCCGTTGGGAACCAACACTGCCTTAAAGGTGCTGGAGGGATCATGACGGAAAGACAAGTGCATCGTCATGCCGGAGTGCCAATGTATGTCCTCAATCGAATGGATCATCTTTGGTCGATTCACTGCGAAATGGTCGAAAAAAAGCGTGTTCGTATACCTGTCCTCAGGGCGCAGCTTACGCAGCGTTGGACCCACATGAAGGATATTACCGCTCTTGCTGACCACCAGGTGCATTGGGCACAAGGTATCAAGTACCAGCGAGTGTTCCGAGTGCGTCATGAGACCAGAGCGCCCAATTCAAACCCCCGCCCCTGCGCAAAATCGCGATCTACCAATTTGATGCAAATTTTTTCACACCCCTCGGAAATACAGCTATTGTCGAGCAGGACCAGCGCGCCGTAATCATCCGCAATCACACGCAGTATGCCGGTCATTACATTTCCAAAACCAGGCAAAGAACCGCGACATACCAAGGTGAAATGCCCCCGCTCAACCTGATCAAGCTCCATCGTGGGAAGATAAAGGTTGGGAACCGCAAGTTTTGCGCGATCATGCAACTCGTCGAGCGAATGTAAGAAATCCTCAAAACCTACGCCACCAAATCTTAACAGACGGCGCACACCCTCTTGGGAAGGATGCGAGACAAGGTACGATCCGAGATCTTCCAAAAGTTCAGACTTAGGACGCCCTAAAACGTACGTCATAGCGTCAATCACATCTGACGTCAGACGGTTTTCATATGTCAGCATCGGTTCAAATTCTTCAAAATCCATACCGACGCGTCTGGCCACCTGCTTCCAGACAGCTACGCTGAAATTATCACTGATAAAGTTTTGGATACTTCTGTTTATAAGCCCGTGCATGAAAACCCTTTGCCGCTACCAGCAAGCAGCATCGGTCCTCCATGTTAACAATTCGCCAAGATGCTGAGGCGAAATTGTGACATTATGCAGATGTTTGATATGTAACCTTGTTCGGTTAGTTAATTGTCCGATGCGCTAGAAATCCGTCGGTGCACCACCCTCCGATTTCCGACGTGCGACAAATTCTGCAAGCTCTTGGCAAATAGCAACATCCATAGGTGGCTCCTCAAACTCCGCGATGATTTCCTTGAAGATCAAATGAGCGCGTTCAGGGGTCCAGACGGCACCTGCGGCTTCCCACCCTTCGTAATTTTTCCAATCACTTAGAAATGGCTGATAAAAAGCGGTGCTGTAGCGGTCTTGAGTGTGTTGAATACCAAAGAAATGTCCTGAATTTCCAACCGCCTTGATCGCGTCCAATGCAATTTCTTCAGGTCCGGTCGCACATATAGCCGGGTCCATATACCTTTGTATTTGCTGGATAACTTCGCAATCCATAATGAATTTTTCAGGCGATGCTATAAGCCCGCCCTCCAGCCAACCGGCAGCATGATAAACCATATTAGTGCCCGATTGCACTGCGGCCCACAGGCTGTTTGATGTCTCCCATATGGCCTGACCGTCAGGTACGTTCGCAGCACAGACACCAGAAGACCGCATAGGAAGATTGTAATACCGACACAATTGCCCGGTCATCTGCGTCGCACGCATATATTCAGGTGTGCCAAACGCAGGGGCACCGGTTTTCATATCAACGTTCGACGTAAAGGTGCCTATCGCGCAAGGGGCACCGGGTTTGATAATCTGCGCCAACACCACGGCGCAAAGCGCCTCTGCAAGCGATTGGGCCACGGCTCCGGACATGGTAACGGGTGCCATCGCCCCGGCAAGGGTAAAGGGTGTCACGACGAGCCCCTGCCCGCGCCGGGCAAGTCGCATCCACCCATCCAGCATCGGAATGTCGTGTTTCAGCGGAGATGTCGAATTTATGTTCGTATACATGCGTGGGGTCGCGTCAAATTCGGTGTGGCTAAGCCCCCCGGCAATACGGACCATCTCCATCACGTCTTCTACCCGTTCCTTGCCAAGGCTATAAGCATGCATCACTTTATCGGTGATGGTGAGCTTGTCATAAAGAACGTCCAGATGTCGAACCGACGCATGGATGTCTACGGGTTCGACAGGATATCCCCCAGCGAAATGGATGCAATTGAAATACTGGGTCAGCCGCAGCAAATCTTGGCACATGGCACGGGTACCGGGCACTTTAGTGCCAATCGACATATCCCAGTAATTGGGCGGCGAAGACACGTTGCCAAACAGCAAATGTTTTCCACCAATGGTGATTTGTCGGTTAGGGTTCCGGGGGGTGATCGTGAACTGGGAAGGTGCCTTGCCGATCCACTCCATAACAAAGTCACGGCCCATGCGCACATTTTCACCGTTAATCGTGCAGCCCGCTTTGCGCAGGATATCCAAGGCTTCGTGATTAAGGAACTCAATCCCGATCTCTTCCAGAATGCGCATGGCACCATCGTGGATCGCGTGAACGCCCTCAGGGGTTAGCGGTTCTGTTGGTCTGTCGATATTGATGGGCGGGTTCCACGGCATCTGTTCAATAACCGAATGCCCCCGTCTAGTGCGCGCTCCGGCCCGCCCGCCGTGCCGCGTTCTGCGCTTATGATCGGGTACAGCCATGGTGTTCTCCCTCGGTTGTTTCCAAGAAAGACCGATGGGTGCTGTAGGGCGTTGCCGTTTCCGACGGTAAATGTCGTTTTTTACGCGTTAGTCAGTTAACGCGATCGGGTATCCAGCCAATCCGGCAAGTCACCGATATCACGAAGCACTACATCAGCATGGCCTTCCAGGTCCCGGCTGGTTGCCAAACCGGTAAGCACGGCAATACATACCATCCCTGCGGCACGGCCTGCGACCATATCATGGGTACTGTCACCGATCATAGCAATATGACCCGGCTCAACCCCGATCTTGGATGCAAAGGCCAACAATTGACCCGGACCAGGCTTTGCGCCATGGCCACTATCGAAACCGGCAATGAAATCGAACATGTCCGTGATGCCAGCTTCTGCAAGATGCGCCTGCGCAGGTGCCTCTGCATCATTCGTCGCCACCCCGAGAGCCAACCCCTTTTCCCTGAGTAACTTCAACAATGGAAGCAATGGAACGGCTTCAAGCTGCGGTGCCATTTCAGCTTCTTCGTTAATTAAGTCAAGCAAGGCGTCTGGGGACAGATCGGGGACCTGAGGAGCTAACATCTGTACGACTTCGGCTGGGGTCCCCGCGATGACGATGCTATCGGGTGAAAATTTCCTATTCTTGAAGTCAAAACCGATGCGATGGCCTAATGCGATGGCGCGCTCGTCTGACCCCGCGCTCAGCCTAGTCAAAAAGCCCGCGGCCCATGCTTCCCAGGTCGCGGAAAAATCGAAGAGCGTGCCGTCCTTATCGAAAAGCAGTGCCTTTATTTCGGTCATGTCCAATTCACCTGTTCTCCGCCGGGCAAGGCATGGCGGGCTTGCATGATCCTGTCGTAGGGCGCGTTGACGCTATCGCAAAAACCTATCACCCAAGCATCATCCATCATCAAAAAATCCAAAACCGCCCCCAGAAACGCAGCATCGCCGGCCTGGTTGCGCAAGTCTTCTGCCGCCGCACCGGTGGCCCCCATGAAAACCGGCATCAAGTCGTCGTTTGCTGCAAGCCATGCCAAGGCTTGGAGTGCAAAAGTTTCGGCGGCTTCTCGCTTGATCACAGGGGTATTTCCTCCCGTTACAGATCATCGAAACGGTTTGTTAACTATTAAGGTCAAAAAGACTGTGGTGGTCGAATAATTTTTTAGCGAAGGGAAAGCAAGTGCAGGGTAAAATCCTCATCATTGATGCGGTTGCAACCAATCGCATCATTCTGAAGATAAAACTTCTGTCATCTTTTTATGATGTCACACAAGCAACGACTGTGGCTGAGGCATTGTCGATTGCTCAGCGGACCCCGCCTGACCTTGTGATAACGACTTTCAATCTTCCAGACGCCAATGCCACGGCAGTGTGCAGCGGGCTAGCTGCGCTGCCACAAACAGCACGCATTCCCGTATTGGCGATTGGCGACAATCCCGACCCTGCCATCCGAAAGCTGCTGCTGTCACAAGGTGTGCATGATGTTTTGACCCGTCCGGTCCAAGATGCCCTGTTGCTGGGGCGGGTTCGCAGTTTGATAAGAGCTTATAACTCCTCGGAAGAATGGAACACACGGGGCGGAGCTAGCCGGACCTTTGGCTTAGCGGAAGCGCAAAGCGGGTTCGTGCACCCCGGACACATTCAGCTGGTAGGGGATGAGAAAAGCTTGAACCATATTTGGGCGTCACAACTGAGGGTCTTGTCACGCGATAGGTTAACTTTATCGACGTTCGGCGACGCGTTGGAATGTCTGCGGAATTCAGCGGTCCCCGATATCTTTGTCATTGGATTGTCAGGTGACGACAAAAACGTGGCGGCCCAATTGAGCTTGATATCGTCGATCCGCTCAAACGCTGGAACACGGCACTGCGGTATCTTAGTGATCCAGAGCATTCCTAATGAATTGATCGGTGCGAATGTTCTCGATCTGGGTGCAGACGACTTGATGCCCCACGGTTTCGAAGTAGAGGAGCTGTCGCTACGGCTGACCAGCCTACTACAACGCAAACGTCAGGCGGACCTGAATCGCCGTTGTGTCGATACGGAGCTGCGCGAAGCAATATTGGACCCTTTGACCGGTCTGTATAACCGTCGGCACGCGTTGGCTGAACTGACGCGAATCGCTGAGAACTCCCAAAACAATAGCAAGGGGTTTGCTGTAATGATCGCTGACATGGATCATTTCAAGCGCGTAAACGATGCCTTCGGCCACGCTTCTGGCGATGCTGCACTTGTCGAAACATCGCGTAGACTAAAGTCGCAGCTTCGCCCTGTTGATATTTTGGCACGCATTGGTGGAGAAGAATTTCTGTTGATACTGCCATGTATCACCGATGGCGATGCGACACGGCTAGCAGAAAAGATATGCCGCATCTTCAGCGACGCTCCCTTTACGCTGCCCAACAGTCCCACATCTGTAAACCTGACGATCAGCATAGGTATATGCATTGCCACCGCCGATACGTTGATGGCGCGTCCTGTGAACAAGATTGCGGCTGAACTTATAAATCATGCTGACCGGGCACTTTATAGCGCCAAAAGTCTTGGGAGAAATCAGGTAAGATTGATCCGCCAAGCGGCCTAATCCTATCAACCATAATATTCTATGTTTTAGGTGGAAAAACATATTGCAACTTTAGGTTCGAGGCAGATTTCACCTTGGGTAAGCAGCAACGTCAATTAAAGGAAAGAGTTGGATGACTACAGACCGCCCGGTGATCGGTATTTCTTTGATGCTCGGGTTTTGCATAGTGGCACCTTTCGGCGACGCCGTTGCAAAACTGCTGGGGGCCTCCGTCCCTCTTGCACAGGTAGTGCTCATTCGCTTTGCGGTGCAGCTGATCATTTTGGCCCCCTTGGTCTGGCTATCCCGCAGACCATTGCGGATACGCGGCCTTGTCTTGTGGCTGACCATATTGCGCACATTACTGCATATAGCGGGGATCGCAGCGATGTTTACGGCGTTAAAGTACCTGCCTTTGGCAGATGCCGTCGCCATCGTGTTTGTCATGCCTTTTTTCATGCTGATACTTGGTAAATACGTCTTGTCCGAAGAAGTCGGGGGGCGGAGATTGCTGGCTTGTGTCGCGGGCTTCGGCGGAACCTTACTGATCGTCCAACCCAGTTTCTCCGAGGTCGGCTGGCCAGCGATCCTTCCAATATTTGTCGCTGCTAATTTTTCCGTTTTCATTCTTATCACGCGCAGGATTGCAAAACATACCGACCCTATCAGCCTACAAGCTGTGAGCGGCGCGATGGCTGTGGCACTAATGATCCCCGCGATATGGGGCGGTGAGAAACTGGGCATTGTCGCTTTCACGATGATCACCCCTGATACAGACCAATGGTTTCTCTTACTCGCCATCGGAATTCTCGGCAGCCTTGCTCATTTGTTAATGACTTGGTCATTACGCTATGCGCCTGCCGCGACACTAGCACCGATGCAATATCTGGAAATTCCGATCGCCACTCTTATTGGGTTGGTAATCTTCAACGAACTGCCTGATGGGTGGGCAATGGTTGGCATAGGCGTCACTATGGCCGCTGGCGTCTATATCCTTATTCGGGAGGGGGCCATCCAGCGGCGTCTGGATGCAGTAACGCCTCAGCAACCTGCCGAATAATGCGCCGCGGCAGTATCAAGATCGCATGGGAGCTATCCATTTCTATACGGGCTGGTCCGACTGCCCGATTTGAGGTTCCAATTTGCGAGAGCGGATTGAGGTCCAGACCATTGATGGGCCATTCCAGCCCGTCGCTTCGTCCTTGTGTAGGCCCCAAAGGAAAGATCGACACAACGTCGTCTGCCATGGTTGCCACTTCTAGTTTGGGGGGGGCCAACAAGACGATCTGGGATTCTGCCAATAGAATGCAGCGCCGATGTGCGTGTCGTACCAAAGTGTGCAAAACTGCCAATTGGTGGTCCAACCGACCGCCACAAAACCCCACCCCTATCACCAAAGGCGTATCCAGATTGCGTAAAGCTTTATCAAAGTCAGTTGTGTCTTGTTCATCGATTCTGAATTGCCGATCACAAGGTATTTGCGCCAGCGTGGTCTCCGAGATCGAATCAAAATCGCCGATTAGCGCTGCGATAGGCACTCCAGCGTTCAGCGCAAGCATGGCTCCGGCGTCTGCCGCGACACAGGTCGGCGCAATCGTAAGAGCCTCGGCTAGGTCCTCCATACAGGCCTCGCCCCCGCCAACTAAGGTGAGCGGCGTCAAACTGGAAACAATCATGTCATTCATGCCAATTCCTTGGTTTAGGGAAACAATGCCACAAAGTTGACATAAAATGATACGCTGCTAGGCACAGATTCGAGCCGCTTTAGACTTGAACACCATGGTAAACAGTAAGCTGCAAATAGGCAGAGGACGACCATCCGATGATGAATAATAACAAAATTCTAACGGTCTCATACGGCACCTTTTCGTGTACGTTAGAAGGCTTTGACGATTCATTCGGCACCATGAAGGCAATAGCAGAGTATTTTCGCGATCTCGCGTCGGAAGACCGCTATTTCGGAGCGGAACCGCCGCAGCCAGATGCTGACATGTTGGCCCATATCGCGCAGAAAGAGATTTCGCGGAGAGTGGAGGCGCGTCAACAAGATGGCAAGATCGTCTTGAGTGCTCATTCCGACACGGAAGCCGAGCAGCAGGATAAAGTGCAACCAGCTGCTGAGCCGGTCGCCAGTATCTCCTTGCGCGGCGAAAAAGACACGTCACCCTATTATGTGACATATCAGATGAACCCGCTGAAATCTTTGGGACATGCCCGCAAGATCACAGCCAAAGCCCCCGAGCCCAACGTGGCTAAGACACCGGACCAAGACGTGCCCGAGCAGGCTGCGGAACAATCTGTTGAGAAACCTGTCGCACCCAAGACCGATACGTCCGCGAACAAAGCAGATGACTTAGAGATCAAAGCACTGGATCGACATACCGCACCGGCACCGGCCGTTGAAGTGGATCAGCACAAAGAAGCCACTGTAACCGATCAGTCTGAAGACGAAATCCAGGCGTTTTTTGCGGATAGCCGCAACGAAGATTCAGTCGTCGAAGATACCCAAGATAGTGCCAACATCCCCGCACCAAGCGGCCCTGCCCGCGATAGCATTGCTGCAAAGCTTCAACGCATCCGTGCGGTCGTGTCCAAACAAGAGACCAAGGCGACCAAAGTCGACTATAGCGAAGATGAGCACGCCGAAGACACCGGCCTTGGCACCCAAACATCAACAAAATCTGATCTTGTCTCCGACGCGGTACACGACATTGAAGAAGCATTGGAAGCTGATGATGCGGTGGAAATGACCACCGCAATTAACAGTGACAAAGCTGTGCAAAGCGACGAAGAAGTTAATTCTCTGCTGAGCCGCCTTGATGAGCAAAGCGAATCTGAATCCGCCGCTGTGACATCAACGCAAGACGAGAGCATCATTGCAAAACAAGACAACGATGATGATCTGCCACTGGCGGCCGTATCGACTGAAGAAGATACGATGGCTGAGGACCGCGATATTGAAGACCGCGTTACTGACGAAGATCCAACCGAAGATCAGGCAAGTGAAAATGATGCTGAGGAGGATACAAAGCCCGAAGCGATATCCGAACCCAAAGAGGTGGATGTTCCACGCGGCCGAGTAATCAAGGTAAAGCGCGCGGATCTTGAACATGCCATCGCCAAAGGTGCCTTGGAAGAGGTCGAGCCAGACACACATAACGTTGAAGCTTCCACCTCAAAGTCTGACCAGGGCGTCGTATCCACGCTGTCCGACGAAGACGAAGACGAACTGGCACGTGAATTGGCCGCTGTCGAAGCGACGTTGGCAGATGGATCGCAAGAGGCCGAAGATGCGCATGAGCTTGATGGGTCTGCGCGCCGGGTTCTTCCAACCTTAGATGCGGATCAGGAATCAGATATGAACCGCTTGCTGGCGGAAACCGACAACCAGATGGACGACCCAGAAGGTGCAACGCGTCGCGACGCGATCACCCATCTTCGTGCAGCAGTCGCCGCCCGAAAGGCAGATGCAGCACTTGGAGGTGCAGATACCAACGAAAAGGACAAGAACGCCTATCGCAGCGATCTTGCCGAAGTCGTTAGACCGCGCCGCCCCGCCAGTGGCAACACCCGGACCGAGCGTCCGTCGGAAGGGCGGCCCGCACCGCTTAAACTTGTGGCAGAACAGCGTATCGACACGAATGCATCGCACGTCGGGGCCCCTGTACGTCCTCGTCGCGTTGCAGCAGTGGCCGTTCCAGAAACGGCGGCACCTGCCGCTGGCGGCTTCGCCGAATTCGCCTCGGAAATGGGTGCAACTAAGTTGCCTGATCTGCTGGAAGCGGCTGCGGCATATATGGCTTTCGTCGAAGGACTGGACCAATTTTCCAGACCCCAACTGATGAATACGGTTCGCCAAAACAGCGACGAAGATTTCAGCCGCGAAGAAGGATTGCGTTATTTCGGGCAATTGTTGCGCACCGGTAAACTACAAAAATTGAACGGTGGACGTTTCAAAGCGTCTGATGACATCGGCTTTCAACCTGACGCACGCGCAGCGAGCTAAGGAAATATCTGAGAATGTGAAAAAACGGCCCCAAGTGAGGGGCCGTTTTTTGTTGTGGATTTGTTATGGCCGGTCGTCAGGGTCTTGCTGACCTATTCCTTTGAAGATGAACTTGAATGGAATTGCCCACACGATCCCTAGACTGACGTAGACCAGTATTTCAACCAACACCGACGGGCGATCAAACAACCCTATCACCCAGACCGCCGCAATGATGTAAAGCGGTAAGCCTACAAGCAATATGATCAGCGCCCACCTGCGACGTGCCTTATAACCAAGTGTCATTTTCCGGGTCTCCTTAGATCGTCCCCATAGCTACGAAATCCGCCGCCATGGAAATACTTCCAGCCTAGTCGGCAAACGGGTCGGTCACCAAAATCGTATCATCGCGTTCTGGCGACGTAGAAAGAAGTGCCACGGGACAGCCGATCAATTCTTCTACGCGGCGCACATATTTGATTGCGTTAGCTGGCAGGTCAGCCCAACTGCGTGCGCCTTCGGTAGATTCGGACCAACCGGCCATTTCTTCGTAGACGGGGGTGCAACGGGCCTGTTGATCTGCTGCTGTAGGAAGATATTCCAGCGATTTGCCGTCCAGTTCATAGCCCACACAAATTTTCAACGTTTCAAAACCGTCCAGGACATCAAGCTTGGTAAAGGCTATTCCGTTAACACCTGATGTCGCACAGGTCTGCCGGACCAACACGGCGTCGAACCATCCACACCGGCGCTTACGCCCGGTAACCGTGCCAAATTCATGGCCCCGTTCCCCGAGGCGCTGACCGTCAGCATCGTTCAGTTCCGCCGGGAACGGCCCTTCACCAACGCGAGTGGTATACGCTTTGACAATACCCAAAACAAAGTCGATCGACCCCGGCCCGATCCCGGTACCAGTCGCTGCTTGACCAGCGATCACATTCGACGATGTAACGTATGGATAAGTGCCAAAGTCGATATCAAGCAAGGCCCCTTGGGCCCCTTCAAACAGGATTCGTTTCCCTGCCTTGCGGTTTTCGTTCAGCACTTTCCATACCGGTGCTGCATATTCCAGCACAGAGGGTGCAATTTCGCGCAGCGCTGCAATCAAAGCATCGCGATCGACAGGTTCAAGCCCGAGGCCGCGACGCAATGCATCGTGGTGCACCAAGGCGCGGTCAACGCGTAGCTCAAGCGTCGCATCATCCGCCAGATCCGCCACTCGCACGGACCGGCGACCGACCTTATCTTCATACGCCGGCCCAATACCCCGGCCTGTGGTACCGATCTTTGCCACACCGACCTGCTCTTCGCGAGCGCGGTCCAACTCACCGTGGATCGGCAAGATAAGCGGGGTGTTTTCCGCTATCATAAGCGTCTCAGGCGTTATGGTTACCCCTTGCCCACGGAGCCCTTCGATCTCTTTAACGAGATGCCAGGGGTCAAGGACAACACCATTGCCTATCACTGACAGTTTACCGCCGCGCACGATGCCCGATGGCAGCAAGCTTAGCTTGAAGACAGTTCCGTCGATCACCAGCGTGTGGCCTGCGTTATGCCCCCCTTGGAACCGCGCGATGATATCGGCGCGTTCGCTAAGCCAGTCAACGATTTTGCCTTTTCCTTCGTCGCCCCACTGAGCGCCTACGACAACGACATTGGCCATGATGATATTCCTTTTACAGTTCAAATAACCGTGCAAACCCGCGTCGGTATAGCGGCGACAGTGCGGAACCGAAACTGCAAAATGATGCGCGGTACCAATGCAAACGCAAATATCCGCTTTGATTATAGATTTACCGAAGAAATGACATAGGTTTTCAAGCAAACGACCGGAGTATAGCGACTTTCGGTCACAGCTTCATCATGAGGGTGATACGAATGGTTTTTTTGATACGATGGGCGTTCGCCTTTGCTTTATTGGCGGTGACCTTTAACCCGACTGCTTATAACTACGTAAGCTGGGTGCGCGATTATGGTTATATGAACCTGTCGATCGCGGTTCTGTTGGGGCTGTTGTTGTTCATAGGATATATTGTTTATCTGCGCGCAACCCTGCGATCCATCGGTGGCTTGGGCATGCTGCTGGTGATCGCACTGGTTAGCGCTTGTTTGTGGGTCTTGTATGACTTTGGCATATTGCGCCTGGATAACCCGAGCTTCAACACATGGATTGCGATTCTCGCCCTGAGTTTTGTTCTTGGAATCGGTCTGAGCTGGAGCATTTTCCGTCGCGCCGTTTCGGGTCAGGCTGATGTGGATGACGTTGAAACCTGACCGGCGTCGGGGTAGATATAAGGCTGTGACGAAGCTGGGATTATGACCAAATTCCCTTCGAAGCAGTGCGAACAAGTATCGCGGCCCCAATCCTCCCTTGCCCCCATGGGCAAACTTGCCTAGATACGCCCAAAGTGAAAAGCGAAGAGCCGTAGGTACCAATGGAAAATGTCGTCCTGATCGTCCATCTCATTCTGGCCCTTGGTCTGATTGCAGTCGTGTTGCTGCAACGGTCGGAAGGCGGTGGCCTTGGTATGGGCGGAGGCGGCGGTGGTGCTGTATCTGGGCGTTCTGCTGCGACGGCGATGGGCACAATCACTTGGGTCCTCGCGACGCTCTTCATCATTACATCAATTACTTTGACAATCATCGCGGCTGAAAAATCGGCGGGTTCGTCAGTTATTGATCGGCTTGGCGTCACACCGCCAGCCGCAAATGTACCCGCGTCCCCCGCCCTGCCCGACAGCAACAGCTTGCTGCCACCCACCGCCGAGGAAAACACGCCGCAAGTTCCCACGGCTGATTAATTCAGCTTCTACAATGGCTTGGGTTTAGGCCGATAATCGCCACACGATGTTGCGGCACGGCCTTGCCTTGCACATACGAATCCTGTTAGCCTTAAGTCCCGTGGTGCTGTGGTTTTCCACAGCTCATTTGGCTGGCTATTGCCACATCAAATCTGAACTTCACGGGGGTCTTCGATCACATGGCACGCTATATTTTTATCACCGGCGGTGTGGTTTCCAGCCTTGGCAAAGGTCTGGCCTCGGCGGCACTTGGCGCATTGTTGCAGGCCCGCGGCTTTTCGGTACGCTTGCGCAAGCTTGACCCTTACCTCAACGTCGATCCAGGCACGATGTCGCCTTTCGAACATGGTGAAGTGTTTGTAACCGACGATGGTGCCGAAACTGACTTGGACCTCGGCCACTATGAGCGTTTTACGGGTGTTGCGGCGCGCAAGACCGATTCAATCAGCTCTGGCCGGGTCTATTCTACGGTTCTCGAAAAAGAACGCCGTGGTGATTATCTGGGTAAAACGATTCAGGTCATTCCGCATGTCACCAATGAAATAAAAGAGTTTCTTGATGTTGGCGGCGATGAGGTCGACTTCATGCTCTGCGAAATCGGGGGCACGGTCGGGGATATAGAGGGTCTGCCCTTTTTTGAGGCAATCCGCCAATTCAGTCACGACAAGCCTCGAGGTCAGTGTATTTTCATGCATTTGACCTTGCTGCCTTATCTTGCTGCAAGTGGCGAACTGAAAACCAAACCCACACAACACTCTGTCAAAGAATTGCAAAGCATCGGGATCGCGCCGGATATTCTTGTTTGTCGTTCCGAACACCCCATTCCCGAAAAAGAGCGCGAAAAAATCGCCTTGTTCTGTAATGTCCGCAAAGAAGCCGTGGTCGCAGCCTATGACTTAAAGACCATTTACGACGCACCGTTGGCGTATCATGCGCAGGGCTTGGATCAAGCGGTCCTGGATGCCTTTGACATATCGCCAGCACCTAGGCCCGATCTGTCAGTGTGGCGTGATGTATCCGACCGGGTCCATAACCCCGAAGGATCGGTCAAGGTAGCGATCGTAGGTAAGTACACTCAGCTTGAAGATGCATATAAATCTATCGCAGAAGCGCTGACCCATGGCGGGATGGCCAATCGGGTAAAAGTAAATATCGAATGGGTCGACGCCGAAGTTTTCGATCAATCCGATGACCTTGCATCACATTTGGAAGGCTTTCAGGCAATTCTGGTACCCGGGGGGTTCGGCGAACGGGGTACCGAAGGCAAGATCAAAGCTGCTCAGTATGCTCGGGAACACAAGGTTCCCTATCTCGGCATTTGTCTGGGCATGCAGATGGCTGTGATTGAAGCGGCGCGGAACGTGGCGGGATTGACCACTGCGGGATCAGAAGAGTTCGACCATGAATCGACCGGGAAAAAGCGTTTTGAACCGGTCGTTTATCACCTGAAAGAATGGGTGCAGGGTAATCACAAGGTCGAACGCAAGCTCAGCGACGACAAGGGCGGCACGATGCGTTTGGGAGCTTATGATGCAACATTGAAAGAAGGGTCCCGTGTGGCAGATATCTACGGTACCTTGTCTATTGATGAGCGCCATCGTCATCGTTACGAAGTGGATACCGCATATCGAGACCAACTGGAAAAAGCCGGTCTGACGTTTTCGGGGATGTCACCTGATGGTAAGTTGCCCGAGATAGTGGAATGGTCTGACCACCCATGGTTTATCGGGGTCCAGTTTCATCCCGAACTCAAATCAAAGCCCTTTGACCCGCACCCGCTATTCAAGGATTTCGTTCGGGCCGCCAAGGAAATGTCGCGGCTCGTCTGATCCTGTCGAAAGGCGATCCTAATATGCTAAGCTATCAACACATCTACCATGCAGGGAATCTTGCGGACGTTCACAAACACAGCCTGTTGGCATGGATGCTAGATTATCTGACCCGCAAGGATAAACCGCTGAGCTATCTGGAAACTCACGCAGGTCGCGCCTTGTATGACTTATCTGACGCGCCTGCGCTAAAAACCGGTGAAGCTGTGCAAGGTATTGGCCGCGCCCGCAGATGGTTCGCGCCCGAACATCCCTATACCCAAGTACTGGACCAAATTACCCAGGAACAGGGCACACAAGCCTACCCAGGTTCCCCGCTTGTTGCCGCCAAGCTGCTGCGCGAAGGCGATAGTATCCACCTCGCAGAACTTCACCCAGGCGAATACAGCGCGCTGGATCTTGCGATGTCACCCTATCAGGCAAAATGCCACTATCGCGACGGGTTCGACATGGCATTCGCCATGACCCCGCCTACCCCCCGCCGCGGGCTTATGCTGATCGACCCAAGCTTTGAAATTAAGACCGACTACATAGATATTCCCCGCAACATAGGCAAATTGGCCAAGGCGTGGAACGTGGGCATTATCGCGCTCTGGTACCCTATTTTGATCAGCAAAGCCCATCATGGGATGCTAAGCGCTCTGACGGCCGCACACCCTGACGCGCTGCGACATGAAGTTAACTTTGCCCCGGCCCGCCCTGGTCATGGTATGATCGGTTCTGGCTTGTTCGTGATCAATCCGCCCTTTGGTTTGAAAGAAGAAGCGGCTAAGCTGAGTTTGAAGTTTAAGAGCTTGCCTAGATAAGGACCCTCTCTATGCCAAAAGGTTACTGGATCGCCAACGTCGATGTCCATGACTCCGCCGTGTATGAAAAATACCGCGCTGCCAATGCCAAACCCTTTGCCGACTTCGGGGCAAAGTTTCTTGTTCGGGGGGCCGCGCCTGACATCCGCGAAGGGACATCACACCCCCGAGTCGTCGTAATCGAATTTGCCAGTCTAGCGGATGCCGTAGCCTGCTATGAAAGTGCCGATTACCAAGCAGCTAAGGGCATTCGTGCCAGCGTATCCGACGGTAACCTAGTCATCGTCGAGGGCTATGCCCCTTAGTCTGAGCTTTTTATGCACCACCCACGCTTCAAAGCGCAGGGATGGGAACCGCTTTTGAAGCTTCGTGTTAAAATAGGGCATCTTGAAGGATAAAGAGTTCCCATGTTTGACCGTTTATTTCCTCGTCGTAAGCCCGACCCCAAACCGCTTCCGCAGCCGACACCCCAGTTGGCTTTGGGTGCATTACTTGTGCGCGTTGCGTTGGCCGACCGGTCCTACCGTGTTGAAGAAGTCGGGCAGATTGACAAAATTCTTGCACGGACGTTCAACCTCAAACCCATCGAGGCTGCTAAGCTGCGTGCCACCTGTGAAGCCCTTGAACGTCATGCCCCTGGTACGCCCGAATATGCGGCGATCATGCGCGAAGAGGTCAGCTATGAAGATCGCAAAGCCTTAGGAGAGGCGATGTGGGCCGTGGCCCTTGCGGACGGCGGGCGCGATGAAGACGAAGAAATTCAACTTTTAGCGATTGAAACCGCTCTGGGTTTGACTGACAAAGACATGGCATCCGCACGGGAAAAGGCGTTGCGTACGTTGTGACCTTGGCCTTTATCGTTGATCACTTTATACGGAAAAAATGTTTTCAGATTTCATCAAGCGGCTGACCCAGCCTGACCCCGCCCAACTGCCCCACGCCGATGCGCGTTTGGCGTTGACTGCCCTATTGGTGCGTATCGCCAAATCGGATAATGACTATGCCCCGGCTGAACGGGCTCAGATCAACCGGATTATCGGCATACGCTATGGTTTGAACGCGTCCGAAATTGCCGATTTGCGCAGCAATGCGGAAGCGCTTGAAGCCGAAGCCCCTGACACTGTGCGTTTCACGCGTGCCATAAAGGATGCCGTTCCTTACGAATCACGGCTGGATATAATCGAAGCGCTGTGGAGCGTGGTCTTGGCAGACGGGTCTAGATCTGATGAAGAAAATGCCCTTTTGCGTTTGGTAAGTAACCTGTTAGGCGTTACCGACACCGATAGTGCATTGGTTCGTCAGCGGATCAGCGATGAAAAATAATTTCTGCATCTGTTGAACTTACGTCAGGTCGGTAGAACATAAACCGGGCCTTGCTCAAGTTCGAGATTGCAAATGACCCCGAAAATCACCTTTACTCGGGTCTTACAATGCAACAAGGCGGAACAGTGACACAACAGCCACCTGTTATAGAAATAAGAAACCTTCACAAGGCATATGGCCCGCTAGAGGTTCTTAAAGGCGTGTCGGTGTCCGCCCCCAGGGGGCATGTGATTTCGCTGATCGGATCGTCTGGCTCTGGAAAATCCACCCTGCTGCGGTGTTGCAACCTTCTTGAAGATAGCCAGCAAGGCGAGCTTTTGTTCAACGGAGAGCCCGTTATCTGGAAAGGTCGCGACCACCACCGCCGCCCTGCGGATGCCAAGCAGGTGCTGCGTATTCGCACCAATCTGTCGATGGTATTTCAGCAATTCAATCTATGGGCACATATGACCATCTTGCAAAACGTGATGGAAGCCCCATTGACCGTATTGCGCCGCGACCACGACGAAGTCCAACGCGCAGCGCAAGGGTATCTGGACAAGGTCGGGATTGGCGACAAGTCCCATGCCTATCCAGCTCAGCTTTCAGGGGGTCAGCAACAGCGGGCAGCTATTGCGCGCGGGCTGTGTATGGAACCGGAAGCTTTGCTGTTTGACGAACCTACGTCGGCGCTTGACCCTGAGTTGGAGCAAGAAGTCGTCAAGGTAATCAAGGACCTGGCCGCAGAGGGTCGGACGATGATGATCGTGACCCACGACATGAAGCTGGCGGCTGACGTGTCAGATTACGTCGTATTTCTGCACCAGGGCCTGATCGAAGAACAAGGGACGCCGGACCAGGTGTTCGGTGCGCCAAAATCAGAACGTTTGCGTGGCTTTCTATCGGCCACCCATGCTGCTTAAAAAACATAAAAAGTTGGGAGACTTAAAAATGAAAAAACTAATGTTGGCCACAGCCGCACTTGCATTGAGCACCGGGTTTGCACTGGCCGATGCCCATGGCAAAACCATCCGTATGGGAACCGAGGGTGCATACCCCCCCTATAACTTTCTGAACGATGCTGGCGAAGTAGACGGGTTTGAACGCGAAGTCGGCGACGAGCTTTGCGCACGCGCCGAGCTGACGTGCGAATGGGTCACGAACGAATGGGATAGCATCATCCCTAATCTGACATCAGGCAACTATGATACCATCATCGCGGGTATGAGCATCACTGACCAACGTGAAGAAGTAATTGATTTTACGCAAAACTATTTCCCACCCGCCGCCTCTGCCTATGTGGCGAAATCGGCGGATGCCGACATTAAAGGCGGTGTCGTATCAGCCCAAACAAGCACGATCCAAGCCGGCCACGTCGCTGAATCCGGGGCGACTTTGCTTGAATTCGCAACTTACGATGAAACAGTTTCAGCCGTGAACAATGGCGAAGCCGATGCGGTGTTCGCCGACAAGGATGCGCTGGCACCCACAGTTGAAGAATCCGGCGGCGCATTGATGTTCGTTGGTGATGACGTTCCCTTGGGTGGCGGCATCGGGCTGGGGCTGCGTGAAAGCGACACCGAACTGAAAGCAAAGTTTGATGCGGCAATTCAATCCATGAAGGATGATGGCAGTCTGAACGAACTTATCATCAAGTGGTTTGGCGACGACGCCAAAACATTCTGAATTTGATCGGGGCGGCGAATAAGCCGCCCCCTTTCTACTGACATCTTTCCAGCGGGTGCCTTATCAGAGGCGCGACCAATCCGGGACATTTCACCATTTTCGTCTGCACTGACCCTGAAACACTGTCTGGCTTGTCTTGGCTGTCCTGCTATCTGACGACAGGCAAGCACATGGCGTTTTACGGCGCATTCGGCACAGTCTTGTTGCTTCTTGCGATCACTGCTCCCGCAGCGCTGGCCTTTGGCTTCGGCGGTGCCATGGCGGCGCGGTCTCCGTTTGCGCCCCTGTCTTGGATCGGCCGCAGTTATATCGCCATAGTACGCGGTGTACCTGATATTGCATTTTTCCTATTCTTTGTCATCGCGCTAGACCAAGCGCTGGAATACTTGCGGCACAAGGTCAAGTGCCCTGATTGGGATCAACCAATTCGACAAGGTAGCGATTTCATCGTCTGTCAGGCTGCCAAGATGCCCTTGGGTAACTCTCCCCAGTGGGTACACGAGGCGTATGGTTTTTCACTGGCGGTGCTGACCTTCGCCATTGTGTTCGGGGCATTTGCTGCAAATGTGCTTTTCGGGGCGATGCGAGCCGTACCACGCGCCCAGCTTGAAACTGCTGAAGCATATGGCATGTCGCCCCGCCAGACTTTCTGGCGCATTCTGGTACCGCAAATGTGGGTCTATGCCCTACCCGGCCTTGGTAACTTGTGGATGGTTTTGATCAAAGCTACGCCATTGCTGTTTTTACTTGGGGTCGAAGACATCGTCTATTGGGCCCGCGAATTGGGCGGGGCCAAGACGCCGCGCTTTACCGATTATCCCCACCCAGACTGGCGCATGTGGTATTTTTTGGCGTTGTTGGTGTTCTATCTCTGCTTTACACGGCTGTCGGAAATCGTGCTTGACCGTTTGATGCAGCGCTTGACCCGTGGCCAGGCTACGGCTGGCGGTGAAAACCAGCGAAAGGCCATGACATGAGCTGCTGGGATACGGTTCAATCCTACGGGCTAAGGTCCCTGGGGGTTGGCGAAAGACTGCTGCCGCGCAGTGATTTTACCTTGTGTGATCAATTCACATTGATCGGATCAGGCATGATCTGGAATGTTTACTTCGGCTTTTTCGCCCTGATTTCCGGGTTTGTCTTTGCCACGGCGCTTGGTTTTGCCAAGGCACAGCCCAACCCATTGGTGCGCAAACCTGCCGAATGGTTCATCTTTGTATTCCGGGGCTCGCCGCTTTTCATCCAGTTCTTCTTTGGCTACTTCCTGTTTCTCAGCCTCAAATCCGTTCACCCGTTCTTTGACATGTTTACCTCGGCATGGCTGGGGGCATTGATCGTATTGTTCTTCAACACGTCGGCCTATTCTGCCGAAATCTTTTACGGAGCGTTGCAGTCCATCCCCAAAGGCGACACCGAGGCCGCGGATGCGTACGGCATATCTGGTTGGCCACGCTTCAGGCGGATCGTCTGGCCGACGATGCTGCGGCTTGCATGGCCCGCTTATACAAACGAGGCGATATTTCTATTTCATGCAACGACGTTGGTGTTCTTCACCGGTTTCCCAGCTTTGCAGCAACGCGGCGATGCACTGTATTATGCAAGTTACTTTGCCGACAAAACGTTCAACCCGTTTGTTCCTTATCCAATTCTGGCGGGTTATTTCATCCTTCTTACCCTTGTCATTATCGGTATTTTTGGGGCCATAAACCGACGTCTAAACCGACACCTGCCGCATAACACCGTAAGGAAAATTCGCTTGCGTCCTAATCTGATACGGTAGTATTGATTTTTTGATCAAATTTTTTGGCGCGTGGGCGCCGACCCGGGTTTTCACGTCTTCAGAACTCCGTTTTCATGCCCGCCGCTTACAAGGTGTGTTATGAAGAACTGGCTCCGCAAACATCCACAGGTCCGCACTATTCGCGTGGCCGCCGCAGACTTGAATGGACAGGCACGCGGCAAACGAATCCCCTCGCGCTTTGCCGATAAGGTAGTCGAAGATGGTACGCGCTTTCCCATGTCCGTACTGAACCTTGATATCTGGGGCGAAGACATCGACGATAGCCCGCTGGTGTTTGAATCCGGCGATGCCGATGGCATTTTACGCCCTACTGAGCGTGGTTTTCTGCCGATGCCTTGGCTAGATGCGCCGTCTGCATTGCTACCAATCTGGATGTTTCACGAAGACGGACGTCCCTATGGCGGTGACCCCCGCCATGCCTTGCGGGCGGTGCTGGATCGATACAAGGAACACGGCCTTACCCCTGTGTGCGCGGTTGAGCTTGAGTTCTTCCTGATCGACGATTCAGGCCGCAAGCTTCAGGTTCCATTGTCGCCGCGTTCGGGAAAGCGACGCAAGGCCGCCGAAACACTGTCGATTCGGGCGTTGGACCAGTTCGATGAGTTCTTTACAGATCTTTACGATGCCTGCGAGGAAATGGACATTCCGGCCGACACTGCAATTTCAGAGGCGGGTCTGGGCCAGTTCGAGATCAACCTGATGCATTGTGACGATGCGCTGCGCGCCGCTGATGACGCATGGTTGTTCAAGATGCTGGTCAAAGGGCTGGCGCGGCGTCACGGCTTTGCCGCGAGCTTTATGGCAAAACCGTACGAAGATTATCCCGGTTCGGGGCTTCACACGCATTTTTCCGTGTTGAACAAGAAAGGCGAAAACGTGTTCGACGACGGCGGCCCAGAGGGCACAGCATTAATGCGTCACGCCGTAGCGGGATGTATGAATGCGATGGCTGGCAGCGCTTTGGTGTTCGCACCTCACGCCAATAGCTTTGATCGGATGGTACCCGGTGCCCACGCACCCACCGGCATATCATGGGCGTATGAAAACCGCACATCCTCTATTCGCATCCCGTCAGGCAGCCATAAGGCGCGGCGGATTGAACACCGCGTGTCGGGTGGTGACGTGAACCCCTATCTGATGCTGGCAGCGGTCTTGGGGGCCGCGATGAATGGTATAGAGGACGGAACCGAGCCGCCTGCCCCTATCACCGGCAATGCCTATACTGCTGGTCTGCCTCAAATACCCGGCGACTGGAAATCCGCCATTGATGCCTTTGAAGCGTCGCCGGAAGTTGCCCGTATATTCGCGCCGGAAATGATACGAAATTTCATCCTGACCAAACGCCAAGAACTGCATTATATGCAGGAGCTGACCCCGCAAGAGCAGGTCGAAATCTACCTTGATACTGTTTGAAAGGTGACCCCATGAAAATCGGTATTCTTCAAACCGGCCATTCGCCCGACAACATGAAAGAGGCGATGGGCGACTATGGCCAAATGTTCGAAAAGCTCTTGGATAACCGAGGCTTTACGTTCCAGATATGGTCGGTCGTAGACAGCGAGTTTCCGGCGTCAGCAATGGATGCCGACGGGTGGCTCATCACCGGGTCCAAGTTCGGTGCGTATGAAGATCACGCCTGGATTCCCCCGTTAGAAGAATTAATCCGAGCTATTCGCGACGCTGGACGGCCATTGGTGGGCATTTGCTTTGGTCATCAGATCATCGCACAAGCGCTCGGCGGGAAGGTAGAAAAATTTACTGGTGGCTGGGCTGTCGGGCGCACCGAATATACTATAGATGGCAAGAAGATGGCGCTGAATGCCTGGCACCAAGATCAAGTTACATCTTTGCCCACTGAGGCCAAGGTAGTAGGGTCATCGGCCTTTTGTGCGAATGCAGCCTTGCTCTACGGTGATAATATCTGGACGATCCAACCCCATCCGGAGTTTGGGCATGACTTCATTGATGGGTTGATCCGGACACGGGGACGCGGTGTGGTGCCTGATCGTCAGCTTGACGCCGCCGCCGCGCTTTTGGATGCCCCGACTGACAATGTCGAAATCGCCGATCACATAGCTGACTTTTTCAAGAAAAAGAGATCATAATGTCCGACTGGCTTGACAAGTTACCCGCAGCCGCACGCGAATATCTAGATGGTAAAAGGTTGGACGAGGTCGAATGCATAATTCCTGACCTGCCTGGAATCGCCCGTGGCAAGGCTGTGCCTGCCACAAAATTTGCCCGGCAAGAGTATTTTCATTTACCCGACAGCATTTTCTACCAGACCATCACCGGCGAATGGGGCGAAGCCGCTGGCGCTGACGGTTTTATCGAAAAGGATATGATCTTGCGCCCGGACATGTCGACAGCGACAGCCGCGCCATGGACTGCGGACTGGACTTTGCAAATTATTCATGACGCCTATGACCGCGACGACAACGCCGTAGAGTATTCACCACGCAACGTTTTGAAACGCGTAGTTAATCTTTACCGTGCTCAAGGTTGGGAACCCGTCGTTGCGCCCGAGATGGAGTTCTTTCTGGTTGCTCGCAATCTAGACCCCGCGCATGAGATTAAACCCATGATGGGCCGATCAGGGCGCCCGGCTGCGGCGCGGCAGGCCTATTCAATGACTGCCGTGGACGAATTCGGGCCAGTGATCGACGACATCTATGATTTTGCTGAGGCACAGGGATTTGAGATTGACGGAATTACACAGGAAGGCGGGGCCGGACAGCTTGAGATCAACCTGATCCATGGTGACCCTGTTCGCCTCGCCGACGAGGTTTTCTATTTCAAACGCCTTATTCGCGAGGCGGCGCTACGCCATGATTGTTACGCGACGTTCATGGCCAAACCGATCGCGAACGAGCCAGGCAGCGCGATGCATATTCATCATTCGGTGCTGGATGCCGAAACCGGCGAAAACTTGTTTTCGGATGCGCAGGGTGATGAAACCGATACGTTCTATCACTTTATCGCCGGCATGCAAAACCATATGCCTGACGCGCTGGCGGTGATTGCACCCTATGTGAACAGCTATCGCCGCTATGTTAAGGACCACGCTGCTCCGATTAACCTCGAATGGGGGCGCGACAACCGCACCACTGGTATCCGTATACCTTTGTCCAAGCCGTCATCGCGGCGCGTAGAAAACCGATTGGCAGGGATGGATTGCAACCCCTACCTTGGCATCGCCGCATCCCTCGCCTGTGGGTATCTAGGGTTGATGGAGAAGAAACAGCCAAAACCCGAATTCAAAGGCGACGCCTACCACGGAGACGGTGACATCCCCCAGGTTCTGGGGTCGGCCCTGGACTTATTTGAAGATGCCGTCGGCCTACACGAAGTATTAGGCCCCGAGTTTGCCCGTGTATATGCGATCGTCAAACGTGCAGAGTACGAAGAATTTCTTCACGTCATCTCTCCTTGGGAGCGCGAGTTCCTTTTGATGAACGTCTGAGCGCGCTGGAAGCGATGAATGCCTCCGGCGGGGATTTTCAACCATTTGGAAATAAAGGAAGCGACCTGCATCGATGAACCTGCTTTATGCCAACGATGAAAAAGGGACCTACCCTTCCAGCTGGTATGCTGCGACCCGTACCCAAAGCGATGGCTTTGCCACGTTGCAAGAGGATATCACCGCCGATGTATGTGTCGTGGGTGCCGGATATACCGGGCTTTCTGCGGCGCTGCATTTAGCACAAGCTGGCCGGAGTGTTGTCTTGCTGGAGGCGCAGCGGGTGGGCTTTGGCGCGTCAGGGCGAAATGGCGGCCAATTGGGCAGTGGTCAGCGCGTCGATCAAGAAGCGCTTGAGAAGATGCTGGGGGTCGATGCGGCCCATCGGTTATGGCAGCTTGGTGAGGAAGCCAAGGCATTGGTCAAAGAACTGATTTGTCAGCATGATATTGAATGCTATTTAAAACACGGTGTTGCTTGGACCGCATCTGGGACCGCTGACGTGCGCCACCTGCACAGCTATGCTGAATTCTTGAATGACCGCTATGGCTATGACAAGATCGAGACCCTGAGCCGTGAGAGTTTGCACGAGATTTGCCCTTCGCCTCACTATAGGGGCGGTATTCTGGATATGGATGCCGCCCATCTGCATCCGCTGAACCTGGCGCTTGGGCTCACACGCGCGGCAAAAGCCGCAGGTGTTCACATCTTCGAACAAAGTGCGGTTCGTGCGATTCACGAAGGGTCCAAGGTCATCTTACAAACGGAGGCCGGGCGTGTAGCCACTGATCATGTCGTCCTAGCCTGCAACGGATATCTTGGTAGCTTGAACCGTCAGGTTGCCGCCCGTGTCATGCCGATCAATAACTTCATTGTGGCAACCGAACCGCTAGGCGACAGGATTGGGAACGTGCTGCGCCGCGACGTCGCGGTGGCAGATAGCCGGTTCGTTGTTAATTACTTTCGCCTCAGCCATGATGGCAGGCTGCTGTTTGGTGGCGGGGAGAGTTATGGCTATCGCTTTCCTACCGACATTGCCGCTAAGGTACGGCGACCCATGACTGAAATATTCCCGTGTCTCAAAGATGTGGCCATCGATTATGCATGGGGCGGCACCTTAGCGATCACGATGAAACGCATGCCCTATTTGTCGCGCGTGGCCCCAAATATTTTGTCAGCGTCAGGGTATTCAGGTCACGGCGTAGGTACGGCAGTGCATGCAGGCCAACTGATGGCCCGTGCAATCCAGGGCGATTCTGACGGCTTCGATACGATGAGCGCCATACCCACTCGGCCCTTTCCAGGCGGTGCGTCATTGCGCCCTCCTTTACTGGCCCTGGCGATGACATGGTATAGCTTACGCGACAGGTTAGGCATCTAGTCACAATATATTCACATAGTAGAAAGCCGAAAACGCTTGGTGTCGATGCGTGCTTGTTTTACATTTCCCGAAACTACTATTCAGGATTTTGAAATATGCCCCTGCCAGACATGCACACCGCCGAACCTATACCGGACAGCGCACGTATCGAAATCGAGCGACTTTTACAAAGCGGCGATTTGTTTCGATACACAGCGTCAAGTGACGCGCCTGTTTCCTTGCTCGAAGCTGAATTTGCACGCATGATGGGCAGCAACTATGCTCTGGCAGTGTCGTCATGTTCTGCGGCGCTTTTCTTGTCACTTCTGGCACTTGATTTGCCTCGGAACGCAAAGGTGATGATCCCAGGGTTTACATTTGCAGCAGTACCTTCGGCAGTTGTGCATGCCAATTGCACCCCCATTCTCTGTGAAGTTGGCGAGAATTACCGCATAGATCTGACTGACTTCGCAGCAAAGCTTCCTTCGGTTGACGCCGTCGTCATCAGCCATATGCGCGGTCATACGTCGGACATGGATGCAATCATGACGCTATGCAATGCTAAGGATATTCCGGTGATCGAAGACGCCGCCCATTCTCTGGGAACCCTGTGGCATGACCAAAAAATTGGGACCATTGGCCAGATCGGCTGTTTCTCGTTCCAGTCCTACAAGATGATCAACGCTGGTGAAGGCGGCATACTGATCACCGATGACGAAAACCTCGTTGCACGCGCAATCATCATGTCCGGAGCCTATGAGCACAACTGGAAGAAACACCCCGGCGTTTCCCAGGCCTGCATGCAGTGGCAAAACAAGTTGCCTCTTTACAATCTGCGTATGAATAATCTTTCGGCGGCGCTGGCACGTTCCCAACTGCCAGAACTCCCTCGCCGAGTAGCAGACGGCTTGCGCAACCATGATCTTGTCGCGGCAATGCTGGGGGCTTCCCCGTACATCGTGGTTCCCCCGGCCTTGGCACCAGAAACGCGGGCACCGGATTCAATTCAGTTTAACCTCGTTAATCTGGACGAAAAAACGATAAAATCTTTTGCTGACGCCTGCGCCGCGGCAGGTGTCAAGGTTCAGGTGTTTGGACTAAGCACTGACAACGCCCGCGCATTTTGGAATTGGGAATTTATTGAGCCTCAGCAAGAACTGCCCAAAACCCGTAAGATGCTGATGTCTGCCTGCGACTTACGGTTGCCAGTACAACTTAAGCGTAATGACCTAGAGGCTATCGCCGATGTCGTATTGGGTGCACTAAACTCTGTCACCAAAGCAGTCGCAGCGTGATCTTCGAATTTCATTTTGCAAGGTAAACTCCCGCCGGAGGCACCGACAGCACCTATCGACACCACATTGCATATGATTAGCTCCGCTTGGTGTCAAATATCGTAAGGCGGTCAGCTTTGGGCCAACTCCAAAAGCTATTTCAGCTTCGACAGCTTTTCTTGAAGCTCAGCCAATTGCTTTTTGATGGTTTCAAGATCCTCGCCCTGACCAGCTTTGGCGGGTTGTTCTTTTTCGGATCCTGGTACTCCAGGCCAAGCCGTAGGGATTTTCCCGGTCATTGCTTTCATGAAAGCTTCCTGTTGAGCCTGCATGACGTTGAACCCAGGCATCTTTGACATCGGGTTAATTGTGTTCATGTTTTCCAGAACCCGTGATTGGCCATCGCGCAGCATATCAAAGGATGCCTTCAGAAATTGCGGTACAACACTGGCCCCGGGTGACATATAGCTGCGCACAAGATCATTCAACACATCGACAGGAAGCACCGATTCACCACGGCTTTCATGCTCGGCAATAATTTGCAAAAGATATTGCCTAGTCAGGTCGTCCCCGGATTTTAGGTCGACAATCTGCACTTCGCGCCCATCACGGATAAATCCGGATATGTCTTCTAGTGTCACGTAGTCGCTTGTTTCAGTGTTATAAAGTCTGCGGCTAGCATAACGTTTGATGAGCAGTGGCTTGACAGTGTCGGTCACGGCGGATCCTTTTTAAAATGCGTGCTGCACCGCAGCTTAGGGCAGCCGAAAAGAAAAAGATAGATGCGACAAAAAAAAGCAGGCTCAAAAAGCCTGCCTTTGAAACTCATCAACTATGTAACAACTTAAGAATTACTTGGTTGTAGCTTTTTTCGATGCTGCTGTAGCGTCGGCTGTGGCCTTCTTGACCGCAGCTGTAGCTTCTTCAGACATGTCTTTGCCTGCAGCCATCATCAGTTCAACTGTGTCCATTTGAACTTTCTTGGCGATCTCGGCGAAAGCGGCCATATGCTCGGCTGCTACTTCGGCAGAAGCAGAGGTGAACTCGGTCATGGCTTTTGCATAATCGGCAGGCTCTTGCTTTACCTTTGACATATCAGACAGCTTTGCCAGCGTGTCTTTTGTCCACTTGCTAGAGATTTCCGCCGATTTTTCAGCGGCTGTCAGCGCAACGCCGGACAGTTTTTCGTTCAGTGTCGCAGTTGATTTGAACGCATCGCTCATGGCAGATGTATCAACTGGGAAGGATCCCATTACGTCTTTCATCATGGCGGCGATATCTGGTGTCTTTGTCATGGTAAACTCTCTTTCTGGGCTAAGCGGCGTTTACCGCTTCGTTATGACTGACCTGTATATACATGCTGCACTGCGGCATTGCAAGTTTTTTCTGCAATGCAGCATTTGAGTTTGTCCACTAATTTACAACAATTAGATCAGCCCCTTGCCTTCTTCGTCACGTAAGTCCCTGGGGCCTCGCCTAGAATTTCCCCGCCGTTGTCACCGGGATTGCGGGCATTGATCTGCTTTTGAGATCGAATCGCCAGCCAGTCTCCCCATCTCGGCCACCAAGATCCTTTGTGAAACGTCGCGCCCTGCAACCATGCCTCGTGGTCAAGCCCGGTATCATCATTGGTGTAATGTCCGTATTTACCTTTGCTCGGAGGGTTGACGATCCCTGCGATGTGGCCCGATTGGGTCATGATAAACGTCTTATCCTTGCTACCCATCATCTGCACACCCCGATAACTGTCTTTCCACGGTGCAATATGATCGGTCTCACAGCCGATGGCACACAATGGGACTTCGATGTCGCTCAATTCCAGATGATGGTCCAATAAATCAAACCCGCCATCGGCCAGTTTGTTCTGCTGACAAAGCCCGCGAAGATATTCCATCGCCATACGTTCGGGCAAATTTGCGCCATCGCCGTTCCAGTACAGCAGATCAAAAGCGGGAGGTGTGTCACCCATCATATAGCTTTTGATCGCAGGTCCATAGACTAGGTCATTCGACCGCAAGAAAGAGAACGTGCGGGCCATGATAATCGACGGCAAGATACCTTTGTGTTTCGTTTCGGCTTCGATTCCGTCGATAAAGTCATCTGTCAGGAAGGGTTGGAATTCGCCTTGGTCCGAAAAATCCGTAAGCGCGGTGAAAAAGGTCGCAGATTTTACCGAGGTGTCTCCGCGCTGTTTCATCATTGAAAGCGTGAGCGCCAGTGTGGTCCCTGCGATACAGTACCCCACCGCGTTAACCTGATCCTCGCCGGTAATTTTCTTGACCTCATCGAAAGCAGTCATGAAACCGTCTTTGATATAGTCCCCCATACCAATATCGCGATAGGATTGATCGGGGTTGATCCATGATACCATAAACAAGGTATGTCCTTGATCAACGATCCACTTCACCAAGCTGTTTTGCTCTTTCAGGTCCAAGATGTAAAATTTGTTGATCCAAGGCGGAAATATCACCACTGGCGTCGCATGCACGGTCTCAGTGCTCGGGCTATATTGAATCAACTCAAACAGGCGGTTGCGAAACACCACTTTACCCGGCGAAGTCGCGATGTTGCGTCCAAGCTCAAAAGCATTTTCGTCGGCTAAACGGACAACCAGCTCACCATTGTTGGCTTCCAGATCAGAAATCAGATTTTCAAGGCCTTTGATAAGGCTTTCACCCTCGGTCTGCACAGCGCGTTCCAAGGCATCCGGATTGGTTGCCAGAAAATTCGTAGGGCTCATCATGTCGATAATCTGACGGCTGAAATAATGTAGGCGATTTTTCTCGGCGGGTTCCAGATCACCGGCATCGCTGACGGCCTGGCTCAGGGCTTCGGCATTGATAAGGTATTGCTGTTTGACAAAGTTGAAATACGGATGGGTTTCCCATAGCGGGTTAGCAAATCGAGGGTCCTTGGGGGCTTTATCCTCGGGGGCTTTTAACGTGCCTTTGGCCAGTGCCTGCTGCGCTTCAATAAAATGCCCAACCGATTTACTCCAAAAAGACACCTGATGCTCTATCAGTTTGGCAGGGTTCTGCACCGCTTCTGACCAGTAAGATTGCGCGGCTTTTGCAAACAGTTCTTGATTCGGGGCATCGAGACTTGACTGATGACCTTCCCGGCCGATCAGGATTTGGGTCAAACGAGCACCCAGAGCTTCGACTTTGCTAAGGTTTTCCGTCATTCTTGCCAGTGCGGCTGTGTCCGTGGCGTCGGTCTTACTTGTTGTTGTTGTCATGATAACCGTTCCTCCCTATGTTTGCACTTGCAGCATCGCGCCGACCTGACTGGGAGGGGACCGGCGGAATGCCCAGGCACAGGGCCAACCAACAGGAGACCCCTTCATGAAGTATATGGCATCTTACGACCTAATGGAAACGATGAGAAACACCAATCAGTGGCTTGGTGCGACGGCATTGGCGATGGCATCCTCCCCGGCATTTGCCGCGATACCCAATCCGGCTCTAAACTGGATGGCCGCATGGGGCGAAGTGACTGAGCGCAGTTTTTCGCGCATGACCGTCAAACCTGATTGGAACATTCCCGCGACCGTGGGTCCCGATGGCGCCGATCATTCGGTGGATATCGAAAAAGAAATAGAAGGCCCATTCGGAGACCTCATCCATTTCGTGGTTCAGGGTCGTGAAATCCCCAAGCGCAAAATCCTATTGGTCGCACCGATGTCTGGTCACTATGCGACATTGCTTAGGTCTACGGTCATCAGCCTGATACCGGACGCAGATCTTTACATCACCGACTGGCACAATGCCCGTGATATTCCTGTTAGCGCGGGCAAGTTCGATGTCGAAGATTACACGCTGCATCTTGTCGAATACATGCGCCATCTTGGCCCTGACGTCCATGTCATTGCCGTCTGCCAACCTGCCCCGCTGACGCTGGCGGCTACGGCCTATCTGGCCGAAGAAGACCCACAGGCACAGCCAAGATCGCTGACCTTAATCGGAGGGCCGATCGACCCCGAAGCCAAGGCTACGGACGTGACCGATTTCGGTCATCGCGTGAACATGGGCCAGCTCAAGGAAATGATGATCCAACAAGTAGGTTTTCAGCATCAAGGTGTGGGTCGCAAAGTCTATCCCGGCCTGCTTCAGCTGAATTCTTTCATCTCGATGAATATGGAAACCCACGCCAACGCTTTCCGCGATCAGATCATGCGGGTCGCTCAGGGTGAAGCTGGCGATCACGACAAACACAACAAATTCTACGACGAATACCTTGCCGTTATGGACATGCCCGCAGAGTTCTATCTTTCTACGGTCGAACGTATCTTCAAGAATAACGAAGTTGGAAAAAATCAATTCAGCGTGGCTGGCAAGCCTATTGATATAGGCAAAATCACCACTGTTGCCGTCAAAACCGTCGAGGGTACGAAAGACGATATTTCCGCCCCCGGTCAGTGTATCGCGGCCTTGGCCCTATGCACTGGATTGCCCGACGACAAAAAGGCGAGCCACCTCGAAGAGGGTGCCGGTCACTATGGTATTTTCGCGGGGAAAAGCTGGCGCAACAACATCCGACCTCTGGTCCTCAAGTTCATCGATGCAAACCAGGCACCGCAGACCAAAGCAGCGCCAGAAAAGCCCTCTGTCGCCAAAGCTGCGCCGGTCGCGCCTATTGCTGCCAAGGAGATAACGTCAAAATCGGCCGCGACTAAAGCTACTTCTACGACACCCAATGCGGCAAAGAATGCACCCTCCAAAACTGCTGAAGCCAAGGTCGCCTCGGCGTCAGCACCCGAAGCGAAAACTCCGCCGCCCAAATCGACGCCAGTTTAACCTATCGCCCGCCCATAATCGCCTCTCACGGGGTAACTTGGGCGGGTCCCAGCATTTTCAGCGAAGCGCAGATGGTATTTTCATCCAGATCCTCAAAGCGACGGTCGTCGCTTGAGGTTGTTCCAAGGTAGGTAGCAGACCGGCACCGGTGATGACGCTTAAGGTCGCGTTGGGAATTAATTCGGCCATAAAGCTGTGTCGTTTGACCCTATTCAGCTTTTCGACATCGCCGCACATCACCAAAGCAGGCACTTTGCACTTGCGCAACACCGCCTGCTGGTCGCGTCCCCGCTGCAACGCACGTGCCTGTCGCACATAAACTTCGGGGCCGAGTGTTTCGGCCATATCCATAGCGATGTCGATAATCGCATTGCGGTTTGGCCCCGGTGCCAAAAAGCCCGGTTGGATTTCATTGCTCATGACATCAGCCATACGACCTGATTTTGCCTTTACGATCAATAATTCCCGCGCAGCCGCGACTTGGGGTGTTTCGGCTATCGGGTTGGTGTCGATCAACGCAATACGTATCACGCGATCAGGGGCGCGGCGCATGATCTCCAAGGCGATAATACCCCCTAGCCCAAGGCCGGCCAAAGCAAAGCGTTTAGGAAGTTGATCCAATAACCCCGAGGCAATCTCCTCGATCCTTTCACCTAGGGTGACAGGGGCCACTGTCACAGACAGCGTCGATGAAAGTTCTGCGATTTGTGGCCAGAAGACCCGTGCGTCGGACATTAGACCGGGCAAGAGAACCAAAGGTTCAGCCATAAGCGTCACACCGACTTTTCATTTAATTCCTCGCCTGCGGACATGATGCAACACGGCACTTACCGACGATAACATCACGGATAGGCAATCCCGCGCAAGGGCGGAAAATCAGCGTAACGTTGTTTGCGTTGCTCAATGGCTTGCGACGGCATCGCACCGCTGCGTAAAAGCATGCCCCTTGGGGCGATATAACTGGAGATCGTTCGCAGCGGTCTGGGCCGCCAGACCAGATTGAATGCCGCCAGCTTGGGAAAAAACCACATCTCGGAATAAGGAAGGTGGTCATGGATCCACCAGGCTAGGTCACGCCAGTCGCGCCCCTTTTCATACTGATCTGCAAACCATGGAACGACGATGGTTGCACCGGCGATCGCATCATCGGCGACGCCACGGTCCCAAATGTGGCATTCGATCGGGTTCTCGTTTGCAGCACAGTTAAGCCCGTGGATGTTCCCAAAGCCATTAAGAGAGGGTGAACGGTACCCCGAACGCACTGCTATTCGTCCGAACGTTTCTTCGAGAGGATCAAGCAGGCTTGCGCAAAATGCACGCCCATTCTTGATCGCAAGGTCTGGCCGTTCGGGAATATTGGGGACCCCGTGAAAGGCCGATATCTCGGAAAATAGGAAGTCGCGCATAAAGAAGTGCTTTGACAGGCGCGTCCTTCCGAAGGTCTCAAGGCTCCACATGCTGGCGGGTCTACGCACGGATACGTCCTTTATTTCGATCCACGCTGGCTTGCGCGGGTTAACGCGCGCCTAGCTCGCCAATGCGATAACTTGGGTCAGCGCATCCGACACCAACGAAAGACACCTGTCATCCGAAAACCGATGATCGGCGTCCTTGACCAGTTGCAACTGCATGTCTGGTCCTTGCGCATGTTCAAGCAGACGTACGGCGGTGGCGACGCTGACGGCGGTATCGGCGGTCCCCTGAAGAAACCGCGTCGGAAACGGCAGAGCAAGCGTGTCGCGCAACACCAGTTGCTTTCTGCCATCCTCGATCATGCGGCGCGTTATAACGTAGGGCTCCATATAGTCTGACGGCAGTTCGACCTGCCCATCATCCATCAGCATTCGCTTTTGTGCGTCCGTGAAGCTGGCCCAATACCCCTCTTCGGTAAAGTCGGGGGCCGCGGCGATGGTGACTAACCCGGCAATGGCATCGGGCATGGCGCGTGACAACAGCAAGGCCTGCCATCCCCCCATCGATGACCCCACCGGAATGATCGGGCCGTCAGTCAATGCGTTGACAGCGGCTATTGTATCTTCGGCCCAATCGCCGATGCAGCCGTCTGTGAATACCCCCGAGGATTCCCCGTGACCCGAATAGTCGAAGCGCAAAAAAGAATGGCCTGACCGAATGGCCCACTCTTCCAAGAAAACCGCCTTGGTTCCCATCATGTCTGATTTCAATCCGCCCAGAAAAACCACGCATGGGCCGCGTCCCGTAACCCGGTGAAAGGCCAATCTGCGGCCTTGTGGCGTGTCGAGATACGATGGCGCTGTCATCCGCCCAGATACGTGCCCTTGGTCGGTCTGTAGAAAATCTTTTGATTGTGCAGGCGTCCAAGCAGATCGTCGATTTTGCGCAAGGAATCTTCGCTGGCTTCGACAGGCAACATCGCCTGTGTGCCGTTAAGAGCATCCATGGAAAGATCGCGCTTGGTCACGTGAAGTGCTGCTTCGATCAGGTCGATATCGCTTATCGAGAGATCGAAATTGCGATTGTAGTTGGACATGATGAACCTCTCTTGGATCAAATTCGTCCTTGCATCATAGAAGCTGTGTCGCCTGCGTTCAATCCGCAGCTTGGGCCAGCGCGGGACCAATTGACGCAGTCGCGGTAGTTGCCCCCTTGCCCATGGGTCCACACCCGTTGGAAGCGCGATGCCGTTACCCTGCCGATATTGACAAGCCCGTGCCGCACCGCCAGATAGGCTGTGGATATAACCCGCAACCGGGCGTCTCGTAGGCGCCAAACCGACGAGGAGGCCAGCATGGCTCAGATTACTCTCACCCTTCCCGATGGCAACGCACGGCAGTACGACGCAAACATTACTGCGGGCGACGTGGCTAGCGACATCTCGAAATCACTTGGCAAAAAGGCGATCAGCGCGACCCTGAACGGTGCGCATGTTGATCTGGCTTGGCCTATTAATGCCGATGCTGACATCGCAATTCATACCATGGCGGACGAAGATCAGGCCAACGAATTGTTACGGCATGACCTTGCCCATATCATGGCCCGCGCAGTTCAAGAAATCTGGCCAGAGACCAAGGTGACCATCGGACCGGTAATCAAAGACGGTTGGTACTACGACTTTGACCGCAAGGAAGCGTTTTCCCCCGAAGATCTTGGTCTGATCGAAAAGAAGATGAAAGAGATCATCAACAAGCGCGACGCTGTCCGCACCGAAGTATGGGACCGCCCCCGCGCTATCAAACATTATGAAGACCTGAACGAACCTTACAAAGTCGAACTTATCGAAGCGATCCCCGGGGATGAGCCGCTGCGTATGTATTGGCACGGAGACTGGCAAGATTTGTGCAGAGGTCCGCATCTTCAACACACCGGCCAAGTCCCCGGCGATGCGTTTAAACTGATGTCCATCGCAGGAGCATATTGGCGCGGCGACAGCAACCGCCCCATGTTGCAGCGCATCTATGGCGTGGCCTTCACCGGCAAGGAAAAACTGCGCGCTCATCTGAACATGCTTGAAGAAGCCGCCAAGCGCGACCACCGCAAGCTGGGCCGCGAGATGAATCTGTTTCACATGCAAGAAGAAGCGCCGGGGCAGGTTTTCTGGCATCCCAACGGCTGGCTGATTTACACCCAGCTACAAGATTATATGCGCCGCAAACAACGCAAGGGTGGCTATGTCGAAGTGAATACGCCCCAGGTTGTTGATCGCAAACTTTGGGAAGCGTCCGGCCATTGGGAAAAATACCAAGACCATATGTTCATCGTGGAAGTTGACGAAGAACATGCGCGCGAAAAAGCTGTTAACGCGCTTAAACCGATGAACTGCCCCTGTCACGTTCAGGTTTTCAATCAAGGTTTGAAATCCTATCGCGACCTACCCTTGCGCATGGCTGAATTTGGTTCTTGCAACCGATACGAACCCTCGGGGGCTCTTCACGGCATCATGCGGGTGCGCGGATTTACCCAAGATGACGGCCATATCTTTTGCACCGAAGACCAGATTGAAGCGGAAACTGCTACTTTCATCACTTTCCTGTCCGAGGTTTACAAAGATCTAGGTTTTGAAAGCTTCAACGTCAAATTTTCGGACCGCCCTGAAAAACGCTCTGGCTCTGACGAAGTGTGGGACAAGGCAGAAACCGCCCTTTTGGCCGCCACCCGCGCGGCTGGTATTGAGCCGACTTTAAACCCCGGTGAAGGCGCATTCTACGGGCCTAAGCTTGAATTCGTGTTGACAGATGCGATTGGCCGTGACTGGCAATGCGGCACCCATCAAGTTGATTTTGTGCTGCCAGAACGGTTGGATGCGACATACATCGGATCGGATGGGGCTAAACATCGCCCTGTGATGCTACACCGCGCAACATTGGGGTCTTTTGAACGCTTTATCGGCATTCTGATCGAAGAGCACGCAGGTAAGCTGCCCTTCTGGCTGGCCCCGCGTCAGGTCGTCGTTGCGTCCATCACCTCCGATGCAGATGAATATGTTCGCGAAGTTGTTGCGACGTTGCAAGCGCAAGGGGTGCGCGCTGAGGCGGATATACGCAATGAAAAGATCAACTATAAGGTGCGCGAGCATTCGGTTGGCAAAGTCCCTGTCATTCTGGCTGTCGGTGCGCGTGAGGTGGACGACAAGACAGTCTCAGTTCGACGCTTGGGCGAAAAGCAGACCTCGGTTCAACCTTTGGCCGATGTAGCGGATGCCTTGGCGCTTGAGGCTACGCCGCCCGATTTGCGACGCTGATTGAAATAATCGGAATAATTGAGCGATCACGTCGTTTCGAATATGACTGAATATTTCAACAAAGCGGTTTCGATATGTGATATTTTGCCAATTGTTACAAAAAACCTGCACAAATACTGACGCGGCTGTGACAAACTGCTACGTGAGTGGATTTGTCGCAGGTTAGCGGATTTACTTGGTTTATCACCCATCGAACTCAACAATTAGAAGGAAGAACATATGTCAGCTACTATGAAATCCCTCGCGGTAGCCGGAGCAATCGCAGCGGCTATGGCCGCGCCTGCTACCAGCGCCAACGCCGCTTCAAAAGAAAAGTGCTATGGTGTATCGCTTGCAGGTCAAAATGACTGCGCGGCGGGCCCAGGTACGACCTGCGCCGGCACATCGGTCAATGATTATCAAGGCAACTCTTGGACTTTGGTTGACGCGGGATCCTGTGAAACCATGGAATTGCCACAAGCGGCAGATGGGTCCAGCCGTACCGGATCGCTTGAAGCACTAGCCCGCGACGTTCCGAGCTAAAAATACAAAGGCGCATGATACCGACGGTCTCATGCGCCTCTGTCCGACGGTGCTAACCACGACGGGAGACATGTCATGCTTGACAGTGCCAGACAATTCGACCGGCTCCCTAACAAGCCTGGCGTAGGTTATAAAGCTCAACATTTCAGACAGCTCTGCGACAATCCTGATCCAGTTGAATGGATCGAAGTGCACGCGGAAAACTATATGGGTGACGGCGGTCGACCCCGGGCGCAGCTTACAGCGCTATCCGAAAGGTTTGCTCTCTCCATCCATGGGGTTGGGCTTAGCATTGGAGGGGAAACGCCCCTGGATGTCGACCACCTCAAACGGTTGAAGACCCTTTGTGATTGGGCCAAACCGGCCAGTTTCTCTGAACACCTTGCTTGGTCCACGCATGGGTCAGAGTTTTTGAACGACCTGCTTCCCCTTCCCTATACACCGGCGACGCTGAGCCGTGTAGCTGACCACATCAATCAGGTTCAAGAAACTTTGGGAAGAAAGATGCTGTTGGAAAACCCATCTAGCTACCTTGTTTTTGCTGATTCAAGCTTGTCGGAAACCGACTTTATTTCCGAAGTTGTCAACAGAACCTCCTGTGGTCTCTTGCTTGATGTGAACAATGTATTCATTTCGTCGGTAAACCTTGGCATATCGGCGTCACATTACGTCGATACCTTTCCGGTTGAGTATGTTTGCGAGATCCATGTCGGAGGGCATGACGCGCAAACCGATGATACCGGCGGGCCCCTCTTGATCGACACCCACGGACAGCCTGTGGATGAGCCGGTATGGGAACTCTTGAAATACACCTTAGGCAAAACCGGGCCAAAACCGGTATTGGTCGAATGGGACAACGACGTTCCTGACTGGCCCATGCTGCAAGCTGAGACCAAACGTGTCGCTGAGGTGCTTGCTGCATGACGTCTCTTGATTCATTCCGGTTAGGGTTGCTTGATCCGGGCTATCCGGCCCCTGCAGGGTTGGAAAACGGGGCGCACAAGGCCGCAGGCAATCGCTATGATGTTTATAGAAACAACGTCACACATTCGCTCATCGCTGCGCTTCGGACAGCCTTTCCTCTGGTATACAAGATCTTGGGCAGTAAAAGCTTTGCTGGCTTGGCCCCGGCGTTTGTACGGTCGCACCCGCCCCGCTCTCCGCTGATGATGCATTATGGTGCTGAATTTCCTCAGTTTCTGGCCAACTTCCCCGAGCTTTCCAAATTCGGATTTTTGTCAGATTGCGCCAAATTGGACCTTGCTTTTCGCGCGTCATACCATGCGGCAGACTCACTTTCGATTGACCCCACAGCGTTTCAAACTCTGCCGCCGGACGTGGTGATGCAGGAAAGGATGAAGCTTGCGCCCTCTACCCGCGTCTTGCGGTCTCGTTGGCCCATATTCGACATTTGGCGTTTCAACAATGTTATCAATGCGCCAAAGCCCATCCTACAGGCGCAAGATGTATTGATTACCCGTCCTGAATTTGACCCCCAACCCCACCTATTGCCGACTGGTGCCGCCTCTTGGCTCGATAGGCTCGGAAAGGGTGATACATTTGGCGAAGCATATGACTCAGCTTTGGCTACTACGCCCGAATTTGATCTTTCGAAAAGCTTGATTGTTGCATTTCAAAGCGCGGCTTTCTGTAAAGTTCAGGGTTTGTGAAATGCTGAGGCCAATGAATATTTATGACAGTATCGTTGCGCATATGGCGGAACAGGATTGGATCATCCCGACTTTGGGTCGGCTACTCTTCGCTGCTACTCTTTTGATGTATTTCATCAACTCCGGTTTAACTAAGATTGGCCAAGGGCTTTACGGTGTTCTGTCGCCGTCAGTCGGTGCGTATGTTCAGATTCTTCCCAAAGCGTTCGACGCCGCCGGTTATGACCCGTCGAGTCTCGGGACGTTTCAGCACATCATCGTATATGCTGGCATACTCGCCGAATTCGTGTTGCCATCGCTTATCGTGTTGGGACTATTTACCAGACTCGCAGCCTTGGGATTGATCGGCTTCGTGATCGTCCAGTCGCTTACTGATGTATTTGGGCACGGACAGGTTGATGCCTTAGGCGGCTGGTTTGACAGGTTTCCAGACGGTACAATTTTAGATCAACGGGGTTTCTGGGTGTTTGTGCTACTGACACTCGTTATAAAAGGTGGCGGGCCTTTCGCGGTTGACCGCTTGGCGGTCTTGCAAACCCGCCGCTCCCAAAAAGCATTATGACAAAGCTTTAATGTCAGCCTCTATTTCATTGTTCCAACCTAGGAAAACCTTGTCATTGCACGCTATTAGTGGGCGTTTCATCAACGTCGGATGCTTAGATAACAGCTCAAGCGTATCTTCGGCACGCTGAGATTCAGTCAAAGTGCGCCATGTGGTAGAACGCTTGTTTACCAAAGCGTCGCCAAATGTGTTGAATGCTTGGCCCATGACATCGACAGGCACACCGTCTGCACGGACGTCAATCAACTTAGCATCTGGTAGGCTGCGCATAGCCTTGCGGCAGGTATCGCAATTCTTAAGCCCGTAGATCAGCATTCTTAACCCCAAATTTACGCGCGCCACCTAGCGTAAGGTCACGCCAAGATGACACGATGGCATGTCATCAGGCTAGAACCACTCTACTACTGGTTTTTAACACGTCCCAAATCGCGAGAACAAAGACCGGTGCATAAAAGAACACCCACCGCCAGAGACTACGCGATCCCAATCGTGTTTAGCGACAGCCTTTGTCACCCGGGTAACAGGAGTACCGGACGGCACGGGGTTGGTTATGCGGATGATAGTGCCTTGTGTGGTGTGCCTTGTAGCGTACCGGATGCACCTTGACCTGCTGATAGGTCATGGACTGATTTGGGGTACCACAAGAAATAATACCGTTGATAGCCACCGGCTGAAGCCCCGCCGGACAATAATTTGCCGAGCTGGGATAAGGGTATACCTTTACTTCGGCAGAACTTTGAACCGGCGTCAAGACTGCGCCGACCATGCCAATGATACCGATTAATTCCATTTTTAAACGCATCTTATCCCCCGAATTATTTAAACCACCTTCTGTCAATTTGCCCAGCTCGCCTGCATGAGTCCAGTCATTTTGTCCAGAAAGCTAGTTTTCCGACATTAAAACAGACTTGTAGGAAGGTGTGCAGGCCCGTGAAACCGTATGCGCCTGCCATAGATACGCTCATCGTCGAGACAAAATTTCGGGTATCTTGTCAGGAAACGATCTATCGCTATCCGCCCTTCCATACGGGCAAGCGTTAGGCCGACGCAGACATGTGGGCCACCTGCAAACGCCAAATGACGGTTGGGGTGCCGGGTAATATCAAAGCGGGTCGGGTTTTCGAATGCCTTTGGGTCGCGATTGGCTGCGCCAATACACAGATGCAGGTTCGTTCCAGCCGGAATTTCATGGCTACCTAGCTCGACGGGCTTGGTTGTTTCACGGTTGCCAAACTGGTTGGGCGAACGAAAGCGCAAAACCTCTTCGATACATGACGTAATAAGGCTGGGGTCGCGCCTCAGCATGGCGCGTTGATCGGGATAGTCATGAAGCAACGCAAGGCTAGACCCGATCAGGTTTGTTGTCGTTTCATGCCCTGCATTCAGAATGAAAATACAGTTATGAATCAACTCGTTTTCCGTCAATTCACCGTTACTATCGCCAGAGATCAGCCGGGTTAGCACATCGGTATCAGGGTCACCCGGGGTCGCTTTGCGCCGGGCGATCAAGTCTTGTAGGTAGGTTTTGAAGTCGCTGACCGCCCTGTTGCCATGTTCAAGCTGCACCTTGGTCAACGTGGGTTCAAGCGCCCCTAGGATGGCGAGCGACCAGTCTCGCAGCGGCCCGCGTTCGGCCATCGGCACGTCGAGCAGATTGCCAATAATCTGAATAGGTATGGTAGCGGCGAAATCGTCGATCAGATCTACTTTGCGGGGCATCGCGTTCAGCAATTGGTCGACCACGTCAATAAGCCCCGGTTCCATCCGGGAAAGCGCTTTAGGCGTCAGGGCGGCGGTCATGATCCGGCGCACGCGGGTATGCAGCGGCGGATCGTTGAACACCAGTGACGTTGTATGATGTTCATACAACGCTGAACCAAGCCCGAATTTCGGACCAAAAGCCGTTCTCTTATCAGAAATATAGGTATTCGTGTCGCGGTAGATCGCGCTAAGATCAGCGTGTTTACAGATCAGAAATGATCCATCGGGTTGAGGGCAGACCGGGGTCTGATCCAACAACCGATCGTAATATGAAAACGGGTCTTCGACAAACCCGTCCGGTGGCGATGCGAGGGTGAACATGCCCTGAATGTGCCGGGTTTCACCCTTGTGTCAATGTCTCTCGCGTACCGCTCATACTACGCCAGCGCGTCGCAAGACCTTCTATCGCACAGTTATGCGACGGGTATACCCGCGGGAATTCCCATCTCGCGGAAGCTATTTTACCCTATAACCTGCTGAAACTCGCGCCATTCCCCTTTTGACATACCAGAGGTTTCTTGGGTGACCTCTTCACCTTTCACCATCCTGCGAATGCAATCGAGAGCTTTGCCAGACATCGTAGCGCCGCCCAGACGGTAATCCTCGAATGCGGAATAAGCGGCTGGCACCCAATCTGCCACTAGGTTGCAAATCGCATCTGCGTAAACGCGGATCTCGTATTGGGCGTGGGCATCGGCACGCAGTCGTAGGAAATGGAAAAGGTTGTGCAAATCAACTTTCCAATACCACTGCGTGTAGATGTTTGAGGGCAAATTCATCCGCGCCAGTTCACGTGCCAAGCCATCCTGGGGCTGCCCATCGGGGCCGGTTTCGCCGATCATCGCCTCGTAATTGTCATATGCGCGGTTACTGTCCGTCTTGAGAATCTCAAGTACACGGGCCGCTTCTTCACCCTCAAGCACCCCGCCACGTCCCTGATTATTCACAACACTTTGTGCATTCACATGGTCGGGGCTGGGAATATAAAATTCGCGATCTAAGATCGAATAGCGGGCAGAGTATTCATTCACGTTCGCTGTCCGGTGGCGTATCCATTGCCGCGCGACAAATACCGGCAGTTTTACGTGCAGTTTGATTTCGCACATCTCGAACGGAGTAGAATGCCAGTGCCGCATAAGATAGCGGATCAGCCCTTCGTCATTTTGCACCGTTTTCGTGCCTTTGCCATAGCTGACCCGTGCAGCCTGACAAATCGCAGCATCATCGCCCATATAATCAATCACGCGTACAAAGCCGTGGTCTAGCACGGGGATCGCCTTGTACAGATGGGCCTCCATGCCTTCGGATACTGCCCGCAACGTAGGTTGCGGATGAGCGCGCAGGGCGTCGATTTCGGCTTGTTGGTCTTCATTCAGAGGCATGGGGGACGTCCTGTCATATGGGCGTAGATTCGGTCTTCACTATATCTGCGCTAGGCGGACATCGAAACCGCCATATGCAGTATTGTTTTTGGGTAGCACTTTCGCGGAGAATGCGCCCGAACGCGGGTGAAACGTTGACAATCACACCTTGGAATAGCGACTGTTATTACAACAATAAGAATATTTGAGGCAGATGAATTATGAAAACCGGTATATCAGGGCTCGCGCTGTGTCTGGGGTTGGCGGCATGCGGCGGTGGTACACCGTTCAATTCCGTGACTGTCGTGGATGGTGGAACAGGGACAGGTGGCACCGCCATCCCCGAAGCACTGGCCAATAATTTAAAAAGCTTCGCTTATAATCCCACCGCGCAGACCCTCACGGTTACCGGGATCAATGCTGACGACAGCCAGTTTACCGCGGCCTACCGCCGCCGCCCCGGCTTGGACCGTGCAGGCTATGAGGCATACACCGCACAGGACGGGTCTTTGGACCGACACGTAACCGCCTATGTTAAGGACATCAATGGGACCCGTGCAGCCGTGGTTGTCACTGGGGGGCAGTTTGAGGAGTTTTTCTCTGGTGCCGCATATTCAAGCGCATCTTACGTCGCACCCGTGCAACCCGGGACGCAAGGTGAAGGCGGATCGGTAACCTATGCTGGCAACTATGTCGGACTGTTGAATACCGCAGGCTCAGGCGAGGATTTGTTGGCCGTCACGAACGGTACGCCCCAGGACCCGCTGTCTGTTCAGGCGGCCGAAGTCACAGGTAAAGTTGTGATCACTGGCGATTTCACCGATGCCAGCGTTGATGGGATAATCTATGATCGCAAGGTCCCAGATTATAACAATGCAGATGCGTCCTATGATCCGAATTCGGCTGACCCGCTACAAGTTACGAACTTAGCCATGGACAGTACGGCAATCGCAACTAACGGAACGTTCTTGGGAAACTTGTCGCAAAAAAATGGCACCGTCGGCGAATATGGTGGTATTTTCGGCGGTACCGGCGCAACTGAAGTTGCCGGTGTTATACATGCAGAGACGCACATCAGTCAGTTCGAGACACCAATCGAATACGGTGCATTCGTGTTGGCGCAATGTGGTCAGCCGAACGAAGACCCTATCTGCAATCAGCCCGTGCGTTAACTGCGCGCATGTTAGGTGTCTTGAAACCGCAAGCTCTCGCCGTTGTCTGCGCCGCCGCGCTAGCCTTATCGCTCGCCCCCAATCTGACCACGGCCCAACAAAACTCTGTTGAGCTTTCGTTACCCGAGGCACGTGCATTGGCGGTGCACGCGTTGTCAAATGGGCGACCCGAATTGGCCTCAAAAATAGCCAGTGGGCTATTGGAAGCCGACCCCCGGTCCCCCTATGCGCATTACGTGCTGGCGAACGCGTATGCCGACATGGGCCGCAGCCGCGACGGGCGCAAGGCGGCGGCACGCGCCTATCGTTACTCGAAAATCCCCGTCCAGAGATTTGAGGCGGCCGAGCTAGCAGCGCGGCTTTCCTATGCAGAAGAACGGCCTACTCTCACCCAACTCTGGTTACGTCGCGCGGTGCAGAACGCCCCCTCCCCGCAGATAGAGGCGCAGCTGGGGAAAGACTTTGCGAAAGTCCGGCAACAAAACCCGTTTTCTTTTTCGCTTAATGGCGGGGTTCGACCTTCGACCAATGTCAACAACGGCGCAGATACTGCCCAGCAAGTCATCGATGGGCTTCCCTTCACCGGGCAGCTCAGCGGATCGGCGCAGGCGTTGTCGGGCGTGATTGGGTCATTGGACGGCATTGCTGGTTATCGCTTGCGTGGCACGGCTAGATCACGCATGGACGTATCCGCGCGGATATATGTGCAGCGGATAATATTAGATAACGCCGCGAAAATAGTCGCGCCAAGTTTGCGCAACGGTGACCTTGCAAGCACCTATGGCGAAATCGCATTGAACCAACAATTTGCAGTCGGCAACCCCGGAAGCAGCATCAACCTTGATGCCGCAGTCGGCCAATACTGGACAGGTGGCAACGCCAATTATGGCTTTGCCCGTTTGGGTGCGGGCCATCAGTGGCAGATGAACACACGAATTGCATTAAACCTGAGCGCTAGCGTAGAACAACGTTTTTCAGCGCGTTCAGATATCTATAACAGCCGTACATTAGGGCTGGTCGTCGGTGCGGGATACAAGCTGGGATCGGGGGACGGAGTAACTGTTTCGTTGAATCTGCTGAATACCAACAGTGACTTTGTGAACAGCCGTGTCTCAGCCGCTGCTGTACGGATGTCTTACAGCTTTGCCGACAAGATCGGCCCCGCGTTGGTAAGCTTCGGCTTGGCGCTTGGCCGATCAGATTACCCAGACTACGTGGCTGTTTTCAATGTGCCCGGTGGCAAACAGGACCGGTCAGCCTATGCAGATATGAATATCTTTTTGCCCGATATAGACTATGCGGGCTTTGCCCCGACGCTAAGATTACGGGCCGGACGCACACAATCGAACGTCAGCAGGTTCAATACTCGAGAATTCTCTGTAACTGTGGGCATCCGATCAAAATTCTGAGAAGTGCTGGCATGATCTGCCAGCCATGCTAGGTTCAAACCGGAATTAGATTAAAAGGACCTCCCATGCCTATCAAGTATCTTCACACAATGGTGCGAGTCAAAAACCTGGAAAAGTCCCAGGCATTTTATGAACTGCTCGGTCTGAAAGAACGCCGCAGAATCGATCATGAACAAGGGCGGTTTTCGCTGATATTCATGTGCCCTCCCGGCCAAGATGACGGGCATGCGGATGTGGAGCTTACCTATAATTGGGACGGCGATGATGCATTGCCAGATGACAGTCGCCATTTCGGCCACCTCGCCTATACGGTTGAAAACATCTATGAAACTTGCGAGATGCTTCAAAATAACGGCGTGACGATCAATCGGCCTCCGCGTGACGGGCGCATGGCTTTTATTCGGTCACCTGACAACATATCCGTCGAATTGCTGCAAGAAGGTGACGCGCTTGAGCCGGCAGAGCCTTGGGCGAGCATGGAAAACATCGGCCATTGGTAACGGTCACGCCAGTGCTGAGAAATTTATCCCTCTCAGTGCTATTGTTGAACGTGCCCATCGCTGCATCCGCCGCCGGGTGCAGGTTGGCCTTGGTTCTGGCGATGGATGTTTCCAGTTCGGTCGACGCCGAAGAAGACAGGTTGCAACGCGGCGGATTAGCTTCGGCTTTGCTGTCCGAACCGGTTAGAAAGGCCTTTTTCTCGACTGATTTGCCTGTGGCTCTGGCTGTTTACGAATGGTCGGGGCGCTATAATCAGCAGATCATCTTAGATTGGAGGATGATAGATAGCCAATCTGCCTTGCGGGAGGTTTCGGACACCATCGCTTATAGCAAGCGCAGCTATAACGATTTCCCGACCGCCATGGGGTATGGGCTTGGTTTTGGGGCGGCATTACTGGAACGCGGGCCAAAATGTCTTTACACCACTCTCGACATGGCAGGTGATGGCCAAAACAACGAAGGTTTTGGGCCGCAGCTTGCCTATACGGAATTCCCATTTGACGACGTGACGGTAAATGGTTTGGTCGTAAACGCGGCGGAGTTCGAAGCCGAAGTGGAATTGGTAACCTATTACCAAAACCAAGTGCTGCACGGTCCCGGTGCATTTCTGATCATAGCCAACGGATTTAGCGATTACGAGCGGGCCATGCGCATCAAATTGCAAAGAGAGCTGACGCCCCCTGCCATAGGGGCGCTTCGCAAGCTGGAGACCGCCGGATGATAAAGGCGCTGGCCCTGGCTTTAACACTGGCAGGTTCCGCAAATGCCGCCCCTTGTCGCCAAGCGCTGGCTTTGGGGCTTGATGTTTCGGGATCGGTTGATGCGCATGAATACCGGTTGCAGCTTGATGGTATCGCTTCGGCCTTAAGTAATCCAAGTGTGCGCGACGCTTTCTTGTCAACGCAGTCAGCATTCGTTTCGGTCCTAATCTATGAATGGAGCGGCCCTGTCGATCAAAGAATTCTGGTGCCTTGGACCGATATCACCCGTAGCGCTACGCTCGATGAAGTTATTGACAGGTTGGTTGCAACCTCGCGTCGTGATGCGTCGCCGGGTACTGCCCTTGGCGCGGCGATGGCCCAAGGGGTACAACACCTGAGCCAGCGCTCAGAATGTTCAAAGCGTACCTTGGACATTTCGGGTGATGGCAAATCCAACCTCGGACCGCGCCCGCGCGATGTTAAAAATCACATCTCGGACATGGGAGTAACGGTCAACGCGCTGGTAGTCACTTTAAACAGCCCGCGTGTCAGCGCGGGCAGCCAGGCAGGCAATGATGATCTGCCGACTTATTTCAAAGCGGAAGTCATCTCAGGAGCCGACGCGTTTGTGGAGACCGCCACAGGATACGCCGATTATGAGGCTGCGATGATACGCAAGTTATTGCGTGAGTTGGCAGGCCAGTCTGTCGCCCAGCTTGCAGAGGGTCAGAGATAGCGCACCCCCCCGCTGATGCGGATCGAACTACCGAGAGTGATCGGAATCTGCGCGGTTATCATGGACTTTGCCCCCATGTCTTCGCCTTGGATCAATGTGATCTCGCCCGCGTGAGGCCATCCGATATCGCGCAGCACCCCGGCAAACGCGGCAGCAGCGGCCCCTGTAGCTGGATCTTCTAGTACGCCGCCGGAGGCAAAGGCGTTTCTGACGTGAAACAGCCTGTCGGATGCTGGCCAGACCAGTGCGATTGTGACCAGCCCGTAATTTTTCATCAAATCCTTGCCGAGACCAAGTTGGTAGGTCATGGCGGACAACGTGGCTCGACTGTTTAAGGGTAGGATCAGATGATTTGCCCCGGCGTTGGCAAGCATGGGTTCAATTCGCCGGTCTAAGTCGTTGGCGGTTAGACCGAACAGATCCAGTGCCGCCCCAGTAACCGTCGCCTCTGCGGGCTCGCTTTTTGTTGGCGGCGATTGCAGCGCTGCGTGCAAATGCCTGCCTGAATATTTACCCTCAACCGTTATCCGAACCGCATTTAACGTCAGTTGAAATATGCCGTCACCGAACCGATCAGCCAAGGCTGCCCCCAAAGCAATGGTTGCATGACCGCAGAAAGATACTTCGCTTTCCGGCGAAAAATATCGCACGCGCCATCCATCCCCGTCGGGTCGCGCAAAGACCGTTTCGGAATACCCCACATCCGCTGCGATCTTGCGCATCTCTGCCTCCGATGGGTAATGATCCGCAATCACTACCCCGGCCGGATTTCCGCCTTGTTGGTCAATCGCAAAAGCGGCAAGTCGCAATGGTTCCATGAGGTTTATTTCCCCTTCCACGAAGGCTTTCCGCATGACGCCATCATGAGCCGTCAGGTTCCCGAGGTCCAGACCCCACTAGTCCTGGATGCCTCACTTCAACAAGCCAACGAAAAAGGGTCAATAAATATAGCGAATTTGATCAGTCCAGTATCGCTCCATCCTCTTGAGCGAATGGGTGACATCTTCCATTCCGGCCGGTCCAAGAACACCTTTTTTCTTTAACCCCACGGCGTGACGGCCAAACAATTCCGATACCACCCCGCTTATGTGCCGACCTTTTGCAGTCAGGCGAACCCGCACCGATCTGCGGTCGATTTCACAACGCTGATGATGCATATAGCCCATATCAACCAACTTCTTCAAATTATAGCTGACATTGCTGCCCTGGTAGTAACCGCGTGTTTTCAGCTCGCCAGCGGTCACTTCGTTATCCCCGATGTTGAAAAGGAGTAACGCCTGAACAGCGTTGATTTCTATCACCCCGACGCGTTCGAATTCATCTTTGATCACGTCCAGCAGCAAGCGGTGTAATCTTTCAACAAGGCTCAATGCATCAAGATAACCTTGCATAAAGTTTGCATGAGAGCCCGGCAAGGTAAGGGAATCTTGGATACTCATATTTCTTCTCCAACTCTAACTATCGGTCAGAAACTGGACAAGAAACTAAAATATATCGTTAAACCAAACGGATGCCGCGCATACACATGATTTTCGCTCAAACTGGCTGCCTTACAGAGGGTTGTCGGCCAGATGCCCCTGGATGTCTGCGATCAGACCTGAATATTCTTCTGGTGCAACAGATTGCCCCGTAACCCATTGATAAATATCGTGATCGTTTTCGCTTAACATTTCATCATATAGCGATAAAGCGACCTCATCCATCATCGAAAGCCTTTGGGACGCATAGGACGGTAGGATCAGGTCCATTTCCTTTATGCCACGCCGCATCGATCTCATATGCAAACGTTTTACCTTGTATTCATAAGGCTCAGTCACGGGCTTCACCCTGAAGAATGCCACGTAGTTGCTTTTCCAGACGTCCGACCTGTTCGGCCCGCTTCAGCATGTCGGCACGCACTTCTCGTAAGGCAATTAATACTTCCTTCATACTCGCGGCGTGTGTGGCCACCTCTTCAGGCGCATCAAGTCCCTCGCCTTCACCGTTGATCAGCCACATCATAGAGATACCCAATATTCCAGCCAAGGTTGACAGGCGGTTCGCGCGCGGTTCAGATAAATCATCTTCCCAAGCCCGCAAAGTTGACTGCTTGATACCGATACGTTTGGCCAATACCGCTTGGGTCATGTTTGCGTTTTCACGTGCAGCAGCGACGCGATCACCAAACGTGGCGACCTCGGATCCGTACCAATCTTCATTCTCAGTCATTGCGTCTCTCCTGTTTTTGACACCGATGTAGCTTGAACGGTGCGTGGCTCAGCCCTATGAGGGTGACGTACATATATCAAACTGAGGCCGAAATGGAACTCCTGTCCAAGACCCTTGCACGCGTAAAACCGTCGCCTACCATTGCTGTTACTCAAAAGGCAGCCGAACTGAAAGCCGCAGGCAAGGATGTGATTGGGCTGGGCGCAGGTGAACCCGATTTCGACACGCCGCAGAATATCAAGGATGCCGGTATCGCTGCGATCAACGCAGGAAAAACCAAGTACACCGCTGTCGATGGGATCCCCGAACTGAAGCGCGCGATTTGCGACAAATTTAAGCGCGACAACGGGTTGGACTATGCGCCAGCTCAGATCAGCGTCGGAACAGGTGGCAAGCAGATTTTGTACAACGCGCTGATGGCGACAATGAACCCCGGCGAAGAGGTGGTTATTCCTGCGCCTTACTGGGTGAGCTACCCTGATATGGTGTTGCTGGCTGGCGGCACGCCTGTCATTGCGCCCGCCACGCTTGAGAATAATTTCAAGCTGACGCCGGAAGCATTGGAAGAGGCGATTACGCCCAATACCAAATGGTTTATCTTCAACTCGCCCTCAAACCCGACAGGGGCAGGTTACAGCTGGGACGAATTGAAAGCGCTGACAGACGTTTTGATGCGGCACCCGCATGTCTGGGTAATGACCGACGATATGTATGAACACCTGGCGTATGATGATTTCAAATTCTGCACCCCCGCGCAGGTTGAGCCCGCACTATATGACCGCACGTTAACTGTAAATGGTGTGTCCAAAGCCTATGCAATGACAGGTTGGCGCATCGGCTATGCTGCGGGTCCCGAAAAGCTGATCGGCGCAATGCGCAAGGTACAGTCACAGTCCACATCAAACCCCTGTACAATCAGTCAATGGGCGGCGGTAGAAGCGCTGAATGGTACGCAAGATTATATCCACGAGAACAACAAGATGTTCGCGCGCCGTCGTGATCTGGTCGTAGAAATGCTTAACGCGATCAAAGGCATGGTCTGCCCTATCCCCGAAGGTGCATTCTATGTCTATCCGTCGATTGCCGGGCTGATCGGTAAGACATCGGCCGCGGGTGTCGAGATAACCGATGACGAAACCTTTGCCACTGCATTGCTTGAGGAAACGGGCGTCGCCGTGGTTTTCGGCGCGGCATTTGGTCTGTCCCCGAATTTTCGCATCAGCTATGCGACCTCCGACGAGGCGCTCAAGGAAGCTTGCACACGAATTCAGAATTTTTGCGCAAAATTGACCTGAAGTACGAAGGACCAACGCCATGTCGAGCGATTTGCCAGACTATTATTTTAGGGTTCGTGAAAACGGAGCGGCGGTATTTCGTGTGGATTCAGAAAATCGGCAGCGTCGGATCGAGATGGATCAGATTGCTGTCGTGAACATTCGTAACGGAGAGATCAAGCCCCAAGGCGACCGCGTGCTATCTGATGACGACATGGCCCGGATCCAAGCTTGGATGGAAGAGCGAAAACAAGTCCTTGCGCAACGAGAAATGGACGATATCCACCGTGCTTTGGATCACCTGAACCTGACCACGCAATGGGTGCAGTCCAAGGCAACGGAAGACCAGCTTGACGTTGTCACCGACAGTCTGCTGATGGCGATGCATGATTTGCGCAATGCCTTGGTGCGCAAAAAAGCGGACCGGCTCAATTAGGTTTCGCATAACCGTCTACACTTAGGTTTTTACGCTTGGGGCTGGTATCAATGCCTTTAGGGTGGTCCCCCAAAAACGCGCGTTTAACAGCAGCGCCGCTACCCCTAACCCTACCACCAAACCAAGCCAGACCCCGATGCCGTTCAACCCCATTGTGAATCCCAAAAGGTAGGATACCGGAATGCCGACCAGCCAATAGCTGATCCCGGCGAGGATCATTGGCACTTTGGTATCTTGAACGCCGCGCAATAATCCCAAGGCCACGGCTTGCGCCCCATCGACCAGCTGGAAGAGCGCCGCCATTGCCAGCAGGCCGGCCCCCACCGCAAGGATCTGATCCCGCGCCGGCTCCTCACTTTGCATGAATGCGTCGATCAGCGGCTCTGGCCAGAGAACGAAACCCACTATGGTTGCTGCTGCTACCAGTAATGACATCGTGGTGGCTGCAATCGCACCACGGACAAGGTGCGCAGGATCACGGCGGCCAAGAGCGTTACCTGCGCGTATTGTCGCGACATTGCTGATCCCCAAGTGGATCATAAACGTGATCGAAGCCAGTTGTAGCGCAATTCCGTGTGCAGCCAATGCGATAGTACCCAGCCAACCCATCATCACCGCCGACGCCGCGAACAACCCTACTTCGCTTAACCCCGTCACCCCTATGGGAAGTCCCAACCGGAACACCCGTGCCAGCATCTCCCAATCGGGGCGCCATAAACGTACGAAAATCTGATGTTCAGGCATCGCTTTAAGCACGTATACCACTACTGCCAGCAAGGACGCGCTATGCGACGTAAGTGAAGCTATTGCAGCACCGCGCACCCCCAGTTCGGGTGCCCCCCAATTTCCGAAAATGAAGACGTAGTTGGCCAAAACGTTCACCATTGCGGAAAATATGGTGATCCAGAACACGACCTGAGTGCGTTCGAGCGCTGCAAGATAACTCTTGAGCACCATGACCAGCAGTGCGGGGATAATGCCCCAGCCTGCGATCATCAGATATTGCCGCACCATTTCAGCCAGCTCGGGTTCTTGCCCCATCAATCCCATAATGGGTCTGGACCATATGAATAACGGCAGCGCGAGCAGGGCAAATCCAAGAGAAAGCCATAGCCCCATACGGGTGGCACGGCGCAGCCCGACTTCATCGCCCTGGGCGTCAAAGGCGGCAACCATTGGCATTACCCCCCAGGCAAACCCGGACCCAAAGATCAGCAGGACAAAGAAATAGGTGCTTGCAAGCGTGACGGCTGCAAGCCCTTCGACGCTGTACCACCCTACCATGACGGTGTCGGTGACTCCAATGGCCACCTGTCCCAGATGCCCTCCGATCAGCGGCAGGCCCATTATCGTGATTGCGCGAACGTGCCCCGCATATGTCATTTTCATTGTCATCTTTCACTCATACTGTGGGACTGTGGTAAGGGAAAGACCCGCTTGCCTTGTGATGACAGCAATACTTCAACCCAGCCGTGCCGAAACCGGAGATTTCAACATGACAGCCCATTGGTCCGAAACCATTGACCTTAACGGCAAGCCCTTTTGCGTCCACCATTGGGGCGATAAAAAAGCACCAAGGTTATTAATGCTGCATGGTTTCCCGGAGCATTCGGGCGCATGGGCCGAACTTGCGCCCTTATTAGCTGAACGGTTCCACTGCATTGCCCCCGACCAACGCGGATACGGCCAAAGCTGGCGGCCCTCCGAGGTTGAACACTATAAAACGTCACAATTGGTGTCGGATATGGTGGCCCTTATCGGGGACGCGCCAGTTGTCGTGTTGGGCCACGACTGGGGGGCATCCGTAGCATATGCCCTGACCATCGGTCGGCCAGATCTTGTGTCAAAGCTTATCATCATGAACGGCGTCCATCCTGCGCCGTTCCAGCGCGAACTTGCCAAGGGCGGTCCGCAGACCGATGCCTCGCAATACATCCACTTTCTGCGACGCGAGGGGTCCGAAGACATTCTTGCCGCGGATGATTTTGCAAAGTTGATGGGATTATTTTCTGCACATATGAATATGAGCTGGCTGCACGGCGACACCTTGGCTGGTTACAAAGCTGCATGGCGGGATGCGGCAGGGCTGCGCGGGATGATTAACTGGTACCGAGCATCGCCTCTCAAACTTGGGGGGCCGGGCGAACCTATAGAAAACGCACTGACATTTGCCCCTGAGCGGCTACAAATCCGCTGCCCTCATCTGTTGATCTGGGGCAAGGACGACACCGCGCTTTTGCCTGAGGCAACCAAAGGGCTCGAAGACTATGCCCCAGACCTGACCCGCGTGTCGATCGACGGTGCCGACCACTGGTTGCATCATCAAAAGCCAAATGAAATTGCGGATGCGATTCTTAAGTGGCTTTAGGAAAGACCGTCGCCTCTTAGATCAAGACACGGACCTTCGAGCAGCAAAGCCGTGAGCCGATGTCACAACGCCCGCAAACTGCGGTTTTTGCAATGCCATCCACCCTTCCCCCGCCGCTGACGGTCTGGCATAGTAGCACCCTAACAAAAGCAATAGACAGGCAGGCCTCTTAATGTCCGATCTTCTTTCCAATGCGCAGCCCAATGCCAAAGAATATGACGCCTCGTCGATCCAAATCCTTGAGGATATGGAGCACGTACGCCTGCGGCCCGGCATGTATATCGGCGGCAAGGACGACCGCGCCTTGCACCATATGGTCGCTGAAATCATTGACAACTCTATGGATGAAGCTGTTGCAGGCCACGCCACCTGGATCGAACTTGAGCTGCATGAAAACGGCCACGTCACTGTACGCGACAACGGGCGTGGCATCCCCACCGATCCGCACCCAAAAGACCCCAGCAAATCCGCGCTTGAGATCATCTTTTGCACGCTGAACGCCGGTGGCAAGTTCTCGGGCGATTCCTATGAGACGTCCGGTGGTTTGCACGGCGTTGGCTCATCGGTCGTGAATGCGCTGTCTGACCATCTGCGTGTCGAAGTCGCCCGCAACCGCGAATTGTTCGCGATGGAGTTTTCGCGCGGCATCCCCCAAGGCAAGCTTGAGAAGATCGGCGCGGCCCCGAACCGGCGTGGCACGGCTGTCACCTTCCACCCCGATGCCGACATCTTTGGCGCGTTAACCTTGAAACCTGCCCGCTTGTTCGCAATGGCGCGGTCCAAGGCATACCTATTTTCCGGCGTCGAAATCCGTTGGAAAACCGCCCAAAAAGAAGGCGATACCCCGCAAGAAGCAACGTTTCACTTTCCCGGTGGTCTGTCCGACTATCTGAATGAGACGCTGAAAGGATCAACCACCTATGCCGAAAACCCCTTTGGCGGCACCGTCGACTTCCGCGAGAAGTTCAACGCGCCCGGCAAGGTCGAATGGTCGATCAACTGGACGCCGTCGCGCGACGGGTTCATCCAGTCGTACTGTAACACCATCCCCACCCCCGAAGGCGGCACCCACGAGGCCGGTTTTTGGTCCGCAATACTGAAAGGCGTCAAAGCGTATGGCGAGCTTGTCGGCAATAAAAAGGCCGGCACCATCACCCGAGACGATCTGATTACCGGCGGCTGTGCGCTGGTGTCGTGCTTTATCCGCGAGCCTGAATT
>TARA_R110002012_G_scaffold121510_2_pt1 | contig 68735 bp, 61 predicted proteins | sample TARA_R110002012 | Tara Oceans TARA_R110002012 (sample SAMEA4396515) | marine metagenome | biome: Westerlies Biome; feature: [DCM] deep chlorophyll maximum layer (ENVO:01000326); material: water (ENVO:00002006), including particulate matter (ENVO:01000060) such as... | depth 40 m
GCCATCAGGGTCTTGCCCCATAATGGTTTTTACAAACTCTCGGTAAGCCAAATGGTGCCTCATTTCATCACCAGCAATAATGGTACACATTTTGGCGAGCAGCGCATTTCCTTTTTGCCTGGCCATTTTCCCTACGCGCTTATGGGAGATATTTGTAGCCAACTCTTGAAAAGTGGTGTAAACAAAATTTTTATAGGGATCCCGATCCGTTCCGATATCAAATCCATCGGATATCAAATGCTGCGTAGTCATCTCTATTTCCCGCATATTCACGCGTCCGGATAAGTAAAGATATTTGTTTAAAACATCGCCATGCCTATTTTCCTCGGCGGTCCAAGCGCGTACCCATTTGCTCCAACCGTTATCCTTGCCGTTATGTTGATCAATACCTTCCACATCCATCAACCAAGACTCATAAGTTGGCAATGCTTCTTCAGTAATAGTGTCTGCAACAAGGGTCACCCAGAAATCGTAGCCGAGCTCCTTGGCTTCACCACGGATTTTTTCCACTTCATCATAAAAACTATCACTTTGTGAGTTTGGCAAGAAATCGGTGGGCTGCCAAATTTTTTCGGCTGGAATTAGAAATTCATTGATATAACCTTCAACTTTAGGCTCAATGGCCTGCATAACTTCCAATCGGACATTCTTAATCGACATAACAAGAGGTTTTATACAAAGGTCTAGATAAATTCTTGGAATTCTCTTAATTTCTTCCTCTTTCACCAGGGTAAAAGGTAAAAACAGGGTCACTTTGCCAATATTCTTTGGATTCCACGTCCATCATCGTCAATCCCCCCTTAAATGCAGCCCCGGTATCCACGTTCCAAACATTAGCTCTTTTTTGGGGCTCCACAAACGCTGTTTTCGATAATGGGGTATGGCCAATGTAAACTTCCTTGTAATGAGTCAATCTTTTGGGAAACTTAGGGTCCGAAGGTTCCAAATTGCGATCCATTGCCGTAGCAAGCTCCCATAATGTTCGATCCCAATAAAAGGTTTGTTCAAAATATTCATAATCTATTCCTTTGAGATTGGTATAGCCTGCATGCAAATACAAACGGTTATCATCGGTGAGGTGATAATTCTTTAATTCCCTATAAAATTTAAGATGCTCTTCCCATTTTTCCCTGTCTGCATTCAAGTAGGATTCCCTTGTTGCTTTTCCACCATGAGCCAACCATTGTGGATTCTCTTTTTGGTCCATCAACCAAGCTCGGCAAAGCTCGTCGTGGTTGCCGCGGATAAAAGTGCAACGGTATTCTCGTTGAAGCCGGATTAAATAGTCAACGGTCTCAACGGCCGTGCTCCAAGCATCTACATAATCTCCTAAAAATATAATATGATCCTTGGAGGTAACCTTTGCCTTGATCATCAATTGTTCCAAAGCCCTCACCCCAGAATGGATGTCGCCCACTACGAGTGTCCGCATAGAAAAGTTTTTAGCAAAATTACACACAAATGCTTGGCCCGTGAAAAATCATTGCTGCTTTATAACGCATTTAACCTATAATTTAAATTAACCTAACTGTTTTTTTGGACATGGTACATTTTTCTATGTACCTTAGAATATTCCGAAAACCTATGAAAAAAGTATACTGCATTGGCGAATTATTGATCGATTTTGTTGCTGAAAAGCAGGGAAGCGACCTGTCCAAAGCAAATGAGTTTACCAAAAAAGCTGGTGGTGCACCGGCCAATGTGGCCTGTGCGATATCCAAATTGGGAGGAAACGGAGTTTTTATTGGTTGTGTTGGCAAAGACCCCTTTGGTAAATTTCTTTTGGAGACCTTAAAAAGAGAAGGCGTTGATATATCACTGGCGCAATTATCGGACACTTTTACGACCTTGGCCTTTGTTTCCATAGCGGAAGATGGAGAACGTGATTTTGTTTTTAGCAGAGGGGCGGACAAGGAATTAAAATACAATCCCGCTCTTAGAAAAAATCTATCCGGAAACATTCTTCATTTAGGTGCTGCCACCGCTCTACTGGGAGGTCCTTTGGAAAAAACATACGCCAAATACCTGTTTGATGGCCTTACCAAAGAAATGTTCATCTGTTTTGATCCCAATTTTAGAAGCGATCTATGGAAGGATGATGAGGAAACATTCGTAAAAAAATGTATGCCTTTCGTGGAGAAATCACATTTGTGCAAGTTTAGCCTAGAGGAGGCTCAACTTCTATCCGGAAAAGAAGATCTGAACGAAGCTTGTGATAAATTGCATAAGGTTGGAACAAAAATCATTGCCGTGACTTTGGGGAAAGACGGAACCTTTTTAAGTATGAACGGAACCAAAAAAACAATCCCAAGTGTACCAGTAAGTCCAATCGATACTACGGGTGCTGGAGATGCTTTTATCGGGTGTTTGTTATATCAAATTTCCGATTTGGGCAGTTTTGACCCTGTTATGGAGGATTTTGAACTACTGGAAAAAATGGTTGCCAAAGCGAATAAGGCCGGAGCCATAACCACTACCAATTATGGTGCGATTGTAGCCTTGCCCACAAAGGAACAGCTCGAAAAATAAATGAACCAAGCCAGCTTACATAGACTACTTTCACAAAAAGGCAAGGACAGCAAGGAACTCTTTGACCTACGATTGGCCACCAACCTGACCCTTATTCAAAAACAGTTTTTTTCCCTGTATCCTGAAGAACGTCACGAGAAAAATTTTAAAAAATTGTTGCAACTTCTGCCCAAATTGTATTTGGAAAGACCCGAAGCGTTGCGGAATCAAGATTTGCAGCGATTAAAATCGGGCAATTGGTACCAGTCCGAGAAGATCGTGGGCATGCAATTGTATGTGGAGCATTTCAATAAAGACCTAAAAGGGCTGCAAGAAAAAATACCCTACTTTAAAAAACTGGGGGTAAACTTTTTGCACCTTATGCCCATTACTACCAGACCCAAAGGAGAAAGTGATGGCGGTTATGCGGTTAACAGCTACCTTGAAGTGGATAAAAAGTATGGTTCCAAGAAAGATTTACTGGAGCTCACCTCAGCTTTACGTAAAAACGGTATTTATTTGATGCTCGATTTTGTGGTCAATCACACTTCAAATGAATTTTCTTGGGCCAAAAAGGCCATTAAGGGCGATAAAAAATACCAAAACTACTATTATACTTATGAGGATTTCACTATCCCGGCCGAATTTGAAAAAACTTTGCCAGAAGTCTTCCCGGAAACCTCTCCTGGCAACTTCACCTATATCCCCGAAATGGAAAAATGGGTGATGACCGTTTTCAATAGCTACCAATGGGACCTCAACTATACCAACCCCGAAGTATTTTTGGAGATGCTCGCCAATTTGGTAAAGTTAACGGATTTGGGCGTGGATGTGGTTCGTTTTGATGCGCTCGCCTTTCTTTGGAAAAAAATCGGGACGATTTCCCAAAACCTTCCCGAGGCCCACAATCTTATTTCCCTGTTCCGGATGTGTCTGCAAGTAGTGGCCCCAGGATCCATTTTATTGGCCGAGGCCATTGTGGCACCCACGAACATTGTAAAATATTTTGGGGAAGGCGAAAAACGGGGCAACGAATGCGAAGTGGCCTACAATGCATCATTGATGGCACTTTTATGGAATTCCATTGCCACGAAGAAAACACAATTGCTCTATAAAAGTTTGATGCACGTCCCTCCCAAACCCAAGGATTGTACTTGGATCAACTACATCCGTTGCCACGATGATATTGGTCTGGGATACGAAAACCATCTCATCCAAGAATTGGGCTGGAACCCAGAAATGCACCGTAAATTTTTGTTGGACTACTATTGTCAACGCTTGGATTGGTCCCCGGCAAAAGGTATGCTTTTTATGTACAACCCAAAAACTGGGGATGGCCGCATAACGGGAAGTGCAGCTTCTTTGTTGGGGCTTGAGAAGGCTATCGCAACAAAAAATGATGATTTGATAAAAGAATCGGTAAATAAAATCATAATGCTGCATGGAATAACCTTGGCCTTTGAGGGTATTCCCCTGATTTATGCCGGGGATGAAATCGGCACTTTAAACGACTACTCCTTTCAGAATGATGCATCCAAAAAAGAGGACAGCCGATGGGTAAACCGACCGAGGCAAGATTGGGAAACCATTTCAAAGTTGGAGAAAGAGGATTCCCCTCAATCGGCAATATTTCGCACGCTTCAAAAGCTCATCAAAATAAGAAAGGAAAATACGGTTTTTGCCGACCACAACAATCTGGAGATTTACCACACGGGGAACGACCACATTCTTTCTTTAGAAAGAACGCACGATGCCAAAAGGCTATTGGTGATTTGCAATTTTGATGAAAACCCTCAGGTAATTGACAGCAGTTGGATCAAAAAACTGGGGTATTTTAGCAATGGTGAGCCCATGGATTTGGTGTCGACCGAAAAAATAGCATTGAACAGTGCCCTTTTGGAAGTGATGCCTTATCAAATGCTTTGGTTGATGAAATCCTAGGCGTACCTAACTTTTCTCAGAATCCGTTGTGATTCCTTCAAGGATTGATACACGTGGCTATCATATGCCTTGAGCAGTGCACGCGACCCATCCATTTTGTCCTTCGCCTCTTCAAAACCGTTCAAATAACAAATAAGATAAGTTGCCGGTAGGTGCGTAATATCGGTATGTTCCGAATCGGTCAAGGGAATATGGTTTTCCAATTTTTTAAGCAACGCATTATTGGAATTGTATACGTGATAAAGGGTTTTTTTATCAAATTGTGGCGGCTCAAATATTAATTCACTGTTGATGGTGTACTTGCCATTGTCTGAAAATGTGATGACCACTTCTTCCAAGGGATAATATTTTTGTTGCGAGCCCAAACCCAGTTGCACATATTCCAAGGTTTTGAATGAGTCTTCATCGTGCTCAATAGTGATTTCATCCAAAGCGGAATAGAACAACTTTACCTGTTCGTTGATGAGTTCTATGTCCACTCTCGAATAATAGACCTTGCCCTTCACCTTTTTCTTGTTTCCGGCCCAGCAGACCACAAATTGCTCCTTAAATACTTTATAATCGCTGGTAAGATCGGGGTGCCGGGTATTAAAAAACTGCATTACAGCATCCAGGGTAAGCTCAATATTGTTTCGGGCATGCTGCTCAATAGTGGCCACCTTGTCGGAATTGATGTCCTTCAACTCAATATCAAAAGCTTTGGGCAGGCTGATACTTCCCTCTCGGAAGAAAACCGCACCTCCATAATACTTCCAAATATTCTTCCGAAGGGCACAGACCTTACCATTGGACCTGATAGTGACCAGACCAACTACTTTGCCTTCGGGCAAATGCGGAAATGGAATGTTTTCGTAGGAAATCAAAGGGGGATTGTCCAGATAGGCATTGACGAGGTTCTGTATTTTGCTGTCATCAAAAAAATCGACGCCAACAATGGTATTGTCCTCATCCTCCACGCCGATCACGATAAATGAATTGTTCTTTGGATTGCTGTTGGCCAAGGCACAGACATGCTTTAAAAACTTGGCCTTGCCTTCTTTTTCACCAATGGATATAAAACGCTTTTTGTCGTAAAAACTATTCTCGTCGTTGTGGGCCAAAAGGTTTTTTACGAGTAGGCGTTTGTTGATCATATTTTAAGGTTTCGAGATTTTATAAACCAAAGAAAAATTCGTCATTTCGAGTGGTTTTTTGAACCTAAGTTCAAAAAAATGTATCCAGAATAGAATTTTTAATCGTACAAACCTTGTTCTCGATACTTTTTCCTTCAGAAAAAACTCGAACTGACGGTTTTGACCTTTAAACATCAACTATGAACCATTTTTGTTGACAATCGTGCTGCTGGCCTGTGCAGTGGGCATCACCACAAGGTCGGCAATGTTCACATGGTAAGGACGCGTGACAACAAACAGAATGATATCCGCAATATCTTCCGGTTTTAAGGGCTGAAAGCCTTTGTACACTTTGGAAGCTTTTTCCGTATCGCCCTTAAACCTAACATCGCTGAATTCCGTTTCTACCAGGCCGGGGTTTACGGCCCCAACCCGTATGCCATAGGCATTTAAATCGATTCGCATTCCTTGGTTGATGGCATCCACAGCGTGCTTACTGGCACAATACACATTTCCGTTTGGGTAAACTTCCTTGCCTGCAGTAGACCCAATGTTGATGATATGCCCCGATTTGCGCTCTACCATTTGGGGAATAACGGCCTTGGACATGTACAACAATCCTTTAACGTTAATGTCCAACATCGCATCCCAATCGTCAGGGCTACCTTTATCAATTGGGTCCAAGCCGTGTGCATTCCCCGCATTGTTGACCAAGATATCGATTTCTGAAAATTCCCTGGGCAAACTTTCAATGGCCGAGAATACGTCCTCACGATTTCTCACATCAAAATTGAGTGTAAAAATCGCCGTATCCCTGCCCAGTTCGTTCTTAAGTTGGTTTAAACGCTCTTCCCTGCGACCACAAAGAATCAAATTGATTCCTTGCTCTGCAAAAAGTTCAGCAGTTGCCTTTCCTATGCCGCTTGTAGCTCCTGTAATTAATGCTGTTTTTTTCATTTTTCATTCTTTACTAGGGAACATCATGCCCTTGACCTGCCACCAAAAGGGCGAACCAATCCTGAAGTTCCAATTCTATTTTGCTGGCCTTTGCAGCCAATGCTATTCTTTTTTTGTTTGTGGTCCCAATAACCGGATACACTTTTGCGGGATGTTTTAAAATCCATGCTAAAAGCAACTGACTCTCTTCAGCATCATACTTCTCCATTAAAGGTCCCATAGCCTCTTTTATCCGTGTCACTTGTTCATCATCCTCCCTAAAAAATGTTCCCAACGGGCTCCATGCCATCGCCATTTTTTTAGTGGCAATACAATCATCAAAAGTACCATCGTACATAGGGCCGTGGTGTGTCAGCGAAAATTCTACTTGGTTGCCTTCAACAGGTATGGCAGTTTCCAACATGGCCACTTGTGATGGTGTAAAATTGGATACCCCAAACTGTTTTATTTTTCCGCTTTGCAGCAATTGCTGTGCAGCTTCCGCCATCTCTTCGGGTTCCATCAGCGGACTTGGTCTGTGCATCAAAAAAAAGTCCAGATAATCTGTTTTCAACTTTTTTAGAGATTGCTCTGCGGACCAGATAATATAATCCTTGTCGTACTGATAATGATTAATTTGGTTATCCCTGCCACGAGTCATTTGAATACCGCATTTGGTGATCAATTGGATGTCCTCTCTCTTGATTCCACTATCCCCAAAAGCCTTACCAAAATCCGATTCGGTAGAATAGCTCCCATAAATATCGGCATGGTCAAACGTGGTAAGCCCACAGGCTATGCTGTGGTGCATCAATTCAATCATTTCTTTTTTGGAAAGTTTTTTGCCCCAACTTCCCCATGTCATCGCTCCCGATATAATGCGGGAAAATTTCGTTGTCTGTTTCATAAGCGCTTAAAGTATAAAATTAAACCCTTAAATCCTTCATAAAACTAGGGGTTTAGCGTTTTTTTTAACCATTAATTAACAGCTAGGTTTTAAATAAATTTTCATTTTGCACACCTTAGAAAAAACCCCGACATTAACACCAAACAATAAAAGTATATAATGGAAGAAAACACTACTATTGATATTAGTGCTGTGAATGAAAAAATCGCCAAGGAAAGCGCTTTTATTGACCTTTTGACTGTTGAAATGAACAAGGCCATCGTAGGGCAGACCCATATGGTGGAGCGCTTACTGATAGGTCTTTTGGGAAAAGGTCACATTCTACTTGAAGGTGTTCCAGGACTCGCAAAAACATTGGCTATCAACACCTTGGCCAAAGCTGTTAAAGGAAGTTTTAGCAGAATACAGTTTACACCAGATCTTTTGCCAGCCGATGTGGTGGGAACACTCATTTACAATATTAAAGAGAACGATTTCTCCATTAAAAAAGGGCCTATTTTCGCCAATTTTGTTTTGGCAGATGAAATCAACAGAGCTCCCGCAAAAGTACAATCAGCACTTTTAGAGGCCATGCAGGAAAAGCAGGTAACCATTGGTGACGAAACATTTATTTTAGATGCCCCATTTTTGGTAATGGCCACCCAAAACCCAGTGGAACAAGAAGGTACTTACCCGCTTCCCGAGGCACAGGTGGACCGTTTTATGTTGAAGACCGTCATCGACTATCCAAAATTGAACGAGGAACAACTGATCATCCGTCAAAACCTGAAAGGTGCGACCGAAACCGTAAACCCTGTGGTTTCTTTAGAGCAGATCCTAAGAGCCCAAGAAACCGTTGGCGAGGTCTATATGGACGAAAAAATTGAAAAATATATACTCGACCTCATTTTCGCTACGCGATACCCAGAAAAATATAATTTGGAAAGCTTGAAGCCACTTATCAGTTTTGGTGCTTCTCCAAGGGGTAGTATCAACTTGGCCAAAGCGTCCAAGTGTTATGCATTCATCAAGCGAAGAGGTTATGTGGTTCCCGAAGATGTTAGGGCTGTGGTGCACGATGTATTGCGTCATAGAATCGGGATCACCTACGAGGCCGAGGCTGAAAATATTACTTCCGAAGAAATCATCAACAAGATTGTAAACGAGGTAGAGGTGCCTTAGCGGTTCAATGTTTATCGGAATATAAGTAGCAATACTTTTAACCAACCCGAAAACCTATTTTTTTTGAACCAAATGGATACAAAGGAACTACTAAAGAAAGTACGCAAAATTGAAATTAAGACCCGACGTCTTTCCGACCATATTTTTGGTGGGGAATACCACTCTACGTTCAAAGGTCGGGGGATGACCTTCAGCGAAGTACGCCAGTATCAGTTTGGAGATGATGTACGGAGTATTGATTGGAACGTTACCGCGCGTTACAATGAGCCTTATGTAAAGGTTTTTGAAGAAGAGCGCGAACTCACGATGATGTTGATGGTCGACGTGAGTGGGTCAGAACTTTTCGGTACTTCCAATCAGTTCAAAAAAGAAATCATCACAGAGATTTCAGCCACGCTCGCATTTTCTGCGCTTCAGAACAACGATAAAGTAGGTTTGATCCTATTTTCCGATAAAGTAGAGCTTTATATCCCGCCTAAAAAAGGAAAAAGCCACGTACTTAGAATTATTAGGGAATTATTGGAGTTCCATCCAAAAAGTAGTGAAACCAATCTTGCAGAGGCATTGAAGTTCCTGACCAACGTGATGAAGAAGAAGGCCATTGTTTTTGTGCTTTCCGATTTTATCGCAGACGACTACGAGAACACGCTCCGTATCGTTGGCAACAAACACGATGTAACGGGAATCAGGGTATACGACGAACGCGAGGAGGCCATCCCAAACTTGGGAATGGTACAAATGCAAGATGCCGAAACGGGTGAGGTTCAGTTGGTGAACACCCAATCCAAACAGGTGAGGTCTGCTTACGGGCAACATTACAAAGACAAGGTCGCCTACTTCAGTAATTCCTTCAATAAGTCAGGATGTGGCGTAATCAATTGTCGAGCAGACGAAAGTTATGTAAAGAAACTATTGGGGTATTTTAAACGAAGGGGATAATGCGAATGGATGGTCTACATATAATACAAGGTAAAAGAAAGCTCCAAAGTGCATGGATGTGGCTACTCTTTCTATTGTTGATGTCCACATCCGGTTTTTCGCAAACAGGACCCAAGGTAAGTGCCAAAGTGGATACCCTGGACATCAAAATAGGAGAACAAATCCAATACAAAATTACCGTTGAAACAGATTCCACCGATGTGGTTTTCTTTCCGGAAGGCCAAACTTTTTCCCCGCTGGAAACTGTAGAGGCCATTATGGCCGACACCCTAAAAAACGACAACAAGGTCATTCTTCAAAAAATATATTCGCTTACCCAATTTGATAGTGGCGCGTACACCATTCCACCGCAGCGCATTGCCATTAACGAGCAACCGTTCTTTACGGACTCTTTTCAGGTGAAAGTGGCGGATGTGGTCGTAGATACCACGAAACAAAAAATGTACGACATTAAACCTCTAATTGAAGTAGAGCGAAGTACCGCCGATATGTGGCTCACAGCACTTTGGATTCTTTTGGGGTTGATTGTAGCCGGCGGATTGGTCTATTGGTTCTTTTTACGTAAAAAACCCCTGACCGAAGAGGAAAAAGTTGCGCTGCTTCCTCCTTATGACCGAGCCATTATAGAACTTAAAAAGCTGGAGAACTCCAAATACCTTATCCAAGACGAGTACAAGCAATACTACTCCGAACTTACCGATATTGTACGGTCCTATTTGGAAGAAGATGTACACGTTACCGCAATGGAGAGTACCACTTCCGAGCTCATTACCAAACTGGAAATGTTACGGGATGCTGGAGAGCTTAAATTGGAAGATGACACCATTAAACAATTTCGAAAAATATTACAGACGGCCGATTTGGTAAAATTTGCCAAAAACAAACCAGCCACATCCATTGCAGAACAAGACAGGAAGTTGGTCGAAGAAATTGTGACCAAAACCCACGAAGGACTTCCAGAACCGACCGAAGAAGATCTATTGTTGGATGAAGAATATTTGGAAGAACTGGCCAAGAAAAAACGACGTAAAAGAATATACTGGGCTGCAGCCATTTTTGCGGGGATTATTGTTTTGGGCGGTATTGGTTCAACCATTTATTTTGGGACCAAAAAGGTTAGTGACACCGTTTTTGGTTACCCCACCAAAGACCTATTGGAGAGTGAATGGGTAGCCAGTTCCTACGGTTTTCCTCCCATTCAAATTGAAACTCCCGAGGTTCTGGTGCGGCAGGAATTGGAGCTACCCAAAGAAACCGAGGAGCTGATCAAGGAACTTCAGGCGTTCTCATACGGTAGCTATGTGGGCATCTTTTCGGTGAGCACAAGTTCCATCACGTTCAAAGATCAAAAAGAAGAACCTCAATTTGAGGCGGTAATCGGGTCCACGCTGACCAATTTTGAACAATTGGGACTAAAGAATATCATCACCAAACAAGAAGAATTTGTGACCCAATCCGGTGTAAAAGGCATGAAAACCTATGGCACGGGAACTCTGGAAAGACCTAATGGAGATTCCAAAAGAGCCAAGTACAACATTCTCACTTTTGGTGGTAAAGGTTTTGTCCAACAAGTGGTAATCACTTGGGAAGAGGACGATGAATATGCAGAACAGATCGTTAATCGGATTTTAGGAAGTCTGGACGTAAAAACACAAGTGTAAATGTTTGAGAATATAGAATTTGCAAATCCTGAATTTTTCTGGCTGCTCCTTTTGCTGCCATTGGCTTTGCTATGGTATGTTTTCAAACGTAAAAATGAAATGGCTTCCCTGCGTATTTCTAGCATCAAAGGGTTTACGGTAACAAGTTGGGCTTCAAAATTAAAACCCGTACTGTTCGGAATCCGATTGTTGGCTTTAGCAGCTATCATAACGGCACTGGCACGACCTCAAACGGAAGATATTTCAACTCGGACAAAAACCACGAAAGGTATCGACATTGTAATGGCCATCGATGTATCATCCAGTATGTTGGCCCGCGATTTAAAGCCCAACCGATTGACTGCCCTAAAAGAGGTGGCAGCGGATTTTATCGATGGACGACCCAACGACCGTATCGGTTTGGTAAGCTATGCGGCCGAAAGCTACACCAAAACCCCGATTACCAGCGACAAAGCAATTGTATTGAATGCTTTGGAGGAAATCACATATGGCCTATTGGAAGACGGTACCGCCATAGGAATGGGACTGGCCACTTCGGTAAACCGCCTAAAAGAAAGCAAGGCCATCAGTAAAGTTATCATTCTTTTAACGGACGGTGTCAATAATTCTGGCTTTATTGAGCCTAGAACCGCTGCCGACCTTGCCGTAGAGTTCGGGATCAAAACATACACTATTGGTCTAGGAACCAACGGAAATGCATTGTCTCCCATCGCGTACAACAGGGATGGTTCCTATAGATATGGTATGCGACAAGTTGAGATTGATGAGGAATTGCTAAAGGAAATTGCGGAAGTGACCGGGGGAAAATATTTCCGTGCCACCGACAATGAATCCCTGGAGGACATTTATGATGAAATCAACAAATTGGAAAAAACAGAAATAGAAGAATTTAAATATTACAAGTACGAGGAAAAATTTAGACCATTGATTTTCTTGGCAGGAATTTTATTGTTGTTGGAATGGGGATTGCGAAATTCCATATTTAAAAGTTTTATTTAACGAATGATTCAGTTTGACGAAAAAATATATTTCTACCTCTTGGCCATAATTCCGATAATGGCCCTGGCGTTCTTTTTTCTTCAACTCTGGAAGCGAAAAACCCAAAAACGTTTTGCAGATTCAAATCTGTTGAGGCGTTTAGCACCCAATAGATCCAGTTTTAAATCCACCGTAAAATTGGTGTTTTTGTTAGCAGGCCTTGCTTTTTTGGTGTTGGGGTTGGTCAATCCTAAAATAGGTACAAAACTGGAAACCGTAAAACGTGAAGGTGTGGATATTGTATTCGCTATCGATGTTTCCAAGAGTATGCTCGCAGAAGACATTGCTCCGAACCGTTTGGAAAAATCCAAACGTATCGTTTCGGAAATAATCAATCAATTGGCCAGTGATCGTATCGGAATAATTGCCTACGCTGGGCAGGCATATCCACAATTGCCTATTACCACAGATTATGGAGCTGCCAAAATGTTCCTACAGAGTATGAATACAGATATGCTCTCATCCCAAGGAACCGCCATTAACGCTGCCATAGATCTGGCTAGCACCTATTACGATGACTCCCAGCAGACCAATAGAGTCCTTTTTATTGTTTCTGATGGAGAAGACCACTCCGAGAGTTCAACCATAAACGCAGTTGAGAAAGCCACGCAAAACGGAATCCGTTTGTACACCATAGGTGTTGGCAAAACAAAAGGGGCTCCAATTCCAATCAAACGAAATGGAATTGTAGAAAGTTTGAAGAAGGACAACCAGGGCGAGGTGGTAATCACCAAGCTGAACGAAAGCATTTTAACAGAAATAGCCAATAGGGGCAATGGCGAATATATTGATGGTTCCAACACGGAAAATGCCGTGGAATTCATCAAAGAAGAGCTGAACCGAATGGACAAAACAGAATTTGAAGCCAAACAATTTGCGGAATATAAGGACCAATTTCAGTGGTTCCTCGCCGCTGGCTTTTTATTTTTATTTTTGGACATTTTTATTTTGGACAGGAAAACACAATGGTTGAAAAAACTGAATCTTTTTAATGAGTATGACGATGACCAAGATTAAGTTGCTATTTGGACTATTGCTATGTTTTGGCGCAGTCCAAGCACAGGACGACATTACCGAACAAGCAAACAAAGAAGCGGAGAAAGCACTACAAGCCTCTACAAATATTACTTATGAGGCCAACGATAAACTTACCTCCAACGATTTTGTTACCGCCGAGGCCGATTACAGAAGGGCCATATCCAAGAGCAATAAAAATGCCGCTGCGAGATTTAACCTAGGTAACGCCTATTACAACAGGGAAAGTTTTGGGGAAGCATTTGGACGCTATAAAGAAGCCGGAGAAGCCGCCGAAGAGAAGGGGGATAAGCACAAAGCCTTTCACAATATGGGCAACGTCTTCATGAAGAACAAAGAATATGAAAAAGCGGTAGAAGCCTATAAACAAGCGTTACGTAGCAATCCTAATGACGACGAGACCCGTTACAACCTTGCCTTGGCCAAAAAAATGCTGGAAAAACAACAAGACGAGCAAAAGAACGACCAGAATCAGGACGATCAAGACAAAAAAGACCAAGAAAACGAAGACAAGGACAAAAACCAAGATCAAAACAACGAAGGAGGCGATAACGAGAAGAAGGACGAGGGCGAACAGAACGAAGACGAAAATAAAGATAAAGGCAATCAGGGAGACAACGGAGAAGACAAGCCCAAGGAAAACCAAGAAGGCGATGGTGACAAGAAGAAAGAGCAAGAGAAAAAGCCGAATGAAGGTGACCAGCCTGAAGATAAAAAACAACAGCCTAGACCCAATCAATTGTCTGAACAACAGATTCAGAATTTGCTAGAGGCCATGCAGAACGAAGAGAAAAAAGTGCAGGAAAAAATGGAGGCCCGAAAAGTTCGCGGCAAGAAAATTAAAAACGAGAAGGACTGGTAATGAAAGTGTTAAAGGGCAACATATTGTTTATGATGGTAATGTTACTCTTTACGGGGCTGCATTCCCATGCCCAAGATGATGCTGAAGAGATTACTTTTACCATGAACCTGAGCAAAGAGGAACTAGGTCTAAACGAACGTCTTCGTGTGGATTTTACCATGAACAAAGATGGCGATAACTTTAAGCCGCCACAGTTCAATGGCTTTAACGTGGTGATGGGGCCTTCACAATCCATAAGTTCTTCTTGGATCAATGGTAAACGTAGCTTTTCCAAAACGTACTCGTATGTTCTTAAGCCCACGGCCAGAGGCAGTTTCACTATAAACCAAGCTACCATTGAGATTGATGGTCAGACCTATAAAACCACACCAAAAAAGGTGGAGGTTACCGCAGCGGTCGACAAACCCAATTCCGAAAAAACCGTGGACGATGTAGCGGATGAAAACCTACATTTGGTCGCAGAAGTTTCCAAGGGAAATCCTTATTTGAACGAAGCTGTAACGGTAGTCTACAAATTGTACGTAAGTCCAAATATAAGTGTTACCAATTACCGTCCTTTGGACAACCCTACTTACAATAACTTTTGGAGCCAAGACATTCCCGTTACCAAACACACTGCACAAAATGGGACCTACCAAGGCAAACCTTACCGATACGTGGTATTAAAGCGCGTGGTCCTCTATCCTCAAAAAGCAGGGAGATTGGATATTGAACCACTTTCTTTGGAAATATTTGTTGATGTTCCCACTAATCGAAGAGACTTTTTTGGAGGGCGGATTTATACCTCAACGAGTAAGACCGTTTCTGCAGGTAGCAGAACAATCAATGTAAAACCCTTGCCTGAAGCAGGAAAACCGGCAAACTTTAGCGGAGCAGTAGGGGAATTTGATTTTTCCGTGACCACGAGCAAAACAGAATTGAATGCATCTGAATCATTACAGGCCGTAGTAGAAGTTTCCGGTAAAGGAAATTTAAAACTGTTCCAGCTACCAGAACCCGAACTACCAAGCTCGTTGGAGGTGTACGACCCCGAGTATGAAGAAGGCATCAAGACTTACAGTTCAGGGATGGAAGGAAAAGTATCGAACAATTATACCATTGTACCATCCTTTCGGGGAAAATATCCCATTCCAAGTATTTCCTTCAGCTACTTTAACCCCAATACGGAGAAATATGTAACTTTAAATTCGGAAGAAATCAATATTGAGGTTATTGAGGGGCCAACGAGTGGAGCAGCCAGCGCGGTAAGTCCTTCCGCGAACAAACAAATGGTGGTGCCAACAGGCGAGCAATTTCACTTTATCAACATAAAGCCCAACTTGAGTGCCATTGGTGTTGAGCGCTTTTTTGGGTCGAAACTGTTTTTTGTCTTATTGCTAGCTCCATTATTGTTGATTCCGATAGCTATTTTCGCTTTCAAGAAAAGAGAGGCCATAGCAAGTGATGTTGTTGGCAACAAAATTAAAAGAGCCAACAAACTGGCCCGAAAGTATTTGTCCACTGCAAAAAAGGAACTTGGAAACAAAGAAGCTTTTTACGTTGCCCTGGAAAAAGGTTTGCACAATTATTTAAAGGCCAAATTGCACATAGAAACATCGGAGTTTAGCAAGGATAAAATAACAAGTATCCTCTCCGATAAAAAGGTGGAAAAAGAAGATATTGATGGGTTTATAAGCTTACTGACCAGTTGCGAAATGGCTCGATACAGCCCATTTTCCAATGTGCAGATGCAACAGGATTATGAAAAAGCAAGTGAAGTGATTTCTAATTTGGATAAGCACTTATGAGCATGAGAAAGACCGTCCTTTTAATTTGTCTCCTTTCGCTCTCTTTTGGGTTCGCCCAAAATGAAAAGCTTTTCAATGAGGCTACAGAGCTTTACAACAACGGGGAATATTCCGCGGCCATAGAGAATTACAAGGAAATTCTGAATAATGGCGAACATTCGGCCTCGCTATACTTTAATTTGGGAAACTCCTATTATAAACTGAACGCTATTGGACCCAGCATCTATTATTATGAAAAGGCATTGCTTTTAAATCCCAACAACGAGGAAATAAAAAACAACTTAAGGTTCGCTCAAAATATGAGGCTGGATGCAATCGAGGAAGTTCCAACCACCGAAATATCTAAAATTTACAAATCTGCTGTGGGCTTGTTCTCCTATGATGGATGGGCGTACTTGGCCATTGCCTTGGTGTTTTTGTTTGTTCTGGCCTATATGGCCTATTATTTTCTTAGGCCCGCCAACCAAAAGCGAGCCGCTTTTATTTCCAGTATGTTGTCGCTTGCTTTATGTGTTGTTTGTATTTTGATGGCCTATCTTAATTTTGAACAGTACAAAAACAATGACCCTGCCATCGTTTTTGGTAAAGAAGTGAACGTAACCTCCGAACCCAATATAAACAGTAATACAGTATTTACCATCCATGAGGGAACCAAAGTGAACGTTTTGGACGAACTTGACGAATGGAAAAGAATCCGCATTGCAGATGGCCAAACAGGTTGGTTACAGGCGGAAAACATCAAGAAAATCAAGGACTTTTAAAGAAAAATTTCTACTCCTTATTTATATTTCTTTATTTTTAATAAAATTTGCAGTTGTGTTAAAATCAATAGCTTTTCCTTTAATCTCCTTAATATTGGTATTATCCATATCAGCATCACCTATAATTCCTTTATTGGATGAGGAGATGGGCAAGATAATGGTTATTGGAGCAGCGGAAGAGGAAAGCACTAAGGTTATTACCATTGAGAAGTTTGATGAAGGTGATACTTTTTTCAAGTACTTTCATGAAATCGCCAATCAGCAGATTTTATTAGATAACCCTATGACCCATCTAAGGTATATTTTCCCAACATCGGACTGTACCTTAGAAATTCTTGATCCTCCCCCCAGAAAGTTCAGTTAGCACCTAAATTTTATTCAATCAATTTTTATTCAACCTTCTTCTATGATAATCCTAACCTATAAATAGAAGACTAATTTTATATATCATTATGTTCAAGCATATTAAAAACGATTTACCTGCCAGTATTGTGGTCTTTTTCGTGGCATTGCCCCTTTGTTTGGGTATTGCCTTGGCCAGTGGCGCTCCCTTATTTTCGGGACTCATTGCAGGTATTGTCGGAGGAATCGTCGTAGGGGCGCTCAGTGGTTCCCAAATCGGTGTAAGTGGGCCTGCTGCAGGACTGGCAGCTATTGTACTTACCGCAATCGGTACGCTCGGAGGTTATCAAAACTTTCTGGTGGCAGTAGTCTTGGGCGGTGTTATCCAGCTTGTTTTTGGATTTTTAAAAGCTGGTATCATAGCTTATTATTTTCCATCCTCGGTTATTAAAGGGATGCTTACCGGTATTGGTATCATTATCATTTTAAAACAGATTCCCCACTTTTTTGGTTACGATGCCGACCCCGAAGGAGACTGGGCGTTTTTCCAGGTGGATGGCGAAAACACTTTTAGCGAAATTATTAATTCCATCAATTACATAAGCCCTGGGGCAACCTTGATTGCGGTTATTGGCTTCGCCATACTTATTTTGTGGAGTGCAGTACTTACCAAAAAAGCTAAAATATTTGAATTGATTCAAGGTCCATTGGTGGCAGTGGTCGTTGGAATAATTTATTTTACCGTAACTCAGGGTAACGACACCTGGGGTATTTCAGCAGAACATTTGGTAAAGGTTCCCGTACCCGATAGTATTCAATCTTTCTTGGGCTTTTTTAGTTTTCCAAACTTCTCTGCCATCACCAATCCAGATATTTGGGTAACAGGTTTCACCATTGCCTTGGTGGCCAGTTTGGAAACATTGCTCTGCGTGGAAGCAACGGATAAATTGGACCCGGAAAAAAGAACAACGCCCACCAACCGTGAGCTTAGGGCACAAGGAGTAGGAAACATGCTTTCCGGTCTTGTTGGAGGCTTGCCCGTAACCCAGGTAATCGTTCGTAGTTCCGCAAACATACAATCCGGTGGTAAAACAAAAGCTTCCGCAATTATTCACGGATTCTTTTTGTTAGGCTCTGTAATATTGATACCTACACTGCTCAATATGATTCCATTGTCCGTATTGGCCGCTATACTATTTATCGTAGGGTACAAATTGGCCAAGCCAAGCTTGTTCAAAACTATGTACAAAGCAGGTTGGAAACAATTTGTTCCATTTGTGGTTACCGTGGTCGGAATCGTATTTACCGATTTATTGGTCGGTATCAGTTTGGGCCTTTTGGTAGGGATCGTAGTAGTACTGATAAAAAGCTATCAAAACTCTCACTTTTTACATATTGAGGATAAAAGTGATGGAGCACACAATATAAAAATGACATTGGCGGAAGAAGTTACCTTTTTTAACAAAGGTGCCATTCTAAAAGAATTGGATAGTCTTCCAGAAAATGCTTATCTGACATTGGATGTTAGAAAAACCCGTTATCTCGACAATGATATCGTGGAAATTCTGGAAGATTTTTCCAGTAAAGCAAAAAACAGGAACATCGACATAAAAATAATCTCCGAAAAAGGTGAAGTAGAAAATCCTGATAGTTACATTGAATTCTTTAATCTTAGGCCGAAAAAAACGGCATAAAATCATAGATATGAAAGCACATACAAAAGAAACGCAAGCGACCATGTCGCCAGAAAAGGCCATCCAATTCTTAAAAGAAGGCAACGAGCGTTTTCAACAAAACTTAAAAGCAAACAGAAACCTGTTGGAACAGGTCAATGATACAAAGGACGGTCAGTTCCCATTTGCCACCATTCTGAGCTGTATTGATTCCAGAGTTTCAGCTGAGTTGGTCTTTGATCAGGGTCTTGGTGATATTTTCAGCGTAAGGATTGCAGGAAATTTTATTAACCAAGACATTCTGGGAAGTATGGAGTTTGGTTGCAAATTGGCAGGCACAAAAGCCATTGTGGTTCTTGGGCATACCAGTTGTGGAGCAGTAAAAGGGGCTTGCGATCATGCACGTATGGGCAACCTGACTGCATTAATCAATAAAATTGAACCTGCCGTATATGCAGTAAAAGAACCCGCGGATGAGGCACTCAGAAATTCACAAAACTTAGAATTTGTGGACGCCGTTTCCATGAAAAACGTAGAAATGGCTTTGGAAAACATCAGAAACCAAAGTGTGATTTTAAAAGAAATGGAAGAAAAAGGCGAAATTGCCATAGTGGGTGCCATGTACGACATCTCGGATGGTAAAGTTACCTTTATCTAAACTAAAATAAACAATTTTGATGCAAAAGGCCGGTGGTGTTCCATCGGCTTTTTTGTTTTTTACCGGTGTATATTTTGCGGTCCTTGCCACAATGATTTATTTTACTGCCAAGCTATTTTAAAGAACCATGCTAGCAATAAAATTCCCAAATGATTCTGGCCCCATTTATTTGGAAACCATGGAGGGCAGGTTTCCAGTAGAGCCCTTTAATACGTTCAGCAATCTTATTTTTTTGGTGTTGATTCTATATTGGGGGTTCAAAGTCTATAAAAGCCATGGAAGGCATCTATTTTTAGCTTGGGTGCTTCCTATCATTGGAATTAGCTATATCGGGGGAACCATATATCATGCCACCCGCAGCCATGAGTTTTGGTTGCGTTTGGATTGGATGCCTATAACTTTTCTATGTGCTGCCGTCGTAGTCTATTTTGTTTTCAAGCTGGTCCGAGCATGGTGGCAACGTCTCTTGTTTGTTTCCCTATTGTTCGGGGCTTCCTTTTTGCTTCGGATACTTCCCCTGCCATCGGGACTGCGAATTTCCCTTGGCTATGTAATTACGGCAGCTACCATACTTATACCTTTGGTTTGGTATTTGGTCAAGACCCGAGGTAAAAATGTAACATATGTCATCGTCGCTTTCATCATATTTGGTGCGGCCATTTTCTTTAGAAGCATTGATCTTCATCAAAATGTCTTCCCTATGGGAACACACTGGTTATGGCATCTTTTGGGTGGAATCGCAGTACATTTTCTTATTGTCTACATATTCAAGGACAATTTGCTAAATTTGTCCGCCAATAGCGCAAGCAATCATGATTGATACCATTAAGGAACACATCGCCGAAGTAGAAAAATTCACTTCGACCTCAATAGAAGAAATTGAAGCCTTCCGAATTAAATATTTGGGAAAAAAAGGTCTTTTGAACAGTTTCTTTGCCGAATTTAAAAATGTGCCCAACGAGCAGAAAAAAGATTTTGGCAAGGTCGTCAATCAATTAAAGACTACGGCGACCGATAAGGTCAACGCCCTCAAAGAAGCCTTGGAGAACCAAACTGAGGTGACGGGAAAATATGGTGATCTTACCCGGCCTGGGGAACCCATTGAAATTGGGTCTCGGCACCCTATCAGCATCGTGAAAAACCAAATCATCGATATTTTTTCAAGAATTGGGTTCAATGTTTCCGAGGGGCCCGAAGTTGAGGACGACTGGCACAACTTTACCGCATTGAACCTTCCCGAATATCATCCTGCAAGAGATATGCAGGATACCTTTTTCATTCAAACGGATCCGGATATCCTGTTGCGCACCCATACCTCATCGGTACAGGTAAGATATATGGAAAGCAATAAGCCGCCCATAAGAACCATCTCCCCTGGAAGAGTATACAGGAACGAAGCTATTTCGGCGCGTTCCCATTGCTTTTTCCATCAAGTAGAGGGTTTGTATGTGGACAAAAACGTATCTTTTGCCGATTTGAAGCAAACCTTGCAATATTTCACCTCGGAAATGTTTGGCAAGTCAAAAATCAGGTTGCGTCCTTCTTATTTCCCATTTACGGAACCCAGTGCAGAAGTAGATGTATACTGGGGCCTTGAGACCGAAACCGATTACCGAATGACGAAGGGAACCGGGTGGTTGGAGATTATGGGATGTGGAATGGTCGATCCCAATGTACTTAAAAATTGTGGTATTGACCCGGACGTCTACTCAGGCTTTGCCTTTGGAATGGGAATTGATCGTATTGCTCTTTTGTTACATCAGATTTCTGATATTAGACTGCTTAGCGAAAATGATATTCGTTTCCTGGAACAGTTCAAAAGCGCATTGTAGCACATTTTATGAAAAAAGACATTGAAATTCCCGTAGCCAAGGATGTGCATATTGCCATAATACGTGAATGGAACGATGAATTTTTATCCAAAGATTGGAATGCTTACCTCATCAATAACAGAACGGATACCATTGAAATGACCATTGTGGTTTCCAAAGGTTTTGATCAAGATAAAAAAACCTCGACCATGCGACACGGTATCGGGGCACTCGAACCAAGGTCCTTCAAGAAAATTGAATGGATACAAGAAGATGTCCTGGCGCTGAACAATGAATTCTTTGTTACCTTTTTTGCCGAGAACAAACTGTTTGAAAAAAGATTCCTCTTTCCCAAACACACTATTTCTGAAAACAACCTTACCAAAGTGCCCGTGCTGGATATGGAAGGAGTTCTTACTAAGGGTTGATGGATATTTTGTAAAAGGAAGCTTTCTTTTAACAAAAATTTAGCTCCTGTTGGTTCGGTTTGTTCCGAACCAACATTATTTTTGCTGTCAAAATCCATCTTATGGAAAAGACGAAGGAAGAAATCATAGAAACTTTAGGGTTGCATTTGGAAAAAGAATACAATCTACCGCCCTTGGCCGCCCGAATCTATGCAATACTTATATTGACGGATGAGGATGGAATCACCTTTGAGGACTGCTTGGAAAAAAGAGGTGCAAGCAAGAGTTCCACATCAACCTCTTTAAATCTTTTACAGAACATGGGCCTGATCACCTACTTTACAAAACCGGGCGATCGAAGAAGGTATTTTACCACTGCCAAGAAAAAAAACTTCTTTCTTTCAAAGCTTCAAGAAAACCTGAATCGGGTTGAAAATGAAAAAAACATCATCACTTTGGTTTTAAACTATCATAAAAAATATGCTCCTAAAAAATATAAGGAGGGCCAAGAAAGAACCGAAGTGTATCTGGACTACACTAACGAGAACGAAAAAATCTTGAAAAAATCAATCAATAAGCTGGAATCCATTTTAGATGAGTAATCACTCCAACAACCACAAACCTTACAAAGTAAGTTCGTATATGAAAACAATAAAATCAATCTTAGTATCAACGAGTGCACTTTTGATTATATCCTGTGGCGGTAAAGACCAGCAGCAAGCTGCTGCACCTCAAACCCCATCGCTAAAAGTAAGTATGCTTAAAAAGCAGGATATTACCCTATACAATTCCTATTCCACCAATATTGAAGGAGTACAGCAGGTAGAGATATGGCCCAAAGTTTCTGGTTTTATCCAAAATATTTATGTGGAAGAGGGGCAACAAGTAAAAAAAGGGCAGCTCTTGTTCAAGCTAGAGACCCAGACCCTTTCCCAAGATGCCGAAGCGGCAAAAGCAGCCGTTAATGTAGCTCAAGTGGAAGTGAACAAGCTGATTCCACTGGTAGAAAAAAATATTATTGGCAAAGTCCAATTAGAAACCGCCAAAGCACAATTGGAACAGGCAAAAAGCAACTATAACAGTATTACTGCCAACATTGGCTACTCCAATATAGTGAGCCCTGTAAATGGTTACATTGGTGGGATTCCTTATAAGATAGGCGCTTTGGTAAGCAGTACTATGGGCGAACCACTTACGGTGGTTTCGGACATCAGCAGCATTAGGGCCTATTTTTCCATGAACGAGAAAGAGTTGCTACAAATAAAAATGCAAATGGCGAATGAGGGAGGTGCCATAGCTTCGGCAAACAGTCCCGAAGTAGAACTTGTGATGATCAATGGTGAGACTTATCCCCAAAAAGGTAAAATAGCCATGATCAACAACATTATCAATCCAGCCACGGGAAGTGTAACCCTAAGGGCGGATTTTGATAATCCCAACCAAATATTGAGCTCCGGTAGCACTGGAACCATAAAAGTGCCATCAACTTATCAAGATGTTTTTGTGATTCCGCAATTTGTTACTGTTGACCTACAAGGCACTAAAATGATATATGTACTGAACGATGACAATACTGTGACCACAAAACCATTGACCATTGTTGCGCAAACAGATAAGGAGTTCATCGTTAAAGATGGATTAGAGGCAGGAAGTACCATCGTAACCGAAGGAGTATCCAAACTAAAAGATGGTCAAACCATCAATCCCTTAAAACAATAATCGCATCAACCATTTATAGAACAATTTATATATGTTCCAAAAATTTATAGATCGTCCTGTACTTTCCACAGTAATATCCGTGATCATTGTGATACTGGGTATTCTAGGCCTAAGTACATTGCCCGTAGAACAATATCCCGAGATTGCGCCACCAACAGTTCAAGTTACCGCCAATTATACGGGTGCCAATGCCGAAACTGTACTTAAAAGTGTGGTGATTCCACTCGAGGAACAAATTAATGGGGTGGAGGGCATGACGTATATGACCTCATCCGCCAGTAACGATGGTGCGGCAAACATTAGCGTGTTTTTTGAACTTGGGGTTGACCCCGATATTGCCGCGGTAAACGTGCAGAACCGTGTGGCCAGAGCCAATAGTTTATTACCTCAAGAGGTGATAAATACAGGTGTTACCACTCAAAAAGCACAAAACAGTGCATTGCTGTTTTTCTCTATTTTTTCTGAAAATGAGGATTACGATGCCACCTTTGTGGAGAATTACGCCAAAATAAACCTTGTCCCCCAACTACAACGGGTTAAAGGGGTTGGTAATGTAAACGTATTTGGATCCAAGGACTACTCGATGCGCATCTGGATTTCTCCTGATAAAATGGCTGCCTATAATTTGGTGCCAGCTGATATTCAAGCGGCATTGAGGGAACAGAATACAGAAGCCGCAACAGGTAAAATTGGCGAGAATGCCGACGGGATTTTTGAATACGTGATGAAATACAAAGGTCGTCTCTCCGAAGTAAAAGAATATGAGAACATTATTCTAAAAACTACGGATGACGGAGGTTTTCTTCGCTTAAAAGATGTTGCCGAAATTGAGTTGGGGGCACTGAGCTATGTTCGAAAAAATTCCGGGATGGGCAATCCGGGTGTTGCGGTCGGGGTGTATCAAACATCCGGTTCCAACGCAAAGGAAATCATCGACGAAATCGAAACTATTTTGGAAGAATCAAAAGCAGATTTCCCAAAAGGACTTGATTATGTCATCCCTTTTAACTCCAAGGATTTCTTGGATGCTTCCATCGATCATGTGGTTCAGACATTAATAGAGGCATTTATCCTAGTATTCATTGTGGTATTCCTCTTTCTACAGGATTTTAGGTCTACCCTTATTCCGGCCATTGCCGTACCCGTGGCCATTGTAGGTACTTTTTTCTTCCTACAGTTGTTTGGGTACTCCATCAACATGCTAACCCTTTTCGCCATGATCTTGGCCATTGGTATTGTAGTGGATGATGCTATTGTGGTGGTTGAGGCAGTCCATGCAAAGCTGGAAGAAGGAGCCGAATCGGCTAAAACTGCGACTAAAAATGCTATGAGCGAGATCTCGGGTGCCATCATCTCCATAACCTTGGTGATGTCGGCCGTATTTATTCCCGTTTCCTTTATACAGGGTTCTTCAGGAGTTTTCTACCAACAATTTGGTATCACATTGGCAGTTGCAATTTTGATATCGGCCGTTAACGCTTTGACCTTGAGTCCTGCTTTGGCTGCCTTGTTCTTAAAGCCGCACAACCATGAAAAAGGCAAAAAATCCAATGTAATGGCACGTTTCTTCAAGGCTTTCAATGTTGGCTTTACTGCAATGACCAATAAATACACCAATACCATTGGCACCTTGGTTAAAAGAAAGTGGATAACGCTTGCCTTATTAGTGGGCTTTAGTGGGCTGGCCGTATTCTTGTTTAAATCAACACCATCAGGGTTTGTGCCCGATGAAGACAGAGGGATGATATTTGTCAACGTAAGCATGCCCCCTGGTACCACCATCGAAAAAACAGAAGAAACCATTATGAAGTTGGATTCCATTTATGAATCTATGGATGTGATTGATGCCAGAATGAGCGTTGCCGGTTATAGTTTGTTGAGCCGAGTTAGTGCGGGATCCTATGCCTTCTCCATTATGAAGTTGCAAGATTGGAGCGAAAGGGATGCAGATTCCTTATCGGTAAATGCGACCATGCAAAAGCTATACGGTATTACAGCCGGTTTCAATGACGCTGAAATCATTTACTTTACCCCTCCCAGTATTCAAGGGTTTGGTACAAGTTCTGGTTTTGAGGTGCAACTGCAAAGCAAAACAGGTGAAGACTGGAACTCGATTAACGACGTAAAGAATCGATTTTTGGGAGCGCTCAATGCCCGACCGGAAATACAGTACGCCATTTCCCAGTTCGACCCAGGATTTCCGCAGTATGATTTGGATATTGATATGGAGAAAGTAAAAATGGCCGGATTCACGGCAACCGATATCTTCAATTCATTACAAGGTTATTTTGGTGGTATTTACACCACGGACTTCAACAAGTTTGGTAAGCAGTATCGAGTTATGATCCAGGCCAAACCAGAAGATCGTGCAAATGAAAAATCACTGAACCAAATTTTTGTAAGGAACAACAATGGGGAATCTGTTGCCGTAAGTCAGTTTGTAAGCCTAAATAAGATCTATGGCCCCGAAGTGGTGCAACGATTCAACCTGTTGAGCTCCGTGAAAATAACGGGGGTCCCAAATGCCGGTTACAGTACAGGTGATGCAATTACGGCCATAGAGGAAGTATCAGCTCAGGTATTGCCAAATTCTTACACCTACGATTACTCAGGGCTGACACGTGAAGAAAGTAATGCTGGTTCTCAGACCATCCTCATATTTATCCTGAGCTTGGTGTTTGTGTATTTCTTGTTGAGTGCCCAATATGAAAGTTATATTCTACCACTTTCTATATTGTTGTCGCTTCCCTTTGGTATTGCAGGGGCAATTCTTTTTATCAATGTAGCCGGTCTGCAAAACAATATTTACTTCCAGATTGCACTGATCATGTTGATTGGTCTACTGGCTAAAAACGCCATTTTAATCGTCGAGTTTGCCTTACAACGCAGACGGGGCGGTCTATCACTTTTTGATGCCGCTGCGGATGGAGCACGTGCTAGGCTTCGTCCTATTTTGATGACTTCCTTCGCTTTCATATTTGGACTGTTGCCATTGGCTCTTTCGTCCGGTATCGGAGCCATAGGAAACCAATCCATTGGTATTAGTGCTGTTGGAGGGATGCTTGTTGGAACCGTTTTAGGGGTTTTTGCAGTACCCGTGCTGTTTGTAGTGTTCCAAGCCCTGCAAGAACGCATATCGGGAAAACCAGAATCCTTTGAAGCAAACAATGCTTAATTACAAAGCTTAAAAAAACATGAAGATAAAATCTACATATAAATTCACGCTGTTGCTCACGGTACCCCTATTGCTTCAATCTTGTTTTGTGGCAAAAAACTACTCCAGGCCTGAAGTAGAAACCGAGAATCTATACCGAACGGATAATTTACCGCAGGACAGTGTTTCCATGGCAGAAGTATCATGGAGGGACCTGTTCAACGATGAACAGTTAAAATCATATATAGAAGAAGGGCTCGAAAACAACATTGATATTAGAATTGCGCTACAAAATGTTGTGGCCGCTGAAGCTTATGTAAAACAAGGTAAGGCCGGTTACTACCCAACTCTTTCGGGCACGGCTAGTTTCACGAGAACGAAAAACTCTGCAAACAGTCAATTTGGTAGTTTTTTCACCGAACCTTTGGAACAATATGAATTATCCGGTACACTTTCTTGGGAAGCCGACATCTGGGGCAAGATCAGAAGTAACAAAAGAGCTTTTGTAGCTTCTTATTTACAAAATGTTTCTGCCCATCAAGCCGTAAAAACAAATCTAATAGCAAACATTGCCACAACCTACTATCAGTTGATGGCGTTGGACAAACAGTTGGAAGTTTCCAAAAGAACTTTGGAATCCAGAAAACACAGTTTGGAAACCATTATGGCCCAAAAGGAAGCGGGACAGGTAACCGAAGTTGCAGTAAAAGGGGCCGAAGCACAGGTACACACCACAGAAATCATTGTGATCGACCTTGAGAACAACATAAAACTTCTGGAAAATGCTTTCAGCATACTATTGGGTGAGGCTCCACAAGAAATTGAGCGGGGCAGTTTGGACAACCAAACCATAGATACCGAGTTACATACAGGAGTCCCCTATTTGCTTCTAGCCAATCGCCCAGATGTGATGCAAGCAGAATATGGGCTTATCAACGCTTTTGAACTTACCAATGTTGCCAAGAGCAGTTTGTATCCTTCTTTGAGCTTATCCGCGTCGGGAGGTTTTCAGAGTTTAGAGTTTGATAATTGGTTGGATGCAAGTTCACTGTTTTCTACCTTGGTAGGCTCCTTAACACAACCTCTTATTAACGGAAGACAGCTACGCACACAAATGGAAGTGGCTAAAGCACAACAAGAACAAGCCTTGTTGAATTATAAACAAACCTTGCTCAACGCTGGCAGAGAAGTTAGCGATGCACTATATACCTATGATGCAGAAACCCAAAAATTGGAAGCCCGTGCTAAAGAACTTGAAGCGTATTCCTTGGCCGAAGATTATTCCGAGGAATTGTTGAACAACGGATTGGCCAATTATTTGGAAGTATTGACCGCCCGTCAAAATGCATTGAACTCCGAGCTCAACTATGTAGATACAAATTACTCACAATTAAGTGCCGTCGTAGAATTGTATCGAGCTCTGGGAGGAGGCTGGAAATAAAAGTTAAGGTTGGGGCACAAAAACGACATATTGGGTTACGCTATCGAGAACTTTACCAAGTTCGGCAGCAAAAGGTTCTCCATGGACGAATTGGCCACCAACCTTGGTATTTCCAAAAAAACCCTATACAAACATTTTAACAGCAAGGAAAAACTGGTCCAGGATAGCTTTCAGTTTTATTTGGATAACGTGCGTAGGGATATAAACGAGTACATGCTTCAAAATCCCAATAATGAGCAACCACTCATCACTATAATTTATATTTATAAACGAGGGTTGATTTCCTTTCAAGAACTCAACCCTTCTTTTTTATATGGGCTAAGCAAATATTATCCAAAGGCCTATCAAATTTATTCCAAATTAAAAAAGGACATTGTTTGGGATATTGTGTGTCCGCTTTTAAAAAAAGCACAGGCACTACAACAAGTCCGCAAAAATGTTAAAGTGGAATTGGTTTGCTCCCTTTTTTTGGCACGAATGGAAGAAATCGTTTATTCCAAGGCCAATTTGTTCAATGAATATAGCCTTCACGAATTACTAGATCACATCATAATCAACAATCTACGAGGCATCCTCACATTGGAACATCTTCAAAAAAGCCCACTTTAATAGAAGTCTTTCTTAACAATCTTTCAAAAAAACCCTTCTAATTTTAACAAATAAACATATAAACAGTTGATTTTTATGCTTTTATGATTGTTTTTAGCCAAATGATCGCGTAGTTTTAATTTCTTCATAAAAACTAAAAACCAATGGGAACTACAACTAACATCAACAGACGCGATTGGATAAGAAAAAGTGTGCTCACCGCAGGAGGTGCAATGGCCTTACCTTATATAGGACTAGCTGAAACACCAAAAGCTCCATTAACTTTGGATGCCGAGGGCAATGCAATCTATAGTCCATTCTTTAAAGAATACTTACCAAAACCTGAAGCAGCCTTTCCAGAACTGACAGCCAAATTGAACGCCAATGAGAATCCCTACGGACCATCACCAATGGCCTTGGAAGCCTTTAAAAATTCAGCTTCTGGAGGAAACCGATATGCATGGAAAGAATTATTCCAGCTAGTGGACAAAATTGCCGATTTTGAAGGTGTTGAAAGCAAAAATGTTATGATGGGTCCCGGCTCTTCCGATTTATTGGAAAAAACAGCCATGGTTTTTTTTATGAACGGAGGCAACGTAGTTTCTGCAGACCCAGCTTATATGTCTCTTATTCGAGTGGCTGAATCTGTTGGTGCATCGTGGAAGCCTGTTCCATTGAAAGATGACTGGTCGCACGACCTTAAGGCCATGGAGGAGGCAATAGATGACGAAACCAAATTGGTTTACATCTGTAACCCAAACAATCCAACGGGTTCCATGACGGACCACGAAGAGTTGGTTGATTTCTGTTCTAGAATATCCGAAAAAGTTCCTGTATTTGTGGATGAAGCCTACCTATGGTTCTTGGACGAAGGAGCCAAAAAGAGCATGGTTTCCTTGGTAAACGAAGGTAAGGACGTAATCATTGCCAGAACCTTCTCCAAAATACACGGTATGGCGGGACTGCGTGTTGGATACGCTGTCGCCCAAGAAGAAACATTGGGGAGAATACAAAAAATTACAAGGGGAGGTATGGGAATTTCTTTACCGTCCGTGTATGCAGCTATGGCCGCCATGGATGATGATGCGTTCCTTGAAAAATCCCGTAACCTCAATGCCGAGTGTCGAGAATACGTATATAAGAGCCTAGAGAAAATGGGCATTACATCTTATGTCCCCTCTTCAACAAGTTTTATCATTTTTCCTATTGAAATGGAGGGACGCGCATTTTTAGAGCAAATGACAGAGTTAAAAGTGGGAGTTCGTGCTTTTCAGTTTATGGATCAAAACTGGTGCCGTGTCAGCATGGGTACCATGGACGAAATGAAAACATTTACCGCCGCACTCAATAAAGTGTTGGTATAGTGGATGTAGGCATTCAAAAAACCATTGTATTTCTTTTTTTCATCTTCCTTGGCGTTTTACTAAAAGTAAAATTCAAATCCAAAGAAGAGATTACTGGAATAAAAAAGGTGATTCTTAACCTAGCGTTGCCCGCGACTATTTTTATTGCGTTGTTGGGGGTAAAGGTGGAATTACACCTATTAATATTGCCCCTGTTGGCGCTTGGGCTTAACCTATTGTTGTTTTTTGCCATGCCCTTTATTTTGCCCCTAATGGGTATTGGCAAAGGAACTTCCGAGTACAGAACTGCCAAAATATTGGTGCCTTCTTTGGCCCCGGGATTATCTTCCTTTCCTTTTATATTAGAATTTTTAGGAGAAGAATATCTCGCAAAGGCAGCCATGTCAGATCTTGGAAACAAGGTTTTTGTGCTGTTCTTCTTGTATTTAGTCGCCATGAACTGGCACTATAGTCTTCAGTCAAACAAAACGAGAAATGGTGGAACTAAATTGAAGCCTTTGATCAGGGCCATGGTTTCGGAGCCTGTAAACGTTTTTATCGGTGCAGCTTTAGTGTTGTTGGGATTTGGTCTTAGTATGGATTCGCTTCCTTTTTTTATGAGTGAGACCCTAGAGAAGCTAAGCTTGATCATGACTCCTTTGGTGCTATTATTTATTGGATTGGCCGTAAAAATCAAAAGAAAACAGTTCTTCCAGATTTTTTCCCTGTTGTGTACCCGTGCAGGATTGGTTTTATTGATTTCAGGGATTTTCGTGACCGTAACAGGAGTTGAAGCTCGAAATGAAATCTTGTTGACCATAGCCTTTGGCCTAAGCGCCTGTAGTTTTTGGCCCTACGCCCATATAGCTGCAGTAGATAGTATGGAGATGGACAAAAAATCCAGAAAAAAAACATTCAGCAGTGATTTTGGTGTGGCTATATTGGCATTGTCATTCCCATTGTCCACTATCTTGATTTTGACAACTTTAAACACCGGTTCGTTCTTTGTGAACCCTTTCAATATTTTCATGATGGCCGTTGTGCTCTTAACAGTTGGTTTTGCATTTCCATTGATCAGCGGTGTCAGTAAAAAAAAGTGGTCCGAGCAACAATTGATTGATCATGAAATAAATTCTGCTGCCACGGAAAAAGCGGCCTAGGTTTCCTGAGAAAAGTTATTTTTAAATTCCTAACTTTCAAAAAATTAGGAAATCATGAAACAACTACTCACTACTGTTTTGACCCTTATTTTCGTTGGAGTGCTATATGCTCAGCAACCAAAAGTCAATCAAGACCGACTTGAAGATAGAATATTTGACCTTGCCGAATTTGGCCTTCAAGAAAATGGAGAAACGGAGCGCGTTGCCTTTAGTGATGCGGACATTGATGCCCGAAATTGGGCGATCAAAACCCTAAAGGGTTATGGCATGGAGGTAAAGGTTGATGCCGCCGGAAACATTATTGGAAAAAGAGAAGGAACGGATTCATCAAAAAAACCGATCGCTTTTGGTTCCCATATTGATAGGGTGCCCAACGGTGGAAATTATGATGGGTGCGTAGGTTCCATGGCCGCCTTGGAAGTGATCGCAACCCTCAACGAAAACAATATCAAAACCAATCACCCGCTGGAAGTCATCATTTTTCCGAATGAAGAAGGCGGTGTAATGGGTAGCAGGGCCATGGCTGGAAATTTGGGTAAATCTGCCCTTTCGGTTGTTAACTCTACAGGATATTCCATGGGTGAAGGCATCATGAGAATTGGAGGGGATACCACAAAACTTGCTAATGCCAAACGCGAAAAGGGGAGCTTGGCCGCTTTTTTGGAACTTCATATTGAGCAAGGAGGCAAGCTTGAAAAAGAAAATCTGGATATTGGTGTGGTGGAAGGCATTGTGGGCCTTAATTGGTGGGATGTCGTCTTTACAGGCTTCGCCAATCACGCAGGCACCACGCCCATGGATGCGAGGCAAGATGCTTTGCTAGCCGCGGCAAAATATATTGTAGCTGTCAACGAGATAACCAACAGTTTTGAAGGAACCCAAGTGGGCACTGTGGGCAGAATAAAGGCCGAACCAGGAGCGCCCAATGTAATACCTGGAAAAGTTACGGCCAGTTTGGAAATCCGTGATCTATCCTCTGAGGTGATTCAAAAAGTGTATGAAGCCATCAAGAAAAAAACCGAGGAAATTGCCAAAGCATCCAATGTATCCGTGGAATTTTTACCGTTGGATACAACAGCTGAACCAGCCTTGACCGATACTAACATCCAAAAAGAAATTGAGTCCTCAGCAAAAGTACTTGGATTGAGCTATCAATATATGCCCAGTGGCGCAGGCCATGATGCTCAAGACATCTCAAGATTTGCACCCGTTGGGATGATTTTTGTGCCGAGCAAAGGAGGCATCAGCCACTCACCCAAAGAATTTACATCGGCAGAAGATATTGCCAATGGTGCCAATGTCCTTCTTCAGACTATTTTGTCGTTGGACAAGAAGTTGGATTGAAAAAACCTATCATGCGAAAATCATACTACGCCCTATTTCTTTTTATTCTGATTGGTCAACTTACCTTTTCTCAAAAAGAAAAGAAGCAGACCATATTTACTTATTTGAACGAGCTCGCCTATCCAGAATTCTCCGGGTCAATATTGTTGGCATAAAAAGATAGCATTCTTTTTGAAAAAGCCTATGGCTACGCAAGTTTGGAGTACGATGTTAAAAATCAGGTCAACACACTTTTTAATACCGCATCCATTACCAAAACTATGACTGCTGTTGCAGCCTTACAACTCGTGGATAAAGGTCTTTTGGATTTGGAGGTTCCCGTTGGTAACTATTTGCCCAATTATCCCAACCGGACTGTGCGGGATTCCGTCACCGCCTATCAACTGCTAACACACACATCAGGATTGAACAATTTTTTGGTGGATGAATCTCAAAATATAGGGAAATTGGATTTAGTAGATATTAAAGACTATTTGCCCTTTTTTGCAACTAAGCCGCTATTGTTTTCACCTGGGTCAAAATATGCTTATAGTGGTTCAGGATATATGGTCCTTGGCCTGTTGATAGAAAAACTGAGTGGTTTGAGTTATCATCAATATTTGGATAAGCATGTTTTTGAAAAAGCTGGTATGGAAAACACCTTGGCCATCCCGCTGGATTCAATTGTAAAGAACAAGGCAAGTGGATATACCTCTTACTTTGGAGAGTCCGACAAGCTAAGTAAGAATGACACCTTTCTTGAAATGGCCAATCCTGCAGGTTTTTACTATTCAAACGCCAAGGACCTTTTGAAGTTTTTCGACGCTCTAAAAAACTATCGCCTTATCTCGGAGCCTCTGACCAAAACAATGATGTCGCCGCTGGTAAAAGGATATTATACCAATTATGGGTTTGGCTTATCAGTGGATAAACGATGGAATCAGACCATTGTAGGGCATACGGGTGGGTGGTACGGCATTCAATGTGAGTTGATGCATTTTGAAGACGACGAAATAACCGTAATAATCCTTTCAAATGTGGATACGGCCGAAGGTGAGGGAATGAACAAGGTTTCAAATTCCATTAAAAATGTGCTGGCCAATAAACCGATAAATAACTAACGTATTACTCTTTTGATTCTAACACAATACGCCGCGTAGCGTTGGCAATAAACAAAATACTCATCCAATATGTGGCCAAAATTAATGGTCCAGAGAAGTAAAATGGGGTTTTAAATTTGGCAATCGCCAACAAGGTATCCGAAAACATAAAGAACAATACGGCCATGGCTATCCAGGCATGCACATTGTTCATTTCTCTCAAGTACAAACCCACACCTTGCCATGCCATAAACGTGATAATCAACATATAAATGGAAACAGGAAGCATTAAATCTCCCAACCAAGGTTGTAACCAAAAGAACAATGCACCGGCCATACCAAAGAGAACAAGAAAAGCAATCCAATTTTTGTAAAATCCTCTGTACTGAATAAATGACACTGCTAATAGGATATGGGCAGTTAAAAACGCCACAAGACCCATCAAAAAGTAATCTTTAAAAAGCAACAGCACATCACCTAGCAAACAAAATACCAAGGAAATGGTAACCATTCTTCCTAATGGAACATTACTCTTTTTTGGAGTAAAGAATAGTAAAGCAATCACCAAAATTGTGGTCAGTGGCTTGAATAACATAAAAAGTTTCCTGTGGTCATAAAGACCAAAGTAAATGGCCAAAATAGCACTAATTACAATCAATAAATTAGTTATCCTGGTTATGTTCACTGATTTGACTACCATTCCCGAAACGGTTTTTTACTTAACTGGGAATTATAATATTGCACTTGGCCTGTTACTTCCTCGCCCAACCAATCGGGTTTCTCAAACCGTTCGTCTTCGTGTTTGAGCTCCACCTCCGCTATGATGAGCCCTTTGTTCTCTCCTAAAAACTCATCGACTTCAAATAAATGGTTTCCGAAAGGCACTTCAAACCTTACCTTTTCCAAAATACCTGCCTCGCAGAGGTCGATAAGGTTGGCGGCTTCTGCCGCAGTAATCTCCGTTTCCCATTCAAATCGCGTGGTTCCCGATTCGTTGCTGGCTCCTTTTACCGTCAAAAATCCTTTATCGCCCCTTATCCTTACTCTAACAGTTCTATCGGGGTCCGTGTTCAAGAATCCTTGTACAATTCGTGTTTTAGACGAGGCCTTTTGTTTAAACCGATCAGACTTTACTAAAAACTTTCGTTCTATTTCCAAATGTTCCATCAAACTAAATATACCCTAAATTTGAAAATGGACTTTGATTTTCCCTTAAGAAAAATTATTCATGTGGATATGGATGCGTTTTATGCGTCCGTAGAACAGCATGATGCCCCCGAGCTCAAAGGGAAACCCATTGCCGTTGGTGGTGGGTCCAAACGAGGTGTCGTCTCTGCCGCAAGCTACGAAGCCCGAAAATTTGGAGTGCGAAGTGCCATGGCTGGAAGCATTGCGAAAAGAAATTGCCCTGAACTCATTTTTGTAAAACCCCGTTTTGATCGATACAAAGAAGTTTCCATTCAGATTCGCAGCATCTTTTTTGAATATACCGACCTCGTGGAACCGCTCTCTTTGGACGAGGCCTATTTGGATGTTACCGAAAACAAAAGAGGAAACCCCTCCGCTACTTTGATTGCTCAAGAAATACGGAAAAAGATTTTTGAAAAAACAGGATTAACGGCCTCCGCAGGAATCTCCATAAACAAGTTTATCGCCAAGGTCGCCAGCGATTACAACAAGCCCAACGGGCAAAAAACGGTAAACCCCGAAGAAGTCACTCAATTTTTGGAAGACCTAGATATTCGAAAGTTCTACGGTGTAGGGAAAGTCACGGCCGAAAAAATGTATCGCTTGGGCATTTTTACGGGCAAAGAATTAAAAGAAAAGTCCTTGGAGTTCCTGGACCAGCATTTTGGCAAAAGCGGAAGCTACTACTACAATGTTGTCCGTGGCATTCATCTAAGCGCTGTAAAACCACATCGCATTCCGAAATCGGTGGGTGCCGAACGTACTTTTTCCGAAAACCTGAGCAGTGAAATCTTTATGCTGGAAAAATTGGAAAACATTGCTGGCGAATTGGAAAGAAGGCTGCAAAAATCCAAGATAGCCGGCAAGACCATCACTCTAAAAATCAAGTACAGCGATTTCACCCTACAGACCCGTAGCAAAACGCTCCCTTATTTTATTGCGAGCAAAGATTTGATCTTGGAAACTGCCAAAGAGCTTTTGTATCAAAATTCGTTGGAAAATTCGGTAAGGTTATTGGGCATTTCATTGGCCAACCTCAACACGGAAAAGGAAAAAAAGAACGAGGACAAAGAGTCCGTCCTCGTTCAGCTAAAATTTGATTTTTAAAAGAAAAGCTGTCTAAAAATACTTTTAAGTTGTCCGTCATTCCGAACTGGTTTCGGAAACTCATCATAGCATTGCATAAATGTTATGAGAACCTGAAACAAGTTCAGGTTGACGCAAAAATTTCTTAGACCGCCTCTACTCTTTAATTTTTGATGTCCGTTTTAACGGGTTCCACCGCTGGTTTTTTAGGATTTCCATCGGCATCGATTTCTATGATGTTGTCAAAACCAAGTTCATCCAATTTATCTATGATTTCAGCTCTATCTCCCACCATAAACCAGTTTATCTTTTCTGGTTGTACTACTTCGTTGCTCACTTTTCTGATATCATCCACAGATAGGTTCCTTACGTTCTGATCATACTTTTGGTAATAATCGTCAGGCAGATCATATCTGATCAGGTTCCTCACTGAACTGTTCACAGCACTATTGGTTTCCCATTGCCCAGGCAACTTCAACACCTGATTCGTTTTTACTTTTTCCAATTCTTCACTGGTTGCAGGTCTTGTAGAAGTGAATTCCGAAATTTCCTTTCTGATCTCGGTCACGGATTCCGCGGTTTTATCCGTTTGTACCGGTGCATAGACGATAAATGGACGCTCCTCTTTGGATCCAAGTACAAAACCACCTGCTCCGTAGGACCAGTGTTTGTCTTCCCTTAAATTCATATTGATTCTGGAAGTAAAATCCCCCCCCAGAATATTCACCATTTGCTCCAAGGCAATTTCAGAAACATCACCGTACTTTTCGGTCAAATGTCCTGCAAGAATTACGGATTGCTGGGATTCTGGCCTGTTCATCAAATACAAGGTGTTCTTGGAATTGGTTTTGGGCTCGTTGAACGCAATGGTCGGAACGTCTCCTCTCTTCCATTTACCCAATGTTTTTTCCAATTTGGATTTTAGTTCGCTCATTTCAACATCCCCAGTAATGATTAAGGTGGAGTTGTTGGGCTTGAACCACGTATTGTAAAAGTCCACCACATCTTCCCTGGTCAGTTTTGAAACGGAATCTTCGTATCCAGTGCCCGTGTATGGACTGCTGTAAGGATGGTCTTCGCCATACAAGTACTTGTTCATCACCCGCAATGCCATAGTTATGGGCTGTGATTTTTCTTGTTTTATGTTATTGATCTGTTCTTTTTGCAGTCTTTCGAATTCCTTTTCAGGGAAAACAGGGTTGAGCACCACGTCCATAAACAAATCCAGACTGGCATCCAGACTTGGCTTTAATGTACTCATGTACACGTTGGATTCATCTTGACTGGAAAACGTATTTAAGGATGCCCCCAAGAGCTGGAGTTGCTCATTGATTTCCAATGAAGTTTTGTCCTTGGTTCCCTCATCCATCAAATTCATGGCTAAATTGGCCGTACCAGGACTGGACAGATAATCGGTTTTGTAGCCTGCATCGGCCACTAAATTGATGATTACAGTAGGAACTCCTTCGCGTTGTGCCAAAACCACATTAAGTCCGTTGGATAATTGGGTACGCTGCAATTCCGGAAACTTTGAACTTTTTGGCGCCCCCAACTCCGGCAACTTGCTTCTGTCCACGGAAGATGCAACGACATCATATTCTGGAAATGGTCTGCATATCAACACATGCTTGCCTTTGGTAAGCCATTTTTCCGCGGTTTTCCGAAGATCTTCAATGGTGGCTTCTTCCACATATTCCAATTGGGTTTTGTAGTACGATGCATCCCCGTGATAAGTTTGGTTGGAAGCGAGTATGTCCGAAACTCCACCAAAACCACCGATTCGTTCCAATCCTTTGATGAAATTGGCGAAATAATTGGCTTTTACCCTTTTTAGCTCATCTTCTGTGGGGCCTTCTTTGATAAATTTTTCGATTTCCGCCTCAAGCTCCTTTTCCAATTTAGCTGCGTCTTCACCCTCTTTAACATTCAAATAGGTTATAAATCGACTTGCAATTTCGCTGGATGCCTGAAAAGAGACCGCTGCACTGGCTGATTGATCTTGATAGATGAATTTTTGGTACAGTCGCGAATTTTTTCCACTGCTCAATATGGCGGAAATCAAATCAAAATGAAGGTCTTCTCGTGCTCCAAAAGGAGGTGTGTTCCATGCAAAAAGAACCCTGGTCTCAGGAACACGGTCTTGATATTCTTGACGAGAGTCATAAATTTTATTGGGAATATTGACCTCTTGGCGTTCCACTGTTGGACCCGAAGGTATGTCCCCAAAATATTTGATTACTTTTTGATACACTTCTTCGGCATCGACATCACCTGCTACGGCCACCACGGCATTTGCGGCTCCGTAATACGATTTGAACCATTCCTGAACATCTTCCAATGAGGCTGCATTCAGGTCTTCCATTTCGCCGATAACGGTCCAGGAATAGGGATGTCCTTTGGGGTACATGGCCTTGGTCAAGTAATCCCATTGCATGCCATACGGCTGGTTTTCCCCTTGCCTTTTCTCGTTTTGAACCACTCCTCGTTGTTCGTCGAGCTTTTCTTGATCAATAGCTCCCAATAAATGGCCCATCCGATCGGACTCCAAGAACAAAACTTGGTCCAAGGCGGAAACAGGCACGTTCTGGAAATAGTTGGTCCTGTCGGTATTGGTGGTTCCATTAAGGTCCGTTCCACCAATACTTTCCAAAGCTTGAAAATAATCGGTGTTGTAGTTTTCACTTCCGTTGAACATTAAATGCTCAAAAAGGTGGGCAAACCCGCTTTTCCCGGGTTTTTCGTTTTTAGATCCCACATGGTACCAAACGTTAACGGCGGCAATGGGCGCCTTATGGTCTTCGTGGACCAAAAGTGTAAGCCCATTTTTAAGGGTGTACTTTTTGTAGTCGATGTCAATGTCCTCTGCTTTAAACTGAAATTCTTGTCCAAAACCCATGGAACAGGATAATAGGCCCACAATAGAGGCCAGAAGAAATTTTTTCATTTAGGTAGTGTTTTAATTATTTGATTGATAAAACTTGATATACAAGATAGGAAATAGTTTACAATTGACACTATGTTAATAAGTTATGATTTATATTGGTATTATTCCCATGCCTGCAAAAGCTATGTGTTACACAATAATGGATTTCAACGATTGATGGCTGGCCCATGGTTTAATTGCTTGGCCCATTTTTTCTTTATTACTTTGTAAAAGTAGCCCCCAACAATTTTATTACTCTCAATTTCTTCTATGCAACGAAACGAATTGCACGAACACATTATAACTTCAGCGGGCGACCTTTTTTATTTGCAGGGGTACAATTCTACCGGGATTAACGAGATTATATCAAAATGTGATATTGCAAAAGCAACGCTCTACAGTCATTTTAAATCCAAAGAAGATATTTGTATTGCTTATCTGAAGCAACGGCATGGTGCATTTATGGACAGGCTTAAAAGCTATGTTGAACAAAAAAATGAGAGTAAAAACCAACTGTTGGCTATTTTTGATTTGTTACGGGATATGTATCTCGAAGAGAATTTTCAAGGGTGTTGGGGGATTAAGATGCTCGGGGAGCTTTCTCCTGCTCAAACCAATATATTAAAGGTGATTCAACAACAGAAAAAGGAGTTGCTGTTGTATTTAGGAGAGCTTGTTGGGGATAACATTTCCAATTTGTCCAAAGCGGAAACCGAAAAAATTTCGGGAGGTCTCTACCTTTTATATGAAAGTGCGGTTACGGAAAGTCATCTCTTTAAAAACGATTGGCCCATTTTTATGGCCAGAAGCATTGCTCCGTCACTTTTTAAGGACACTGAGCTTACTTAAAAGCCAAAAATGTCACAACAGACGCAGTCAATAAAACGTTATGTTGTCAATTGACAAAACATATGGACTACGCCCGTTGTGACCTTACTATCAACAATGATACGACTTGTTAGGTTATAGTCGCGATTACGCTCCTACCGTTTCCAAAGGCTGAGCTACTGGGAAATCTACAGGCACTTTGGTTGTACTGTGGATATAGTTGGATATAGTCTTGTCTCCTACCAAAACAATAGTATCTATCAAGTTTTCTTTGGTCCATCCGGCAGCAAAGAAATCATCCACTAGTTGGGCATCTGTTGCTCCTCTGTTCTCGGTAATATTTTTGGCTAAGCGTGCCAAAGCATCCAATTTTTCATCAAAAGATGCTTTACCTGCTCTTAGCTCAAAAATCTCCTCGTCTGTAAAACCGTTCATTTTTCCAATGGCTGTGTGCGCAGATAAACAATAAATACAGTTGTTTACCTGGCTAACAGCTAGATTTACCACTTCTTTCTCCTTAGCCTTCAATGAAGTCTTTGCATTGGAAAGTGTCAAATAATTACCTAGCGCATTTTCTGAGTGGGCATAGGTAGCGAATAGATTCGGCACAAAGCCGACTGCTTTTTCCAAATTGTCAAAAATAGCCTGATTGGCCGTACTTACTTCTTCTCTTTTAGGTACATTGATTGTGCTCATAATTGTAAATTTTAATATAAATTGTTCTAAATGGATTAATAGGTCTGTACAAATGGTTTTTCCACATCACAGTAAAAATCGTGATGGTATTTCTGCTCACAGTGTTCCGAAGCTTTTACCGTTTTCACCGCAGTTTTTGGAGTTGTTCTAAAAATCTCGATGATGTTAAATATTGACTTTTCCGTAATATTCATCTTTTGTTTGTTTTTTAATTACAGTGCAAAGATGCTTAGGAAAGAAGGATGTGTGTTAGGAGCAATTTCCCGACGGCTTGACTAATTTTCCCTTAAGCCACCAAAAGAAGGTTTTCGCGGTAGTCTGAGGGTGTCATCTGGGTCATTTTTTTAAAAAAACGACTAAAATGGGCAGGGTCATTGAAGCCAAGTTCATAAGCGATTTCTTGATTTTGCTTGTCGGTAAAATTGATGAGTCGCTTCGCTTCTAGTGCAATTCGTTCCAAAATGATTTGCTGGGGCGATTTTTGATTGTAAATGGCAAAAAGATTGGAAAGTGTTTTGGGAGACTTATGCAACAATTCAGCATAATCGGCCACCTTACGCTTTGTTCTAAAATGGATGTCCACCAAAAAGTTGAATCTTCGGATGGTGTCAATTTGTTCGTTCCCAAGCGTTTTTACAATCAGCTGTTCCTTTGCCAAACGCGTGCTCATGATGATCAATCTTTTTAGGAGCATTTGCAGCATATCTCCCTGGATATTATCTGACGTGGAAAATTCTTCAATGAACACGTCATGCAACAAATTGAACCTGTTCAATTGTTCTTGTGGAATGGTAATGATTGGGATATCCTGGGTGCCAAAAAACAGGATTCCGTTACAAGAAACCTCGCTATCATGATCGGAAATACAATAAAATTCCCTATTGAAAAGTATGGCTGAAAGAGGCAAATGGGTTTCAACATAGGAAACATGCTGAAGATAGGTAACGGTAATAATTTGATTGGAGAGCAGCTCTAGATTCGTCCCATCTATTTTTATAGTGAGGGGGCAGTCGTTTCTGTTCCACAAAAATTTAATGGTCTTTTTGGTTATGGAAAATCGTTCTTCGTCTTTTTTGATATCATCAGTAAATCCTAAAATGGCCCCTAACCTGGAATCGATGTACTCGTGTCTCATGAAATAATTGCTCGGTTTCTAAACAATTAGTCATACTTGATTGTCCATACTTACAGCACTAATGCTCCCATACCAAGAAATTGCTGCTCAACAAAAAAAGGCGGGCATTTTAAAATGCCCGCCTTTTTATATTTGACTGACCCGTCCTGAAATAAGTTGACAACAATTCGACTTATTTATGGAATCATCAATTAGCTAAAGTTGTTAAAAATTACAACTTTCTATTTCGGTTACACGCAAGGTGTTCACCATTCCTTTTTCTTTGATCGGCATGGCCGCTAAGCTCACAAGCATATCGCCAACTTCCAAGAAACCTCTTTTACAGGCGATTTGGTTTACATCTTCTATGGTTTGGTCCGTGGACACAAACTTATCGTAGTAAAACGCTTTTACGCCCCACAACAGGTTCAGCTGGGTCAATATTCTTTTGTTCGATGTAAACACAAGAATATGCGCGGCAGGTCTCCATGCAGAAATCTGAAATGCGGTATAACCACTATTGGTCAATGTAGAAATGGCCTTGGCGGAAATTTCGTTGGCCATTAATGCGGCGTGATAACATACCGACTTGGTAATATATCTATTGGTGCGAATGTGCGGCGGGTTCTGAGGCACTTTTATCAAGGTAGAGCTTTCAACACTTGTTACAATGCTCGCCATTTTCTCAATAACCTGAACCGGGTAGTTACCAACAGATGTTTCCCCGGAAAGCATCACAGCATCGGCGCCATCCATTACGGAGTTGGCCACATCGTTTACTTCGGCACGGGTCGGTGTTAAACTAGTGATCATAGTTTCCATCATCTGGGTGGCAATGATCACTGGTATTCTTCCTTTTTTGGCACTCAACACCAATTGTTTTTGAACCAAAGGCACTTCTTGCGCTGGAATTTCCACGCCCAAATCGCCACGGGCAACCATCAATCCATCAGAGGCTTTTACGATTTCCTCAATGTTTTCAAGTGCTTCAGGCTTTTCTATTTTTGAAATAACCGGTATTTTGTGCTCAGTGTGCTCCTTTATCAAATTATGAAGATCGTACAAGTCCTGTGCATGGCGCACAAAGGACAAGGCTATCCAATCTACATTTTGGCCTATTGCAAAAATGGCATCTTTAATGTCCTTTTTGGTAAGTGCCGGCAAGGATATCGCCGTATTGGGCAGATTTACCCCTTTTTTGGATTTTAATGGTCCCCCTTGTATTACCGTAGCGACCACCTCATCTTTACCATTGGTGGATTTCACTTCAAAAATAAGCTTGCCATCATCCAATAGAATGCGCTCCCCCGCCTTTACGTCTTGTGGAAAGGTTTGGTAGTTCATGTATACCCGTTCCGCTGTTCCTTCAAAAGGCTCTCCTGTAACAAAAGTGATTTCGTCGCCAGGTGAAACTATGGCCTCGCCGCCCATTACCCCTACTCTCAATTTTGGACCTTGTAAATCGGCAAGTATGGCGGTATTGATATCCAACTCCTCATTAAGTTCCCTTATCATTTTAATTCGTTCGGCAACATCTTCGTATGCAGCGTGGGAAAAGTTTATTCTAAAAACGTCCACCCCCGCCAGGATCATTTCTTTTAGAACTTCTTTCTTACTGGTGGCCGGACCCAGGGTTGCTACAATTTTAGTCTTCTTTCTAGTTGGCATTGTTAAAAGATTAAATTTCTTTTTGATTTTAAATTTTGCGTGTCCAATGGATAGGCTGTTATTACCTTGGAAATTTTGTTGATGGCTTTTATTTTTTGAGAAAACAAGATTTCGTCTGCTACATCCACTTTCAAAAAATAATCCACATCTTTTCGTTCTTTCACCAAATGATCGGTTCTTTTGGAAATGTTGTTCCCAAACAGACCTAGTGAGGGTGTTTCTTCTTCGATTTCACATTTGTTGGAAATCAACGTCCAATACACATCGTTTATCTCATCGTCCCAATCAAACACGGAGAAAGACATACTATCATTTAGATGAAGGTCTTTTTTCATCCGTTTTAAATACAGTCCACAAGTAGAGTTTATGGCATAAGTTATTGCATAATCCTCCAAATTACTGTGAATGGCGATCAGAGAAAAACTATCATCATATAAATCCGCTGATATCTTGTGCGTTGTTAACATGCCCATAACACGAACTGTAAATATAGGCTTAATCCTAATGAATGCCTAGTCAATACAAAACAATACACTTATAAAACAAGCGAAAACGTTTGAGTTTACCATTATTTAAACTTACTGGTTTTCTATCTTGCTCTGTAATGCAAAGTAAGCCCTTTTGGATGCCTTTTCCTCTGCTTTTTTCTTGGAAGTGGCCCTTGCTTTGGCCAGCATTCTGTCCCCAATGGTAAGTTTTACCGCAAAGTGTTTGAGCTCATCTTTACCAGTGTCTTCGTACACATTGTAATTGAAGGGTTTTTTTTCTTTCTGGCACCACTCGATCACCAAACTTTTGTAACTGATCACCTTCCCTTCGAGCTGCTCTATATCCACATAAGGCTCGATAACCCTTTCATCAATAAATTTTTCGCAATAATTGTAGCCCTTGTCCAAATAAATGGCTCCCACAAGTGCTTCAAAAACGTTTCCATGAATGTTTTCGCCAAAATGTGTCTTGGGAATTCTGCTCTCTACGTACTTCAACAGTCCCAAATCTTTTCCCAATTCGTTGAGGTGCTTTCGGCTTACCACCTTGGAACGCATTTTTGTAAGATAGCCCTCATCTCCTTCGGGCACTTCGTTGTATAAATATTTTGAAATGATGGTCCCCAACATGGAGTCCCCCAAAAATTCCAAACGTTCGTAGTTGACCGGGTTTCCCATGCTGTCCTTTTTGTTCATGGACCTGTGGAGGAATGCCGTTTTGTAGATTTCTATATTCTTGGGCTTAAATCCCAGAATTTTTTTCATTCCCAAAAAAAAATCCCCATCCGTGCTCGGATGGGAATTGAATATTTTGGAGGTAAGTTTCATGTTACAAAACTACCCTAATTTTTTGAATAACACACAAGCATTGTGTCCTCCAAAACCGAACGTATTACTCATGGCAACCTTTACCTCTCGCTTCTGAGCCTTGTTCAAGGTCAGGTTTAATGATGGGTCTATTTTCTCATCTACCACACTATGGTTAATGGTTGGGGGCACTAAGCTGTGCTCCATGGCCAATATGGAAGCGATGGCCTCAATGGCTCCCGCTGCACCCAGTAGGTGTCCTGTCATGGACTTGGTGGAGTTAATGTTGATTTCTTTGGCATGTTCTCCGAACACTTTGGAAATAGCCTTGAGCTCAGCTACATCCCCGAGTGGTGTGGAAGTTCCATGCGTATTGATGGCATCAACGTCTTCAGGTTTGAGCCCCGCATTTTCCAAACAGTTCTCCATCACTTTTATCACTCCAATTCCTTCTGGATGTGGTGCAGTCATGTGGTGGGCGTCGCTTGATAGTCCGCCACCTAAAACTTCAGCATATATTTTAGCTCCCCTGGCCTTGGCGTGCTCATATTCTTCAAGTATAAGCGCTCCTCCTCCTTCTCCAAGCACAAATCCGTCGCGTGTGGCGTCGAATGGTCTGGATGCGGTTTCCGGACTTTCATTTCTTGTGGAAAGTGCGTGCATGGCATTGAATCCGCCCATACCTGCAATGGTCACGGCGGCTTCACTACCTCCGGTCACAATTACATCACAGTGGCCCAACCTAATATAGTTAAGCGCATCGATCATAGCATTGGCCGAAGAGGCACACGCAGAAACCGTAGTATAGTTAGGCCCCATAAATCCATGTTTGATGGAAATGTTACCCGGTGCTATATCGGCAATCATTTTGGGAATAAAGAATGGATTAAAACGTGGTGTACCATCGCCTTCGGCGTAGTTGATAACCTCATTTTGAAAAGTTTCCAATCCGCCTATTCCTGCTCCCCATATAACGCCTACCCTAAACTTATCCACAACGTCCAAGTCGATTCCAGAATCTGCTATGGCTTCATCTGAAGATACCAAAGCATATTGGGCAAACCTGTCCAACTTTCTGGCTTCCTTACGATCAAAAAAATCGGAAGGGTCGTACCCTTTAAGTTCGCAAGCAAACTTTGTCTTGAACTTTTCAGTATCGAAATAAGTGATGGGGGCAGAACCGCTCTTACCGGTCCGTAGTCCTTCCCAATAAGCTTCCAAATTGTTACCTATGGGCGTTAACGCTCCCATTCCGGTAACTACAACTCGCTTTAACTGCATTGAACTATTTTTTTTACCCTAATAGACCTAAATTATAAAAAAAATTATCCATGTGATAACCACCACATGGATAATTTATAATCTTTAGCGATATATCATTTAATTACTTAGCTTCTTCGATGTAGCTAATGGCCTGACCAACAGTGGCAATGTTCTCTGCCTGATCATCTGGTATTTGAATATCAAATTCTTTCTCAAACTCCATGATAAGTTCAACAGTGTCCAAGGAATCCGCTCCTAAGTCGTTGGTAAAGCTAGCTTCTGCAACTACTTCATTTTCATCTACACCTAGTTTATCAACGATGATAGCCTTTACTCTTGATGCAATGTCTGACATAATTATTGTGGTTTTAAAAATTTAAATCGTTGGCAAAAATATAAAACTTTGGATTAAATACACTATTTGTCGATAAAATGTGCTCCAAATTAATCGTCTTAAAGTACTGTACATTACTTTAGCCGTCGTAATTTAGTTCAAAATCACATCAATTCCTAACGAATGAAACGAATTGTAATCTTCGCATCGGGTAGCGGGTCGAATGCAGAAAATATTATTTCCTTTTTTCGTGAAAAACCAGAGATAAAGGTCGCTGCGGTGCTCACCAATAAAAAGTCTGCTGCTGTTCTGGAGCGTTGCGACCGGCTTCAAGTACCTGCTTTTTATTTCAACAAAGCTGCTTTTAAGGGTTCTGACGCGGTGGTAAATATTTTACAAGGATTTAATACGGATTTAATTGTGCTCGCCGGTTTCCTTTGGAAGGTTCCATCCAACCTTATCGAGGCTTTTCCCAATAAAATCATCAATATTCATCCGGCTTTGTTGCCAAAATATGGCGGAAAAGGTATGTATGGGGACAGGGTGCATGAAGCCGTGAAAGAGAACAAAGATTCCGAAACGGGCATAACTATACATTATGTAAACGAAAACTATGATGAGGGCGCCATCATATTTCAAGCCAAAACTGATGTGAAACCTTCGGATGATGTCGAGGCCATTGCCCAAAAAGTACATCAATTGGAATACGAGCATTTTCCTAAAGAGATTGAAAAAGTTTTATCCTAAATGGCCAAGAAGAAAAAATTTTATGTAGTCTGGAAAGGAAAACATCCCGGAATTTTTGAATCTTGGGCGGACTGCAAAGCACAAATTGATGGTGTAAAAGGAGCCCAATACAAGTCTTTCGCCACTTTTGAAGAGGCCAAAAAGGCCTTCAACAGCAATTATTTGGAGTACAAAGGCAAGTCCAAGGGCAAAAAAGAGCTCACCCCGGAAGAATTATTAAAAATTGGCGACCCCAACTATAATTCCATCGCCGTCGATGCCGCATCGAGCGGTAATCCCGGAAAAATGGAGTACCGTGGAGTGGACACCAAAACCAAAAGAGTGCTTTTTCACCAAGGCCCTTTTCAACAGGGAACCAGCAATGTAGGGGAGTTTTTGGCATTGGTGCACGGCTTGGCATTTCTAAAACAGCAAAAAAGTGAACGCATACTTTATTCAGATTCCAGAATCGCCATTGGATGGGTTCGAAAGAAAAAATGCGGCACCAAATTGCAAAAAACACCTAAAAATGCCCAACTTTTCGAACTCATCGAGCGAGCAGAGGAATGGCTCAAAAAGAATCGGTTCAACACGCCGATCGTAAAATGGGAAACCAAGGCTTGGGGCGAAATTCCAGCCGATTTTGGCAGAAAGTAGCTTTAAAAATGAGATGAGAGACTTGAGTTTTGTTGAAGTCGAAAGTCAAATATCAGGAGTCAGATGTCTGCTGCTTGAACTTGTATTTGGGTCCGAAGTCTGGAGTTACTCAGTTATTGAATTGCTGGAATTTGGAACTTGATTTTTGGAATTTGGTGTTTGATGTCGGAAGTCGGTTGGCAGTAACAGTACGCAGTAACCCAATAACTCCAAACTTGAGTCTTGGTTCTTGCCTTTCTGTTCTATCTTCCCTTTTGACACTAATTTCACAAATCATCACGAATAGGTTTGCTCTTGAACTTGATGCTTGAACTTGAACTTGTATTTGCCTGCTCTTTTCCTTAAAACCTTTGCCAATGATTACAAATGGAATATCAAACCGTATATTTGCAGCAAAAATTAGGGAATGGGCAAATTACTGATCGTGGGAACCATGGCTTTTGATGCCATCGAAACACCGTTCGGGAAAACAGGAAAGATTTTAGGTGGCGCAGGCACCTTTATTGGTTTGGCTGCTTCACAGTTTAATGTAGATTCCGCGATAGTATCCGTAGTGGGAGATGATTTTCCACAATCTTACATGGATATTTTAAAAAATAAAGATATTGACCTTTCAGGAGTGGAAGTGGTAAAAGGAGGCAAAACCTTCTTTTGGGAAGGAAAGTATCACAACGATCTAAACTCCAGAGATACTTTGGCCACCGAACTAAACACCTTGGCCGATTTTAACCCAGTGGTACCAAGTGATTATGCCGATTCGGATATTGTAATGTTGGGAAATCTTCACCCAAACATACAGCTGAGTGTAATTAATCAGATGGAAAAACGACCAAAACTCGTAGTTTTGGACACCATGAATTTTTGGATGGACAATAGTTGGGACGAATTGATGACAGTTATTTCAAAAATCGATGTCATTACCATAAATGATGAAGAGGCTAGACAGCTGACCAACGAATATTCTTTGGTGAAAGCTGCCGCCAAGATTCAGGAAATGGGCCCTAAATATGTGGTGATCAAAAAAGGGGAGCATGGAGCCCTTTTGTTCCAGAAGGACCATATTTTCTTTGCGCCCGCCCTTCCTTTGGAAGAGGTTTTTGACCCCACAGGAGCTGGAGACACGTTTGCCGGAGGTTTTGCAGGGTATTTGACCGAGACGGAGAACATTTCCTTTGAAAGTATGAAGAACGCCATTATCCATGGATCTAATTTGGCATCGTTCTGTGTGGAAAAATTTGGCACCGAGCGTATGGTGGATTTACAAAAAAGCGAGGTGGATGCCCGCTTGATGCAGTTTAAAGAGTTGACGCAGTTCAATATTGAATTAACATAAATGTTTGCCCTGAAAATTTTGGGGCTTTTTTATTCGGTTTGTTATGAGTGATCCCATTAAGCACGAATGCGGAATATCGTTGATCCGTTTGCTTAAACCTCTGGAGTACTATAAAGAAAAGTACGGCACAGCTTTTTACGGTGTAAACAAGATGTACCTAATGATGGAGAAGCAGCACAACCGCGGACAGGATGGTGCCGGTTTTGCAAGCATTAAAATGGATATGGATCCTGGGGAGCGATATATGAGTCGCGTACGATCGGCCCAACAACAGCCCATACAGGATATTTTTGCCCAAATCAACAGCCGTATCAATACCGCATTGACCGAACATCCAGAACGCGAGAACGATGTGGCCTGGCAAAAAAAGAACATCCCCTATATCGGTGAACTTTTAATGGGTCACGTGCGTTACGGAACTTTTGGCAAAAATAGTATAGAGAATGTTCATCCATTTTTAAGACAGAACAACTGGATGCACCGTAACCTTATTGTAGCGGGTAACTTTAACATGACGAATGTTGATGAACTCTTTAGCAATTTGGTGGAACTGGGCCAACATCCTAAAGAAAAAGCCGATACCGTTACCGTAATGGAAAAAATCGGTCACTTTTTGGATGACGCCGTGGCCAAGCTCTACAAACAGATCAAAAAAGAAGGCTACACCAAAAGGGAGGCCTCTGCCTTGATCGCGGAACGCTTGAACGTGGCCAAGATTTTGAGAAAAGCTTCCAAAAACTGGGATGGAGGATATGCCATGAGCGGTCTTATTGGCCATGGCGATGCCTTTGTGATGCGCGATCCGGCAGGAATACGACCAGCTTATTATTATCAAGATGATGAAGTTGTGGTCGTGGCATCGGAACGCCCAGTGATTCAAACGGTGTTCAATGTTAATTTTGATGATGTAAAAGAACTGGATCCAGGACATGCTGTTATCATCAAGAAAGACGGTTCCATGGGACTCAAACAAATTTTGGAGCCCACCGAACGGAAAGCTTGTTCTTTTGAACGCATCTATTTCTCTCGTGGCAGCGACAAGGAAATCTATCAGGAAAGAAAGAAATTGGGTAAACTGGTATTTCCGGAAATATTGAAGTCCATCGACAACGATTTGGAGAACACGGTTTTCTCCTACATACCCAATACAGCGGAAACATCATTCTTTGGGATGGTGAAAGAGGCCCAGAATTACCTCAACAAGAAAAAAGAGGAACAAATCCTGTCCCTAGGGTCAAAAATGACTGGAGAAGAACTGCATAAAATATTGAATATTAGACCACGAATAGAGAAGGTGGCCATCAAAGATGCGAAGCTCAGAACCTTTATCACCCAAGATAGCAGCAGGGACGATTTGGTGACACACGTATATGACATTTCTTATGGTTCGGTGAAACCTACGGACAACCTTGTTATTATAGATGACAGTATTGTTCGCGGAACTACCTTAAAGCGAAGTATCCTTAAAATTTTGGACCGCTTATCCCCAAAGAAAATAGTCGTGGTGTCCTCCGCTCCGCAAATACGCTACCCGGATTGTTACGGTATTGATATGGCCCGGTTGGAAGATTTTGTTGCCTTTAAAGCAGCATTGGCCCTACATGAAGACCACGGCACCACTCATTTGGTAAAAGAGACCTATGAAAAATGCCTTACCCAGACAGACCCTTCTAACAAAGAGGCGGTAAACTACGTAAAAGAATTTTACGCCCCGTTTTCGGCCAAACAGATTTCCAAGAAAATCGGAGAGATATTAAGCCCCGAGGACATCAACGCGGAAGTTGAAATTATTTATCAAACCATTGAAGGTTTGCATAGTGCCTGTCCCAAGAACTTGGGCGATTGGTATTTCACTGGGAACTATCCAACACCAGGAGGCAATAGGGTAGTAAATAAGGCCTTTATCAACTTTTTTGAAGGCAAGAACGAAAGAGCTTATTAATCAACAAGATAGATAAACAGCGGAATCTGTGCACTTTATCGATGAAACGGGCAGAACAGCGGGTTTTTATACAACACACAACCCGCACTCCTACTTTAGTACCTGCCATAGCATAAGTAGGTTAAGTTCATGGTAAGATTTGGGGCAAAAAAGGTGGAAGCTATTCCACCTTTTTTATTTTTCGCACCTTTCCCACTCATTCAAATATTCCTTTGTTTTCTTGACATTTATCAATAACCGGGCCTCTCTGAACACTTCAACCCATTTAAGGGAGTTTCGTCTAAAAGCTTGGGCACAAAAACAACACTTGGCTTACATTTGAAGAACCATAGCATAAGTAGGTTAAGTTCATGGTAAGATTTGGGGAAAGAAGCCGGAGCGTGCTCCGGCTTCTTTATGTTTGACTACCAAGGTTTTATCCATTTTATCGATGAACTGCACAATTTCTTTTTCCGCTTAAAAGCAAAATATTTTTTAAAACCCTTTGTTATTTCTCACAATACCAGTATTTTAGTCGTGCCATAGCATAAGTAGGTTAAGTTTATGGTAAGATTTGGGACGAAAAGGGTGAGGACTTCCTCGCCCTTTTCTATTTTAAAAAAAACAGCAACAAAAAAAGCCGTGCACAAAGTGCACGGCTTTTCATATTATTATTGAACTAGTTCTTATTTACTAGCTGCATAATTTTCTGAAACTTTATCCCAGTTGATCACGTTAAAGAACGCTGAAATGTAATCCGGTCTCAAGTTTTGATAATGCAAATAATATGCATGTTCCCATACATCCAATCCCAAAATCGGGTAACCTCCACAACCTACACCGGGCATAATGGGGTTATCTTGGTTAGGAGTGGAACAAACTTCCACTTTTCCTCCTTTGTGCACGCACAACCAAGCCCATCCTGACCCAAATTGGGTGGCAGCGGCAGTAGAAAATTTTTCTTTGAAAGTATCAAAAGAATCAAAAGCTTCATCAATGGCAGAAGCCAGTTCCCCTGAAGGTTTTCCTCCTCCATTTGGAGACATTACTTCCCAAAAAAGGCTGTGGTTAAAAAATCCGCCTCCGTTGTTTCTAACGGCGGCATTGGACATATCGAGACCTGAAAGGATATCCACTATCCCCTTTCCTTCCAAATCTGTTCCTTCGATGGCACCGTTCAATTTAGTGGTGTAGCCATTGTGGTGCTTGGTATGGTGGATTTCCATGGTCCTTGCATCTATATGTGGTTCCAATGCATCGTATGCATACGGTAACTTCGGTAATTCAAAAGCCATAATTATCTTGTTTTTTTAGGTTATTACTTAATTCATGTAAAAATACGAGTTTTAACATTTATATTCCGCTAAAACCATGTTAACATCAGGTGAGGAATCCTTATTTTGCAGGAAAAACATCCTTGGAGGAGTCTAATTTTAAAATATATAGCGCTTCGGCAGGTTCGGGCAAGACCTATGCCCTTGCCAAAGCATACCTTATATTGTTGCTGTCCAACGATGCTGCGGTAAAATTTCGCCAGATTTTGGCTATTACGTTTACCAACAAAGCGGTAGATGAAATGAAAACCAGGATATTGGACAACCTTTATGCTTTTGGTCAAGATGTTGTCCCCGAAAAACAGAAAGATCTTTTCCAATCACTTTGTGATGAACTTTCTTTGACCGAAGAAGAATTACGGAAACGATCAAAGCTTATCCTAAAGCGAATTCTCCACAATTACTCATTTTTTGAGATTTCGACCATAGACAAGTTCAACCATAAGATCATAAAAACATTTGCCCGCGATCTGCACTTGTCCCAAAATTTTGAGGTTGAGCTCAATTTGGATTTACTCTTGGAGGAAGCTGTGGGCAGATTGCTGGAACGCGCCGGCAATGATGAAAAACTTACCGAAGCCCTAATTGCCTTTTCACTAGAGAAAATTGATGATGACAAAAGCTGGAACATCACTTATGATTTGGTAGAAATCGGGAAACTCCTTTTTCAGGAAAACCATGCCGAGCACATAAACCCTTTGCGAGAAAAATCCATTTCGGATTTTCAGGACATTCAAAAAAGGATAGCATCAGAAAGTAAGGCCATTGAAGAAAAGGTAAAACAACTGGCTCAAATTGTGCTTCAAGAAATGGAGCATCAAGGTTTTGATTTTGCAGATTTTCCCAGACAAACCCTTCCCAATCATTTTAAAAAGATGATTGACGGAGAACTCGACCCAAAAAAATTATACGCCGCCAAAACTTTGGAGCCCAATCTAGTGGAAGGAAAATTGCTCAAGGCCAGTGACAAGAGAGATGTATCCAATTTGGCCGTCACTATTTTGGAAAACTACCTCGCAATTAAGCAATTGATTTATCGACATAGTTACTTGCAAAACATTTATGGCAACATGGTACCGATGACGGTTTTGAACGAAATCGCCAAGGAAATCAAGAATATTGAGCTAGATCGAGACATTATTCCCATTTCTTCCCTGAACGCGATTCTCTCAAAAGAAATCAAGAATCAGCCTGTACCTTTTATTTATGAACGGATGGGTGAAAAATACCGACATTATTTTATAGATGAGTTTCAGGATACCTCAAAAATGCAATGGGAAAATCTAGTACCGCTCATTGGCAACGCCTTGGAGAGTGAAGACGAAAAACACGAACGGGGTTCTCTTTTTTTGGTAGGAGATGTAAAACAGGCCATTTATCGCTGGCGTGGCGGTAGAGCAGAGCAGTTCCTCAATCTAATCAATGGAAAATCACATCCATTTGTGCTGCAGCCCAGCATTCATTCACTCGATACCAACTGGAGGAGTTATGATGAAATCGTGAACTTCAACAATAGCTTTTTTACCGAAGTGGCATCTGTGCTCAGTAATGAAGATTATCGAAACCTCTTTTTGAACGACTCCCATCAAAAAACGAACAACAAACCAGGGGGCTACATCCAAATGTCATTTTTAGAAAGCGAGGTGGAAGAAAAGGACGCCGCCTATTGCAATGAAACACTAAAGGCGATTCAACACATCATTTCGGAAAACCATGCGTATGCCGATATCTGCATTTTGGTTCGCGACAATAAAAAGGGAATGCTTTTGGCTGATTTTTTGGCGCAACAAAACATTCCCATTATTTCTTCGGATGCATTGTTGTTGAGCAAAAACGAAAAGGTCATCTTTTTGGTTTCCATCCTCCGCATTTTTGAAAATGTAAAGGACAGAGAAGCGGCATACCATATATTAATGTATCTGGCAACCAATGAGGACGGTAAACACGACTTCATCAGTAAAAACCTGGAAAATATTGAAGTCTTCTTGGCCAGTACATATCACTTTAATATTGATGAATTAAAAGGCGAACCTGTGCTCACCATTTTGGAAACCGCCATTGTACGGTTTGAGCTTTATGAAGGTTCCGTTGCGCACATTTCTTTTTTAATGGACGAAGTGCTCGATTTGGAAAAAAGGGAAGGGCCCAGCGTGTATGCCTTCCTTAATTATTGGGAAGTAAAAAAGGAATCTCTCTCCATTGCGGCACCCGATGGAGTGGATGCCGTAAAAATTATTACCATCCACAAGGCAAAGGGCCTTGAATTCCCATTTGTGGTTTTTCCGTTTGCCAATGCGGTTCTGGACGATAAACGCAAGAAGAAGAAAGCTTGGGTACAGGCCACCACGGATGATGAAACTTTAGGCTTGGACGAATTCCTGATCAACAACAATAAGGACATGTTGGAGTACAATGAGGTGGCCCAACAAAAATATATAGCTGAGGAGCAAAAGACCCTGTTGGATTCCATGAACGTGCTTTACGTAGCACTGACCCGTCCCGTAAAAGGACTGTTTGTGATTACCGATACCAGCAAAAAGGATGTGGCTTCAGTTGAAGCTGCTTCATCCTACTCGGAACTGTTTTATTTGTACGTGCAGCAGAAAAACATTCCTGAAAATGAAAGCGGTGTTTATATCATAGGAAGCTTTCCATCAAAAGGAACAACGGCTTCTCCTTCGGAATCCGCCAAAAATTACATCTCCTACGTTACCCGCCCAAAAGAAGATGCCGGGTTTAGAATTTCCACCAAATCGGGTCGTTTATGGGATGATGAGCGAATAGAGGCCATTGCTATGGGAAACTTGATTCACTTTGCATTGAGCCAAATTGAAACGGTTGAAGATGTTGATTCTGTTCTCGAACGATTGGAAATCGAGGGGCATTTTCCCAAAGAGACAGCGAGCGACATCAAACAAAAAATAATGGCCGTAGTAAATCACCCAAAGTTAAAAGACATGTTCTCGGATAACTTTCACGTATTGAACGAGCAAGAAATTTTAACCACGGATGGACAATCCCTTCGACCCGATAGAATTATTATTGATGGAAACCAGGCTACCATAGTAGATTATAAGACAGGTAAACCATCTCCCAAGCACAAAGAACAAATCGCAAACTATGCCGATATTTTAAAAGCAATGGATTTTAAAATCAAACAATCCATTATTGTTTATATAGACCAAGAAATAGACCCTATTTTTGTATAAAGTTAAGCTGTTGTGTATTTTGAATATTAAAGTTCAAGGCGTCAGTTCGAGTGATTTTGAGGAACGAAAAATCGTATCGAGAACCTTTTTTAGATACAATTCTTTTTCTCGATACAAATTTCACTCATGCTGTCGTGAAATCAACTCGAAATGACGAATTTTACAAAAATGCACAACAGGTAAAGTTAATTAAAGATATGTACGGAAAGATAAAAGAACATTTGACCAAAGAACTGGAAGCAATTGAAGAAGCTGGTCTTTTTAAGAAAGAGCGGATCATTACCTCTCCACAGGATGCAGTGATAAAAATCTCCACAGGGGAAGAAGTCATCAACTTTTGTGCGAACAATTATTTGGGGCTTTCCTCCCATCCGGATGTGATCCAGGCCGCAAAGGACACGATGGACACCCACGGCTTTGGAATGTCTTCGGTTCGATTTATTTGCGGAACACAGGACATCCATAAAGAACTGGAACAGAAAATTGCCGATTTCTATGGCACAGAGGATACCATATTATATGCTGCCGCTTTTGATGCCAACGGCGGCGTGTTTGAACCATTGCTCACCGCAGAGGATGCTATTATTTCAGATTCCTTGAACCACGCCTCTATTATTGATGGGGTTCGTTTGTGCAAAGCAAAGCGGTATCGATACAATAATAATGATATGACCGACCTTGAGGAAAAACTCAAACAGAGTAACGCCGATGGGGCACGCTTTAAAATTATCGTAACCGATGGAGTGTTCTCCATGGACGGGCTTTTGGCCCCTTTGGATAAAATCTGTGATTTGGCAGATAAGTATGATGCGCTGGTCATGATTGATGAATGCCACGCCACAGGTTTTATTGGAGAAACAGGTCGCGGAACGCTGGAAGAAAAAGGCGTTATGGACCGAATCGACATAATTACCGGAACCTTGGGCAAAGCTTTGGGCGGGGCCATGGGCGGCTACACTACCGGAAAAAAGGAAATCATTGAAATGCTTCGCCAACGTTCCAGACCTTATTTATTTTCCAATTCCTTGGCTCCCGCCATTGTTGGGGCATCCATTAAGGTGTTTGAAATGTTGGATACGGATACGTCCTTGCGCGATAAGCTCCAAAGCAACACGGAATACTTCAAAAAAGGCATGAAAGAAGCTGGCTTTGATATTATTGACGGTGATTCGGCCATTGTTCCAGTAATGCTCTACGATGCGAAGCTTTCACAAAATATGGCGGATATGCTTTTGGAGGAAGGAATTTACGTAATCGGTTTCTTTTATCCTGTCGTTCCAAAAGACAAAGCAAGAATTCGTGTACAACTGTCCGCAGCCCACGACAAGCAACACTTGGATCATGCAATTAATGCATTTATTAAGGTAGGAAAGTCGTTAAATGTCATCTAAATTCGACGAAATACAACAAATCTTCTGGCAAATGAGTCAAAAAAAAAGAAATTTAGATTTTGTTAATAATTCTTAACAACTTACATTTGCTGCTGATAAACACTTAAACTTAAAATTTTGAGCATGAAACATCTTAGCAAATTATTGGTTGTTGCTCTTGTATTTGTAGGGTTCAACAGCATACAAGCGCAGGACGAAAATAATCCCTGGCAGGTTAGCATAGGGGTGAATGCAATAGACGTCTATCCTACAAACGATGAGAATAATCCTTATTCCAGTACTACGTTGTTCGATGAGTACTTTAATGTATCCGACCACTGGAACATATTGCCTTCTGTATCATATATAGGAGTATCCAAATATATCGGTGATGGTTTCTCCGTTGGAGCAAGAGGTTCTTTGAACAGAATCGAAAAATTGGGAGATTTTGAAGTTGATGATCTTTCCCACTATGCTATAGATGGTACAATTAAATACAACATCCTAAGGAACACCGTTGTAGATCCTTTCGTGGAAATTGGTGGTGGTTACACTTGGGTTGATGAAATCGGTGCTGGTACTGTAAATGGTGGTATTGGTGTTAACTTTTGGTTCTCCGATAACCTAGGTTTTACACTTCAAACACAATACAAGCACGCTTTCGAAGATTACTTGGTTAAGCATTTCCAACATATGGCTGGTATCAGCATTAAGTTTGGTGGTACTGACACTGACGGTGACGGTATCTATGACAAAGACGATGCTTGTCCAGAAGTTGCAGGTCTAGAGGCATTCAACGGATGTCCTGATTCTGACGGCGATGGTATCGAAGATGCTAAGGACGCTTGTCCTAACGAAGCTGGTTCCAAAGAAATGAACGGATGTCCTGATTCTGACGGTGACGGTGTTGCCGATAAAGATGACGCTTGTCCAAGCACTCCAGGTCTTCCTGCATTAGCTGGTTGTCCTGACGCTGACGGTGATGGTATTGCCGATAAAGATGACGAGTGTCCTAACGAAGCTGGACCTGCTGAAAACGATGGATGCCCTTGGCCAGATTCTGACGGTGATGGAGTACTTGACAAAGACGATCAGTGTCCAGATGTTGCTGGTACTGTTGCCAACAACGGTTGTCCAGAAGTAACTGAAGAAGTTCAGAAACAATTGAACGACTACGCTAGAACTATCTTGTTCGATACTGGTAAGTCTTCTATCAAAGCAGAATCTACTTCTGTAATGGTGGATATCATCCAAATCTTGAACGAGTACCCAACTGCTAAGTTTACAGTAGAAGGTCATACTGATAGCGTAGGTAGCGAAAGCTTGAACCAAAAACTTTCTGAAGAAAGAGCTAACTCTGTTAGAGATTTCTTGATCGACAAAGGAATCGATGCTGATAGACTATCTGCCATCGGTTACGGTGAAGCTAAGCCAATTGCTACCAACAACACAAGAGCTGGTAGAACGCAAAACAGACGAGTTGAAATCAACTTGGTAAAATAATAAGAAGCAAAAGTTTTCTTGAAAAAGGCTCCGCAAATACGGGGCCTTTTTTATTTTTAATCCATGCACGATACTTTCTTGGAATATGTACTGGATGACCTTCACCACAAACAGTTGGATTTCACCAACTGCACCTTTGTTATTCCCAGTAAAAGGTCTGGCACCTTCTTAAAAAAACATATGGCCAGTAGACTGGAAAAGAATATTTTCAGCCCCGAAGTATTATCCATTCAAGAATTTATTGGCCAACTATCCGACCTTAACCAAGCATCCAATATTGATTTGCTGCTCCTCCTTTTTAAGGTCTACAAAGAATCGCAAATAGAAAACTCCGATGATTTTACATCCTTCATCAATTGGGGGCAAACACTTTTACAGGATTTCAATGAAATTGATGGGTATCTAATCCCCGCCGAGAATATTTTGAATTACCTCTCTGCCATCAAGGAAATCAACCATTGGTCTGCGAGTAAAGAAAAAACGGAACTCGTTGAGAATTACTTACAACTTTGGAAGAATCTGGAAACCATCTACAAAAATTTTTACGCCGCGCTGCTCGAACAAAAAAGAGGGTACCAAGGCTTGATTCAACGGGAAGCGGTCAAAGCCATCCAAAGTGGTAATTATGAGGAGGCTCATGCAAAACCAATCATATTTGTGGGTTTCAATGCACTAAATGCAGCTGAGTCCACCATTATCCAACATTATTTGGAACAAGGCAATGCACACATCTATTGGGATATCGATTCGTACTTTTTAAACGACCCCATTCACGATGCGGGGTTATTTGTGCGAGATTATCAATACAACTGGCCCTATTATAAGCACGGGGGTCAAATAGAACCGCAGAACAACTTTCTGTCGAAAAAGAACATCACAATCACCGGAGTTCCCAAAAGCATCTCACAGACGAAATATGTGGGTCAGTTATTGGAACAAATAGGTCAGCAAGAAAATATTGACCTTACTAAAACCGCTTTGGTGCTTGCAGACGAAACTTTGCTCAACCCTATGCTCAATGCTATTCCCAAAAACATCCCAGAGGTAAACATTACGATGGGGATGCCGTTGAACAAAACGGTGCTGTATTCCTTTTTTGTAAACTATTTGGAGCTGCACCTCAATGTATCCGATAGAGGTTGGTTCTTTAAACGGGTGTTGGAATTTATCTCCAATCCCTATGCTTTGACCCTATCCTCCAAAGATCAGGGCAATTTTGCCCAACGGATGTCCCAAGATATCAAGGAAGGAAACCTGTTATACCTTAACACCGATACACTCTCCAAATATCCGAAAGCAAAAGATTTGTTGTCCATCATATTTCCTTCGGGGGATATCTACCCTATGGATTGGGTCAACAATTGTTTACTGCTTATTGAACGATTAAAAACTATTTATCAAGACAAGAAAAACGCCTTGGAACTGGAATATCTGTATCGGTTTTATGCCCTTTTCAATCAATTAAAACAGTATTTGGACAAGGTGGATTTTATGGGAGAACTCAAGTCCATAAAAAACCTCTTCAAGCAATTGGCCAATATGGAAACCTTGGATTTTATTGGTCAGCCGCTGACGGGTTTTCAAATTATGGGAATGTTAGAAAGTAGAAACCTTGATTTTGAAACGGTCATCATCACTTCGGTGAATGAGGGTATTCTTCCTTCGGGTAAATCGAACAATTCTTTCATTCCTTTTGATGTAAAACGAGATTATGGCCTGCCTACCTACAAAGAAAAAGATGCCATATACGTGTATCACTTTTATCGGTTGATTCAACGGGCCAAAAACATTTACATCACCTACAACACCGAACCCGATGTGTTGGAAGGTGGAGAAAAGAGCCGTCTCATCACGCAATTGCTGACCGATGAAAATCTAAAATCACACATTACCCACAACATTGCAACTCCAAAAATCAGTATTCAAGCAAAGCCTCTCATCCAAATCAACAAACAAGGGGAGTTTATGGAAGACCTCAAGGCTTTTGCGTTACAAGGTTTTTCACCAACCTCATTGACCAATTACATTAGGAACCCGATTGATTTTTACACGAGAAACATTCTTAAAATCAATGATTTGGAAGAGGTAGAAGAAAATATTGCCGCCAATACTTTCGGAACCATTATTCACGATAGTTTGGAGCAACTCTATACGCCGCTCATTAATCAGCTGTTGACGGAAGAAAATGTGAAGGCCCTAAAAACACAGGTTGCGGGCGTGGTACAGCATCATTTTGAAAAGAACCTTTCCGGGGTGGATGTTTCCAAAGGAAAGTTCCTGTTGGTGTACAATGTCATCATAAAATACCTACACAACTTTTTGGATAATGAACTCAAACAGCTCAAACGACACCAAATCAAAATATTGGCGCTCGAGGAACGCTACGAAGAATGCATCACCATTCCTGGGCTTGATTTTCCCATAAAACTAAAGGGAACTTTGGACCGGGTGGACGAATTTGACGGAACCATTAGGATAATAGACTACAAAACGGGCAAGGTAGAGCCTAAAAACGTAAAAATAACGGATTGGGAGACCTTGATTTCGGATTACGACAAGAGCAAGGCGTTCCAATTGCTTTGTTACGCCTATCTCTATTCCAAAAAACACGGTATAAAAGACGTACAGGCGGGAATCATCTCCTTTAAAAAATTGAGTCAAGGATTGTTCCGCTTTTCAGAGGACAAGAACACACAAATTAATGCAGATACCCTCGTAACTTTTGAAAATTACCTGTACCAACTTATCCGCGAAATCTGTAATACCGAAATTCCCCTTACCGAAAAAGTGGATTAGTTATTTTAAATCGGGACGTGTGGGGCGCACTTCAATTTTACTTGGCAAGGTTCGCGGGTGCATCGTTAGCAAATCGATGACCAATTTACCTATATCCTCTGGCTGAATTTTCCATGCATCTTTATCCGATGGTTCGTTGTCGTTAAAGTGACTGGCCACGGAACCGGGCATAATGGTAGTTACCTTGATGTTGTACTGTCTTAAATCCAACATAGCTGCTTGTGTAAAACCAACTACACCAAACTTGGTGGCGTTGTATCCAGCCGCAGTCGGGAAAAAGTTAGTCCCCGCCAAACTGGCCAAGGTCATATAATATCCTTCTGATTTTTTCAAAGCCTCCACCGAAGCTTTTAGCGTGTGGTACACTCCGTTTAGATTGGTATTTATCATTTGGTGCCATTTCTCGTCCTCCAATTCATCAATCGGCGCAAAATGTCCTACACCTGCATTGGCCATCACCACATCCAACTGGCCCCATTTATCGAGAATGGCAGCTACCGCCTTTTTCTCATCTTCCAATTTGGCCACATCGGATACCAATCCCAATACCTTGTCTGGATTGTTCAAGCCTTTTACCGTGGCATCGGCACTTTCCTGGCTTCTTCCACTAACGGCGACCTTCATCCCCTGCTCCAACAAGCTTTTAGCTATGCCATATCCTATGCCTTTTGTTCCTCCTGTGATGTATGCTACTTTTCCTTCTAATTTCATATTGATTTGTTTTGAAGTAAAGTTCAAAAAAGCACAAGCCAAATACAAAAAATCCATCCTAAAGGATGGTTAATGTTTAAAGCGCGCACTACAATTAGATGATTAAATAAACCTATTGTAAAAATTTGATCGCTCCAAGAAAATCCGACATTCATTCCCGATGTTCGTAAAAAATCAAAACCCTGAAAACTTTTTGATTTTCAGGGTTTTATCGTTTTTATTGAACTAGTTTTTTCTATAATTTCATAGTCACTCCTATTCCAGGGGATAGACCGGCGACATTTCCGCCCGCCAATTCTACATATAATCCCCAGGTGTCGTTCCAGAACCAACGGCCACCCACTTGCAAGCCAAAATCAATATCGCTATCATCCGTACCATCACCCATATAAACGGCGTACCCTGCATTTGCACCACCATATACGTCCCATGCGGGGTCGGTGAGTCCAAATAAGTTATCAAAATAATAGTTGGCTTTTACTCCCACATTTAACCAATCAAAATCCAAACTGGTTCCTGCTCCCGGAGCAATTGTAATATTTTTGTGAACTGGGATTTCATAATTAATACCAACCAATCCGAAGTTTAACTCACTTCTTGCTTGCCCAAAAACGTTGGCCGCATTAAATACTAGTGCGAAAAGAAATAGTAAGATTACTTTTTTCATAATTAATAGTTTTTAGTATACGCTAAACTTAATGAATTTTTTCTATTATCATTATTCAGGTTCCTTTGCCCTTTAAAGCATCGTAATTTATTGTCTTATAAACAATTATGGCTAGTGACATTAGAGACACTTGCTTTCCGTTTTCAACCTAACGTTGTACCGTTGGCTATCCAAAAAGTATTAACTTGTAGGCTCCAGCTTGGAGTTTATCAATCGAACCTGTGTGATTCATCCGACCGAAACCCATATCGTTCCTATTATTTCCACACCACAGCGGTTACAGGAATACGGCGTGGGTATTTTTGAAGTGGCCCCCACAAAATCAGCCCTAAAAAAAGCCATAAAAAAGAATTATGTTCGCGTAAATGGTGCCATTGCCACCACAGCAACCATGATTGCTGGAGGAGAACATATAAGTTTTTACATTCCAAAGGACGCAAAGACAAAAAAGCGGCTTCATTTGCCACTTAAAGTATTGTTTGAGGATGATTACATTGCTGCCATCCACAAACCTGCAGGTATAGGAGTCAGTGGTAATCGATTTAAAACCATTGCCAATGCCCTGCCTCAAAATCTAAAACCGAGTTCGTTGTCGGATGCTACCATACCTCAACCTGTGCACCGATTGGATTATGCGACTACGGGAATTGTTCTGGTAGGCAAAACGAGTAGCAGCATCCGTGTTTTGAATAAAATGTTCGAGGACAAAACCATTGTAAAAACCTACTACGCCGTTACCATTGGTGAAATGGAAAACCATGGAACCATAACATCCGAAATAGATGGGAAACCGTCAGAATCAGATTATCAAATAATGGAGTCAGTTGCTTCGGAACGGTTCGGCACCCTTAATTTGGTAGAGTTACACCCCAAAACGGGCAGAAGACACCAATTACGCAAGCATTTGTTCGGTTTGGGTCATCCCATACTCGGGGACAAAGAATATTCCAAGGAAGAATTAATCTTAAAAGGCAAGGGCTTGTACTTACACGCCCATTCGCTGGAATTTGAGCATCCATTTACGAAGAAAATCATCCAAATAACCGACGAACTACCTGAGAAGTTTAGGATGATATTTCATGATAAACTAATATAAGGTTTGATGCTACCATCGAACAGAATCGTAACAAAACTTGGCGCTGCTCGTCATACATTACAATCAATCAAAAAATAAAATGACAAAATCAACAACACAAAAGAAAGAAGCGTGGAGCACCATAGGTATCTTCTTACTACTTCTAATTGTATTTAGTTCCATTGCATATTATGCAATTCTAAAATTAAATCCCACGAGTATCTATGTAGGTTTATTGATGATTTCTCCCGCTTTGGCAGCCTTTCTTACCCTAAAAATCAAGAAACGGCCTATTTCCAGTTTACCTTGGAGTCTTAAGAATCTGAAATATGTAAAATTCTCATACCTAATCCCCCTACTTTATGTTTCCATTGCCTACGTTTTGCTCTGGCTTTTTGGCTTTGCAAACTTTATGAACCCAGAAACCATTACGGAATGGAGCAACGAACTGGGCATTGCAGAATCTAATCAACCCCTCGTAATAGCAGTGATGGTAATTTTACTGTTGACAGTTGGAGTAGTTAAAAACTTAGGCTCTACCTTGGGAGAGGAAATAGGTTGGCGCGGCTTTCTCATATTCGAATTGAGAAAAGTAATGTCTTTTAAATCCCTAGCTATTGTGAGTGGAGTTATTTGGGCTGTTTGGCATTACCCAGTCATCAATCTGATTTACGGAAGGGGAGAAAACCTTTTAATGCACACAAGTGCTTTCACTATAATGATCATAGGCATATCTGTGATTTTGGCCTATTTCACATTTAAATCCAAAAGCCTATGGCCAGCTGCCATTTATCATTCAGTTCACAATATTTATATTCAGAAAATATGTACCCCATTGACCATTTCTAATGAAAACACTGCATTTTGGATAGATGAATACGGATTCATGATTCCCATTGTTACAACTGTTTTTGCAATATACTTTTGGATAAAAGCTGGAAAAGAAAAGTTATAGCACAAAAAAAGCACCCCGTTTATGAGGTGCTTTCACAATATTTGGTGAAGAATACCCGATTAACACGTTGTTCCGTTATATCCAGTTCTGCAAATGCAATCTCTTGTGGACTTGCAACATAAAAATGGACAATCAGATAAGAGTCATGCAGCTGCTTTTTTGGTTATCCATTTCGTTTTCAAATTCCTCTATTGTTTTATAGTCCAATGAAGAGTGTATTCTCCTTTTATTGTAGCAGGTCTCTGTCCACTGGAATATCGATAGTTCCGCTTCGGATCTGAAGCCATATTTTGATGGTACAACCATTCATTCGAACTTCAAGCTCTTGAAGAAAGATTCCGCCACGGCATTGTCCCAGCAATTTCCTTTTCTACTCATTGATTGAACCACTATACCATTATGTTCTTTAAGGATATCGGCAAACTCGTAACTGGCGTATTGTAAGCCCCTATCAGAATGGAAAATAAGCCTGTCCGTGATATTATTCGACCTTACCGCCATCTTCCAAGCGGGAATTATGGTTTCTGTAGTCCCCAAGGTCTTGCCCATCGACCATCCAACGACATTTCGATGGATCAGTTCCATGATCACTGTCAGGTACATCCATCCATCACCGGTCCTTATATAGGTCATGTCGGATACCCATTCCTGGTTTTTCCTATACACCGTAAAGTCACGGTCCAGTTATCAACAATTAAGACTAGGGGAATTCGAAAAATAGGTGCTTTAAAAAAGCATGTTTTAATCTTTGGATTGTCTTAATGAAGTCTGCTATTACTTGATAGAAAGTTTAGCGCTTTTTTGAATAATACTGTCTTGAAAATCGTTCGTTTTACGAAACAATCGAAAATGCAGTTATCAATAATGTTTAAAGAGAATTACTCAATACACCTGTCAGCACGTTCCTTGAATTCAGCCTGAAAGTCATTTTTCCATTTTGAGATAGTCGATGCTCCAGGGCCATCGACCCAATGGTTTGTTCCTTCTATACGTTTATATTGTCCGCCCCAACTGGGTTGGGTTGGGTCCTCTGGATTGTTGATTCCCCGATTGGCACTGATCAAATGCATAAAAGTGGGCGAGTCCCCCTCGATAACTCCAGGGCCCGCCATTGCTTTTGGCGGGTAGATGGCACAAAGCGGTCCGTGGTTATTAATAATGTTCTTTTCGGCCCATTCTTTACTATCACTTCGAAAAATACCATGGTATGTCTTTCTGGATTCGATAATGAACAGGTCCGGGAATTCGTTCATAAGCCATTCATGCGATGCATCCTGACATGCTATCAAGTAGATTCTTAGCTTGCCAATAAACGCTTCCAATTCTTCTTCACTTCGTGTATTCTTAACGTCCCAAATGGCCTGTGCAACTTCTCTGGGGCCGCCCCAGACACTGATCCATAGAGGTCGAGGGTCGGGTTTGTCCACGGCAGCGATAATGGCATCCGAAGCATCACTACTTTTACCTTCCCCTATAATTTCTTCAACGGGTTGTTTGCCACAGCCCCATTCAATATTGATACCATTGTTATTGCCCTTTCCCTCATAGGTAATGGCACGCAATGCATCGGCCGTTGGGTATTTGGCATCGTACTTTCTTAAATTTTCATCTACTTTATCATATTCATCAAGTACGGCCATCATATTTTTCTTTTCCGCTACCATATCGAATGTGCCCGTGGAGACAATCAATCCCTCAACATCGAGTTCATTGGAATAAAGCAAGAAACGAACAATCGACTGCACATCATCAGGGTCGCTATTGGTCACCGGAAAGGGCGGAAAATCGGATGTAATGATAATTCGATAGCGCTCATCCGGGGTAATTTCATTGGAGGCCGGTTCTTGGGCCGCCAACGGTGTGCATGCCAAATGAATAAAAAGTACTAAAACCGTTAATTTTAAATACATTTTCATTTCAACAGTATTATGGATTGACATTTATGATCATTCGGCGATAGGCATACAAATTAGGAGAACCATTATCATATATTTCGAGGATTATATGGATATTCTTGCCCTTGGAATTTTCAGGAATCTCAATTGAAGCTTTGATAGATCTGTCGTTCAAAATGGAAACCGAACCATCATAAGAACTGGGTTCATCATAAAAAGACCATTTATAGGAAATCGTATTGCCATCGGGGTCCGTAGAGCCCTCAGCATTTAATTCAACTTTGTCGCCAACGGATGCGTTCATTTGCAAAACACTTCTGGTTTTATTCCCGTTCAGCACAGCAACCGGGTGGTGGTTAGCATCCTTATAATTACTGATGATACTCCAATCCATACGTGCGGCAAAGTCGTTATCGTAGCCTTTGTTCCAACGTTTTATGGCTTCTGCGCCTTCTTCCGTATTGCCATACATATAATAGGGGTCATATTTTGTTTCCCCATCCTTCTCGATTTTTGCCACCTCGGACATGCTTCTGATACCGGCTTTTTTTATAAGGTCAAATCGACCGCCCCAACCGCCCTGGTCGATTTGTTCGGGATTATTAAGTCCGTTTGGATATATGTGCATAAAAGCGGGACTATCTCCCTCTGTGGCCCATTGGGTATCTGGATAAACAGCGCCGAGTGGACCATGACTTTGAATGTCATTACGCTGATAATCACCGTTTTTTGGCGGTTGCCAACCGTACACTCCGGTAGCACGGATATAGAAAACATCGGGAAAGTTCTTCGCGATCCAAGCCCCGGAATCGTCTTGCCCAAGAATATCGAAGAGGCGAAGCTTGCTCAAGAATTTTTTTAATCCTTCTTCAGATCGGGTTTCACGTACTTTCCAGATCGCTTGAGCTATAGTGTTCATACCTCCCCATCCCATGATCCAAAGAGGTCTTGGGTCGTCCCTGTCTGCAGAGGCAATAATTAATTCCGAACCAGAACTGTCTTTTCCCGTTCCCACGTCATCCATACCATAACCTGTTTGCCCCATAACAGAAATTGATTTTAGGTATTTTGGAGTGGGGTACCCATCTGCATGAACATTTAGATTGGGATATGCCGCTGCGTAGGCCTCCACAAGCGTATCCAACATTTTAGTATTGCTTTGCGTTTTTCTCCAGCAACCTGTGGCAACGATCAATCCTTCAATATCAAACTCGTTGGAACTTACCAATTGACGCACCATAGATTGTTTATCATCTGGATCGGCACCTAAATCGGTAGTGTTAATGACCCTTGGTTTGTAGGATATGTTTTTAAGCTCCTGTTTTTTTACGGCCTGGTTAGAGTTGCATGAGGTCAATAGGAATAGAAAGATTATAGGAATCCATATGTTTTTCATTGTTCCGTTGTATTTGAGCTTTCGCGGACAATTAATTTATTTCGATAGTATTAATTGTTCTATTGGAGTTGAATTATTGTGTAAATTTATTCTCGTATTTCTACATAAAATAATACGATTTGGAAAATAACATACTGTATTCCGAGAAATTAAAAAAATTTGATAAACAGCGTGATGCATTTAGGCCCTACGGATTGACTTGTGAGCTTTGGAAGCCAAGTTTGATGCAAAAACCAGATCGGCACAATGAAATTGAAATCAACTATTTTACTGAAGGTAGTTTGACCTACTTATTTCGAGGCTCCAAAACAACCATTCCAAAGCATAGTTTGGCATTGTTCTGGGGGCTCGTTCCCCATCAAATTGTAAGTTATGATGAATCTGCTCCCTATTATGTCTGTACGATTCCTTTGACCCAGTTTTTGGAATGGAAACTTCCTGGATCTTACGTTGACCGGGTGTTAAAGGGAGAAGTGCTCATCGAAAATTCAGGAGAACAATCAATTTATGATGAATTTCTTTTAAAAAACTGGATCAAGGACCTGTCTTCAAAAAATGGAAGAGAAACAGTATTGCTCGAAATGCATGCGCGATTGATACGAATGGCAGATAAGGTTCTGCCAAGAAAGGGAAATGAAGGTACACAAATCCATTCAAGCGAAATAAGTTATGTAGAACGAATCGCCATGTACATAGCCCAAAATTATTCCCGACCGATCAAAGCCGCAGATATTGGCGAAGAGGTGGGACTGCATCCGGACTATGCCAACGTGGTTTTCAAAAAGGCTTTTGGGATGACACTTAATGAATATATTGTTCAGGAAAGAATCACCCAAGCCCAGCGGAAATTGGTTTCGACCGACAAAAGCATTACCGATATTTCCTTTGAATGTGGATTCAACTCCATGAGCCGTTTCAATTTAGCGTTCAGACGAATCAACGATTGCACTCCACGTGAATTTAGAAAAACGTTCGTTTAGTCTTATTCAATCAATAATTGCCTGTCTTTTTTAAAGATTATATTGTCATTGTACACTAGCCTCTTTGCGATGGTTTTAGTTGAATAGAATCTGGATGTTCGATTTCTGCATCTCAATATGGTCATAATTCAAAATAGGAACTTGATTACCCAACGTTTCTTAAAATGTAAATTACAGTTATGATTTTCATCTAATGTTGTAGTTTTTTAAAAACATTTTGATAAAACTATTATCAGGCGTGTCCTATTCAAGGTCTTTTTTATTATTCTCGATAATCAACCTTTTAGAGGACTTGGATTCAGCAAATACTAAATATTGTATTGTTTAAGGGATATGATTTTTACAAAAAAGCACTCAGAAACCAGTGAAGAACAATCAAAGTAAGCCAAAATGTAACAAATAATACCAAGCTATATTTAAAATGAATTTGCGTGCAAATAAAAAA
>TARA_R110002012_G_scaffold281545_2_pt1 | contig 68228 bp, 60 predicted proteins | sample TARA_R110002012 | Tara Oceans TARA_R110002012 (sample SAMEA4396515) | marine metagenome | biome: Westerlies Biome; feature: [DCM] deep chlorophyll maximum layer (ENVO:01000326); material: water (ENVO:00002006), including particulate matter (ENVO:01000060) such as... | depth 40 m
CGGAAGGTGATCGTTGCAGGTGTGCCGCGTGTCAGTCCTGCGAGCGAGGATTCAGACACCTCGGCCATCACCCAGACCACCGACGTGTCGGCAATGCGAAACAACGGCGCACCGGCAGGCGACATCATCCCCTGCACGGCCATCCGTTCCATCACTACACCCGACAGCGGGGCGATCAGGGGCGTATTCACCGGCGGGCTTTTGTCGGCGCTGATACCCTCAATCACCGACGGCGGCACGCCGAGGTTTGCCAACCTTTGACGGCTGCCCTTGGCGCGCGCTTCGCCACTGCGCAGGTCCGAGACATAAAGCGCGGCTGCGGCAGCAATCTCGGGCGAATAGAGCATCGCCAGAGGAGCACCCGCGATCACGGTCGTGCCAATCGTCACATCCTCAACCTGCTCGACAAAGGCATCGGCGCGCAGGGAAATGACGCTTACCTTGCGGTCATCCAGTTCGACGATACCCGGTGCCCGCACCGGCATTATCATCGGTGCCATCACGGCAAGAGAGGTGCGCACGCCAGTGCGTTGCAGCTTTCCGGGCGAGATCGAGACGGTACCGACGTCGGAAGCTTCATCAGCATATACCGGCAGGTAGTCCATGTTCATGGAATCTTTTTTTGGCACTGGGGAGGTATCAGGAAGGCCCATTGGATGCCGGTAATATAAGATCGTGCGTTCGCCTTCGACTGTGGCCATAGTAGCTTTGCTGCCTTGCGCGACAGGTTCGAATGAGACGTCTTCGCTGGCCAGCACAGCAATATAGGCGCGACCGTCCTTTGTGTTGATCGGGCTTGTGGACCAAGCGGGCGTATCATCCGGGTGACGGTAATAGATCACAGGCCCCGAAGCGGGGGGTATTGGCGCAGGCATCGCTTTGGCGTCGGTACCTATCAGCGCAGCAATAAACATCTGTGCTTCATTGCCTAACCTCGCGGGCGTCCAACCCTTGCCACCCGCCGCCAACCCGGCCCAACCGGTAGCGCCACCGATGATGCCAACCATTAGAAATTTGCTATACGCGCTCATTCCTGCACCTCGACAATCATGCGAGCCGAAACGGTTTCGACCTCTCCTTGGATTTTTGCGGCGACCGAAATTTGCCAGCGGCCTTTCATGGAAAATGCAGCAGAAAAACGGTACTCGCCCAGTTTTTCAATCGGGAGCGGTGTCACTGGGGAAGTCATCATGACCATGCCCTCAGGCTCCATATCCAGTCGGGTCGCAAAAATAACTGCTTCTGCGACGGGCTGCTGGTCACGTAGGTCAGTTAGTCGCATGGTCAGCACGGAGTCGCCGCCGACGACGGGATACGTGACCTCAAGCAGCTCAAAGGAGTAATCGAGGGCCTCGGCCCGAAGGGCTGGGACCGACAAAAAGGTGGCGGCAGCGATGGCCGCGAACAAACGCGAAAATTTATGGGGCATGACAGGCCTGAATAAAATAGATGTATTGAGCACGACCGCTGCTTCGCTCTTGTTAAGAGCGGTTAGCAATCGCGGTTATCAAGGTGCATTTTGCACCCAAGCTGTCAGGCTTCTGGGGGTCTTTGAAGATCATCGCCCCGCCGCTGTCCGGTTTGAGCGGTTATGGCCGGCGAAACGGAGGCTAATTCGGCCAGTAAGCGACTTTCAACGAACGTCCAATCAGGGGCAACAAGGCCGACCGCTCCGCTGCACTGGGACGATAGGTGACACGGGGCGTCGCAATCGCGGACATCTGCGCATTCATCCATTGCAACATCCGAGGCACTGTCGACCTGCATCAACTCCATCGTAGCCGCTTGGGCCGAAGACACTAAGGCAGTGGCCGTCTGCGCAAAAACTGCGCCGACCAGCAGACTCATTAGGAATAGGCGCAGTTTGATCCACATATTGCAGGCTATGTCGCTTAACCCGAGGCGCGGCAATACACATTTTGTTGAAACGACGGACGCTCTCACGTGGTGGCTCTGCCGTTGGTTTTTTCAGGTCTTTGATCGGCCTCGTGTTAAGGTATGAAATTTAGATATGCCGCATGAGCGGCGGCTCGGAAAGATGAAGGAATCTAAAGGTCTGTCATGCCTGAGCTAGATGGCTCTACATACGGTTTCCAAGCCAAAGTTGAGCAAAGGCTGGATCGGGCCTTACAATGCAGAGCGGCCCAGGTGCCCCTCGACAAACAATCATCAAACGGCGGATTCTTCAGCCGTAACCAATCCAAGAAGACAGCGTAAAATCAAACAGACTACACCTTAGCAGTGTCCGAATTCGCCGCAACCTTATGCATTGCTGAGTGGGGTTCTATGTTTTCTTGATCCATACGACGTATGCCCGATCGGCGATCAACGGGGTCGTCAGTGCAGACTGGTCTGATCTTAATGGGGACGATCCCACGGTATTCACAAGGCACGCAAATAACGATTTAGAGGGGAAAGGAGAGTACCTTAAAGGCTTCGAACCAGACCGACGTGCCCTATTAATCCTCTGCGTTTTCTACTGTTGCCGGAGGGGCACAGTCGAAGTCAAGGTGTGGATATGTTCGAAATATCCTTTATCGAACGGTGCCGGGTGGTCCAACTTGGGGAGCAGGGGCTAAATTTCGTCTCGCGATAAGCTCCAGCTTAGTATTTGACCAAGGTGATTCTGATGATCTTTTCCCGTATCTTTGTCGCTGCTGCCCTTTTTTCTGCGTTGAGCGCGGTTCCAGTGATCGCCGAGACTTCGGCGGAGCGCCAGACTTTATTCCAAGCCATGCTGAGGGATCCTGCCGATCCCGACTTGATGCTGCAATACGCTCGGCAGGCGGTGAAGGAACAGGATTTCGAAGCCGCAGTGGCCACGCTGGAACGGCTTATTGATCGTGATCCTGCGTCGGTCGAGGCACGGTCTGAACTTGCGGCTGCTTACTTCGCTCTGGGGGCAAACGAAGTGGCTCTATATCACTTTAAGATACTGCAAGGAAGTGATGCGTTGACTCCAGATCAACAAAGACAGATGGCGCGCTACGCCGATGAGGCGCAAGATCGAAACGCGAAATCATCTTTCTCTGGTTTCGCACAGGCGGGTTTCGCGGTGCTCGGGGATAACGGAAAGGTCGGGGCCACAGCATCTTTGGGCTTGGTCCACAGATATGACCCTAACGGCCCCAGCGGTACGGTCTTTATCACGACGCTGCGCGCGGATTACCTTGATTTCGGTTCCTCATCAACCACGGGTCAACGGTCGGTGGCCTTTACTTATGGGCCTTCGCTTCGTCTGGCAGGCACTCAATATGGTCCTGTCTTGCGCCCATATCTGGCGGTACGCAGCACCAACGACAACAAAATAGCATTCGACCGTGACGCAATAGGGTTCGGCGTGAGCCTTGAGGCTCCGCTGACACAAAGTTGGTCAACTTTCGCAAATCTTGAGGGCGGTAAAATCCGCTATGACGCGTCGACCGTCGACGGTAACTATCTTGACGGTCAATTGGGGCTGATCTGGTTTCTGGGTCGCGACGCTTCGGTGCGCAGCTCTGTTATCAGCCAAAAGGTAGATATCGCGGACCCGCTGATTGAAAGTGATTTCCGCGCTGCGCGGGTGGATATCCAGAAACGCTTGCGCCCCAGTTTCGCAAGTTATGATTGGAAAATTTCCGGTTTCGTGCAGACTGAAACCGAAAGTTTCACATCAGGCCGCGAGGACAAGGTGAAGCGGGTAGGGGCTGCATTGCAGGCTTATATTAGTGAAACCGTCTATATTAACAGTGAGGTGCAGTACTATGATCGCAACAGCAACGTAGTGGGCTTTGAGAAGTCAGAACCGTTGTTTAGCATAACAGTGGGGATGGAGTTTTAACCATGCGTAATCTAGGAGTTTTTGCTGCGACCGCTTGGATGGCGCTTGCAGCTACACAGATACAAGCCCAGCAAATCGGCGTCGCTGCCAGCATCGAACGGGCGATGAGGGCCACGGCACCCGGTCAATCGGAACGACGTCTGAGCGATGGTGCGGATGTTATTGCGGACGATAGAATTAGCACGGGTTCCGACGAGCGTGGGCAATTGCTGTTTCTTGACGAAACGACCCTTTCGGTGGCCCCCTCAAGCCAGATCGTCCTTGACCGATTTATTTATGATCCCAACGGTGGAAGTTCAGGCTTTGCGATGCAGTTGACGACCGGTGCCTTGCGGTTCGTCGGGGGAACAACAAGCGAAGCGCAAGAAGCGATCATCAAAACCCCGACTGCTACATTGGGCATCCGCGGTTCTTCAGCCTTGGTAAGCTTTATCGGAGGGCGCACCGTAGCCGTGTTCTTGATGGGGGACCGGATGTGCATATCTACCGGTGGACAGGAAACATGTTCAAGTCGGCAAGGTGCCGTGTTCACCGAAGACGGCTATGTCGGTCGCGCGTCGCCGGAATTGATAGCCAGCATGTTAACCAGAATTGACGGTCAGGCACCCAGCCAAATGGCTTCGCGGGGCGGAGCGACTGCAGGGGTGATAGCCGCGACGCCGCCGCGCAGATCTCCGGTTTCAACCCGAGGTCGAAATATGGGGGCGGCAGATGTTGAGGCCTTCGGGCGAAATGACAGTTATCGTGGCATCAGCGGCTTTAGTGATAACGTCATACAGTAATCGGACCTCGGTTCAGGCGCTGACAGGGAATGGACGTTCACCGTTCATCCGAACAGCTTCATCTAGCGTTTTGCGTTGCTGACAAAGGTTCCGTCCCAGTTCTCTGGGAGGGGGCTGCTACGTAACCCCTCGATCCGGTCGCGATAGAGCTGCGCAAGCAGCACGGTATCAAATCCGTCGGCTGTCATGCTTGAAAGCTGATCCAACACGGAAAGCGCTTGATCCCATTCCTGTGCCAGATAAGCCGTGCGCGCATTGTAGAAAACTGCGGCGGCGGCTGCAAAGGCCTGATCTTGTGCGCGATAGACACAATGCAGAGCGACCGGCTGGGTCTTGCCTTTGACCACAACGCGGTCGAGCTCTACGGCACGAATATCTTCCGGCAGGTCTAGAATACTAGGAGCGCCTACACAGTTGTTGGTACCATAAATACGGGTCAGCCCTTCAAAGCGCGCGGCCTGCGTGACGTTGTCGCCCACACATGTGTAGCTAAGCCGATCACGCGAACCCATCAGTCCGACATATGCCGGTCCAGTATTGACGCCGATTCCGATACCGATCATGGGCAGGCCATCCGCGGCGAGCATATCGTTTGCCGCAGCGATGGATTGTTCGACGCGAAAGATTGCCCTAAGGCTGCGCACCCTGTGGTCGGGTTGATTGAGCGGCGCGTTCCAAAAGGCCATCACGGCATCCCCGATGTACTTGTCGATCGTTGCGCCCTCGGCGGTTAAAGCATCTGAAACGGTCCCCAGATAGCGGTTAAGAAAATGCACGATCTCTTCGGGCGACATCCTTTCCGTCACCGTAGAGAAGCGACGCATGTCAATGAACATCACCGTCATCTCGCGTGCGGCACCGCGCGGGGTAAGGGCATCGTCGGGGTCAGCGGCGATCTGTGCGACCAGTGCATCGGGCACAAAATACGCAAAGCGGCTGCGAATGCTTTGTCGCAAACGTTCTTTGCCGATCAGGCCAAGGGTGCTTCCGGGTAGTAGGATCGCTACTGCGGTAAGGATCATCATCGACGGATCATATAAAATACCCGCGCGATCGAATGCCAACCATCCCGCAAGGATGCCGCCGGCGGCAATCACAACCGTGCCGACGAACGCGGCCATCGGGCTTTCCCATGTGCATAGAAACGTAATGAGCAGGCCGACAAGCGCGATGGTGACAAGCTCCAGCCCCGGCATCCAGTCGGGTCGGGTCAGAAAAGACTGCGCTATTATCTGCTCAATCACACCAGCCTGAAGCATGACACCAGGTACTTTTTTGCCCAATGCGGTGGATCGCAGGTCGAACAACCCCTGCGCACTTGAACCAACAAGGATGATCCGGTTTGCGATTTCAGGGTGCGGCGAGGCGGGCATCTCGGACCCCAGCAAAGTATGCGCCGGGGTCATGCGACGTTGTCCAGTCGGGGCAACATGCAAGCGGAAATGTCCGTTTCCATCCAAAGGATAGGTGGCTCCGCCGGTGCGCATTTCGACCACTCGCACTGCGCCCCCCGATATCTCTCCGGAGGCTTGAGTAGTGCGCAGAACGTGACTGCCCGCACCTTGTGCCAACCTCAGTAGCTCGGCGGTAAACGAGGGCATCAACGTGTCTCCCATGCGTACCACCATCGGCACAGTCCGCGACACGCCGTCGCCACCGGCGGATAAGCTTATCGCGCCGATCCCCGCTGCCGCTGTGGCCAGTTCGGGCAAGGGAGAAAGCGCGCCGGGAAACGAAGTGATTGCAGTGTCGGGTCTTGCCCCGGTGAAAGATATGCCGGCTTTGGGTTGTGGTACGTCGCCGTCTATTGCACCCGAAACGGCGATGACGACCGGCTTTGACATAAATGCCTTGGCCAGACGGGTGTCGTGATCCTGCGCCAACAAAGCGGCAGGCAGGTTGATATCTTGCTGTGAAAATCTCTGCCAACTTTGCATGATTGCACCCGGCGACGTGCGATCCGGCTCTGTCAACAGAACATCAAAGCCCACAGCAACAGCCCCGAGCGCAAATAACCTGTCAGTAAGCGTAGCCAGATAGCTGCGCGGCCAAGGCCACTGGCCTAACGCACGAATGGACGCTTCATCGATATCAACGACATGCACCGGAACATTCGGATCAGGCCCGCGCGGGAACACGCGCTGGTAACTGTCGAAAACTACATTGCGCAGTTGACCCACGATAGACGGGGCAAAGGCGGCGAGTGTCAGCATCACCAGCAGAACGCAAAGCCCTGTCGCCCAGATGGTCTTTTTCAGCATGAAAGCTCCTGTACCTCTGGCAAAGCATCCGAAATCGAACGTGATCAATATTCATATTCTCGGGGTGGTCGGCATTTTGTCAAGAACGCAGCATGACGATCAGGATGCGGTATAACGGGCACAAAAAGACTTGGCTCATGATAATGCGATGGCTTATCAATGGAAAATAGGTGTGTAAATTAGTCCGTACCGGTGACGCCTTGAGATTGTGAAAGGGGAATACCCGGTTGGAAAGTTCGCTATTTAAGTTCATCTGGAAATATTCCCGCCGCGAACAAATTAAGTTGCTCATCTTTACGGTGGCGCTTTTCCCGCTGTTGTATCTGTCGTTGGAGCTGCCCAAGCGGATTATCAACGATGCAATCGAGGCACCCGGCGGCTCTGTTACGGTTTTCGGCTGGCAGATCGACCAAATCGCTTTTTTGATGCTGTTGAGCGTTCTGTTCCTGGTGACGGTAACAGTACACGGCTTATTGAAAATGCGCGTCAATACGATGAAAGGCGTGATGGCAGAAGAGTTGCTGCGCCGCCTCCGGTTTACATTGATCGGGCGGATCATACGGTTTCCGACAGATTATCTTGAACGCACCAGCGAGGGGGAGCTGGTGTCCATGGTCACGGGTGAGACCGAACCCATGGGCGGGTTGATGGGCGATGCGATTTCTCAACCGGTGCTTCAAGCCGGGCAAATGCTGACCATTTTAGTTTTCTTGTTTTCGCAAAGCTGGGCGTTCGGGCTAGCAGCGGTCGCGTTCATCCCGCTTCAGGGCTGGCTTATTCCAAAGTTGCAAAGGCGTGTTAACCTACTGAACAAAAAGCGTGTGGTTCATGTGCGTGCACTGGCGGGCGATATCGGCACCAGTGCCGCGGGTGCCACGACCCTGCGTACCAATGGCGGCTGGGGCTATCTGATGTCATTGATCAACGACAGGCTGGCCAATCTGGTCGCGATCCGTTTCCAGATCTATCAAAAGAAATTTTTCATGAAGTTCGTTAATAACTTCATTTCGCAGCTTACACCGTTCTTTTTCTATTCTGTCGGCGGGTATCTGGTCATCAAGGGGGATGTCACAATCGGTGCATTGGTGGCTGCGTTGGCCGCGTTCAAAGATCTTTCGGCACCTTGGAAGGAACTGTTGACGTATTATACGACATCGCAGGAACTGGGGCTGCGTTGGGAAATGATATCCGACCGCTTTACCCCGATAGGAATGATTGAAAATAACCTCTTCGAAGGTGACCCTCAAGATGGCCCCGCACTGACGGGAGATATCGAGCTTAGCGGGTTGAACCTGCGCAACTCAACCGGTGAGCTGGTGCTGTCAGATGCCGATCTGGTCATCAGAAAAGGGCAAACCACCTTGGTTGTCGCCCCATCCGAAGAGGATCGCCGTGCGATGGCACTTATGTTGATGCGTGAGCTTAAACCAACATTCGGGTCGGTACGGATAGCGCAGCACGAATTGGAAAACTTGCACCAAAAGACGATTTTCCAGCGGCTTGGCTTTGCCAATTCACGGCCTGTGGTTTTTGACGGGACATTTCTTGATAACTTGATGTTGCCGCTGTACCGGCTGCCGAACGCAGACGAGCCGTTTCTGTTGAAGGAAACAGAGCAGCACTTACAGGAAAACAAAGGCAGACTGCGCGATTGGTGGTTGGAGTTCATCACCACACTTGACCTGTCCGATGCGCTTTTCGCCCGTGGCCTGACCCTACGGCTGCCTGATGACCTCGACACCCCACTTGCCAAAGCACTTCCCCAAATGCGCGATCGCGTTGTAGCCCGGATTAAGGCAGAAGGGCTGTCGAAAAATGCACGATTTTTTGCCGCTGACACATATAACTCGGCGCTTTCGGTGGCTGAAAATGTTCTTTTCGCCGTTGCTCATGAAACCCCGAATGCCGATAGGATCGCTGAACAGAGCGATTTTCAAGCGCTTTTGGAAGAACTGAAGCTGGAAGACGCCTTATTCGATACGGCTTTTTCGATTGTGGAAATGCTGCTGAATATTTTTGGCGACGACGGCAGCAATCACCCTCTGTTCCGCAAGCTTGATCTTGAAGAGGTGAGTTATCATCATGTGGCAGACCTGTTGGCGCGGTCGGATTCCCCAGCGAAGTTCACGACGCAAGACAAGTCGCATCTGTTGGCGGTGCTCTTCGCCATCTCATCAGAAAAACTTGGTGTGGCATTTGACGAAGACGTTGTCGCACTGATCATGCAGATGCGGGCCGCGCATTCGACCGAACTTCAGGCAAGCCTAGCTGACGTGGTAACGCCCCTTGCCGTTGATATGTCCATCCCGGGGTTGACCATACAGGAAAATGCGATGTTCGGCCGTGCTGTGCCGCGAACGCCAAGTGAGGCGCAGCATCTCAAGGATGTAGTCGGCGAGGTCCTCGAAGAGACTTGCAAGACAGCGATTTTGGACCTGATCCTGAAACTGCCGGTGTCGCGAAAAAGCTCTAACCTGCCGGCGCAGTTAAGCGAAATACTGTCGTTGTGTCGCGCAACCATAAAGCGCCCCGATATGCTGATTTTGGATGAGCCACTTGCAAGCTTTGACGATGATGTACGCAAAGCGTTGCCACAACGCCTTCGAACGCTCTTACCTGAAGTAACCATTCTTTTGCTGAGCGCGAGCGAGCTTGGCGACGAGATTTGCGACAAACATGTTCGGCTATACCATGGTATGCTTCTGGACGATGCGGAAGATGATGCCCCCACCGAACAAGAAAGCGCAGGAAAAGCTGAGCTTGATCTCAAGATACAAGCGCTGAGCACTTCTAAGTTGTTTGGCAGCCTCGGCCGTAAACAGCAACGCCTGTTGGCCTTCGGTGCGCGTTGGTACAAAGCGACACCCGGCGAATATATTTTTCATGCGGGCGATGCCCCTGACAGCGGTGTTTTCCTGATAGTGGAGGGGACGGCAGATTTGCTGCGTGCAGCCGACGACGGCACCGAGGTTTTGGTCACAAACGTCGGGCCCGGCTCTCTTGTGGGTGAATTGGGCCTGATCAGGCAAGAGCCTCGCGCGCTGCATATGCGCGCAAGCGACAATCTGGTCTGTCTCAATATCGGTCAAGATGAATTCATGGCAGTTATCCAGCACGATGCTGCTACCGCCTATAGGGTGCTTCAGATCGTTGCAGGTTATATCTGATCTCTTCCACGCAGATGCCGGCGGGTGAAACGATGCAATGGGGTATCCTATCGACCCGTGCTACTTCGGTTCTTGGCAGGAGCTGCACAGGTGAACACAGGGACATCGCATTTGACCATCTGCTTTAGCCTGTGGTCGGATCACGGGTACACACGACAGTTAACTACATTTGGTGCGAGGTCTCGCCCGCCAGACGTCGCGCGTCACTTGCCCTAGGCCGCTTGTGCTAATTGTTTTGAGGTCGGCGCGCCTAGGCTGAACGGGAAGAACACCGTAAACTTTGTTCCTGTCCCTACGATACTTTCCACGGTTATGTCACCACCATGCGCGATTGACAGCTTTTTGCAGATAGCAAGGCCTAGCCCAGTACCGCCTTCAGACCGGTTGTCGGCATTTTCGATCTGTGTAAATGCTTGGAAAATTCGGGTGAGATCTTTTTGGTCAATCCCGCAACCGTTGTCTTCCACCTCAAAGCGAAAGCCAGTTCCCTCGGCGAAGGCGCGCAGGCAAATATGACGGGCCTTCGAAAACTTAAGCGCATTTCCAACAAGGTTAATGAGAATTTGAAGGCACCGAGCACGATCGGCCATGACGATCATATCATCTGACTCAGTGGATAAGGTTATGGATTTTTCCCCTGAAAGGCCCTGAAACTGTTCTGCGACTTCCAAGAGTAAATCGCAGGTAGAAAATGTGGCCTTGCTCAGTTTGATATCGTTCAGCTCAATGCTGGTATAGTCCAAGATATCATTGATGATCGTCAGCAGATGCCCGCCTGCGGATTTAACCCGCTGACCGTAAAGCTCGGTTTGATCGCCTAGCGTATTAAAATGGTCCTCGGTGATCGGTTCGCCGGGCTTCAGTTTGCTGGTCGTGCTGCTTTTAAGCTTGGACAGAAAGCTGGCATAGCCGATGACAATTGTCAGAGGTGTACGCAGTTCGTGGCTCAGCACGCTCATGAATTCGGATTTTGCCCGGCTCGCGCTTTCTGCGGCATCACGCGCTTGGCGTAATTCTTCGATGCTTTCCATGCGGGTGCGTTTTTCAATGAAATAAGTGAAAAGTCCACCCAGCACAATCATGCCCGCTGTCCCGGCAATCACCAAAGCCAGCAATGTATATTCCTGTGGGTTGGTATAATTGTGATCAATCCCGATGGATGTGACTTTATACGCTGCCATACCTGTGAAATGGAGCCCGATAATCGCTAAAGTGAGAGCAAGGGTCATCTTCAACCCGCTCCCTTTTGTCTTTCGCATGCCAAAACACAATGCGGTCGTCGCTAGAACCACGGCAATGACACCGGAGGCTACGAGGTATGTGTTATCCCACGACACGGCACCCTGAACGCGATAGGCAATCATTCCGGTATAATGCATAGCAAGGACCGCAAGGCCAAAGATTGTACCGCCGGTCATGATAGCGATACGAGTCTTTATCATCCCCGCAATCATGATGCCTATTATGGCCCCCAAAATTGCGATCACTAGCGAATCGAACGTCAATGACAGGTTAAACCTGACAGGAGCGTTTGGTTGATATGCCAATATTGCGATGAAATGCGTACACCAGATAGCGATACCCGCTGTGACACCGGTCAAACCGTACCATATCATTGCTTGTTTGTTAGGTCTCTCTAGGGCGTGTTGGTATAGTCTGGACACGACCCAGCTCCCAAAGGCGCATAGAAGTCCCGCAAGTATGACCAGACCCAAATCATGGTCCGTATGAATTGTATGGGCGACTTTAATCATTTTGCTACTCAAAATATTTTTATCTCAAGATCTAATCTGAGCCACGATAGAGGCGGATTTAGGGCGAGATTAAGTTTAATTTTCCGAAACAGTAGGATTGTGATAAGGATTATATCTAACTGATATATATATATTTTAATTTGCAGCCGGAGCGTACGCGTTAATGCTGCGCAAGCAGATCGCTTCCGAAACCCACAACATTTTTCAACCAACAGGGTGCGATTAAATGCGGTCTGGTGCACAGCCTGAAGCAAGAAGGGCCGATGTCCGTCTATCCTGCGGGGGGAAGATTATATCGGATAACAGCCTTGCAGAATGATTGGAGCAACCGAATTATGTGCGACAAAACTGATCGCTGCGCCCAGGTTTGACTATAGGTCCAATTGGTCCTAGCTGACGGGTCTCGACATCGGTCATTCCAGCACAAGGGCTTTTAAAATGCGCACCCTGATTATCGGCGGTGGCTTGTCTGGTCTCGCTTTGGCTGACACGCTGGAAACGGCGGGTCAGGATTATCTTCTTGTCGAAGGGCGCAACCGGTTTGGTGGGCGTATCATGACACAAACCCATGGCGGCGGTTACTTTGATATGGGCCCGGCGTGGTTTTGGCCCGGGCAGCCGCGCATTGCTAAATTGGCGCAGCGCTTTGAGCTGGAAGTATTCGACCAATACGCAAAGGGGGATTTGCTGTTTGAGGATCAAGATGGGCAGGTTCAGCGTGGCCGTGGCTTTTCTTCGATGGAGGGGTCATGGCGGTTGAAGGGTGGTATGCAGGCGCTGATCCACGCCTTGTCCGAGAACTTGCCAAAGGAACGGTATCGGCTGGGTGCTAGCATTACGGCGCTGGAAAATACCGGGTCGACGCTAACCGCGACGCTTGCGTCCGGTGAAAACGTGGTCGCTTCAACGGCGGTTTTCGCTTTGCCGCCAAGGCTGGTCGCGCAGGTTCGCTTTACGCCATCGCTGCCCGCCCCAGCCTTAAACGCGATGCAGGGGGTCGACACGTGGATGGCCGGGCAGGCCAAGGCACTTGCAGTATATGATACGCCTTTCTGGAGAGATGCCGGATTATCCGGTGACGCTTCAAGCAGGTTCGGCCCGATGGTCGAAATGCATGATGCGTGCCCCGCCGCAGGGGGGCCTTACGGGCTGTTCGGATTTATTGGTGTGCCGCCAACAGGGCGCACCGATGGACATAAGCTCCGCCTGCAAGTTTCTGCACAATTGACAAGATTATTTGGTCCCGCCGCCGCAGAGCCGGACGCCTTATTCGTGAAGGATTGGGCGTATGATCCCCTAACCTCGACGCCGACGGATAGAGAGCCGCTGCGAACGCATCCTGAATACGGATTGCCAGACGCTATGAAGGGGATATGGGATGGAAAGCTGCTATTCGCAGGTACCGAAGTCGCTGGCCGGTTCGGGGGGTATCTGGAAGGGGCTTTGGAAGCAGCAGAAACTGTCCTGTCAGATATCGTGAGATAGGCTTGTCCGATGGGCGAGCCCGCAATCTGACGCAGGTAGCGCCAAGTTGTAAGAGCATCGCCTCCAAATCCATAAAACCCACCGTGCTACCCTGGGGAATACTAGGGTGTCAAAAAACGGCGCATGAATTTTACACGTGTAAGCAATAGTGTGCTGACTTTTCCACTATCCTGAATTATCGTCCCTTTCAGGGCATCACAATGCGAGGGGTTTGCCGATGTTAAAACCGAAAATTCACACGATGGAGGAGCTATCGAGCGCGATTGGCGTATCTCGCCCCACATTGTCACGCTATTTTCAGGACCCTTCGAAGGTCAGTCGAACCTCCGCTAACCGCATTCTTAGCGGGCTCGAAAGAGTTGATTATACCCCCAACTTTTTCGCCACCAGAATGAACCGTAAGACCACCGGTATGATCGGCGTGATTATTCCATATCTAAACGATCTGTTCTTCACGCGGTTACTAGAGTCTATCGAAACTGCCGCGATGCAGGCGGGGTATACGGTGATTACGCAATGCTCTCATGCAGACCCTGCAATAGAAAAGCGCGCCGCCGAAACGTTTTTGTCAATGAACGTTGACGGCGCAATCGTGGCCCCTTTGGGCAACCATAGCGACCTGCAAGTGTATGAGCGGCTGAATGATCGATTGCCATTTGTCTTAATGGACTCTCGGCCTGATACCCTTTCGGATGTTGATTTTGTAGGCACCGATCACCTGCAAAGCACTGGCGCGATAACTGAATACATGTGCCGCGTGGGCGCACCTCCGGTATTCTTGGCGATGCCGCGCGTCAATTTCAATGCGCTCGAGCGCGAGGCGGCTTATATCAAGAAGATGAATGAGCTGGGTTTTGAGCCTCGGGTCATTGGGGTCGACCCAATTGACAAGCACGATCATTTCGAAGGGCACGGGCTTGCTGTGCTGGATGATATGTTCTCGCGGCAAGAGCTGCTGGATGCATCTTTTTTATGTGCCAATGACCGTGTGGCAATCGGCGCGTTGCGGGCGGCGGCAAAGCACGGGCTTGAGCCTGGGGCATTACGTAGGGGCGGGCTGCGAATCGCCGGGCATGATGATTACCCGCTTTGTCCTTTTATGACGCCCACGTTGACTACTGTTGCTCAGGATGTGACCGCAATAGGGCAGGCAGCGGTCGACCGTTTGCTAAAAAAGTTACGCGGTGAAAATATTGATAATAATCAGGTCATTCTCCTCATTAATGGCGCGCTAAAGCTGCGTGAATCTGCCTGAAGCGCACATTACTAGCTTTGAAATTGTCATCTCTTTGAAACTTAAGGTTGACGAGACGCTATTCTGAAAGCAATAATTGACGCATGTAAAAAACTTTTGGGAGGAAGATAATGAACATGAAGCGCAACCTGCTTGGCTCGACGCTTGGCTTCGGACTTGCTGCAGGTTTGGCATCCATTGCCATGGCCGATGAAATCACCATTGCTACCGTGAACAACGGCGACATGGTTAGAATGCAAAGCCTGTCTCCGAAGTGGGAAGAAGCGACCGGCAACACGATCAACTGGGTCGTATTGGAAGAAAACGTGCTACGTCAGAATGTGACGACTGATATCTCGACGGGTGGCGGTCAATACGACGTGATGACAATCGGAACATACGAAGCTCCGATCTGGGGTGGCAACGACTGGCTGGTTTCGCTGAACGAAGGCATGGCCGACGATTGGAACATTGACGATCTTTTGCCCGCGATCCGCGGCGGTTTGACCGTTGACGGCACATTGTACGCCGCGCCATTCTATGGTGAATCGTCGATGGTCATGTATCGCAAAGACTTGATGGAAAAAGCGGGCATGGAAATGCCGGATGCCCCAACATGGGACTTTATCCGCAAGGCAGCCAAAGCGATGACCGACCGTGACGCTGAAATTAACGGCATCTGCGCACGCGGAAAAGCTGGCTGGGGTGAAAACATGGCCTTCCTGACGGCGATGTCCAATTCGTTCGGTGCACGCTGGTTCGATATGGACTGGAAGGCACAGTTTGACAGCTCCGAATGGAAAGACACGCTAACGTTCTATCTGGACATGATGAATGAATCCGGTCCAGCCGGGGCGGCAAACAACGGTTTTAACGAAAACCTGACATTGTTTCAGCAAGGCAAGTGCGGCATGTGGATCGACGCGACCGTTGCCGCATCGTTTGTCACCAATCCCAAAGACAGCACAGTGGCTGACAAGGTCGGTTTCGCGCTGGCACCCGACAACGGTCTGGGCAAACGCGGCAACTGGCTTTGGGCATGGAGCCTGGCAATTCCCGCATCGTCGGAAAAGCAGGACATTGCAAAAGATTTCGTAAGCTGGGCGACAAGCCAGAGCTATACGGCTTTGGTTGCCGAAAACGAAGGTTGGGCCAACGTTCCTCCGGGCACGCGCAGCTCGCTTTACGCGAACCAAGACTATCTTGACGCAGCGCCATTCGCCAAGATGACACTGGAAAGCATCAACGCGGCTGATCCGCAAAAGCCAAGCGTGCAGGACGTCCCTTACACAGGCGTGCAGTTCGTCGCTATTCCTGAATTTGCGGGTATTGCAACACAGGTTGGACAGCAGTTCTCGGACGCGCTGGCCGGCAATCAGACTGCCGAAGAAGCATTGGCAAGTGCTCAAGCACTCACCACTGAGGAAATGGAAGCTGCGGGCTACTAAATCTGCTGCGACCACTCCCAGCATCGGAGGCAGGCACGCCTGTCTCCGGTGACTTTCCCTTCAGGATTTTTCGCAAACCGCAGCCGCGGTATCCGTAAGGGCCTGACCCCTCTGTCGGAAGGAGCCAGTCATGGCGACAGAACATTCCAGATCTTCAGCACGCCTTATGATCGCACCAGCTGTATTCGTGCTGCTCGTGTGGATGCTGGTACCGCTGATTATGACGCTTTATTTCTCGTTCGCGGATTACCGCCCGCTGCGGGCAACGTTCGAGACTTGGATCGGCTTCGATAACTATGCGTCGTTTCTGACGTCCTCGTCCTTCCTGTCTTCAATAGGCACAACACTATGGATGGTCGGGTCGATCTTGCTGATCACCATTCTGGGCGGCGTCCTGTTGGCACTCTTGCTTGATCGGCCGATGTTTGGTCAGGGCATCGTCCGTATCTTGGTGATCGCCCCGTTCTTTGTCATGCCGACGGTTTCCGCACTGGTTTGGAAGAACATGTTCTTCAACGTGGACAACGGCCTGTTCTCGTACCTGTTCAAGTTTTTTGGCGCGCAACCGTTTGATTTCCTGTCACAGCTTCCGTTGTTTTCAATTGTTATCATCGTCGCGTGGCAATGGCTGCCCTTTGCCACGCTGATCTTGCTGACGGCCGTCCAGTCCTTGTCCAGCGAACAGCTTGAGGCGGCTGAGATGGACGGCGCACCAGCGTTAAGCCGGTTCTGGCATATCATTCTGCCGCACCTAAGCCGTGCCATTACCGTTGTTATCCTGATTCAGACAATCTTCCTGCTGTCGATTTTCGCAGAGATATTCGTGACTACCAACGGGGCCTTTGGGACCCGTACGCTAACCTACCTGGTCTACCAGCGCGTCTTGGAAAGCCAGAACATCGGCCTCGGCTCTGCCGGGGGGATCATCGCCGTCATCCTTGCCAATATCGTTGCCATCTTCCTGATGCGCATCGTCGGCAAGAACCTCGATAACTGATAGGGGGCCGCAGCTATGGCACGTGCAATCACGACACAGAAGAAAATTATGTGGACAGTTTTGTCTTGGGGCATCGGTTTGCTGATCTTCTTCCCGATCATGTGGACCTTCCTGACCAGTTTCAAAACCGAGGCAGCAGCGATATCCGATCCACCAGTGTGGTTTTTCTTTGACTGGACACTCGAAAATTACTCAGCCGTACTTGAACGGTCCAACTATCCGCTCGCGTTGATGAATTCGATTGTGATCGCCTTGGGGTCAACGTTGCTCGGCATAATCATTGCGGTTCCTGCTGCTTGGGCGATGGCCTTTGTTCCAGGAAAACGCACCAAAGATGTGTTGCTGTGGATGCTATCGACCAAGATGCTGCCCGCTGTCGGCGTTCTTTATCCGCTGGTGCTGATCGCCAAATACTTTGGGGTAATGGACAGCCGCATTCTGCTGGTGGTGATCTTGATGTTGATCAACCTGCCGATCATCGTTTGGATGCTCTATACGTACTTTCGCGAAATCCCCGGAGAGATACTCGAGGCGGCGCGCATGGACGGTGCGAACCTCAAAAACGAGATCATTTATGTCCTGACGCCTATGGCCCTGCCGGGCATCGCATCGACCATATTGCTCAATATCATCTTGGCGTGGAACGAGGCGTTTTGGACCATTATCCTCACCACGGTGAACGCGGCACCGCTGACCAAGTTCATCGCCAGCTTTTCTGCCCCCGAAGGGTTGTTCTACGCCAAGCTTAGTGCGGCCTCGATCATGGCGATTGCGCCAATCCTCATCATGGGCTGGTTCAGCCAGAAACAACTTGTCCGGGGTCTGACCTTCGGCGCGGTCAAATAGGGAGACGTGTCATGGGACGCATCACACTAGACAAAGTTCAAAAGAAATTCGGAGAGGTCGAGGTCATTCCACCCTTGGATCTGACGATCGAAGACGGCGAGTTTGTGGTTTTCGTCGGCCCCTCGGGCTGTGGTAAATCCACGCTCTTGCGCTTGATCGCGGGGCTGGAGGATGTGACCAGCGGCGAGATCCGCATTGACGGAAGCCCCGCGACCAATCTGCCTCCGGCGAAACGCGGGCTGGCGATGGTGTTTCAATCTTACGCACTTTACCCGCATATGTCCGTGCGCAAGAATATCGCGTTCCCTATGAAAATGGCCGGAATGGATCAGGCGGAACAGGAACGTCGAATCGCCAAAGCCGCCGAGGCGCTGAACCTGACCGACTATCTGGACCGTCGTCCGGGGCAGCTTTCAGGCGGACAGCGCCAGCGTGTCGCGATCGGTCGTGCAATTGTACGCGAACCCGCAGCGTTTCTGTTTGACGAACCTCTATCGAACCTCGATGCCGCCTTGCGGGTCGGCATGCGTATGGAAATCAGCGAGCTGCATGCCAAGTTGCAGACGACAATGGTCTACGTCACTCATGACCAAGTCGAAGCGATGACAATGGCCGATAAGATCGTGGTTCTGAGGGCAGGGCACATTGAACAGGTAGGCTCACCTCTTGAGCTGTATCACAGCCCGCGCAATACCTTTGTGGCGAGCTTCATCGGCAGCCCCAAGATGAACCTGCTGACGGGGGATATAGCCCGCAGCCACGATGCCACTACTATCGGTATTCGCCCCGAACATCTGGACGTGGTTGAGAGCGAAGGAACCTTCGTTGGCCGGGTTGGGGTGTCTGAACACTTGGGGTCCGACACGTTCTTTCATGTTCACATCCCACAGATGGAGGAACCGATGACCGTACGCGCTGGTGGTGAAGTTGGACTGCGTCACGGCGATACAATTCACCTGCACCCGCAAGCCGACAAGATCCACCGGTTTGACGACCGGGGGCTTCGGGTCGCATGACACGGCTGGCTGGTAAATCGGCGCTGATCACCGGTTCTGCACGCGGCATCGGGCTGGGCTTTGCCGAACGGTTTATCGCCGAAGGGGCGACCGTCGCGATTGCCGACATAAACCTTGAGGCAGCGCAAGCCACAGCCAAGGCCTTGGGCGACAGTGCCTATGCAGTGCAGTTAGATGTGTCGGATCAAGCCAGCATAGATGCGGCCATCGCGACGGTGGTCGACCATGCCGGCAAGCTTGATATCCTTATCAATAACGCTGCGTTGTTTGATGCATCCGAAACCGTCGACATTACCCGCGCGACCTATGACAAGCTTTACGCGGTCAATGTGGCGGGGACATTGTTCACGATGCAGGCCGCCGCCAAACAGATGATCGCTCAGGGGCATGGTGGTAAGATTATCAACATGGCATCCCAGGCAGGTCGTCGCGGAGAGCCGTTGGTCTTGGTCTATTGTTCGACCAAGGCTGCCGTTATTTCCATGACGCAATCCGCCGGTCTTAATCTGATCCGCCATGGCATAAACGTGAACGCAATCGCCCCCGGAGTTGTCGATGGGGAACATTGGGATCATGTGGATGCAACCTTTGCCCGCTTGGAAGGCAAAAAACCCGGTCAGAAAAAAGCCGAGGTCGCCGCAGGTGTCCCGGCGGGCCGTTTTGCCGTGCCAGACGATCTGACGGGCATGGCAGTTTTCCTTGCTTCGCCCGACGCCGATTACATCTTGTCCCAGACATACAACGTCGATGGCGGTCAGTGGATGAGCTGAGGCAACATGGGCCCCAATCCGGTCCGTGGTCACCCCCACCTATTTAGAAAGCCGTGTCATGGCCCGTTCCGAAACATATACTAACGTACAAACCAAAGCGCAGACGCCGACCTCTGAGGGGACCGTGCAATCAGGTAACTCAGACCTGCCAAACTTGTCTCTGGCCACCTTGTCGCGGTTGCCCAAGACGGTTCGCGTGCCGTCCTATGAACGTCAAAGCCTATCGCCCGGGATCGTTCATATTGGGTTGGGTAACTTCCACCGCGCTCACCAGGCGTGGTATCTGCATCGGCTTATGGATCAGGGCATGGCTCATGACTGGGCTATTCTCGGTGCTGGCGTGCGCCCCTCTGATGCGGCTTCACGGGCAAAGCTGCTTGATCAGGATTGTCTGACGACATTGGTCGAACTTGATCCGTCGGGGCAATCGGCTGAGGTGACCGGCGCGATGATCGGCTATATCCCGGTGGAGCAAGATAACGCGACGCTGATCTTCGAGATGAGCGACCCGCGTATACGCATCGTGGCGCTGACTGTAACCGAGGGAGGTTATTATCAAACAGGCGCGGGCGCGTTCGACAGCAATCACCCTGATATGGGCTATGACATCGCGCATCCGGATTACCCTCGTACTGCCTTTGGTGCGATGGTGGCGGCGCTGCGTGCCCGACGGGCGACCGGGGCAGGGCCCTTTACCTGCCAATCATGCGACAATTTGCAGGGTAACGGGGACATTTTACGCCAAACGGTCGTGGGGCTTGCGCGGCTTGGGGATGCAGAGCTGGCTGATTGGATCGACGCGAACTGTACTTTTCCGAACTCGATGGTTGATTGTATCGTGCCCGCCACCGGCCCTGCTGAACTGGCGTTGGTACGCAGCTTTGGCATTGCCGACACAGTGCCAGTCACTCATGAAAACTTTCGGCAATGGGTGATTGAGGACAAGTTTTGCGTCGGTCGCCCAGCTTGGGAAGCGGTAGGGGCCACCCTGACCGACGACGTGCACAGTTTTGAAGCAATGAAAATTCGCCTGCTAAATGGCGGTCATCAGGTCATCGCGAATGCCGGCGAAGTGTTAAGCGTGGAGACAATTGCAGAATGCATGGCACACCCCGCTATTCACGCGCTATTTTCCAAGGTCGCGCGAACCGAAGTCTGCCCCCACGTGGCATCGGTACATGACATGACCCCACAGGAATACGTGGAATTGATTGAACGTCGCTTTGCCAACCCACAAATTCGCGACACGACCCGGCGCGTGGCGTTTGACGGCTCCTCGCGGCACACGGGTTTCATCCTGCCAGTGATCCGTGACGCGTTGCGCGTGAATGCTTCGGTTGACGGTCTTGCCCTGGTCGAGGCGATCTGGGCGCGTATGTGTGAAGGTACCCGCGAAGACGGTACTTCCATCGCCCCAAACGACCCCAACTGGGATGCATTGCAAACCGCGGCAAAGGCCGCGCGCGCACGCCCAAAAGTTTGGCTTGAACAACGCAAATATTACGGTGACCTTGCTTCATCCGAAGTTTTCGCAGACACCTTCACCCGTTGGCTTTCCATCGTTTGGGAAAACGGAACCGAAGCCGCAATACAGCAGTACGTTCTAGGCACATAAACCCGGACCCAAAGGATGACGACCGACCATCCTAGGCGTCTATATCTTTATCCGGTTCTGACGGTGCTGTGGTGGGCAAGGTCAAGCTGAAGCAGCTTCCTTGCCCCATAGTGCTGGCAACCGTAAGGTTTCCGCCTTGCAGCTCGGCCAAGCTGCGCGAAATTGCCAACCCCATGCCTGTTCCCCCCGCACGGCGTGTTGCCGTTGAATCAATTTGGTAGAAGGCGTCGAAAATGGTCTCGTATTCTTCTGCGGGGATGCCGTCACCAGTGTCGCATACTTCAAACACAGCCGTGTTCTCGTGCACCTTAACAGACAGATTTACGCGCCCGGCTTCGGTAAATTTGATCGCGTTGCCCACCAGATTAAACAAAATCTGGCGTGTGCGCACCTTGTCAACGTAAACTGACCCTTGGTCGGCTGATACGTGAAACTCCAGTCCCTTTGCATGAGATAGCGTGGTAAGTTGCTGGACAACAGGATCTACGATTTGGCTTATATCGCACAGTGAGGGGATGATCGTCAGACTTCCCGCTTCAATCTTGGCGATATCGAGCATTTCATTGATCAAATGTAACAAATGCTCTCCGGACTGGATCATCCGGTCCATCATACCTGACAATTGGTCGAACATACGGTTCGCAATGACCTTAAGCTCTTCGGGGTCGACATCGTTGGTTTCAAGCGCTGCAAGCAGTTCTTTGGACGGTGCCAAAAGACGAGCATTGGTTGACAGTCGCGCGACGCCCAAGATTACCGTCAACGGCGTCCGTAATTCGTGGCTTAGTAACCCCATGAAATCGGATTTTGCCTCGCTTGCGGCTTCGGCTGCGGCTTTGGCCCTGCTGAACTCAGTCATGTCCACGCGTAAACCCACTGAATGCCCGTTTTGCATAAGCTGGTCGGAAACCTTGATCACTTTACCATCTGCAAGATGATGTTCTTCCTGCAGCGCACCGCCGACGCGGCGGGCGTGCACGCGTTTGGCGATCCATTCCTCTTCGCCCATGTTCCCTGACGACAGCTTGCCGCCTTTGAAACCGGCTTTTACAATATCCTTGAAAGGGGTTCCCGGGCGTAACAATTCAGAGGGCAGGTTATAGAGCTCTTTATATTTCGCGTTGCTCAGAATGAGGCGATCATCTTTGTCAAACATCACGAACCCGTCGTTTAACGCTTCGATGCCGTTGGATAGAAGCATTCTGGCGCTTTTGCGTGTCTCGGCCAGCCACAGAATATAGCCGAGCAAGGCTAGCAATGACGACGCGATAACCGCCATAACGAGCCTTTCCTCCCACTGCGATGTCGATCTATTTGGCCAACCGCCTTTCGGCGTTGCCAGCAAGTGCCAGTTTTCAAAGGCGAAATCGAAATCAAGCTTTACAGGGTCATGGTTCTTGATGGCGGGTTCGCCGAACAATGACGCGGACATATGCGAGCCGATTGGATTCGCAGCGTCAATCAGAAGGTCATATTCAGTGGCCGCCTGGGTAATTCCGGTATGATCCAGGAATTTTTGATAGTCCAATACAACCGAAACAACGCCCTGACTACGGGGCCGAGCAACTGCATCTCGGCCGGCCGCTGGACCTTGATATTCGGAATAGTATAAGGGTGCGCGCATAATCAGCCCTACGCCGCCCTGAGCAAGATTGACCGGCCCGACAAGAACATTGCGACCGGTTTCCAGCGCCCTTAGTACCCCTGGTAATTGTTCCTGGTTCTCGCGGTAATTCAAGCCGAGCGCGCCTTCGTTTCCCTCGACTGGATAGACCATCGAGATCACCAGGTCCGGTGCCACAGCAATGTTGATTATTGAATCGTCAGCCCCGCGAACTTTTTGCGCTCTGTACGAAAACTCGCCCTGAGCAATGCCGGGGTTTTCACCCAGAAAAGTGGCGAGCTCTCGAAGGGCGAGGGATTGTTCGTGGACTACCGACTGAAAATTTTCTTTGACGACCAAAAGCTCTAAATAAGTATCAGTCCGCACTTGTTGAATGAAATTCGCATAAGATAACCGGTCGAGCCGGTAGGTGGTTAGCAATATGAGAACCGTCGCACAGAGAAAAAGAGACCACACAAACTTGTTGCCGCATTTTACAGATTTGCTTAACTTTTTAAACAAGACGAACACTCACACACTTTCAAATCAGATGACGATACAACAAGCCAATAACAAAGGCTAATGTATGTCATTATAGTGAACTATAACTTGCGATACTTTCTCAGTGAAAATTTCAGATGTTTGCGGGATATATTGCACATTTGGGGTTTGAAATTAATCATTTCGCAGGTTGCGGAGATATCAAAGCTCTGCTTTCCCTTTTCGGGTTGTTGGACCAATTGTTGGTCAACATCAACGCTGGCGTGAATGCCAGCACCGCATAACTGAGAGCAATAACACGTATTTACCTTACAGTCTAATAGGTAAAGGAGGGCTCCTAAGCGTGACACACTTAAGAACCCTCCTGGTTTGATGTTTTGGCGATAACGTCGACAAATCTATGGACGGTTACGACCGTGTGCTACTTCAGCGTAAGCCGTCTCAATTCGTCAGCAAACCTTGAGCACTGATTTCGACCCTTCAAGAAATCCTGCATCGACAAGTATATTATTCAGACGCTGAGCAGCGTTATGTTCGTCAGCCGATGACGCATCAAGCACTTGATCAATGCAGTAATCTTGCAGCAGGGCATAGGTGTCTTGTGGTTGGGTCGGCTTCGTCATTGCCGCACGAGCTGGTTCAACACCGGCGGCTTCGCGCCCTGCATCGGACAAGGCACGTTCGCGGTCCGTTTCCACAAACACGTTGCCCTCTACCCCGGCAAAGTTTCGAATGCGTGCAATGCGGTCCTCGCTACAATCTAGCAATGCCGCCATGGCAGCTACTTTGCCCATTGGGGTTGTCTTGCCGACGTACCCATATGGTGCACAATCCGACCGTTTAAGAACTCGGTTCATTACCGGGTCTATGACGGTAACGATATCCGAAATCCCTGAATCCCGCGCATATTCCAGCGAGGCGGCCATCAATTCGCATGTGGCATAGCTAATTGAGTTGCGCGAGTTGCCGCGATCCAGAGCTTCGGTGTCAACACAAAAGCGTGTTGATTCCCATAGCGTGGCACTGCGCATCGGGGGTTGCCCGTCCAGAATGTCTGAAAAAACATCCGAAAGCATATGCGGCCCGGTTGTCTGCAAGGCACGAACACAGGAAACGACCTTGTTGTCGTCGTTGATGCCGATCACATATGCGGGGTCAAGCGCGTCGTATTGATCAATTTCCAGCCCGTCTTTGATGTCGACTTCCCAGCCAAGTCTCTGGCCGAAGACTCGTGCCCGCAATGCATACATTTCGTCTAGCAATTGTGTGTAGCGGTGGCGGTTTGTCCCGTCGATAACAATAATCATGGTTCTCTCCAGTTCCAGTCTATCCGAAATGAAGAGCACATATCTGTATCGTTGCGCTATTGGGGAAATCCCGTATTGGGGTCAAATGGGATATATCAATCCCAGGCCTATAGCGCGACCGACTGCCTGCGAGGTGTTCAGCGCCGATAGCTTGGATCGCCCGGACCGCAGATGTACCTCAACCGTCCTGTTCGATATCGACAAAATATCCGCTACGTCTTGCTGAGACTTTCCAGCTGCTATCCATTGCAGAACTTCCACTTCGCGGTCGGACAAGGTCGGATGGGTAAGCCTTCGTGACAGGGCGCTGGTCTTTACGACGTTATCATGCAGAAACACCGCGGCATTTTGCAGGTCTCCAAGGATCGCTTTTTTGAGAAGCTTCCATTCGTGGTCCGAACAGTTTCGCGTGACGCTAAACAGCCCTATATCCCCGAACGGGCCCCTTACGGGGATGGTAAGACCTTGTTCGTGAATGCCAAAATCCCGCGCATCGTAAAAGATTGTCTTAAAGGACTCTTCGTCGCGCAACCGCTGCCAATCAACCGGCGCGATGCTTCTTCTGGCTATTTTCAACGTCGGATCTTTGTGAAGGAAGCCTCGTTCAACGTAATGCGCCTGCCAGGCATCCGGGTAATTCACAAAACCATGGACCGAGTGGTCTAGTGGGTTCATCCCCGCATAAGCCGCATAGTCCAGCTCGTGAGTTTCACAGACTGCATCTAAATAAGACCGCAAGTTGTTTTGGGGAAGCGTCAGCTTGCTAAGATCGATAACAGACAAATTACCCCATCCCTAAAAATCATCAGCCCTGCGGCCGGGGCCGCTTACGTAAGTAGTTCCAGCGTAAGCGGCCCCAAGATTTATGCATTATTACACAGTAATGGCGATCATCCAACTGATCAAATTAACCATTACGAGATCGGGGATCGTAGTAAAGTTGCGTAGCGGGCACCAAAAGAAGCTGCCGATTTTCCAGATCGTAACATACTGTTATCTTAAACAGGTGGTGGGCAATTCACGACGATTGCATGTTAAGTGCTTGGCCATCCAAGCGCCCGGTGGTCGCGGCTTCGGCCAAAAGATACGCCACGTCTGCCCGCGCAGCAGTCGCAGATTTATCAACACCATCGCCTAGCGTTACGTCTTCGTGGCGGGCATCATCGGTCAAAGCGACAGGGCGCAAGATCGCATAGGTTAACCCGGATGCTTTCAAATGCGCGTCGGCCTCGTGTTTTGCTTTAAGATAATGCGCAAGCTCGCCGGTGGGGTTTGTCTGGTCGGCCCCGACAGAGCTTAACATGACAAACCGCTTCACGCCGGACCTGGCGGCAAAATCGACAAGCTTTTTTGCACCGTCGCGATCAACTTTGTCTGTCATCTCGGCACTAGTTGCTCCACCAGAACCAGCGGCGAAAATCACCACGTCCATTTTATCGCAGACATCCGATGGCAGATCGGTAAGATCACCATTTCGCAGATCAACGTCATGGGGAAGGTCGCTGGTGTCCGAGCTTTCGCGCACCAGTGCAGTGGGTTTGTGGCCTTGATCGATCAAAGCCTGCAGAACCTGGCGACCGGTTTTGCCAGTTGCACCGGCGACTAGAATATTCATCGTCATATAGAATCTCCATAAATATTTTAAAATCCAAAGCCGCTCAAAAACGAACAGCCCGAGGCGTCAAAAACGCCCCGGTCAAGTCTGTGCCTGCGATGGCGGATCAGATTTAACGCTATCAGGGTAGGAATATTGCCTTGGCGTTCACAAATTCCTTCATGCCAAACCCGCCATGCTCTCGGCCATATCCGGAATTTTTCACTCCGCCGAACGGCATATTCGGGTCTGCGGCACCGAATGAATTTATCCGGATCATTCCTGTATCGAAGTAATCGCGCGCTAACTTCAGTGCGCGGTCCTCGTCTTTGGTGAAAATCCCGCCGCCCAAGCCGTACCGGCTATCGTTTGCCAAGCGCATCGCGTCTTCGTCATCCTTTGCACGTATTACCGATGCAACGGGGCCAAATATCTCGTCGTCATATGCGGGCATCCCGGGGGTGACTTCTGCCAGCACAGTAGCAGGGTAGTACGCTCCAGTGCGGTCTGGGGCCGTACCACCACAAAGCAATTTGGCACCTTTCGCGATACTTTGTTCGACCTGTTCCCGGACGGTGTCAAATTGACCTTGGCTGGACAAGGGCCCAAGCTGGGTCGACTCATCCGTCGGATCACCAAGGGTAATCTGTTTCATTTGTTCGACAAAGGCGTCGACAAAGGCGTCATACACTTTGTCGGCGACGATAAAGCGCTTGGCTGACACACAGGTTTCGCCATTGTTATAAAGACGCCCGATCACCGAGTATTTCACGGCGGTTTCGATATCCGCGTCTTCGAGCACCAGATACGCATCGTTTGACCCAAGTTCTAGCACGGTCTTCTTAAGCGCCTTGGCCGCAACTGAACCCACGTGGCTACCGGCTTGATCGCTGCCTGTTAGGGTTACTCCGCGCACCTTGGGGTGTTCGATCAACTTGTCGCTTGTATCGTGATTGATCAATATGACTTGAAACAGATCCTCGGGCAGGCCGGCTTCGATACACAGTTCGCGCAAACGCAGACCCGAGCCGGTGCAGATACTAGCGTGCTTTAACACGCATCCGTTTCCGATCATCAGGCTTGCCGCCAAAACCCTGACAGGTTGATAAAGCGGGAAGTTCCATGGCTGGATAGAGTATATTACCCCGATCGGCTGATAGCTTACCACACCACGCTTTTTCCCGCCTGCATGGGTGCGTTCTTCGTCAGCCAACAGTTCCGGGCCGTGCTTGGCGGTATAATCAAATATGGCAGCGCAGATTTCGACTTCGGTGCGACCGTCCTTTAACAGCTTTCCGGTCTCCTGTGTCATCAAGGCTGACAGTTCCTCGACATTGTCGCGAAGCTTTTGCGCGATCTTCGTTAAATAGGTGGCGCGATCTTTGCGGGGCACCTCGCGCCACTTCAAAAATGCATCGTGACAGGCTTCGACTCGCTCGGTCGCTTCATGCTCAGACATCAGGTCATAGGTCTGGATTTCTTCTTCGGTGGCGGGGTTGATGGTGGTGATCTTGGACAAGTTCAATCTCCTCTACGCTTCCTAAGACAACGGCCAGCTTAAGGGGTAAGTTCCTGGCGGTCACAAGGTTGTCAGCCAAAGGGCACTGGATATGAAGAATAAGACCTTTAGATAGCAACACAGCTGCTGCCACCGCGCAAAAACGCAGGATCGGACCGACGGGCGTTGCTGGGCCGAGAATTGCAGTCAACCGGTGCGGAGATTAGTTCTTTTTGGCACACCACGTTCGATAGGAATACTGCAACCCTGCGAGAATTTGCGGCGCGCGGTCCTTAACCATAGCTTGAACGCCTTGGGCTTTAAGGGCACGGGCATACAGTTCACCCCAAGGATCACTGGCGACAATTGCCACCTGCCGACCCAGCCAATAGGGGCGGGCCCCCGACAGTTCCATCCCGATTAAACCACCCATAAGCTGTGAATAACCAGTAGTGGGAGAAATCTCATTCAACGTGGCTCCGGCTGATATCTGAGCAAGAGATGCGGCAAAGCGCTCCGGTCGCGTCATGATTTCGTCGACCGCGATATCAAAGGCATGTTCATCCAGATCGCTGGGCCCCAGTCCGTTCTTTAGCGACAGTTTGGATGCCAGTAGGCCCGCCAGTTCCGGTGTCAGAAACGATTGAAAGCTCACGACTTCACCGGCACTGATGTGCGACCAATGCGATTTTTTCGAGACGGTACAAACCACGCCGTCGAAATCCGGTGTGGCGGCCAAAAAGCCGCTGATCGCCGTCGCGCTGCCGTGCATCAGCCCCACGGGTCGTGCCTGTTTTAACCCCGGTGTTGTCAGCACAGAGACCCGAGGGTCATCCACCGCAAGACGACTTAATTCGCCTGTGAGTACCGAAGGCACGGGCAGAAAAACAGGCGCGGGCAGGGGGGAATAACCGGAACAAATCACGGGAATGGTCTGATTGTTCGACAGGTAAGGTTCAAGGGCATGCAGCAACGATGCCAGTTCTTCGCCGATTTCGCTTGGCCTGAGTTTTTCCTGTTGCAACACATTGCTATCAGTATCGTGGGCCCAGATCTGCACCCCACGGGCAGCGAAGTCCACGGCTATCCAGCCTACATCTGGCGTGTTCATCGGAAAGACCCGTTAAAAATCGAGCAAGGCACAAGGCATATTATCATCCCAAAGATCCTATCCAGTTTCCTCCCAGTATCCGGGCAGGTCACGTATTGTCTTTTCGAAGGTTGGCTATCCCAAAGCGTCAGGTTTTAGCAACTTCTATGTAAGACTGGCATATGCTTTCGGTCGTGCGGCTCAAGATTTCGGGTTGCATCAAGCCGGGCATTCACGCTCTACTATGTCACCAATAATAATTACAACCGGGAGCCCACCTTACCATGAAAATTTTAGCCGCAACGACCGCCTTGTCCCTGTCTTTCGCCAGCAGCCTCGCCGCCGCAGGTTGCGAAGAGATCACGTTTTCTGATGTAGGCTGGACCGACATCACCGCCACCACGGCCGCGACGACCGTCATTCTGGAGGCGCTCGGTTATGAAACCGACATAAAGATATTATCCGTGCCTGTCACCTATACATCGATGGCCGCCGGGGATATCGACGTGTTCTTGGGTAACTGGATGCCCACTATGGAGGCAGACATCGCACCTTACCGCGACGCTGGCACCGTAGATACCGTGCGTACGAACCTGACCGGCGCGAAATATACGCTTGCTGTGAACAAAGCCGCCGCTGACATGGGCATCAAGACATTCGCTGATATCGCCGCCAATGCCGACGCGCTTGAGGGGAAAATCTACGGCATTGAAGCCGGGAACGACGGCAACCGCCTTATCCAGTCAATGATCGACGATAACGCATTTGATTTGAAGGATTTCAAAGTCGTTGAATCGTCTGAACAAGGCATGCTGGCGCAGGTGAAACGGGCCAGCAGCAAGGGCGACCCTGTTGTCTTTTTGGGATGGGAACCGCACCCGATGAATTCCAACTTTGATCTGACCTATCTTGAGGGTGGCGATGATTTCTTTGGGCCCGATCTGGGTGGAGCGACCGTCAAGACCAACACCCGCGCGGGTTATGTTAAAGAATGCCCCAATGTCGGCAAACTGCTGAACAACCTGGAGTTTTCGTTGGCTATGGAGAACGAGATCATGGGCGCGATCTTGGACGATGGCAAAGACCCCGCCGAAGCCGCGACGGCTTGGATCAAAGCCAACCCGGACGTTCTGGACACATGGCTCGCAGGTGTGACCACTATGGATGGTGGCGATGCGATGGCGGCGACCCAAAAGATTACCCAATAAATCTGCGTTTATGAATAAAAGGGCCTGCTCCAAGCGGGCCCTTTTTGCTACCATTTGAAAGCAGCGCCGCGGAGGCAAATATGAACTGGCTCACTGACAACAAGATCCCGATCGACGATGGGGCCGAGGCTGCTTTCAACTGGTTGCTCATTAATGCGGGGTGGTTGTTCGACGGGCTTGCCGTGGCGATGGAGTGGTTGATTGACGCTATCTTGTGGGTGCTGCAAACGCCGAACCCGCTGGTGATTGTTGCGGTGTTCACCGGGCTAACTTGGGTTATCCAACGCAATCTGAAAATGCCTTTATTAATCGTGGTGGGCTTCTTATTCATTCTGAACCAGGGCTATTGGGAAGAAACCACCGAGAGCCTGACGTTAGTTCTGTCGGCCTGTGTGGTCTGTATGGGGGTAGGCGTGCCTATCGGCATTGCCGCGGCGCATCGCCCACGGCTGTATCGCTATATGGCGCCTGTGCTTGATTTGATGCAGACTCTTCCCACGTTCGTCTACCTTATTCCGGCGATCGTGTTCTTCGGCATCGGCATGGTACCCGGCCTTATCGCTACGGTGATCTTTGTGTTGCCTGCGCCGATCCGACTGACCCAGCTTGGTATCGCTTCAACCCCAAAAGAATTGCTTGAGGCCGGACAGGCGTTTGGCGCGAAACCCAGCCAAACTTTATGGAAAATCGAATTACCCTATGCCTTACCGCAGATCATGACGGGTCTGAACCAGACCATTATGCTGTCGCTGTCGATGGTGGTGATCGCCGCCTTGGTAGGGGCCGATGGATTAGGAGTGCCAGTGGTACGCGCACTTAATCAGGTGAACACAGGTTTGGGGTTTGAATCGGGGCTTATTATCGTGGTCGTTGCAATCATGCTGGACCGAATGCTGCGGGTGACACGGAAATGAGCGATGATATGATGAACCCCGCGAATGCCGTCGAATTTGACAACGTATCTATTGTGTTTGGTCAGAAGCCCGAAAAAGCCTTGTCGTTGATGGATGCGGGGCAGGATCGCGCTGAAATCGAAGCGGCAACAGGGCAGGTGTTAGGGGTACACAATTGCACCCTCGACGTAAAACAGGGCGAAATTCTTGTGCTGATGGGGCTGTCGGGCTCTGGCAAATCCACGCTGCTGCGCGCGGTGAACGGGTTGAACCCGCTGGTGCGCGGTACAGTACGGGTAAATGACGGTGACTGGAGCTGTGATGTCGCAGCAAGCTCTGCGACTGATTTGCGTAGGGTCCGGCGCGAATGCGTGTCCATGGTATTTCAACAGTTCGGTTTGCTGCCGTGGCGCACCGTACGGGACAACGTGGCGCTTGGGCTGGAACTGGCCGACGTCCCCAAGCAAGAACGGGTTGATCGCGCGGAAAAGCAGCTTGCCTTGGTCGGGCTGGCCGACTGGGCTGACCGCAAGGTGGGCGAACTGTCAGGCGGTATGCAGCAGCGTGTCGGTCTTGCCCGAGCCTTTGCTACCGAAGCACCGATCTTGCTGATGGACGAACCGTTCTCGGCGCTTGATCCGTTGATCCGCACCCGATTGCAAGACGAGTTGCTGGATTTACAGCGCGAACTGAAGCGCACGATTATCTTCGTAAGCCACGATCTGGATGAAGCATTCAAGTTGGGCGGTCGGATTGCCATCATGGAGGGTGGCCGCATTGTGCAATGTGGCACCCCTCGCGAGATTTTTTCGAACCCGGCCTCGGCTTATGTCGCCGAGTTTGTAGCAAATATGAACCCGTTGGGGGTGTTAACTGCGCGCGATGTCATGGGCCCGGTGGTCGCCGCGGATACCGACCCTGTCGCCACAGAAACCCCGGTTTCAGAGTTGATCGAGCTGATAAGCGGGCCTGTTCAGGCGATCCCCGTCGCCGAGGGGCAAGATATCATAGGCACGGTCACCGCCGGCAGTATAGTCGCGCGACTGCAAAATAATTGATACAGTAATTAGCAGAGACATCCCCAATAGGTTGTATTAATGAAATAACTATACTTTAAATTGTTTTTTCACAAAAATCACATTTTTTGTGCTACGTTTTCCCATGTTCGTAGTTGGTTACTAGCTTAGCGATTTCCGCGGGGCAATTTTCGCGCCGCTTTAATAGGCTTAATTTCCACACGTAGGGCAAATTATATGTCACCGCAAAATAATGACGTTCAAGATTCCAGCATCTCTTCATCATCACACAACAGTGCGCGATCTGGTAGGTCTGCCAGCATGCTGTGGGTGGCCAACCCGACACCCAGAGCCGGCGGAATGCCAAACCCATTTCTTGCCCCGCCCGACCTTACGTTAACAACGCTGACTCAGACCGCTGTGGGGAGGCACGGTGGCATTTCCAGAAATCCCGAGATTTCTGGTGCGTCTGACGATAGGGATCAGGCCGCTGTTAGTGCCCTCAAAAGTCAGCTTGCACAATTGCGCAGCACGAGATCGTCTCATCACGCGGAGCTTGGCTCTCTATCGGTTTGGCCGGACACCGCAACAGCCGAGACCGAGGCTGGAGACCAACGCGCGAATATTCCCGCGATGAATAGAGTCCAAAGTCTGCTCGAAGCCATAGAGATCACCTATTTGCCAGTGTCGTTAGCGAACGCGATCTGTCTTGATTCTGGAATGGTGAAAGCTAAAGGGTTCGAAGTCGCGTTGGTTCAGGGAGGGTCAGCCAAGTTGGTTGATCTGGATAACTGGTCGTTGATGAACCTAGGCGTGAAAGAAGTATTAAGCTTAGTCGAGCGTTTGAAACAGGAAACCGGGTTGTCCGTTTCTGAGATTCAAAGCTCAGTTGAACCTTATGCGATTCAAACGATCGGATTAGCAGAAATGCACCGTTCGTATCTGCGCGATATCCAAGAATTTCCGGTACTTATCGTGGCGCAAACATGTGTCCAAGTCTGGCTGGAAGCAGCGGCTTTAGCAGGGGTAGGGACCCGCCAGATATTGGCCATAAACACCTTGACCGATCATTCAGTGAATACCGATCAACTGCGTGACACGATGGAGGATTGTGTTCAAAAACGGCGGCCGATATTGCAGTTAGTCGGAGATAACGTGCCTATCACTGCCGGTGCGGGCGACCCCCTAGGGCAACTTTTGAACCTAAGAAACGACTATTTTGCCAAAGGTTTGGCATTTCCTGTCAAGATCGACGGTCTTCGGATAAGTTGAACATACCGCCGCCGACACGCCATTTCATCTTGCACCGAATACACATGACTATGGCAATAGCATCCTGATACCTGGTATTTGCTGAATCTGAGCAACGTCGGCATCATAGATGTCGGTCATCTGTTCGACCAGTTCGTCGGTCCAGTCTGGCATGTCCAGCTCTTCTTCTAGCGCGTCTTCTATCGCAAACTTATCCAGAAACGCGGCAATCACGCGCTGTTGTTGTATGCCAGTAATTTGTGGGTGCGCCGCAATATAAGATTTGAACCGAGCCATTCCTTCGGGTTTCATGATGGTTTCAAGCAGATCGAATTCACCCGCAAGGGGTCCTGTCGCTGGCAAACCTGTCATCTCGCGCAGGATGTTGCCCCATATCAATGGCGCATCTTCGTTACACCAGACGGTGATTTCGATCTCGGGGGCAGAATCGCGCAGTAACGCCAAGGTGTCTGACCATCGTACATCCAACGGGTCTTTATTCCCCCAGAACTGCATATCTGAATTGTCTGCCGAAACTTGGTGGAGAATAGGCAAAAGAGTAGCGGGGTTACGGATAGCCATGAAAATTTGCAATTCGTCATCCGGAAAAAGCTGAGCCATGCGCATCATCCGCACCGGGGCGGCAGGATAAAGCATGCCCTCGATCATTGCTGTCGCTGGGGTGCGAAAGAAATTGGCATCGGATAATATCACGCGTTCAGCTTGAGAATCTTCCAGTATTGCGTCTAGCAACACGTCCCGCGCGCTGTCCGACGCCGATGATTTGTGCATCGCGTTCAGGGTGTCGCGAAACAAACCTCGGTAAACGCTGTGCTCCGGAACAAAAGTCCCGTTTTCGGAAAGCATGGCCTTGTCGGTAAGCAGACTTTTTAACAGTCGGTCTTCTTCAGTGTAATGGGCACCTGCGTGCAAAATTAACTGCATGGGATTTCAGTTCAACTTTCTTAATGTCTTCTTCGCAATAAACCTTCTGGCGCGATGTGTAAAACTGCAAAATATTTGCCATTTCCCCTCTTGCACGGTCCGCGGCAATCTTCTAAACGAACGCGCAGTGCCCCTATAGCTCAGCTGGTAGAGCAACTGATTTGTAATCAGTAGGTCCGCGGTTCGAGTCCGTGTGGGGGCACCATTTTTAACAATGAAAACATACGCTTAAATCAACCTTCTAGATGGCGAGTCTGTGGTTCTCAAAGAAGTTTCGAATAAGTGCCGGCAACGTGTTGTGTATGGGAATTGCTGGCCGACGCTTTAGATTGCGGCTTGCGGAGCCCAATTTTTTATACTTCTAGTCGTTCGACTAAGCTTTCGTGACATATGCAGCACTAAAGAAGGATGCAGAATTCCTATTTGAGGTTGCGTGGCAGGGTAAGCGCCCTTTTCCGCTTCGCCTGCCTTACCATCTCAAGCAGTTGGTCGAAGAGCGGCGTTCCGATGCGCCTATGGATGAACCACCATGTTGTATGATCAACAAGACTGTATCGCCGAAGGGACACGAGCCTCATTAAGGCATTCGCGAGGACGAGTTTCTTGTCCCCCGGCGGCGCTGTAAACATGTCGATTGCTGGACGGCATAATGGGTACGTTGATGTACTGAATTAGTAGCTTGCAAGACAAGATCCAAGAACGTTGCGACTAGCCGCGTCGGGTCAAGCCGAGAGTGGCGAAGCCGGCAGCTTTGCCGCGTGATCAAGGCACCAGGCGAACGCATTCACGGCGCCACGCCCGGTGTGATATAGGCCAGAGGCCAAGGTCGTTGCACTTGGGCGATATTAGGGGCGTACGCCCAGTTCGCCGTCCAACGTGAACAGGCGATCCGTTTCGGATGCCGATTTGATCGTCAACGTTCCGATGCCCGTCATGTTTTCAAACTGGCCGGTGCCGCTGACCAATTCCCAATAGCCATAATCGGCCAGACGTGGCTTTTCTTCTTCCTTGATGAACACGGCCCTTACGGTGAACTTGATATTTGCGATATCGCCGTTTTCAGCGGTGAATTGCAGATATCCGTGCGGGTCCCCATCTTTGGGAGGGTCGATGTCATGCCAACCGAACTCTGACACCGATGCGCCCGCAAGCGCACTTGTACCTTCGGATTTGCCTTCGCGGCGCACCATGAGAACAAAGTGTTTGCTACCGTCGCCAAAGTCCATGCGAATTGTTTCTTGCGGCACCATAACCGCTTTGACAGATACAGGTTCGGCCACGGCCGCCGTGAGTGTCGCCAATCCGAAAAGACTGCTTACAACCAGTGATTTAAACATTTGATCTCCCGAGGAAATGACCAGAGTAGGAGGCTACGCTTACGAAATCATTCCTATCATGGAATATGATCTGGGTGCCTGCCCGGCCAAGTCAACTCACCGTCGCTTGAGGAAGATAACCATTGTGTGTGTTTCATTTCAATTCATTAGGGGATGGCCGCCGATGACGGATCATTGGGGTTAGCCTTCCTGTATTCTGCGCCGTACGGATGCAGGCGCAGGGGGGTAGTCTGGCAATCAAGGGCAGGAGGGAAAAAGTAAATTTGCTTTATATTTAAAATATTTTTACTTGAAGCAAATTGAGACTCAGCCTAGCGTCCCTGTATCAAGGGAGGAAAGCTATGCGTGCGATATGCTTGGGCGGTGGACCCGCGGGGCTATACTTTGCGATCTCGCTAAAGCTTCGCCTGCCCGACGCGAAAGTCACCGTGCTTGAGCGCAACAAACCCGATGATACCTTTGGTTGGGGTGTGGTTCTGTCTGACGAGACTCTGGATAATCTCGCACAGAACGATCCCATAAGCGCCAATGAGATCCGCAGCCATTTTGCCTATTGGGATGATATCGCGCTGCACCACGGGGGGCAGGTTATCCGGTCTTCGGGACACGGATTTTGCGGAATAGGTCGCAAGACGCTGCTGCTGATCCTGCAAGACCGTGCGCGCAGTTTGGGCGTCGACCTGCAATTCCAGACCGAAGCGAGACCGGCCTCGGAATATATGGCTGATTATGATCTGGTCGTCGCCTGTGACGGTCTTAATTCCAAGACCCGGATGGAATTTGAGCAAACTTTCAAACCGGATATAGATGTGCGTAAATGCCCCTTTGTCTGGATGGGCACGCATCAGAAATTTGACGACGCCTTTACCTTTATCTTCGAAAAGACCGACCATGGCTGGATCTGGGTTCATGCCTATCAATTTGACGAAGATACCGCGACATTCATTGTCGAATGTTCGCAAAAGACCTTTGACGCTTTCGGGTTCGGCACGATGAGCCAGCAAGACTCCATTGCGATCTGTGAAGAAATATTCAGCGACCACTTGGGCGGCCACAAGCTGATGACCAATGCCAGTCATATCCGCGGTTCGGCTTGGATTAAATTCCCCCGCGTACTGTGCGAAAAATGGAGCCACCGAAATGTGGTCTTGCTGGGTGACGCGTCGGCCACGGCACATTTTTCCATAGGCTCGGGGACCAAGCTGGCGTTGGAATCCGCAATCAGTCTGGCCAATCACGTAACTCAGGATGCCGATCTGGAAACCGCCTTTACAAAATATGAAGACGCCCGACGGCTCGAGGTGCTGCGTTTGCAGTCGGCGGCGCGGAATTCGGTCGAATGGTTCGAAAATGTCGAACTCTATCTGGACCTTGATCCAGTCCAGTTGAATTATTCGATGCTGACTCGATCCCAGCGGATAAGCCATGAGAATTTGCGAGCCCGTGACGCTGCCTGGCTAGGCGGGGCTGAAACATGGTTCATGGATCAGGCCGGCGTGGCCAGTGCGCTCCCAGCTCGCGCGCCAATGTTTGCACCGTTTCGGCTGCGTGAAATGACCCTGCAAAATCGCATCGTCGTATCCCCCATGGCGCAGTACAAAGCCGTGGATGGAACACCGACGGATTGGCATTTCGTCCATTATGCCGAACGTGCGAAAGGCGGGGCAGGGCTGGTGTATACCGAGATGACATGTGTATCCGCCGACGGCAGAATTACGCCCGGCTGCCCCGGTCTTTACGCACCAAAACACGAGGCCGCGTGGCGGCGGCTAACCAATTTCGTTCATCAAGAAACAGGCGCGAAAATCTGCTGCCAGATTGGGCACGCGGGGCGCAAAGGGTCGACCCAAGTTGGGTGGGAAGTCATGGACGCACCGCTGCCGGATGGCAACTGGCCATTGTTATCGGCTTCGCCGATCCCATGGTCGGCTAACAATGATATACCCAAGGCGATGACCCGCACGGACATGGACAGGGTCAAGGAACAGTTCGTGGCGGCAGCAAAAATGGCGGAACGTGCAGGGTTCGATATGATCGAATTGCACGCCGCACACGGGTACCTGATATCGTCGTTCATATCGCCGGTATCGAACCTACGCGACGATGAATACGGGGGAAGCCTTGCCAATCGGATGCGCTATCCGCTTGAGGTTTTTTCCGCCATGCGGGCCGCATTTCCTGCGGCCAAGCCTATGTCTGTTCGGATATCCGCGCATGACTGGTTGGGAGATCGGGGCGTTACTCCTGACGAGGCCGTGCAGATCGCCGTAATGTTCGACGCGGCAGGGGCCGATATCATCGACGTATCGGCGGGGCAGACCTCGGCCGAGGCAAAACCGGTGTATGGTCGGATGTTCCAGACCCCGTTTTCTGATCGTATCCGTAATGAGACCGGTATCAGAACTATGGCAGTGGGCAATATCTTTGAGGCCGATCATGTCAATTCTATCCTGATGGCCGGTCGCGCCGATCTGGTCTGTGTGGCGCGAGCGCATCTTGCCGATCCGTATTGGACCTGGCATCAGGCCGCCGCCATCGGGGACCGTGAAGCGTTGTGGCCGAAGCCTTACGAGGCAGGGCGCGACCAACTGTGGCGACTGACCGACCGCGCGGCCGAACAGCCGGAGACAGTGTAATGGCACATGTGGTAATCACCGGGGGCGGTACCGGCGTCGGGGCTCAGATTGCTCATGCAGTGGCAAAGGCCGGTTCTTCCGTCACCATCTTGGGGCGCCGAGAAGAACCGCTCGCGGCCCAAGGCTTACCGTATCTTTCGTGTGACGTGACCGATGCTGATGCTGTGCGGGCTGCATTTCGCACTGCGGCCGAACAACGCGGGCCGATCACCGGGGTCGTCGCCAATGCGGGTGCCGCGCATTCTGCGCCCTTTGAGAAGACGAAAGCACAAGATTTGTCCAATTTGATGGCGGTCAATGTCACCGGTGTTTTCAATGTTTGGCAGGCGGCGGTCGCAGGCATGAAATCTGCGGGAAAAGGCCGTCTGATCGTTGTGGCATCAACCGCCGGGCTCAAGGGGTACCCTTACGTGGCGGGATATGTCGCGGCTAAGCATGGCGTTGTGGGGCTGACACGCGCATTGGCACTGGAGCTCGCGAGAACTGGCATTACCGTCAATGCGATCTGCCCCGGTTTCATCGACACGCCGCTGTTGGATAGATCGGTCGAGACTATCACTGCCAGTACCGGAAAAACCCCACATGAGGCCCGCGCGCTTCTGAAACGTGCCAGCCCGCAGAACCGTTTCATCACCACCAACGAGGTTGCAGCCGCAGCGCTGTATCTTTTGTCGGATGCGGCAGCGGCGGTCAATGGCCATACTCTTAGCCTGTCAGGAGGCGAGATATGAACGGTGAAGACGCTAAGGATCGGTTGCGGCTCTGGCTGCGGCTGCTGCGCCTGACACGTCACGTTGATGCACATTTGCGCGATCGTTTGCGCGTTGAATTCACGACCACCTTGCCCCGGTTCGACGTGATGGCAGCCCTGTCGCGCCACCCCGAAGGTCTGAAGATGAGCCAGCTTTCCGGGGTGCTACGGGTGTCTAACGGCAACGTCACCGGGATAGCTGACCGGCTGGCCGATGAAGGATTGGTAGAACGGGTCCCAGTGCCGCGGGACCGTCGTGCCATGACCCTGCGCCTGACACCTGACGGAGAAAGCGAATTCGCGGCACAGGCCGAAGCACACGAGGGTTGGATCAACGCTATGCTCGGCGGGATCAGTGCCGCAGACGCGCGCGCGATGGCTGCTCAGTTAATTGTCGTGGCGCAAGCCGCTGAAAATAAGGAAACTCTGGATGACCCAACAAATGCATGAAGACGTGAAGCACTTTCGATGTGAGATCAAGGATGGCATCGCCACAGTCCGGCTGGATCGCCCTGACCGCAAGAACCCTTTGACCTTTGAAAGCTACGCCGAGCTGCGCGACTGGTTTCGCGACCTGGTCTATGCTGATGATGTGGATGTCGTGATTTTTGGGTCCAACGGTGGGAATTTCAGTTCGGGTGGTGATGTCCACGATATCATCGGCCCCCTGACGCGTATGAGCATGAAGGACATGCTTCACTTTACCCGCATGACCGGCGATCTCGTCAAGGCAATGATAAATTGCGGCAAGCCGATCATTGCGGCGGTAGACGGGATTTGTGTCGGAGCAGGGGCGATCATCGCCATGGCCTCTGACCTTCGGCTAGCCACGCCGCACGCCAAGACTGCGTTTTTGTTTACCCGGGTCGGATTAGCGGGGTGCGATATGGGGGCCTGCGCGATCTTGCCTCGGATTATCGGGCAGACCCGTGCGGCCGAATTGCTTTACACTGGACGTTCAATGACAGCCCAAGAAGGGGAACGCTGGGGCTTTTTCAACCGACTGGTTCCCGAGGATGCGCTTGAAAGTGATGCGCTGGAGCTAGCACGGCAGATCCAAGCCGGACCAAACTTTGCCCATATGATGACCAAGACGATGCTGGCGCAGGAATGGTCGATGTCAATCGAGCAGGCGATTGAAGCGGAGGCGCAGGCGCAGGCAATCTGCATGCAGACCGGCGACTTTGAACGGGCATACGCGGCATTCGTCGCAAAGCAGCGCCCGGTTTTTGAGGGAAATTGAACCCCGAACGGTGTGTTCGAATTGAGTTCGGGAGCCTCCGGCGGGAGTTTATCGGGCAAAATGAAAAAGGGGCGAGTTGAGATGTCTGATCGAAGTTTTTTAGAATGGCCATTTTTTGAAGACCGGCATCGTGTTTTGGCGGATGAATTGGATGTCTGGGCGGAAGCAACTTTGGGCGGTCTTGATCATAGTGATGTAGATGGGGCCTGCCGGTGGCTGGTCCGCAGGCTGGGGGAAGCGGGCTGGTTGCAACATACCGGCGCTGAGGCCGGTGCGGTCTTGGATGTGCGAAGTTTGTGTTTGATCCGCGAAACGCTGGCGCGACATGACGGGTTGGCGGATTTTAGCTTTGCGATGCAAGGGCTTGGGACCGGAGCGTTAAGTCTTTTCGGCACTGTTGAGCAACAGCAGGCCTGGTTACCCGACACCCGTACCGGAAAGGCGATATCAGCCTTTGCACTTACCGAGCCGCAATCGGGTTCTGATGTGGCCAATTCGACCATGACGGCGACGCGTGATGGCGATGAGTTTATATTGAACGGCGAGAAAACGTGGATTTCAAACGGGGGCATTGCAGATGTGTATACGCTGTTTACCCGCACAGGCGAGGCACCGGGCGCGCGGGGGTTATCAGCGTTCATCGTGCCAGCAGGGCTGCCGGGGTTCGACATTACCGAACGGTTGCAGGTAATCGCGCCGCATCCACTGGCGACGTTAAGGTTTACGGATTGTCGGCTGCCTGCGACTGCCATGATCGGGAACCCCGGCCAGGGGTTTGCCATAGCGATGTCAGTATTGGACGTTTTCCGGTCCACTGTGGCGGCGGCGGCGCTGGGATTTGCGCGGCGCGCCTTGGATGAAGCGTTGACGCGGGTCAAGGACCGACATGTGCAGGGAAGGCCGCTGGCAGATTTGCAGATGGTGCAAGGTCACATTGCGGATATGGCGGTTGATGTGGACGCGTCGGCGTTGCTTGTATACCGCGCGGCCTGGTTGAAGGATCAGGGGGCTGCACGGGTCACGAGGGAGGCCGCGATGGCCAAGGTGTTCGCCACGGACCAAGCGCAAAGGGTAATAGACAAGGCTGTTCAACTTTTCGGTGGAGATGGCGTGCGCCAAGGTATGGTGGTCGAAAGCCTGTACCGCGAGATACGCGCCTTACGGATCTATGAAGGTGCGTCCGACGTACAGCGCGTCGTCATTGCACGACAAACCTTGGGCGCGGTGTAAGGGAGAGAGACATGCAACCGTCAGGACATACTGATAGCTTTGCCCGTGATAACCTGCCGGGACCTGAGAATTGGCCGGACCTGTTGTTGGAGGGCTTCGCCTATCCCGACCGGTTGAACGTCGGGGTGGAACTGACGGATGCCATGGTTGATCGGGGCTACGGTGATCGCATTGCGTTGATTGGTAATGGCCGTCGGCGCACCTATAAGGAACTGGCGGATTGGACAAACCGACTTGCCCGGGCTATGGTAGAAAACCTAGGTCTGAAACCCGGCAATCGTGTCTTGATCCGGTCAGCCAACAACCCTGCGATGGTTGCGTGCTGGCTGGCGGCCACCAAGGCGGGCGCGGTCGTTGTGAATTCAATGCCGATGCTGCGGGCGGGGGAACTGGCGGCGTTGGTAAACAAGGCTGAAATCAGCCATGCGCTGTGCGACACCCGGCTGATGGATGAAATGACGGCTTGTGCCAAAACCTCGCCATTTCTAAAATCGGTGGTTGGATTTGACGGGACCAGCAACCATGACGCAGAGCTGGACAGGCTGGCGCTGGAAAAACCAGTAAATTATGACGCAGTGGACACTGCTCAGGACGATGTGGCGCTGTTGGGGTTTACATCCGGCACCACGGGCACGCCTAAAGCGACGATGCACTTTCATCGGGACTTGCTGATCATTGCAGATGGCTATGCCCGTGAAGTTCTGGGCGTCGTTCCGGACGACGTTTTCGTGGGCTCGCCCCCGCTGGCGTTTACATTTGGGTTAGGGGGGCTAGCGATATTTCCGTTGCGATTTGGTGCGGCGGCGACCCTGCTGGAGAACGCGTCACCCCCCAATATGATCGAGATTATTGAAAAATACAAAGCCACAGTCTGTTTCACCGCGCCGACGGCTTATCGCGCGATGTTATCAGCTATGGATCAGGGCGCGGATCTGTCGAGCCTGCGCGCAGCCGTTAGTGCCGGGGAAACCCTGCCTGCACCGGTGTTTGAAGATTGGAAGCGAAAAACCGGCAAGCCGATGCTTGATGGGATCGGGGCGACCGAGATGTTGCACATATTCATTTCGAACCGGTTCGACGATCACCGCGCCGCTTGTACGGGAAAGCCAGTGACCGGGTATGAGGCCAAGATCGTGGATCAGGACGGGGAGGAGGTTTCGCGTGGTATCGTGGGACGTCTTGCGGTGCGCGGGCCAACAGGGTGTCGATATCTCGCAGATGACAGGCAGGCGGTGTATGTCAAGGATGGGTGGAACATCACCGGTGACAGCTTTAGCATGGACGAGGACGGCTATCTGCACTTTGCGGCGCGAAATGACGATATGATCGTATCTGCGGGATACAATATCGCCGGTCCCGAGGTCGAGGCAGCGCTGCTGTCACACCCGTTCGTCGCAGAATGTGCCGTGGTCGGCAAACCCGATACCCAACGCGGGACAATAGTGCAGGCGCATGTGGTTCTGACGAAAGATGTACCAAAAGATGTGAGTACTATCAAATTATTACAGGAACATGTTAAGGCGAAAATCGCCCCTTACAAATATCCACGGGACATACAATTTATTGCTGCGTTGCCCAAGACACCGACGGGCAAGATTCAACGTTTCGCATTGCGAGAAAAGCCGTGAACGAATTCGATGAATGGTCGGACGGTGCCAAGATGGATTTCTCGACGGACATGTCCTATGGCGATTACCTGCAATTAGACGCGATCTTATCAGCGCAAAAACCGCTTAGCGATGCGCATGACGAAATGCTGTTTATCGTACAGCACCAGACCTCTGAATTGTGGATGCGGCTGGCGATCCATGAATTACAGGCCGCTAGGCGGGTGATGCGGGCTGGCGATCAGGCATCGGCGTTTAAGATGCTGGCGCGGGTGGCACGAATATTTGAACAGTTGAACAGCGCATGGGACGTACTGCGGACCTTGACACCCAGCGAATATACAGCATTTAGGCCCTCGCTTGGTAACTCGAGCGGGTTTCAGTCACATCAGTATCGCTTGGTTGAATATCTGCTTGGCAATCGAAACAAGGCGCTGATGCAGGTACATGAATATAAACCCGATGCCATGAAAGCACTGCAAGACGAGCTTGCCCAGCCCAGCCTCTATCAGATTGCGATTGGCATGTTGTGCAAAGAGCTCGGTCACGCGAACCTTGCCGGCGACCCGTCCACCGACCCTTGGGTGGCTCAGCCTGATATCCAAGATCTGTGGCAACGGGTCTATGAAAATCCGGGTAAACATTGGGCCCTTTACGAGTTGGCAGAAAAACTGGTCGACCTCGAAGATTACTTTCGCCGATGGCGTTTCAATCACGTGACCACGGTTGAGCGGATAATTGGCTTTAAACGCGGCACAGGGGGTACCAACGGGGTGAACTATCTGCGCAAAATGCTTGAGGTTGAACTTTTTCCCGAGTTATGGAACGTGAGCGGAGCCCTTTAAGTGGCTGATATTTCAAATAAAAGCGCGTTTAATATACCTGATGGCGTGGTCTATCTTGATGGTAATTCCTTGGGGCCGCTACCTTGTGCGGTTCCGCAGCGTATCCAACAGATGTTAACCGACGAATGGGGTGAACTGCTGATCGGCGGGTGGAACAAGGCCAGTTGGATGGATCAGCCCATGCGGGTCGGCAATATGGTTGCAAGTATCATCGGGGCCGCTGACGGATCAGTAGTGATGGGCGACACCTTGTCGATCAAAGTGTTTCAAGCGGTTTCCTCGGCGTTGAAAATGCGTACCGACCGGCGTGTCATTCTGAGCGATACCGGTAATTTCCCGTCGGACCTGTACATGGTAGAGGGGCTGGTGAAGTTGCTCGACCAGGGTTACGAGCTGCGCACGGTAGCACCCGAAGAGGTCATGCAGGCAATCGGAGATGATGTGGCTGTGGTGATGTTGACCGAGGTTGATTACCGTACAGGACGCAAACACGATATGAAAACGGTCACTCAGCAGGCGCATGCAGCGGGTGCAGTAATAGTGTGGGATTTGGCGCATTCGGCGGGCGCGTTGCCGGTGGATATGGCCGGGTCAAATGCCGAATTCGCGGTGGGTTGTACCTATAAATACCTGAACGGCGGCCCCGGCGCACCGGGGTTCATCTATGTACGCCCTGATTTGGCAGACATCGTTCAACCTGCGTTGGCGGGCTGGCTTGGGCATCGGCAACCGTTTGATTTTGACCTCAGCTATGCCCCGGGCAGCGGGGTGGAACGCATGCGTGTCGGCACGCCTCCGGTCATTCAATTAACGGCATTAGAGGTTGCCTTGGAGCTCTGGGAAAATGTTGATATGCACCAATTGCGGGCCGCTTCTATCGCTTTGCAGGAGCAGTTCATCGAAGAGATAGAGCGTGACGTGCCCCAGCTGACCCTCGCCAGCCCGCGCGACCCGGCCACGCGGGGATCGCAAGTGTCCTGGCAGTTCGATCATGGATTCGCCGCAATGCAAGCAGTGATAGACCGAGGTGTAATAGGAGATTTTCGAGCACCGGATATCATGCGGTTTGGCTTTACCCCGCTGTACATCGATAGCGGCGACGTAACCGCCGCAGTCAAAGTGATTTCTGACGTGATGAACAACGAATTGTGGAATGAGGACAAGTATAAGGTGAAATCTAGGGTAACCTAGGGGCCATCGCTTGACGCCCCCCTCACAAACGGCACTGTAAGTTTTGTAAATCGGGCCCGCTTCATGAGGCCCAAACACCAAGGGAGAGAGAAATGAAGATCAAATCACTTATCGCTGCGGTTTCTATCGCAGCACTCGGCAGCGGTGCTGCATGGGCAGACGCCCATTCAAGCAAGGTCAAGGTGGGCATGATCACTACCCTATCTGGGGGCGGTGCAGGGCTTGGCATCGATGTGCGTGACGGTTTCATGTTGGCGGCAAAAGGCAATGACAACTTGGAACTGGTGATCGAAGATGATCAGCGCAAGCCTGATGTTGCCGTGCAATTGGCCGACAAGCTGATCCAGTCCGAGAAAGTCGATGTGCTAACCGGCATCATCTGGTCTAACTTGGCGATGGCTGTGGTTCCTGCTGCAACCGCGCAAGGCAAATTCTACCTTTCCCCAAACGCAGGCCCCTCGGCGCTAGCGGGCAAGGGGTGTAGCCCGTTGTATTTCAATGTTGCTTGGCAAAATGATGCCTTCAACGAAGCCGCCGGAGCTTGGGCCAATGACAACGGTATCAAGAAGGTCTTTTTGATGGCTCCGAATTATCCTGCTGGCCAAGACATGATCGCGGGCTTTAAACGGACGTACAAAGGTGACGTCGTCGAAGAGGTTTATACCAAGCTGGGCCAGACAGACTATGCCGCAGAGATTGCACAAATGCGAGCATCTGATGCCGATACAATCTATTTCTTCCTGCCAGGCGGCATGGGGATTTCATTTATGAAACAATATGCAGGTTCCGGTGTCGACAAGGCCGTCATGGGCCCTGCGTTCAGTTTCGACCAGGGTATTTTGGGCGCAATCGGTGACGCAGCGTTGGGCGTCAAGAACACATCGCACTGGTCGAAGGACATCGACAACGAGGCGAATAAGAAGTTCGTCGCCGATTTCCAAGCTGAATACGGCCGTTTGCCGTCGCTATACGCCGCACAAGGCTATGATACCGCGTTGCTGTTGCAAAGTGCCATGGGGAAGGCCGATGTAAAAGACGCTGCCGCGTTCCAAGCTGCGTTGGAAGAAGCTGATTTTGCCTCGGTTCGGGGTAAGTTCGCTTTTGCACCAAATCATCACCCGATCCAAGACATCTTCATGCGCGAAGTGGTTAAAGAAGGTGACGTGGTGACCAATAAAGTGATCGGTATCGCATCACCGGATCATCAGGACGTCTACGGCGCTGATTGTAAGCTGTAAAATATGAAGCTGCGCTTCGGAAACGGGGCGCAGCCATCCTATGTACTATTACATTGCATGAAAATGCATGAGGAAACCCCCATATGTCATTGATACTGCTGATCGAACAGGTGCTGAATGGGATTCAGTTCGGTGTGATGCTTTTTCTGATGGCTGCCGGCTTGACACTGATTTTCGGCGTAATGGGGTTGATCAATCTAGCACATGGGTCGCTTTATATGGTTGGCGCCTTTGCGGCGGCCACAGTCGCGGGTTGGACAGGGTCGTTTACACTTGCGCTGGTGGCAGCACTTGCCGCCGCCGCCGCAGCCGGAGCGCTGGTTGAACTGTTGGTGATCCGCCGTCTATACGACCGCGACCACCTAGATCAAGTACTGGCCACTTTCGCGCTTATCCTCATCTTTTCGGAAGGTACCCGCTATGTCTTTGGGTCCTTCCCCTTATTCCTTGATATTCCTGCGGCGTTGTCGGGGCCAGTTGTGCTGCCCGGGGGCATTTTCTATCCGCTATACCGGTTAGTTATCATCGCCGTTGGCCTATTGGTTGCCGCCGGCTTGTTTGTTCTGATCGCAAAAACCCGTATCGGCATCCAGATTAGGGCAGGTGAAGCAGATCGCGAAATGATTGCCGCGCTCGGCGTCGACATCTCTAAGCTTTATACACTCGTGTTTGCACTTGGGGCTGCATTGGCCGGTCTGGCCGGTGCCTTGGTGGGGGCAATCCAGTCGGTGCAGGTGGGAATGGGAGAACCCGTGTTGATCCTTGCCTTTGTCGTCATCGTCATCGGGGGAATAGGATCGATCAAAGGGGCATTGGTTGGTGCGCTACTGGTCGGACTAACGGATACGTTGGGCGGTGCCCTGCTTCCGACGCTGTTCGCCACCTTCATGGAGCCATCCTCGGCCAACACCATAGGGTCAGCCGTGGCGTCGATGGCAATTTACATTTTGATGGCGGGTGTCTTGCTATTTAAACCCTCCGGCTTGTTCGGAGCGACATAAGATGACCCGTGAAACCCTTATCAACATTGTGCTTTTCGCATTACTTCCAGTCACAGCAATTGTTGCGATGGTACTGGACGAGCCTTTCATCATCACACTGGTTACCAAAGCCGCGATCCTTGCGTTGGCGGGGGTTGGGTTGAATATAGCACTTGGGCTCGGCGGGCTGGTTAGTTTTGGGCACGCTGCGTTTTTTGGCATCGGCGGCTACGCCATGGGGGTCCTTGCCAGCCATGCGCAAAGCTATACGCCGTTGATGGAAACCCCGATACTGATCGAGGGGACCAAATCCATGCTGGTGATCTGGGGGGTAGCGGTGGTAACGTCTGCGCTAGGCGCTTTGCTCATCGGGGTTCTGAGCCTGCGCACCGCCGGCGTGTATTTCATTATGATCACACTTGCCTTTGGGCAGATGCTTTATTATTTTGCGATTTCGTGGCCCGCCTATGGCGGCGAAGATGGCTTGTCGATCTATATCCGCAATGACTTTCCCGGCCTGAACACGCTTGATCCGATCCAGTTTTTCGCGATCGCCTTCGCCGTGCTTGCCGCCGTGCTGTTTGTTGCTGGTCGTTTGGCCAAAGCACCGTTCGGGCTTGCGCTGTCTGCCGCCCGTCAGAACCCCGAACGGGTCGAAACCGTAGGCATCACGCCTTTTCGGCTTCGACTGGTAGCGTTTATCATTTCGGGGGCGGTCACCGGTTTGGCGGGGGCGTTGTTTGCGGATTTGAACCGTTTTGTCAGCCCGACCATGTTTAGCTGGCAAACCAGCGGAGAGATCATGGTATTCGTCATTCTAGGCGGCGTGGGCCGATTGTTCGGGCCGGTTGCTGGGGCAGCCCTTTTTATCCTGCTGGAACATGTTTTGGGCGGGCTCAGCGACTTCTGGCATGTTTATCTGGGGTTTTTGCTATTGCTTGTGGTGCTGTTTGCCCGTGGCGGGTTGATCGGCACACTCGCAGGCAAGGAGACAGCCCATGACTGAACCGCTGCTCAAAATATCGCATCTCAAGAAACGCTTTGGTGCGCTGAAAGCCACGGATGATGTGTCACTTACTTTGATGCCTAACGAAATTCATGCATTGATCGGCCCAAATGGCGCAGGAAAATCGACGCTTATCAAACAGATAGCTGGTGGTTTGCGGTCTGACAGTGGCAAGATTGAATTTGCGGGGCGCGATGTGACGGCGCTTGGTACGGTCGCGCGGGCGCGGGCGGGGCTTGGGCGCACTTTTCAGATTTCATCTTTGGCGATGGAATATACCGTCTTACAGAATACCGTCTTGGGTGCATTGGGGCGCGAGGGACACGTGATGAGGTTCTTTCAACCGGTGATGAAAAACCGCAAGCTGGTTGATCAGGGCATGGCTGCCTTGACCCGCGTCGGGATGGCGGATCTTGCCACCAAACGAACCGCCGATCTGTCACACGGCCAGCGCCGCCTGCTTGAGGTGGCGGTGGCCCTGACGCTTGAACCGAAGGTGTTCTTGATGGATGAACCCATGGCTGGGTTGGGCGCTTCGGGGTCTAAACGGTTAACGGGTTTTCTGCATACTCTACGATCCGAGGCCCCGATCCTGTTGGTCGAACATGACATGGATGCGGTCTTTGCACTGGCTGATCGCATCAGCGTGTTGGTTTACGGGCAAATTATTGCCACAGGATCTGCCGAAGAAATACGCCGCGATCCATTGGTCCGCGAGGCCTATCTAGGGGCAGAGGACGCGGCATGAGTTTTTTGAAACTACAAGGCATTACTGCATCATACGGACCATCGCAGGCTCTTTTCGGCGTCGATATCCAACTGGAACGAGGCGAAGTCTGTGCTTTGATGGGCCGCAACGGCATGGGGAAATCATCGACGATCAAGGTGATTTGCCGGATGCTGAAGCATAGTGGTGGGACGCTGCAATTCGACGGGCGCGATCTTGCCGTCTTATCCAGTCACCGCGCCGCGCGCGCGGGCTTGGGCTTGGTGCCTGAAGGGCGTCGCTGTTTTGCGCCTTTGACGGTTTATGAAAATTTGATCGCAGCCGCCAGACCAGGGCGGTGGAATTATGCAGCCGTTTGCGACCTGTTTCCGCGTTTGGGTGAACGGCGCGACCAGCTTGCCGGATCTCTGTCAGGCGGCGAACAGCAGATGTTGGCGATCGGTCGCGCCTTGATGACCAATCCGACTTTGCTGATGCTGGATGAAGCGACCGAAGGATTGGCCCCGGTTGTACGTCAGGAGATATGGGCCGCGGTGGCTCGGTTGAAGCGCGATAGCGGGTTGGCCTTGCTGGTCGTTGACAAGTCGCTTGCTGAATTGCGCCACGTTGCCGATCACGCTGTCATTCTAGAACGCGGTCGGACGGTTTGGTCAGGCACGATGGCGGCGGTGGATAACACCATCGCGGATCAATACCTCGGCGTTTAACCACCTGCACGAAAAGGAAAAATAATGTCTCATCAAGTGATCCACCCCGAAGGGTGGGCCCCGGCCAAAGGCTATGCCAATGGGATGCTCAGCGCTGACGGGCACCTGTTCGTCGGCGGCCAAATCGGATGGACCGCGCAGCAGAAGTTCGAAGCGCATGATTTCATTGGGCAAATGAAACAGGCATTGATGAATATCCGGGCTGTGGTCGAAACCGCTGGCGGCACCCCCGAAGACATAATGCGCCTGACATGGTATGTAACCGACAAGGCTGAATATCTGGCGGCGCAGGCTGACGTGGGGCGCACCTATCGCGAGGTGATGGGGCGCCACTTTCCCGCGATGGCCATGGTTGTCGTCGCCGGTTTAATCGAGGATGAAGCCAAGCTCGAAATCGAAGCGACCGCTGTTATTCCAAAGCGTTAGCGACGAAGGGCAGGGGCAACCCCAGCCAATATGGCAAATAGTATGGCAGCGGTGCTCACGATGCTTGGGCCGGTCGGGGTGTCAAAGATAAAGGACGCGGCCAGTCCCCCCAAGGCTGATACGGTCCCGATGATCGCCGCCATGATCGCCATGGTTTCGGGTGATCGTGAAAACGGTCGGACGGCTGCGGCGGGGATGATCAGCATGGCAGCAATTAGCAATGCGCCTACTACCTTTAAGGCCACGGCAACGGTCAGCGCGAGTGCTAGGGTTAAAATTAGTTGTTCGCGGCGCGGATTTACACCGCTGGCAGTGGCCAGATCAGGGTTTAGCGTCGCCGCCAGCAATGCCTGCCAACGCCAGATCAGCAAGACGACCGAAACCGTGGCACCGCCCCAGATGATCAACAGGTCCGCTCTTGTCACAGCCAGAATCTCGCCAAATAGATAAGTGCTTAGGTCTACACGTTGGTTCGGCAATAGCGACACCGCAACCAGACCGATCGCCAAGGCCCCGTGCGCCATCACGCCCAGCAATGCATCGGTACTGATGCTGCGCCCGTTCAACCCGCTTACGATCAACGCCATCGCCAGTGACACAAGCAGCACGCCGCCGAAAACGGGAAGTTCGAGAGACAGCGCCAGTGCCACCCCCAGCAATGCCGCATGTGAGGTCGCATCTCCGAAATATGCCATACGCCGCCAGACGACAAAGCAACCCAAAGGTGCAGCGGCCAGTGCGACCCCTATACCTGCTAGAGCGGCGCGGATTAAAAAATCATCCAGCATCGTGGGCCTCGTGTATGTGGTCATGGTCATGGTCATGGTCATGGTCATGGTCATGGTCATGTGAATGGGTATGCTCATGCCGGTAAAGCGCAAGCGCCCCTTGGGTCCCTGTCCCGAACAACGCGCGGTATTCAGGTGCGTCAGCGACGATTTCGGGTGTGCCTTCGCAGCACACATGACCGTTTAGACATAACACGCGGTCCGATGCAGCCATGACAACATGCAGGTCGTGGCTGACCATCAGCACCGCGCACCCCATTTCGCTGCGCACGTCTTCGATTTGGCGGTAGAAGGCAGCGGAACCGGGTTGATCAAGCCCCTGCGTCGCCTCATCGAGGATCAGAATGTCGGGTTTGTCCAGCAAGGCTCGCGCCAGCAGTACTCGCTGGAACTGGCCGCCAGATAAATCGGCCATCTGCTTTTTCGCAAGGTCAGACACGCCTGCCTGGGTCAGGGCCGCGGCAACAACGCCGCTGGATTGGCGCCTTGGCAAGTTCAGAAAGCCCCGCACGGTTAGGGGAAGGGTAGCATCGATTTGCAGTTTTTGCGGTACGTATCCTATGCGTAAATCGGGTGCGCGCTTCACGCTGCCGCTGGTGGGTTTAAGCGCTCCGATCAGGACGCGCAGCAAGCTTGACTTGCCCGACCCGTTAGGACCCACGATTGTGACGATTTCTCCTGCTTCGATGGCAATGTTGATGTCTTCCAACACCGTTTGACCATTAAGACGCAGGGTAAGATTATGGGTGGATATCAGGCTCAAGAGGTGACGTCCTGAGCTTGGCAAGTCGGACACAACCCCTGCGCCTCGACGACGGTGTGTTCGATATGAAAACCGGCGGCGCGTGCGGCATCACCCAAGCGGCCTTGGGTCATCGTCGTATCGCTTTCTGCCACAGACTGACAGCTACGGCAGATCAAGAAAGCGGGGGTGTGATCGACCCCAAAATGGGTGCAGGCAATATAGGCGTTGAGCGCTTCAATCCGGTGGGCAAATCCTGACTTAACCAGAAAATCCAACGCCCGGTAAGCGATGGGGGGCTGCGCCCCCAGACCTTCGGATGAAAGCTGCGCCAAGATATCATAGGCACCGAGTGCGCGATGTTCTGCTAGAAGCAGCTCGAGTACGCGCCGACGCACCGGCGTAAGGCGCAGGTCGGATGCAGCACAGCGGGCTTCTGCGGCAGATATAGCGCTGTTCACACAATCGCTATGGTCGTGGGCTTTAAATCCAAGGTCAGACATCCTGCGCCTCTCCGGCCTGTTTATGGCTTTCTGGTGTTGATATGTTATACTATCCACTATATCAAAGTTAAATTCTAATGCAATAAGGGTGTTGATTATGCGCGCTTGGTTTTTCTCTATCATCCTCATGTCGACCACTGCGGCGCAGGCCGAAGTGCCCCGCGTCGCCACAGATATCGCGCCTGTGCATTCATTGGTTGCCATGGTGATGGAAGGGGTGGGTACACCGGATTTAATCATCCCGTCCGGCGCAACGCCCCACAGTTATGCCATGCGCCCATCAGAGGCCCGCGCGCTTGCGCAGGCTGACATGGTGATATGGGTTGGTCCCGCGCTGACCCATTGGCTGGCTGACCCGATCGCCAGTCTGGCGCAAAACGCGCAATCGATCGAACTGATGGCGGTGGCCGGCACGCGGTTGCTGAAAAACCGCAGCGGTGTGGCATTTGAGGCCGACGAACATGACGATGCCGCAGCGGGGACACAGGTAACTTCTGGGCAGCGCAAGGCAGAAACCCCGTCTGATCATAACAGTGGCGACGACCACGCCGCCGGCGCTTTTGACCCACATGTCTGGCTGGACCCCGAAAACGCGAAACTATGGCTTGGCACCATCGCCGATGCCTTGTCGGCGCGCGATCAGGATAACGCCGCGTCTTATGCCGCCAATGCCCTTAAGGGTGCGCAGCGGCTGGAGGATCTGCAAGCGCGGCTGCAATCGCAGCTTACCCCCCTTCAAGGTCGCCCATTTATCGTTTTCCACGACGCCTATCACTATTTCGAGGCGCGCTTCGGCATCGAGGCCCGCGCCGCCATCTCACTGAGCGACGGTGTCGCGCCTAGTGCTGCACGAATGGCAGATGTCAAAGATGTTGTTGCGCAAACCGAGACCACCTGTGTCTTTACGGAGCCGCAGTTCAACTCAGGGCTTATTGCCGCGCTGCAAGGTCAAAACGCGTTGAGCACAGCATCTATAGACCCGCTTGGTGCGAATTTACCTCAAGGATCCGAATTGTACCCAGCATTAATTGAGAGTGTCGGAACCGCGTTTGCGACCTGTCTGACGAGATAGGATTAGGTCAGGCCTTGAGCCTGTGGACAGTTGGAAGTTGGCGGGTTGTAAGAAAACTGCGCCCAAGGAGGGGTCTTGGGCGCAGCACCTATTGTGTAATTCCGGTGTAAATATCGTGGTTGAAATCGATTAGACAGCGATTTTACCACCGCCCTGTTTGGTAATCACCACCACTGACGGGCGGGGTGGCATCTTTGGGTCAAAGTCAGGCCAACGCGTGGCGGGATCTTCGAAAGTGCTTTCGCGTTCGAACCCGACAAGGTTCTTGGTGCCATCGGTACCGGGGTGCTGAACAGCCACAAACAACGTTTCACCATCAGCGGTAAAGTAGGGGCCGCACATTTCGCTTCCTACCGGGCACCGAAAGAACAGCCTGGATGATCCGCGGCCATCGCCTTCGGTTTCGACCGCATAAAGCCCGTCTGATTTGCCAGTCTTGTTCCAGTTGCCGCCCTGATCGGTTGCAACCCAGAGACGGCCATCGGCGTCGATGGCGCAGTTGTCGGGACTGCCAAACCATCCATTTTCCGACGTATCGGGGTTCCATTGGGCACCCACCTCGGTAACACCGGGGTCGCCACATTTCACGAGGATCGACCAGGTCCCAGCGGTAGCCGCATGGTTCGCCCCGTCTTCCTTGATTTCTATAATATGGCCAAAGCTGTTTTCGGCGCGGGGATTGGCGGCGTTTACTTGGTCTTTCTTGCGCTTGGTGTTGTTGGTCAGCATGATATAGGCGGTGCCATCGCCGCGTGGTTGCGCGTCTTCGGGGCGGTCCATCGGGGTCGCGCTCAACAGGTCTGCAGCAATGCGTGTGTCGATCAATACATCGCCCTGATCAGCGAACCCGTTTTCCGCAGTCAGCGGTCCCTCGCCATGGATCAGCGGCAACCAGTTTACAGTGCCGTCCGCGTCAAAGCGGGCAACATACAGCGTCCCGTCGCTCAGCAGGTTGGAATTAGCGGCGCGATCATCCGATACCTTGCCGGCCGATACATATTTATACTGGTAATCAAAGCGGTTATCGTCGCCCATATAGATAACCAACCGACCATCGCTCGCAACCGTGGTCTCGGCACCTTCGTGGCGGAACCGGCCAAGGGCAGTGTGTTTGACAGGGACCGAGGTCGGGTCCATCGGGTCGACTTCGACCACCCAGCCGAATTTGTTGGGTGCATGGGGTTCGCTGTCGATGTTGAACCGATCATGATGAGCGCCCCATGCGTACCACATACCGGGGATGCCGTAGCGCTTATATGAAACCACTTCGGGATGATCCGCCGCGATAACAGGTTTGCCATCGTCATCCAGCATGTTGGTCCAGAAATAGCCGTGAAAGTTTTCCTCGGCCATCAACCAAGTGCCCCAAGGGGTCATTCCCCCGGCGCAATTGTTCAACGTACCGATAACATTGGTCCCATCGGCGTCATCATTGGTTTTTAAGCGCGCATGACCAGCGGCCGGGCCATCAAAGGTCATTGCAGTCTCAAGCGGGGTGATACGACGGTTCATCTTGCCGTCACGAACCACCTGCCAGGCCCCGGTGTCACCTTTGGCGATCTCGACCACTGAACCGCCATGCGCGGCCATCTCTATGTCGATCAGCGCAGGGGTCATGCCGGAGAACTGTGCACGGTCCTGACGGCCCAAACCGGGGAACATTACTTCTTCGTTGGTGTATTCATGGTTCACGCATAGCAAACCGCGCGATCCGTCATCGTTAAGCGGCACGAACCCGACGTAATCATTGTTATATCCAAACTGCCCAAGCTGTGCGGATGCGGTTTGGTTCATCACGTCAAATTCAGGCGCGTCGGCGGTGATCGGGTCGCCCCACCGCAACAGTACCTTTGCATCATAGCCGTCGGCAACATGATGCGTTTCATCGTTGCCCCACGTCAGTTCGTCAAAGACGTAACGGCTTTTTGATGCCTTGGCGCGGGCTTGACGCGGTGCAACAAGTGCCGAAGTTCCGAAAAGCGCTGTGGTCGCCGTGACGCCCAACATGCCACGCAAAACACCGCGACGGCCATAGCGGGCGTTGATCACATCACCGATGGTTTTGCCCAGGTTCTGGTTTGTCGGAATGTCATCAAATGCTTCAAATGCTTCGGCCTTGTTGCCAATGGTCGGGTCGCTAATGATTTGGCGGCGGGTCATTGCTGCTCCTGTTGGGTGATGAATCAATTTGGTAAAACTTAGTGAAATTCTGTCACAAAGATATGCAGGTCCGGTGACAGTTCTATGACAAGGCTCAGGCGACCTGCACCCTTGATAATAGCCAATAACTTTGGGTCCGAAAAGGAATATGCCCCAATTCAAGACATATTCGGAGCTTCGCCAATGTGGGCCGCTTTTCGACGATCAGGCCGCCCCCCCTTGAACCCTAAGTTGGGCGCGACTAATCTTAGGGCAAGATTTCGCGGGGATGGTCCTGTGAACGGCAAAATCAGGCAGGCTTTATGAACGATCCCTATGATACCTACATGAATACGCTCGTCCCTATGGTGGTTGAACAAACCAGCCGCGGTGAACGTGCCTACGATATCTTCTCTCGGTTGCTGAAAGAACGGATCATATTCCTTTCCGGTCCGGTGCATGACGGCATGTCATCGCTGATCGTCGCGCAGTTGCTGCACCTTGAGGCGGAAAATCCGTCCAAGGAAATCTCCATGTATATCAACAGCCCCGGCGGGGTTGTGACTTCGGGTCTGTCTATTTACGACACCATGCAGTACATCAAACCAAAGGTATCAACGCTGGTGATCGGGCAGGCCGCTTCGATGGGGTCGTTGCTGTTGCAAGCAGGTGAGCCGGGCATGCGCTTTTCACTGCCCAACAGCCGCGTTATGGTTCACCAACCGTCCGGCGGATATCAGGGACAGGCGACCGACATCATGATCCACGCGCAGGAAACCCAAAAACTGAAGACACGTTTGAACGAAATTTACGTGAAACACACCGGCCAGTCGCTTGAAAAAGTCGAAGCGGCGCTTGAACGTGACAACTTCATGTCACCAGAAGAAGCGAAGGACTGGGGCCTGATTGACGAGATCGTCGAAAACCGCGGCAAGATGGATGATCCGGACGCCCCTAAAGACGGCGGCAAAAAAGGCAAGTAAATAAGGCGTGCGTGGCCCATGATTTTACGATTGTGGACCACGCACTGCTGGCCTAAGCTGGCCAGAAGCAAATAATTAAATGCATCGCCAAATGGCGGGCGCGATCAAACGACAGACCTGAAAGGGTTGAAATGGCTAATACTACGAGCGGCGACAGCAAAAATACACTTTATTGCAGCTTTTGTGGCAAAAGCCAGCATGAGGTGCGCAAGCTGATTGCGGGGCCAACCGTGTTCATCTGCGATGAATGCGTTGAGCTTTGCATGGACATCATTCGCGAGGAAACCAAGGCGTCGGGCCTGAAAGCGACCGATGGCGTGCCTACTCCGAAGGACATCTGCGCTGTGTTGGATGACTATGTCATTGGGCAAGCTATGGCAAAAAAGGTTTTGTCGGTTGCGGTCCATAACCACTATAAGCGTTTAAACCATGCCCAAAAGGGCGGTGACATCGAGCTGGCAAAATCCAACATTTTGCTGATCGGCCCCACCGGTTGCGGCAAGACATTGCTGGCGCAGACACTGGCACGGATTCTGGATGTGCCGTTTACCATGGCAGACGCCACCACGCTGACCGAAGCGGGTTACGTGGGCCAAGATGTTGAAAACATCATCCTAAAGCTGCTGCAATCGTCCGAGTATAACGTTGAACGTGCGCAGCGCGGTATCGTCTATATTGACGAAGTGGATAAAATTACGCGTAAGTCAGAAAACCCTTCGATTACCCGTGACGTATCGGGCGAGGGTGTGCAGCAGGCGTTGCTCAAGCTGATGGAAGGCACGGTCGCATCTGTACCACCACAAGGCGGGCGCAAGCATCCGCAGCAGGAATTCCTGCAAGTGGATACGACCAACATCCTGTTCATTTGCGGGGGTGCCTTTGCCGGTCTTGATCGGATCATTGCTGCCCGCGGCAAGGGGTCGGCCATGGGCTTTGGCGCTGATGTGCGCGACAAAGACGCGCGCGGAATCGGTGAGATATTTACCGATCTGGAACCGGAAGACCTGTTGAAATTTGGTTTGATCCCTGAATTTGTCGGTCGCTTGCCAGTTCTGGCGACGCTCGAAGATCTGGACGAGGATGCGTTGGTCACGATCCTGACCCAACCAAAGAACGCGCTGGTCAAACAGTATCAGCGTCTTTTCGAGATCGAGGATACGCAGTTGTCGTTCACCGAAGACGCGCTTTCGGCGATCGCCAAACGTGCGATTGAACGCAAGACAGGCGCACGTGGGTTACGCTCCATTCTTGAAGATATCCTATTGAATACCATGTTTGAACTACCTGGTATGGATAGCGTGACCGAGGTCGTTGTGAACGAAGAGGCCGTCATGTCTGACGCGGCACCTTTGATGATCCATGCCGATGCAGAAAAAACGCCGGCGACAGCGGGCTGATTTTAGACATTTGATGTCGATCAAGGCGTGTCAGAGATGGCACGCCTTTTTCGTTTGCGATGGCAGCATACAGCCACTTGCGTAAATGCATCTTGACCACAATACGGCAACCCGCTTTGAGTGCGGTAATACATTCAATCAGGAAACCCCATGACACAGCGAATTTATTCAGGCGGCGAATTCGAAGCGAAGATCGGCTATTGCCGCGCCGTAGTTGCGGGCGGTTTCGTCCATGTGGCCGGTACCGTAGGGCAGGGCGACACGGTGACCGACCAGTGCCGCGCGGCGTTGGCCACAATCAAAGCTGCGTTGCAAGAGGCAGGATGTGATATGTCGGATATCGTACGAGTTAACTATTATTTGCAAGACCGTACCGAATTTGAACCATGCTGGCCGATCCTTGCCGAAACTTTTGGCGACGCGCCACCTGCGGCGACGATGATTGAATGCGGTTTAATTGACCCCAAATATCGTATCGAAATCGAAGTGACAGCCTTTCATCCCGGTTCAAAACCGTCATAAAGCTGCCCTAACCACGCTAGACCTTTGCGTGCCCTTGGTGCATATATCTGTCAAAGCTTTAGGAGACCTTCATGGGCATTCTCACTTCTATTTTGCGCGGCGTGTCTTGGTGGAACAGCCAAACGCTGAATACACAGCTTTTTACATGGCGCAAGGGCATCAAGGTTGGTGAAGATGCCCAAGGAAACATCTATTATCGCAACACCGATGACAGTAAACGCTGGGTCATCTTTAACGGCGAAATCGAAGCAACCCGGGTCAATGTCGATTGGCATGGCTGGCTGCACCGGACGTGGGACCAGACCCCCGAGGATCAGCCATTGGTTCGCAAGGTTTGGGAAAAGCCGCATCAGGAAAATCTTACCGGTACGCCTTTGGCCTATGCCCCGGCTGGGTCGATCCGAAAGAAAGACCCGGTGGCGCGTGGTGATTACGAGGCATGGAGCCCGGAGTAGGTCATGCGGGAAGATCTGCCAGAAATACTTGTGGGTGGCGTCGTATTGGCCGCTGCCTTGGGGTTTGCGGTTTTTGCAGGCCAAGCGGCTGGCGTCGGTGGCAGTGGCGGCGGGTATACGTTACAGGCGAGCTTTCGCAGCCTAGAGGGTGTCGATGTTGGTACGGACCTGCGACTGGCCGGAGTCAAGATCGGCAAAGTCACCGATGTTTCTTTGAACGGTGAAACATTTCGTGCAGATACGACCGTGAAAATTTCTGACGGCATAGAAATACCCAATGACAGCGCATTGATCGTATCTTCCGAAGGGCTGTTGGGGGGGAACTACATGGAAATCGTACCCGGCGGGTCTGCGTCATACTTTACCCAAGGTGATGTTATAAGTGACACGCAAGGCGCAGTGAGCCTTATTTCGCTGCTGTTAAAGTTTGTATCGGGGCAAGGTAGCAAGTGATGCGTAAGTTATTGTTTCTAATGGTATTTATTGTGGTCCCTGCCTATGCACAAGAAGCAACAAGCGCAAATGGCGCGGTGTTGAGGGCGCTGGATAAAGTATCAGGAGCCGCACGGGATGTTGAAATTACCCGAGGGCAGAGTGTTGCGGTTGGATCGTTGACCGTCAAGCTGAACGATTGCCGCTTTCCGGTGGGGAACCCGTCAGGTGATGCTTATGCAGAACTTGAAATTACAGAATCTGGCAGTGAAAGCAGGCTCTTTTCAGGCTGGATGATCGCGTCTTCCCCGGCCTTATCCGCGTTAGAGCATCCGCGCTACGATGTTTGGGTCATCCGCTGTACGACCTCGTAAGGGGTTGCCAAAGCAGGTTTTGTAAAGTCGGCTGACTTTTGCTGGGCGATCCGAAGATGCGTTTGGTAGGTGGCACGCGAAACCTCGATCGCGCCCAATGATGCAAGATGCGGCGTTAGAAACTGTGTATCGAACAGGCTGAACCCTGCACGGTTCAACCGGTCTACCAAACAGGCAAGTGCGATCTTGGACGCATTGTCACGGCGTGAGAACATGCTTTCGCCGAAAAACGCGGCCCCCAAAGTTACGCCGTATACACCGCCCACCAGAGCATCCTTTTCCCATACCTCGACCGAATGAGCGTGGCCCTGTATGAAGAGCCGTTTGTACAACGTGAAAATTACATCGTTGATCCATGTGTCGGCACGGTCAGCGCAGCCTTCTACGACCTGGGTAAACGCGGTGTTGATAGTTATGGTAAAGGCCGTCCGCCGCATTGTGCGAGCCAAGCTGCGCGAAATATGAAATCCGTCCAGAGGGAAAACCCCTCGCCGTTGCGGGTCGACCCAGAATATCTCCGGGTCATCGCGATGTTCAGCCATCGGGAAGATACCGACAGAATAGCCGCGCAGTAAAAGCTCGGCCGTTAACTCAGGCATTGCCCAAGTTTGTTTCAAGCCAATGTTCGAGCCAGTGAATATTGTAATCCCCCGTCAAGATGTCCTTTTCCTGCAAAAGCGCGTGAAACAGCGGAATGGTCGTGTCCACACCATCCACGATCAATTCACCCAAAGCTCGGTTCAGACGGGCCAGCGCTTCGGGTCTGTCGCGACCATGGACGATCAGCTTACCGATCAAACTGTCGTAGTATGGGGGGATTTTATAGCCGTCATATAGCGCGCTATCCATCCGTACGCCAAGACCGCCAGGTGCGTGGTACTGGGTGATCTTACCGGGGCAGGGAGAAAAGTTAGGCAGCTTTTCCGCGTTGATCCGTACTTCGATGGCGTGCCCGTTGATATGCAAGTTGTCTTGGGTGAAAGACATGTCTAGCCCGGCCGCGACACGTATTTGTTCGCGCACAAGATCGACACCAAAGATACCTTCGGTGACCGGATGTTCCACCTGTAGACGGGTGTTCATCTCGATAAAGTAGAACTCGCCGTTTTCGTATAGGAATTCAACCGTTCCGGCACCGCTATAGTTGATGTTGGCCATCGCGTCCGCACAGACTTTACCTATTCTGGCGCGTTCGTCTGCTGTTATAGTGGGGCCTGGCGCTTCTTCGAACACCTTTTGGTGACGCCGCTGAAGCGAACAGTCACGTTCGCCCAAGTGCACAGCACCGCCCTTTCCATCACCAAACACCTGAATTTCGATGTGGCGAGGCGTTGTAAGGTATTTTTCGATATAGACTTCGTCGTTGCCAAAATTCGACTTGCCTTCAGCGCGGGCCGTCATGAAAGCCCGCTCCATGTCAGCCGCAGATTGCGCTACCTTCATGCCTTTGCCACCACCGCCGGCCGTCGCCTTGATGATAACGGGATAACCAATTTCTTCACCGATCCGCTTGGCATCAGCCAAAGTAGGGACCCCGCCGTCCGATCCCGGCACACAAGGCACACCGAGTTCCTTCATAGTATCCTTGGCGGTGATCTTGTCACCCATGATACGGATATGTGCGGCTCTTGGGCCGATAAACGTCAGGCCGTGGTCTTCGACAATTTGCACGAAGCCCGCATTTTCCGATAAAAAGCCATAGCCTGGGTGGATCGCCTCGGCACCGGTAATCTCGCATGCGGCGATGATAGACGGGATCGACAGATAAGATTGCTGCGATGACGGCGGACCAATGCACACGGATTCGTCGGCCATACGTACATGCATCGCATCGCTATCAGCGGTCGAATGCACCGCAACCGACCCGATGCCCATTTCGCGGGCCGCACGGATCACGCGCAACGCGATCTCGCCGCGGTTGGCGATTAGGATTTTTTTGAACATGGGTTTCGCCTTATTCCAGGATCACCAAAGGAGCACCGAATTCGACCGCTGCACCGTCATCGACAAGGATACGCTTGACGGTACCCGCACGCGGCGCAGGAATATGGTTCATCGTTTTCATGGCTTCGACGATCAGCAATGTGTCACCTTCGGCCACCGATGTGCCAACCGAAATGAACGCCGGTGTTCCGGGTTCCGCCTGCATATAAACGGTGCCGACCATTGGCGACACCACAGCACCGGGGTGATCGGCAGGGTCGGCGTTCTCTGGTGCGGGCGCAGCGGCAGAGGGTGCAGGGGACGCGGATGCCGCGGCTGATACCGGGGCAGGTGCCGATTGCATATGTTGCGGTGCCAAAAGTTGCTGCGGAGGCTTGCGGCTGACGCGCACGTTCAAGCTGTCATCTTCGGCATAATCCCGCTTAACCTGCAGTTCAGTCAGGTCATTTTCGTTCAGCAACTCGGCGAGCGCACGGATAAAAGCCACATCGGCGTCATGGGTGTTTTTTGTCATGTTTTCCTCAGCCAGTCTTGTTCGGTGGGGCAATGCCTGTGCCCCAAAGCTGTTGCCTTATAGGGCATGCGCGCTGGCATGGAAAGCAACCAGTTGCGTTACGTAAGCTTGCTTGGCAAACTGTCCGCAAACTGGGGGTATTGATGAATTTAGCGCATTGGCTGGCCCGTAGGGCTCAGGTAGATCCGTTTCGGCCAGCCTTGTTCAGCGGACAGACCATGGTCTCCGATTATCGCGGATTTGATACGCAGGCGCGCGCCGTTGCTTCTTGGTTGCTCAGCCAGGGGGTGGGGCCAGGCGACCGAGTGGCGGTTTTCATGAAAAACATACCAGATTATTTGGCGGTGCTTTTTGGGATATGGTACGCTGGTGCCGCCGCTGTGCCAGTCAATGCCAAGCTTCATGGCCGCGAGGCCGATTACATCTTGGACGACGCAGGTGCTAGAATCGTTTTCGCCAGTACGTCGCAGGGGGCAAGCCTAAGCGCAGGCCGCACCGTTATAACTGTTCCCGGCGACGCATATCGCGCGATCCTGCACAGCGATCCTGTTACACAAGTTACCCCTCGGGACGCGACACAGCTTGCGTGGTTGTTTTATACTTCGGGCACCACTGGCAAGCCCAAGGGGGTGATCATTACCCATGGTATGCTGCAAACTATGGCGCTTTGTTACAGAGCAGATGTTGATCAGGTCCTGTCGACGGATACTGCGCTTTACGCCGCTCCGTTAAGCCATGGTGCCGGGCTATATACCCTTATGCACGTTCAGGCAGGCGCTCGACATGTCTGCCCCACGTCAGGCGGGTTCGACGTGGCCGAGATAATGGAGTTGGCCTCGCACTTCACCGGGGTGCACATGTTTGCAGCGCCAACGATGGTCAAGCGTTTGACCGACGGTGCAAAGGCGGCGGGTTGGAAAGGTGACGGGCTGCGGACCGTCGTCTATGGGGGCGGGCCGATGTATAATACCGATATCATTCAAGCGGTTGATCAGTTTGGCGCGGTATTTGTGCAGATTTATGGGCAAGGAGAATGCCCCATGGGAATTACCGCGCTGCCGCGTGCGGTGGTAAATGATCGCGATCATCCAGAATGGCGACATCGCTTGGCCTCTGTCGGGCGGGCACAATCCGCCGTCGAGGTTCGGATAGGTGATGCGGATGGTAGGCCAGTACCTACCGGCGAGCCCGGAGAGATCATGGTGCGCGGTCAAACCGTAATGCCGGGTTACTGGAATAACTCCGATGCCACGGCCAAAACTCTGCGCGATGGCTGGCTGATGACTGGTGATGTCGGGGTGATGGACCAGCAAGGCTTTGTTACGCTACAGGACCGCAGCAAAGATGTGATCATAACGGGAGGCTCAAATGTCTATCCGCGCGAGGTCGAGGAAGTGCTGCTGCAACATGTTGATGTCGCAGAGGCTTCGGTCGTTGGTCGTGCGCACCCCGAATGGGGGGAGGAAATCGTCGCGTTTATCGTGAGCACAGCGCCCGAAGCCGAAATGGACGCGCTATGCTTGGCGCAGATCGCCCGTTTCAAGCGGCCAAAAGAATATATCCGGCTGCCGGAACTGCCCAAGAACAACTATGGCAAGGTACTTAAGACCGAATTACGCAAGCTTCTTGGGTAAATAAGGCGATTGCTAAGGCGGCAAACCCCATTTCACGGGGTAACCCGACCACAAAACCCGTCACGCCTCCCATAGCGGCTTCATTAGATTGCCAAGTATTCCGCCCGAAGTTCGGCGTTGTTAAGCACTTCTTCAGCGGTGCCGTCAAAAACCACGCCGCCAGTGTCAAGGATAACTGCCCGATCGGCCAGCTTGAGCGCGCGCACAGCATTCTGTTCCACCAAAATCGTCGTGATGCCTTGCGATTTGATCAATGAAAGGGTTTTTTCGATTTCGTCGACGATCACGGGGGCCAGACCTTCGTAGGGTTCGTCCAACAACAATACCTTAATGTCTCGGGCCAAGGCACGTGCGATGGCCAGCATCTGCTGTTCGCCACCTGACAGCGTCACACCCTCTTGCTTGCGACGTTCCTTAAGGCGTGGAAAAAGCTCGTAAACCCGCTCAAGAGACCACCCAATGGGCGGGGCGATCTGAGCGAGTTGCAAGTTTTCTTCGACGGTGAGACCTGCAATGATACGGCGGTCTTCGGGTACCAACGCCAGCCCATGTGCGGCAGCCTCATGACTGGCCATCTTGTGCAACGGCTTGTGATCTAGCCACACCTCGCCCTTGCGCAATTCGGGGTTTCCAATCTGGGCAATGGCACGCAAGGTAGATGTCTTGCCTGCGCCATTGCGCCCCAAAAGCGCCAGAATTTCGCCCTCGTGGACGTTAAAGCTGACGCCCTGCACAATATAGCTTTCGCCGTAATAGGCATGGATATCCCATACTGACAGATAGGCAGACGCAGTGGAAGCCTGATTGGCGTTGCTGGAAAAATCGGGCTTGGTATTCATGTTCATATCCTTGCAAAGACAGATTACGCAGCGGCAGTGAGTTATGCTTTATGCGGCGTCCTGAGATTCGCCTAAATAGGCTTCGCGCACCTTGGGGTGGCCTTTGATCTTGTCGGGCGTATCTTCGACCAGTGGCGTGCCTTGGGCCAGCACGGTGATGCGTTCAGCCAACGAGAACACGACATGCATGTCGTGCTCAATAATGGCGATGGTGATGTCGCGTTCATCCTTGATCTGCTTGAGCAGGTCGATCGTGTTGTTGGTGTCTGCCCGCGCCATGCCAGCAGTAGGCTCATCCAGCAGCAACAGACGCGGATTTTGCGACAGGCACATCGCGATTTCCAGGCGACGCTTGTCTCCACGCGACATTGATGCAGCGTGCATGTGACGTTTGTCCGCCAGTTTCATCTCGACAAGCATTTCCTCGGCCTTGTCCAGAATATCACGTTGGGTGGTAATAGAGGTGAACGCGTTCATCCGAAACGCACCGTCACGTTTGGCAAAACACGGAATGAGCATGTTTTCCTGCACGCTAAGGTCGCCGAATATCTCGGGCGTCTGAAACACGCGAGAAATGCCCATCTGGTTGATTTCGTAGGGTTTGCGCCCAAGCACTGATTGCCCATCGAACATCACCGATCCGGTATCGGGTATCAGCTTCCCGACCAGGCAATTCAGCAGCGTGGACTTACCTGCACCGTTCGGCCCAATGATGGCGTGAACTGTATTTTCGACGATGCTCAGGTTCACATCGCTCAGCGCTTGCAACCCGCCAAAGCGCTTGCCGACATTTTTGACTTCAAGAATGGCCATCTGTTCAGCTCCTTTTATTCGGCTGCGGTTTGGTTGCGTTGCTTGGCGGCGTCAGCTTCGACGGACCCGGCATTACGGTCCTTACGTCGGAATACGCGGCCAAAACGCTGACCACCTTCAACCAAGCCTCCGGGCAGAAAGATCACCACGAGCATGAACAAGAGGCCCAAGGTCAAATTCCATCCCTTGCCCACAAAAGGGTGGATCACGGTGACAAGGAAATTTTCGAACCCATCGGGCATGAACGAGAACCAGCCATGCAGCACGTTATCGTTGATTTTGGAGAAGATGTTTTCAAAGTACTTGATAAAACCCGCACCCAGAACCGGCCCCAGCAATGTACCCGCACCGCCAAGAATGGTCATCAGCACAACCTCGCCCGATGCCGTCCACTGCATCCGCTCGGCACCGGCAAGCGGGTCCATCGACGCCAGCAGACCGCCAGCAAGACCTGCATACATGCCCGAGATGACGAAAGCCGCCAATGTATAGGGTTTTGTATTCAGCCCAGTGTAATTCATGCGCTGTTGGTTCGACTTTACTGCACGCAACATCATGCCAAAGGGCGACCGGAACACACGGATAGATATATAGAACGCGGCCAGCATGATCACGGCGCACAAATAGTATCCCACCGAGAAGGTGAATATCCAGCTGCCGAATTCAACCGTAGCGGCTGAGTTCATCTGGGCCCCGAACAGGTTCGGATAGCTGGGTGCATTTGCGCCATCGAGGATTCTAGGGTCGTTCAATGATATCTGAAGCCCGGTTTCACCATTGGTGATCGGGGTAAGCACCGAATAGGCGAGGTTGAAGGACATCTGCGCAAAGGCGAGCGTCAGGATCGAAAAGTAAATCCCCGAACGCCGTAAAGATATGTAGCCGATGACCACCGAAAACAGTCCGGCGACGATGACCGACAGCAAGATCGCCGGAATAACGTTCATCGACAAAAGCTTCATCATCCAGACGGCAGAGTAACTGCCAACACCTAAGAAGGCGGCGTGTCCGAATGAAAGATAACCGGTCAATCCGAACAGGATGTTAAAGCCGATGGCAAAGATGCCGAAGATAACAAAGCGTTGCATCAGGTCAGGATAGCCAGCGTTGAACTGAGCCATACCCGAGTTGGCGGGGAAGGGGTTTAGGATGATTGGTGCGGCTAAGGTCAGAATGGCCACCACCAATAACAGTCCGAAATCTTTTTTATTGAGTGAGAGCATGGCTTATTCCTCCATCACGCCTTTGCGACCCATCAGGCCACGTGGACGTGTTAGCAAGATGATGATCGCGACAACGTAAATAATGATCTGGTCGATACCTGGCAGGATGTCTTTTACCTCGTTCATCGAAGCAAAGGATTCCAATATTCCCAGCAAAAACCCCGCCAGTACGGCACCGGGCAGGGAGCCCATACCGCCAACAACCACCACAACAAAGCTGAGCACCAGAAAATCCATTCCCATGTGATAGTTGGGCGAATTGATTGGCGCGTACATGACCCCCGCCAACCCTGCTACAGCGGCAGCGATACCGAACATAATAGTAAAACGCTTATCGATGTTGATGCCCAGCAGACCCACTGTTTCACGGTCGGCCATGCCGGCCCGCACTACCATACCGAAGGTAGTGAACTGCAAGAAGGCAAACACCCCGCCGATGATCAGCGCCGAGAAGGCGAAATAGATCAGACGCCAGTAGGGGTAGATGATCGCGTTCGGGTCAAAGCCCAGCAAGACGCCAAAATCAAACGACCCGCGAAACGCTTCCGGCGCGGCTGTAGGGATCGGGTTTGCGCCGTAGAAATATTTGATTACCTCTTGCAACACGATCGCCAAGCCAAACGTCACAAGGATCTGGTCAGCATGAGGGCGCTTGTAAAAGTGTTTGATCAGCCCGCGTTCCATGATGAAGCCGATGGCCAGCATGATCGGTATTGCGAACAGGATCGACAAAGGCACCGACCAGTCAAGCAGCCACGCACCGGCGGCGTCGCCAAACCATTCCTTAATATAAAGAACGTCTTCGAATTTCGGATTGCCCAGAAAGTCGGTGCCTGATGGTTCCGCTGCCTTGTGGCTAAGGGTGAAAATTTTGCTAAGCGTTACGGCACAGAAAGCACCGATCATGAACAGTGCCCCGTGGGCAAAGTTGACGACGCCTAAGGTCCCGAAGATCAGGGTCAGACCAAGCGCGATGAGCGCATAGGCTGAACCTTTGTCCAACCCGTTTAGAAGTTGCAAAAGAATGGCGTCCATCGCGGTGCCCTCGAATTTTTGAAGAATGAAAGGCGGAACATATCCGCCGGCAAGGAAAGGCAGGGGTTTCCCCCCGCCTTAGACTTGGTTTATGCGCCTGGGTTGCAATCGCCCAATTCGCCACCCGCAAACATCGGATGATCGACAGGGTATGTGACCTGCTCGGCAGGGGTGACTTCGACGATTTCCACGAGATCGAATTCGTTCTCGGGGTTTTCCTTGCCGCGCACGACAACAACATCCTTGAAGCACTGGTGGTCGCCAGCACGGTACAGCGTTGGCCCGTTGCCCAGACCGTCGAATTCATACCCCTCAAGGGCTTCGACAACGGCGCATGGGTTGAAGGACTGCGCACGTGCAACCGCATCAGCATACAGCAACGTTTGTGCATAGCACGTCTGCGCCGCCTGGCTGGGTGGGAAGCCGTACTTTTCGCCAAAGGATTTAACAAAGGCGTTCGTACCTTTGTAGCGGTCACCCTTTTCGTTCTCGAGCTTCCAATCCCAGTTCTGCGAACCAACGATACCGGCGATGTTCTTGCCTGCACCGCGAGCCATCAGCTCGGAATAAAGCGGTACAACGATTTCGAAGTTCTTGCCGTTAACCTGCTTGTCGCGCAGACCGAACTGGACAGCGTTGGTCAACGAGTTAACCATGTTCCCGCCGTAGTGGTTCAGAACCAGGACATCGGCACCGGAGTTCAGAACAGGCGCGATATAGGACGAGAAGTCCGTCGCGGCGAGCGGTGTGCGCACGTCGTTGATGGTTTCCCAGCCCATGGCTTCGGTCGCGGC
>TARA_R110002012_G_scaffold321121_3_pt1 | contig 68094 bp, 72 predicted proteins | sample TARA_R110002012 | Tara Oceans TARA_R110002012 (sample SAMEA4396515) | marine metagenome | biome: Westerlies Biome; feature: [DCM] deep chlorophyll maximum layer (ENVO:01000326); material: water (ENVO:00002006), including particulate matter (ENVO:01000060) such as... | depth 40 m
AATATGATAAATTACTGCTTACTGCATATCGAACAAAAAACCGGAAGAAGAACTATTGTTCCGCTCCCGGCTCCACGTAAAAACCTCAACACTTGAGATTTTCTTAGATGTGATAATTAGTTGTTGGTTACCTCCAGATTAAATTCACCTGCTGTGACTGCCACAGTATCTGACATATCATTTGCATTGTACCCAGTAAAATTGAACGTACCTACAATGGTGTTTCCGTCAAAACTTGAAACCCGCAATTCGCCTTCAGATTGCGTCCCGTTAACTGTTGTGTAAATTACAACTGTTGATGGATCTGGGTTTGAAGGATCTGGAAGGTAGCTATACGTTCCAATATTCAGAAAATTTAATTCATAAGTACCCGCGCCATCAAAATTCTGAATAATCATCTGTAAATTCTCAGATTGAGAAGTACCACCAGAGATTGCCAAAACATCACCTTGTGCACTCATAGTTATTTGGGCCTGTACAGCTATATCTGCTGTTAGACCAGCACCATCTATACTTGCTGTAAGTGTCCCAGTACCAGCTGCAGGATCTTCCCCGCCATCATCATCTTTTTTACAAGCAGTAACAGCTAAACCCACCAAAAGGATAAGGCAAAATTGTTTAATACGTTTCATAATTAAGGTTTTTTTTAGTTTATGGTACAAAGATGCACGCAATGGTATGGGTAATCAATAGGGCAATTGACGTATTTGGAGTAGTTAGATGTGTGAAGCTGGAAGTTGGAGGTTGGGAGTTGATGGTGGTCAGTTGTCGGTTCTGAGTTATCTGTGTCCATACTCCATCGGACTATTGCGTCTAGGTTGGATACTCTTTAGTCCATATTCCATTCTCTATATTCTTACGTTAGAAGTTTGAAGCTGCTCTCCGACAGATGCTGCTCTCCGACAGATGCTGCACTTCGACAGCACTTCGACAAGCTCAGTGTAACAGCTCAGTGTGACAGCTCAGTGTAACAGCTCAGTGTGACAGGTGTTGGGTGTTGGGTATTGCACTTCGACTGCGCTCAGTGTGACAGATGTTGGGTGTTGGGTGCTAAAAGGAATGACTTTTAAAAAGAAATAGCATAGGGTAATTGTTGCTTTATCTTCTCTATTTTCTGCTGAAGGTCTTGCTGAAATTTTAGATGGGACACACTATCTGGCTGAAATGGCCGATGCTGCAATCCTTTTTGAATGACATCAATATCTTTTTGAAGTGTTTCTGTTTCCGAAGACACCCAAACATGCTTGAATTTCTCCCAAATATATTGAACGGCCGTAGTACTGGGATGTACCATATCATCATTGTAAAACCGATAATCCCGTAGTTCGTCCATCATCAATTCGAAGGAAGGGAAATAGAAAAGACCTCTCGACTGCGCTCGAGGAGACACAATCAATCTCTCATGAATGGCGGCAATTAAATGTGCTTTACTCTGTGTGTTTTCAACAAAACAGTCCTTTGTATGCCGCACGGGAGACACCGTAAAGATTAACTGTACCTTCTGATTTATCTTGTTAATGAGCGCCACAGTTCGTTCTACGCTTGCTGAAATATCTGCGACTGAAAGGATTTCCTTTGAAAATGATTTCTGCGGAATTTTGTGGCAGTTTGCTACAATTGAATCTGAAGCAATATGCCTGTAGACCCAAGCCGTTCCGAAGGTTAAAATAATGTGCGACGCCTCTGAAAGAGAGGTTGAAAATTTATTCAATCGATTGTTCAATAAATGCAACAACGCTTCTTTCGAAGTAGCTGTAACCGAAGAGTGTGCCTCAAAACTGAACCATTGTCCGTCACGTTCAAATATGTCCTTTTCAGTAAAATCGGTGCGATTGACAGCCCGGGAGATCAAATTTTCTATCGCCAACGGGTGAAACACAATCCCAAACGGATTCTGGAGATTCTGAAACTTAAAATAGTCTAATTTCCCTCCTATATTCTCTGTAAAACAGGAACCCAACAGCAAAATTTTAGAGGAATATTCTATCTGGTCTTCCTGTGGTGAGAGTGGTAAGGTGGTTTGTAGCTTCATGTTTTAGTATTCAATAGCAGTCGAAGTAAGCAGTAAAGTATGTTTATTGGACCTTGTTAAAGGAACAACTACTTTATAAAATCTTTCGCAACTTCCAAAGCCTTTTCAACCCCGTCCGGATTTTTACCTCCGGCAGTCGCAAAAAATGGTTGTCCGCCGCCACCGCCTTGTATGTGCTTTCCTAACTCACGTACAATCTGGCCAGCATTCAGATTTTTTTCAGCGACCAGTTCTTTTGAAATATAACAGCTCAACAACGCCTTACCATTGCTTTTAGAGCCAAACAGCAAGAACAGATTGTCTACTTCACCGCCAATTTCAAATGCCAAATCTTTCATTCCGCCAGCATCCAAATCAATTTCTTTTGCCAAGAAGTTCACTCCGTTAACCAACTCCATTTCAGCTTTTAGGTCGCCTTTCATATTTTTGGCTTTATCCTTCAACAGGGTTTCTACCTGTTTCTGAAAAGCTGTATTTTCATCTTGTAACTTTTCGATAGCAGCCACCGGATCTTTGGTATTATTCAGCAATTTTTGAACCGCTTTAAACACCTTGCTCCGTTCTTCAAAATAAGCCTTTGCCTTGTCGCCTGTAATCGCTTCAATACGTCGAATACCGCTTGCTACAGCTCCTTCAGAAGTAATAATAAAATGCCACACATCGCTTGTATTGGGTACGTGCGTGCCTCCGCAAAGTTCCATGGATTTGCCAAATTTAATGGCCCGAACGGCGTCTCCATACTTTTCACCGAAAAGCGCTATGGCACCTTCGTCTATGGCTTGTTGGTAAGGAATGTTACGACGTTCTTCCAGTGCAATCCCTTCTCTGATTCGCGCATTTACAAAGTCTTCTACCTCGCGTAGTTGCTCATCGGTTACCTTGCTGAAATGTGAAAAATCAAACCGTAAATTTCCACTATGCACCATGCTTCCCTTTTGTTCTACATGCTCTCCCAAAATATTTCTAAGAGCTTGATGTAGTAAATGGGTAGCTGTGTGGTTCGCTGCTGTTCGGTTTCGCTGTTTTACATCTACAACGGCCTTAAAGGTTTCTTCTGGATTTCGTGGTAAATTCTTGGCAAAATGAACGATCAGGTTGTTTTCTTTTTTGGTATCTACAATATAGACCACTTCGCCATTGGCCGCTTCTAGATAGCCCTTATCGCCTACTTGTCCGCCGCCTTCAGGATAGAAAGGCGTAAGGTTAAAAACCAATTGGTACAATTCTCCTTCTTTTTTGCTTTCAGTTTTACGGTAGCGCGTAATCTTCACTTGGCTTTCTAAGGTGTCATACCCAACAAATTCTTCTTCGGCATCATCTTTTAAGATAACCCAATCTCCCGTGGCTACCTTTGTGGCAGCACGAGATCGCTCCTTTTGTTTTTTGAGTTCTGTATTAAATTCTTCTTCATTTAGCTGAAATCCCCTTTCACGCAAAATAAGACTGGTTAAATCGATGGGGAAACCAAAGGTGTCGTACAATTCGAATGCTTTAGCACCAGAAATCTCTTTTCCGTCTGCCTGCTGAATGATATTTTCTAAAAGCACCAATCCTTGATCTAAGGTTCTGAGAAACGATGCTTCTTCTTCTTTGATGACGTTAGTGATTAAATTTTTCTCTTTTTTGAGTTCAGGAAACGCATCTCCCATTTGTTTGGTCAGGGTTTCAACCAACTTAAATATAAACGGTTCTTTGATGTCCAGAAATGTAAATCCGTACCGAATAGCACGACGTAAAATACGGCGTATCACATATCCTGCGCCCGTATTGCTTGGCAGTTGTCCATCTGCAATGCTGAACGCCACCGCTCTCACATGATCTGAAATTACACGAATGGCAATGTCTACTTTTTCTCCCGATTCACTGTCCGTTTTGCCGTATTTGCTATTTGTGATTGCTTCCACTTCTCGAATGAGTGGTGTAAACACATCAGTGTCGTAATTGCTTTGCTTGTTCTGCAATACCATGGCAAGACGTTCAAAGCCCATCCCGGTGTCGACATGTTGTGAAGGTAATTTTTCGAGGCTACCGTTGGCCTTTCGGTTATACTGCATAAAAACCAAGTTCCAAATCTCAACCACTTGCGGATGGTCTTGATTTACCAAACTGGCGCCAGGCACTTTCACTTTCTCTTCGGCAGAACGAATATCTACGTGAATTTCAGAACAAGGCCCACAAGGTCCTTGCTCACCCATTTCCCAAAAATTGTCCTTTTTGTTTCCGTTTAAGATGCGGTCTTCGGCAACAAATTGCTTCCAAAAATCGTACGCCTCTGTATCACGAGCTAAATTTTCCGAAGCATCACCTTCAAAAATAGTTACATATAAAATGTCTTTGTCAATTCCGTAGACTTTGGTTAGCAGTTCCCATGCCCATGAAATGGCTTCCTCTTTAAAATAGTCACCAAAACTCCAATTACCGAGCATTTCAAACATAGTATGATGGTACGTATCCATTCCTACCTCTTCCAAGTCGTTGTGTTTTCCGCTTACGCGCAAACATTTTTGGGTATCGGCAATACGAGAATGCTTAATCTCTTTGTTACCCAGAAAATATTCTTTGAACGGAACCATCCCTGCGTTGGTGAACATGAGGGTGGGATCATCTTTTAGCACCATGGGTGCAGAAGCAACGATTTGGTGTTGTTTCGATTTAAAAAATTGTAAGAATTGTGAGCGTATTTCGCTAGATTTCATTGCTGCTATATTTCAGTAAAAACTGTAGGTTATTGGTAAGTGAAAACAATTTTTATCTTTGTAGGACGTTAGCAAAAAGCTAACACTCACCATCACCGCAAAAATAGGATTTTTTTAGCGTATGTCTAAGGTTAAATATTACTACGATAGCGAGACCCTCTCGTATCGAAAAATTGAGAAGAAAAAAGGCCGTAAACTCGGTATTTTTCTGCTGAGTTTGTTGGGGATGTTGCTCAGTGGTTTTTTACTACTAGTTGTCTACTTAAACCTTCCTGGTATTGAAACCCCTCGTGAAAAAACGATGAAACGGGAATTGGCCAACATGCAGTTGCAGTACGATTTACTGAACCGCAAAATGGACCAAGCCGAAAACGTTTTGAACGAACTAGCCGACAGAGACAATAATTTGTATCGGGTCTATTTTGAAGCGAACCCGATTCCGAATGAGCAACGAAAAGCAGGTTTTGGTGGGGTGAACCGCTATAAAGATTTAGAAGGTTTCGACAATTCAAAATTGGTGATTACAGCCAACAAACGGCTTGATATACTTACCAAACAAATCGTGGTTCAATCACGATCTCTAGACGAAATAGCACAATTAGCCGAAGAAAAAGAAAAATTACTGGCCGCAATTCCAGCCATTCAGCCTGTGAATAACGAAGACCTTACGAGAATGGCCTCGGGCTACGGTTATAGAACCGATCCATTTACTAAAGCACGTAAAATGCATTGGGGTATGGACTTTACCGCTCCTCGTGGAACCCCTGTCTACGCAAGTGGAGACGGTGTCGTGACCCGCGCAGACAATACGGCTTCTGGTTACGGGAACCACATTCGTATAGATCATGGCTACGGATATGAAAGCCTGTATGCCCATTTGTACAAATACAATGTGCGAAATGGCCAAAAAATTAAGCGAGGCGACCTGATTGGCTTTGTTGGCAGTACGGGCCGTAGCGAAGCACCACACTTGCACTACGAAGTGTTTAAAGATGGTGAGCGCATTAACCCAATTAATTTTTACTACGGAAACTTGAGCCCCGAAGAATTTGCAGACCTGTTGAAGAAATCGCAGCAAGAAAACCAATCGTTAGATTAGGCCAATTGCGGCGGCTTCGAGTGCCCGTCTAGCCGACGACGCTGACTTCAGCCGCCAAAAGTTGACACTATTTCGTAATTAAGCCGTGGCTGAAGGTCATGTTGAGCTACTGCCTTGCCAGAAGCGATTCAAGACGTGAGTCGATGTGCTCTCGAAGCCACCATAATTTTTATTTTCATAAACTTTTTAGATATTTCTCACTAACTTCGTGAAGCAATAGCACATATATGCACGTAGATCTTCCAGAAAAATTATATTACAGTATCGGTGAAGTCGCCAAGGCGTTCGATGTAAACACATCGCTCATACGCTTTTGGGAAAAAGAATTTGATGTGCTACAACCCAAAAAGAACGCCAAGGGAAACCGTAAGTTCACTCCCAATGACATTAAAAACCTAGAGCTTATTTATCATTTGGTGAAGGATCGCGGATTTACACTCGAAGGCGCTAAAACGCACCTTAAGGAACACAAACACAAGACACTTAGCAATTTTGAAATCATACGGAAATTGGAAACCGTGAAAGCCGAATTGCTAAAAATAAAAGACCAACTTTAAACACAAACGACCATGAAAAAAATGATTATCGTGCTTTTAGCGATACTTGCCCTAATTGCGATTTATTTAGTAATAAAGGGACCTAGTTTTTACAATACTGGTATCGATTTGAAAGAAAACACTGCCGAACAATGGGGGAATGTAGAAAGTGCCTACCAACGTCGTGCCGATTTAATTCCGAACATCGTAAACACGGCCAAAGGGTATGCGGAGTTTGAACAAGAAACTTTAACCAAGGTCATTGAAGCACGTAGCAAGGCAACAGCCGTACAAATTGATCCTAGCAATATCACACCAGCTCAATTAGAGCAATTTCAACAAGTACAAAGTGGGCTTAGTTCTGCATTGGCTCGATTACTCGCTGTATTTGAACGATACCCAGATTTAAAAGCGAATGAGAACTTTAAGGAGCTTATCAACGAACTTGAAAGAACGGAAAACCGTATCAACGTCGAGCGAAATCGTTTTAACGAAACAGTAAATCCATACAACAAGCATTTGAAGAAATTTCCGAATAATATATTAAATAACTTTATCGGTAATTTTGAAACGATGGACTACTTTGAAGCTGCCGAAGGAAGTGAAAATGCACCGGAAGTTGAATTTGACTTCGGAACTAATTAATACGTCTTATGTCTAAAGTAGAAGATTTTTTGACTGCCGACGAAGAAATGGCTATTGTAGAAGCCATTCGAACTGCCGAAAAGAACACCTCTGGAGAGATTCGGGTACACTTAGAAGCCCATAGCAAGACAGATGCGTTTGACCGTGCTGCTGATGTATTCGATTTTTTACACATGAACAACACCAAGCTGAACAATGGCGTACTCATTTACATTGCTGTAGAAGACCGCACTTTAGTCATCATGGGTGATAAAGGAATTAACGATGTGGTACCCCCGCACTTTTGGGAAAGCACCAAAGATGCGATTATCGAAAAATTCAAAAAAGGTGATATGAAACAAGGGCTCGTAGATGGTATTCTGAAAGCCGGTGAGCAATTGAAAAAACATTTTCCGCGAAAAAACAATGACACCAATGAATTACCAGATGATATTTCGGTTGGGTAGTTGTTAGTTGTTAGTTGTTAGTTGTTAGTTGTTAGAAATTAATAAGTTGAATATATACTATCCAAAACGCATATTAATTCTTTTTCCGATGGTGGCATTGCTACTATCGAATGCTGCAATAGCGCAGTTTACGATTCCGCCAAAACCCACAAAGCAATCTGAACAGACTTCGCTCTACGATTACATCAATCTTCTATCAGGTTCTGAAAAAAATGCCTTAGAGCAAAAATTGCTACGGTATTCAGATTCTACCTCAACGCAAATTCTGGTAGCGATTATCGGAACTTCAAACGGCGACGACCTAGCGTTGGTTGGAGCTAAATGGGGACAACAATGGGGTATTGGGCAAGCCGACGAAGACAACGGGATTCTTATTATTCTAGCGAAGGAAGATCGTAAAATAGATATCAATACTGGCTACGGTATTGAGTATCGTGTAAGCGACCGGACGGCAGAAAAAATAATTAACCAAATTATGATTCCCGAGTTTAAATCAGGGAATTTTTACAGCGGTTTAGACAAAGGAACCGATGCGCTCTTCTACGCATTGAATGGCGAATTTAAAGAAGATCGGGACTTTAGCAAGAAAAATGACAACAGCCGATTTGTATTCCTCATCATTATTTTTATCATCATCATTATTTTGTTGCGTAACCGTGGCGGTAAAGGCGGAAAAGGGGGCGGCGGCAGTCTATTGGACGTGATCATACTTAGCAATATGGGGCGTACGGGAGGATTTGGCGGTGGCGGAAGCTTTGGCGGTGGCAGTAGTGGTGGTTTTGGTGGCGGCTTCGGCGGTGGCGGCTTTGGAGGTGGCGGTGCTTCTGGTGGATGGTAAGCACCGACACCGTGATGTGTGGTGGTGGTTTGGATAATTTTGTAAGATGCGAAGAACAAAATTAGACAAACTTTTCGTTCAATTTATCAGAATCTAATCTCAACTCATAACTCATAACTCATAACTCTCAACTCATAACTTGTCACACTGAGCTGTTACACTGAGCTGTTACACTGAGCCTGTCGAAGTGCTGTCGATGTGCTGTCGATGTGCACACCTCCCAACTAATCTTTAAAACCTAAAGAATCCGCCGTCATTTACTTCTCCCTTTTTACCCAAACTATTAAATTTCCAACTAAAACTGAGCATTACATACCGTTCTAGCACGGTACTTTGTGAATCTTGAATATAATTTGCTGTGGCTGTTCGGCGGGTGTTGTTGTTCTGCCCCAAAATATCGTATACCTTGAGTGTGATAGTTCCTTTGTCTTTTAAGACCGAATACGCCAACGTGCTATTCCAAAATAAGACACTACGCTGAAATCCCGCAGCAACATCCGGATTGTAACTGTAATCGATATCGTTGCGCCATTCTAATTTTTCTGGGAAGAAGGTGGCAGTTTCTAAACCTACATTATGCCTCACAAAACTACGGTCATCAAACGCATCTAGATCGTATGTGGTATTGGTAAAGCTTAGCCGATAGCTAGGAATGAATTCAAACCATTTTTTCCAAGTAAAAGTAATACGTGTGTCGGGTGAATACGTAACATTATTTGAAGCGTACTCTACCCCGTTATTGAAATTGATGCTCTGGTTGGTGTTTACAGACATCGCCACGCGAAACTTTACTTCCCGTATGGTATCTAGCTTTACATTTTTGCTGTAGTTTCCACTTCCGTAGAAATAGTAGTTACCATCTACGTTCGTATAGGTCGTGGTTCTTACAAAATTCTCGTCGATAGTAGTTTGGGGTACGATTTGATTCTCTGTTAGATTTCCGTTAGCCCAAAAGCCGAAACCTGTTCCCTTCTGAAAATCGAATGCATTATACCCCATATACACATTGTGCTGATTAGAAGGTTCAAGATTCGGGTTACCAGTTACCACATTCAACGGGTCACTCACATCTTGAAATGGCTGAAGTTGTTGTACGTCTGGCGGACTGTTATTAAGTCTGTAATTGGCGTATAAGGATGCTTTCGGACTAAAGCGATAATTACCGTATGCATTTACTTCAACTGCTTCAAAATCCTGCTCAAATGAGGTTTGTGGCCGTAAAGCATCTACATTTTCTAAGGTTCTAAACACATAAGACGCACTTAAGTTTGCGCTTAATTTTTCGCCATTGTATTGGAGTCCTAATGAGGGCGTGCTACGCCTATTGGTGTATTCAAAATTGGTACTCAAGGCTTGGTTAAAATCTATAAAATCTTGCGCATCCTCGTTAAAATCGAATGTGCTTTCAACACTTGTACGCGTATCTTCACGGTGGCTGTACCTCGGATTCAGGAACAACTTCTTCGCGATAATCGGGTACCGATAGCTTATGGATGCAAAATAACTGTCTAGCGTAAATTTTTCGTCTGTAAACTGGTTTCTATCTAGTACCGACGGATTGTCACCGAATACTTCGGTACTTGATTCTAGGAATTGTTCAGCATCGTTATTTTCAAATTCGGTATTCAGGCTTACATTTAACGAAGCTCCCCTATCACCAAAACGTTTGGTTATGTCTAGGTCATTCCTAAAACTTCTATTGATATTTTCAGAAAAAGTAAACGTTTCAGCTTGGTTGGTTGTTTCACCCACTTCATTTCTTGAAATTTCGTCGTTCGAAAAACGTCGATTTCCGGTTCCGTAGGTAATCGAAGGCCGTACATTAATCAAAAAAGTAGAATCTACTTTTATGTCTAACCGTACATTAGTGTTGTTAGTATTGTTTTCAGTAAAGCTTTCAGAATTAGAATTGGTAAAAAAGCGGGAATCTGGTAAAATATTTTCTCGTTGGGTACTATTCCGATTTTCACTATTACTACCTGCATAAAAATGGTCTGCAGTAATCTCAAATTTCTCTCCGTAAGTATCTGCGTAATTCGCGCCGGCATTTCGCGATCGTACAATACCCTCTCCACCTCCAAATCGGCGACCATCAATTCCAAACGAACCATCGCTGCTGGTAAAGATGCTTCGGCCACCGCCAAACATTTTCCGAATCTCGCCAAAGCTAAATCCAGCAGAATTGATATTGTTACCTCCCGCGAGTACACTAATGCGTTGGTCATTATCAAATCGGTTAAAAAACCCTGCAAATTCATAGCGCTCGTCGGTGCCTGCTCCACCTGCCACTCTACCAAAAACACCTTTATTGTTTTCTTCTTTTATGGTCAGGTTAATCGTTTTGTTTTGTCCGTCACTTGCTTCTCCAGCAAAAGCTTCTGCATCGGTTTTGGTATCTGTAACCTGCACTTTTTCAATAATTTCTTTGGTCAGGTTTCGAGTAGTAATCGTGGGATCGTCTCCAAAAAACGGTTTTCCGTTTACAAGGATTTTATTTACTTCCTTTCCGTTTACGGTAATCTGCCCTTCTGCATCTACCTCCACCCCAGGTAGTTTTTTTAATAAATCTTCTACGGTAGCGTCTTTTTTCGTCTTAAACGATTTTACATTAAATTCTAGGGTATCTTTCTTAATGGTAATGGGCGCTCTCGATTTCAGCACTACTTCATCTAGGGTATTGGCATTGGTTTTCATCACAATGGTTCCCAAATTGATTTCTTCGGAAGTAGCCTTGAACTCTTTTTCGTATGTTTCAAAACCCACATAGGAGATGTAGATTTTTAAATTGGGATCTGTGGTCTTTTCTTCGATACGAAACGCACCGTCCTGATCTGAAATGGTGTAGGTTACCAATGTACTGTCTTTGGCACGTTCAACATAAATAGTTGCAGATTCTAGTGGTTTTTGGGTGTCTTCGGCAGTGAGGGTACCCGAAATCGTGAACGGTTGAAATTGGGCAAATGTAGTAAGGCTGCAAAAAAACAGCAGCGCGCGTAGGCATTGCTTCATAAGAGATGATTCGTTAGTTGATTGACGTTGGTGCTTCAATAACGATGTTTTTACAGAAATGTTTCAATCTCAAAAAAGAAGCACTACATATAACATCGGAAAAGACATGACCTACTTCTTCCTGATATAAATAGTTACCGGAACACCCGTAAAGTCGAATTCTTTTCGAAGTTTGTTTTCAATAAAGCGTTTGTAGGGTTCTTTTACGTACTGCGGAAGGTTTGCAAAAAATGCAAAAGCAGGATAGGGAGTTGGCAGTTGGGTACAGTATTTAATTTTTACGAATTTTCCTTTGTATTGCGGTGGCGGATACGCCTGGATAATAGGCAACATGGTGTCGTTAAGCGTCGAAGTTTTAATTTTTTTACTTCTATTTTTGAATACCTCAACCGCTGTTTCAATTGCTTTGAAGATTCGTTGCTTCGTTGTTGCAGACATGAACACAATCGGGATATCTGTGTAAGGCTCACATTCTTTACGAATATAAGCTTCCATTTCTTTGGTGCTTTGGTTGTCTTTTTCAACCAAATCCCATTTGTTCACCAAAATCACAATCCCTTTGTTATTGCGCTGTGCCAGCCAGAAAATATTCTGTACTTGACCATCAAAGCCTCGAGTGGCATCAAAAACCAAGAGGCAAACGTCACTATGCTCTATGGCACGCACACTACGCATTACCGAATAAAACTCAAGGTCTTCTTTTACTTTCGACTTTTTTCGGATCCCTGCAGTATCTACCAAATTAAATTCAAATCCGAAACGATTGTATTTAGTATCAATACTGTCGCGCGTAGTACCTGCAATGTCGGTTACTACAAAACGTTCTTTCCCAATTAATGCATTGATAAATGACGATTTTCCCGCATTCGGTCTACCTACCACGGCGAATCGTGGCAGTTGTTCTTCCTCAACCTCTTCTTCGTCTGGCAATGCCTTTACTAAATCGTCTAACAAATCGCCGCTACCGCTACCATTGATGCTTGAAATAGTATAGTACTTTTCTACGCCCAAGGAGTAAAATTCTACTGCGTCATTCTCGCGTTTGGAGCTATCTACCTTGTTTACTGCCAGAAAATAGGGTTTCTGACTTTTCCGAAGTAATTCTGCTACTTCTTCATCCATTCCCGTCACGCCACTCTCCACATCTACCATAAAGATGATGGCATCTGCTTCGTCTATGGCGAGTTCGACCTGTTTATCGATTTCCGCTTCAAAAATATCGTCGCTACCCACTACATAACCGCCGGTATCTATCAACGAGAATTCCTTTCCGTTCCAATCACTTTTTCCGTAGTGGCGATCACGGGTCACCCCGCTCACAGCATCGGTAATAGCTTCACGCCGCTGAATTAAACGATTAAAAAACGTAGACTTTCCTACATTGGGTCTCCCTACAATGGCAACAATACTCATGGTTTGATTCTTAAAGGGTGCAAAGTTAGAACATCCTTAGCAGTATTCAGTGGCAGTTAGCAGTTTTCTAACAATAATGTGCATGCTTGCTAAGTTTGGATGCATTATATGTAAAATTTTTATCAACTCTAAAAAAATCAGTACCTTCCTTCCCCAACCTATGTGAAGATGCATCTTTCGGAAAATATAGTACTTCGTCCCAGATTTCAATTTCAAGTTTCAGCAACCAAAGATGAGCTTTTAGCTGCGTTTCAAAATGCCAAAAAGTCTCAAAAAGCCTATATTCTCTCTATTGTAGACGACCATATTTTTATAAAAATACCAAAGCAAAAACAACATTTCTGGTCACCGCAACTTCATTTAGAATTACGCACCAATGAAGATTCAGGACTGATGTTACATGGTTTATTCGGTCCGAATCCGACCGTATGGACGCTTTTTATGTTTCTGCATTTTGTAGTAGCCACCCTATTTATAGGTTTGGGTGCATGGGCGTACAGTAATTATGCCTTGGACCAATCGTACAGGCTACAACTTGTCATGATGTTTGTTCTCATAGGAATCTGGTTTACGCTCTACTTTGCCGGGAGAATGGGCAAAAAAGCTGGGCGCAAAGAAACCAACGAACTCTATAGCTTTATGCAATCGATTGTTAGCATACCCTAGCACTGTTACTTTTGATTATAGCCAAACCTGCGGAGTTGCTTTTCGTTACTGCGCCAATTCTTGTTCACCTTTACATAGGTTTCTAAGTGTACTTGTTTTCCGAAAAAGGCTTCCAAATCTTTGCGAGCTTCAATACCCACGCGTTTTAAAGGCGCTCCTTTATGGCCAATAATGATTCCTTTTTGCGTTTCTCGCTCTACCATAATCACAGACCTGATACGGATGATATTTTCTTCTTCAAAAAACTCTTCGGTATCGATTTCTACGGAATACGGGATTTCTTTTTTATAGTGCATCAGGATTTTCTCACGAATGATTTCATTCACAAAAAAGCGTTCGGGCTTGTCGGTAAGTTGGTCTTTGGGATAGAATGGCGGACTCTCAGGAAGTAGCTCGATGATACGGTTGAAGACCTCGGCAACCCCGAAATTTTGCAGTGCTGAAATAGCGAATATTTCAGCATTGGGCACCTTTTGTTGCCAATGATCTAATGCTTCGGCCAACAATTGCTCATTGCCTTTATCTATTTTATTGATAAGCAGTAGCACTGGAATTTTCGCATTGGTAATCTTGGCGAAAAACTGTTCATCTTTCAATTCTTTTTCGCCTAATTCTACCAAATACAGCAACACATCGGCATCTTCAAAAGCAGATTTCACAAAATCCATCATGCTTTCCTGCAACTGGTACGCTGGTTTAATAATGCCCGGTGTATCGCTTAAAATAATTTGAAAATCGTCTCCATTTACAATCCCTAAGATACGGTGGCGAGTGGTCTGAGCCTTACTGGTAATAATAGACAAGCGCTCCCCGACAAACGCATTCATAAGGGTACTTTTACCTACGTTTGGGTTTCCTATAATATTAACGAACCCAGCTTTGTGTTTAGAATCTTCCATAGTGTAAAGGTACGGTTCAAAATGATTAAAAATAAAAATTCCGCAGACAATAAAAGCCAACGGAATTTTCAAAAACTAGTATTTCAACAGTCACTTAAAATAAATCATAATTTGGCCACGAGCTTCTATTTTCGATACTGGATTGCATGAGTTGTTGCATGTCGGTAATAATGGCGAAAATATCTGTGGAGGGTCTTGTATTTGTAAGTATAACATAATTGTATTCTCCAGCTATTTTACCTACTACAGAAGATGTGCCGGGCAATGAGCCAGCAAACCACCAGTCTGATACGCCAATATAGTTAACAGCCGTAGTTTGTGAAGTAAGAATGTCTGGCACGGCATTGCCTCCGTCTACGCGAACCAATAATTTTGCCAGGTCTGTGGCACTGGCAACCCAACCGCCGTGTGAATCCATTCTAGGAACGTTCATATCGGTATACGGGTTAAAATTTTCTTGGCTATAGTATTCTACTTCGTTCGGCCAGGTTTCAGTTCCTGGTTTGGCATTTTGCATGGTAGTAATGCCAGATGGAGATAATATTTGGTCTTTCACATAATCTACGTAAGACATGCCCGTTACTTTTTCGACTACTCTACCCAATACGCAATAACCAAAATTTGAATAATAGTAGGTAGCACCAGGCACCGTTTCTAGAGGTCTGTTATTTACGATATCATCAATTACCTGTTCTTGAGACCAATTGATATTGGCAAACATAGGGTCGAACGGATTGTTAGTCCATCCCGAGACATGATCTATGAGATGTATTACCTGAATGTTTTCAATATTTGTACCGTATGGAGCCGTTCCGTAGTCGGTTCCTAGAATGCCGTTGGCTCCAAATACCGTATCGTTAAGTCCGATAATCCCATCTTGAACCAATTTTAGGATGGCAATCACTGTCACCGGTTTCGAAACACTTGCTATTCTGAAAAGCGACGCGTCTGTGACCGACTGGGTGCCCGCAATATCTGCGTTACCATAGTGGTTTGCATATACGAGTTTTTCGTTTTTTACGATTGCTAATTGAAAGCCAGGAGCGTTGTATTGTGTTCGCAGATTTTCTATGGCTGCATCGAGTGCTGTGAAGTTTCCTTCGCTTGTCACGGTATAATTATTTTCATCGCCGTTTTCAGCAACAACAGTTAAGGTTACAGAACTCGTAAAATTAATAGGAGTTTCACCACTGACGATTTCATTGGCACCAATAAATAATTGCGCTCCAGGAGAAAGCTCATAGTTTACAACAATAGCACTACGATTTACATTGGGCGGAAAAAACACCTTAAAAGTATTATTCCCGGCTTGTACATCTGCATCTATAGGCATATTATTAGCAGCAGCTGGAATGGCGAAGTTTGTTATTAAATTGGCTGCACTTCCTGGGTCTTGGCCCATATCGTCATCGTTCATCATCGGGCTAGAGTCGTCATTACTACTACAAGCAAGGAGAAGTGCCAACACAAAAATAGAGAGGTATTTAAATAGTCGCATAGTTGAAATGTTTTTGGATGTTTTCAATACATCGAGCATTTATATTAATGTCATCAATAAATCCCAAAAAAGAGTTTTTTAAATTTTGGTTGGGGTTAGCCATGCGGCCCACTAAATCTTCGGCTTATTGCGACTACGGTCGTACAGCACAATACTTCCTGCCACCGCAACATTTAGGCTAAACGTAGAGGGAAATTGTATTAAAAAATGTGATTTTGAAATGGCTTCGTTTGTGAGCCCATGATCTTCGGCACCTAACAAATAAACACAGCGTTTCGGATGTTGGAAATCTTCTAAATTTTCAGCCCCGTCTGTTTTTTCGACCCCTACAATTCGAACGCCCTTTGGCAGATGTGCGAAGAAATCGGCAAAGGTTTTATAGTGATAGTACGGCATCGATTTTACCGCGTTGTGGGTATCGCTGGCTTGATTGGCATATCGCTTCCCGATGGTAAAGATAAAATGTGCGCCCATATTTTGGGCGGTACGCCAAAGCACCCCAAGATTTTCTGGGGTTTTTCCGTTCATGATGCCGATTCCGAAGAAATCTGTGGTAAAATTGTCAGGTTGCATACCTGCAAAGATAAGCTCTTATGTCTTAGTACTGAAGGAAGCTTGTGATGTGGTTGTTTATTTTTCCAGGGTATTGGAAAAATTATCTTCTGAATTTTGAGGAAAGAATAAGCGAAAGTCAAATTTAAACTTATCCATATCAAGATTTGCAAATTTAGGTTTCGCGTCTTTTGTATTTGTAGGCTTTGGATTATTGTTCATTAAGTATGTATTATTTGGGGTCATTAATATTATGATGCAAATATCGGGTATTGGTAAAAGTCCTACATCACAAAAAATATTATTTCTATGTTAATATTTCTATAATACAAAAACACAAACCATGCCTTAAACACTGGTGTTTAGCGCAGTTTAATAGAAAAAATTTGAATTTTGTTAGTTATTGTATTTATTATGCTAATGTTAAGTAAGTTTGACAAGTGTTACATCAGCAAAAACAAAACGTATTGTTAATGCGTTAATTCTATTACTATGCGGTATTTTATAAAATTCTCTGTTTCGTTGATCATTCTCGTTTGTTTCATTTCTTGTGCTGAAAAAAAAATACACCCATACCAAGCTATTGTTAGTTCAGACATCGATAATTTTTTCAATGCTTTTGATGCCATACATCAAACTACCGACAGTCTAGAACAGCTCATCAGTTTAAGAACTGAATTTTTGGACAAAGCTTCGGAAGGACAACTCGCAATGATTGCAGCCAGAAATTACTCGAAACAAGAATATCTGGACGTTATATTAGCGTATCCAAAGTTTTGGAATTCTATAAGGAAAAACACCAACGACATGACTCCTCATAATGAAGCTTTGAGGGAAGGAGTTCAACAATTAAGGAATATCTATCCCGATTTAGAAAGCGGCACTATCTATTATACCGTGGGTGCTTTTCGGTCGCCAGGAACAGGTTTAAACGATAAAATACTCATAGGCAGTGAGTTTGCGCTAGGAGAAACAACAACTGACGTTTCAGAATTTAAAGGGGTACGTGACCATACCGCCAATTATTATAAAATTGACCCGAAACAATATCTATCTTTTCTCACAGTACACGAATATGTGCATACGCAACAAAAGGATATTCCAGACAATTTATTGTCGCATACCCTACGGGAAGGAATTGCTGAGTTTGTAGCGATACAGGCAACAGGAAAAGATTCGCCTTGGGGAGCCTTCAATTATGGCCCCGAAAATGAAACATTTGTCAGAAATACATTCGAATCGCAGATGTTTAATGGTCGATCCTACGGAAATTGGCTGTGGAATGGAACAGACAATCTCTTTGGCCATCATGATATGGCGTATTATGTAGGCTATAAAATAGCACAACTTCATTACGACGCGGCAACCGACAAACAGAAAGCAATTAAAGAGTTGATTGAATTAGATTTTATGGATGAGCAGGCCGTAGAACGTTTGGTAGACGGCAGCGGTTATTTTTCTGCCAATTTAGACGTACTCTACGAAAATTACCAAAAAAACAGACCCAAAGTGTTGGCTATTGAACCTTTTGAAAATGGAAGCCAGCAAGTAGACCCATCGATTGATGAAGTTACTGTACGATTTACCAAGCCATTAGACACCTTATACCGAGGCTTCGATTTTGGGCCTTTGGGAGAGCAAAACGCAATGAAGCTGACTAAATACCTAGGTTTTTCTGAAGATGGAAAGTCAGTTAGGTTTCAAGTAGATTTAAAGCCCAACACCCAGTATCAGTTACAATTGCCAAGCAAGTTTGTAGATAGTGATGGCAATGCTATACCCCCTTACCTCATCGATTTTAAAACAAGTGGAAATTAGCATACTTGCAATGTCTTTAGTTGGATTGACATTGCTCACAAAGGGGAAAATGTTAAGAAAAGAATTAGCCCCCTCCCATTTTCGACATGTCTTCCAAGTCCTGAATTTCTGTGCCAACAGGAACGTTTACGTTGTATTCTGACATATCCACTTTCTTTTTTACTTCTATTGCGGTATAGGTTAAGGTTACGCCACCTTGAGGAGAAGATTCAAATTGTAAGCTAAGCCCAGGCAGGTCGTCGGGCATTTGCGATATGCCTTCTGGGCGCTTTATTTTTTCCGTATACCAAAAAATAGCGGTATTTCCTTCCATATCAGTCATGATCGCTTTTTTACATGTGTACCCAAGTATTTCCTTCGTTGCGTCAACATATTCGATGTTGTTGTTTTTTGCTGCTTCCTCAGCATCATCTTTTAGGTCGTCAGGATTTCCTTGAAACGCCATGGTCCCCATCATTCCTTCCATGAGCATGGTCATTTCGTTAGTTTCTCCTATGTTTAACTCTAGTGTTAGCGTCATCATGGTTCCCATAACCGTTCTAACCCAGTTCTTCTCCGGACTGATGGCCAACTCCATCGTACTGCCGCTCATCATCATCGCCATCATCTCTCCGTCTTCAGAAGTAGTTTCGACATCTGCTTCATATTTTAAGTATATCCCTTCTTGGGACATTCCCGTAACGGTAAGGGCAAGTATAAATAGTAAACTAATAATGTGTTTCATGATATTAAATTTCAAATAGTATAAGTCTAAGGTACAATTTTTATAACATATACTGACTGCTATTTTATACGACCTTTGAGATATGACATTTCTCATTCTTTAAAACTCTTTTCAGCATTACATTGGCTGTCTAACCTTTAGCACGATGAAAAACATATTATTGCCTACAGATTTTTCAGCAAATTCGATGAATGCAATCGATTATGCCATGCACTTTTTTGAAAATTGGGAATGCAACTTCTATATACTCAACGTGCAGAAAATTTCCGAATACATAAGTGACGATCTTGTGGCAGGTTCTAAAACCGATTCGATATACGATAGCATCGCCAGCGACAACAAAAAATTGATTCAGCAGTTGGTAAAAAAATTAAGCAAAAAGCATAAGTCACAAGGATATACTTTTCACGGATTATTCGATTATGACGATTTCGTTTCTGCAGTAGACCAAGCCGTTACTTTCCATGCAATAGACCTTATTATCATGGGAACCAATGGCGCTACAGGAGCCAGAGAAGTACTTTTTGGTAGCAACACACTGAAAATAGTGCGCCATATAGATTGCCCAACGCTTACGATACCCGAGCACTATCGTTATACCAAGATTAACAGTGCACTTCTTACTACGCAGCAATGTAAAGACCTTTCATTGAGAGAACTCGAAATTTTTAAAGAAATACTAAATATGCATCAATGCGAGCTCAATATCGTTGAGCTTGACGACGATGCTATTGTGATGTCGCAAAAGAAAGACAACCCGCAATTACAGAAGCTATTTAAAGATTACGCATACAACTATTTCAGCCTGAATGCTGTTCCCGGACTTATAGCTGTTAATACCGCAACCCAAATCTTGAAGGTTGACTTACACGCTGCATTTATTGAAAAAGAAACCTTTTTAGAGCGCCTACTATTTGGTTCGGATGATGCGAAGGTGTTGTACCGAACACTCGTACCCCTCTTATTTTTACATCAAAACGATTAAGACAGCTCATTAACGGCATGTTTGCCATCAGCCCAGGCATTTAAATTCTCAAGGGTAGCCGATGCAATATTATGCAATGCCTCACGCGTAGCAAAAGCTTGGTGGGGAGTCACTAATGTTTTGGGATGACAAAGAAGTTGGTGCAATTCCGTATCATTTGGAGCATTGTGTGATCTGTCATAAAAAAACACGCCATGTTCCCGTTCGTACACGTCTGTGGCATATCCTGAAACAAGGCCTTTGTTAAGGGCTTTTAAAATTTCAGTAGTATGTACAATACCTCCTCTTGCCACATTTACAATAATTGGTTTTTTTGAAAGTTTGGCTATATACGTTTTGTCAAAAAGATAATGAGTTAGTTGGTTTAGTGGAAGACTAATAAATATAATCTCCGCTTCGTTGGCGAGCGCATCTTTAGAAATATAGCTAACATCATAGTTGGTTATCAGCTCTTCGTTGCTACTGGTATCATTCGCCACGATGTTACATCCAAATCCGTGTAAGATTTTAACCAGCACACTTCCTATTCTACCAGTTCCCATTACGCCCACCGTTTTTCCGGTTAAATCGAATCCGATTAGATTATCTAAGAGGAAATTATCTTGAAGTGTCTGTTGCTGGGCGAGCGTTATTTTCCTGTTGAATGCCAAAAGTAATGCTATAGCATGCTCTGCAATGGCATTTGGAGAATAGCTGGGGGTGTTTGCCACCTTAAAACCGAGATGCCTGGCCGTTTTTAAATTTATGTTGTCGTGGCCTGCTGACCTCAGGGTAATATATCGCACCCCGAAATCCCTCAATTTAGTGAGTACTATGTCTGATGCGTCATCTGCCGAAAAAATAGAAATAGCATCGTAGTTTAATGCTTTCATTGCTGTTTCTGAAGTAAGCCGCTTTTCAGTATAGCTTATTTTGTGAATGGCGGCATTTGCTTTTTCAAGCAATGGTTTTTCAAAAGGTTTGGCACTATAAACGAGTACTTTCATGATTAAAGTAGTAGTAGTTTGTTCTCTCGAAGCGAATTAAAAAGGATCTTTGTATAGGCATTTATGTTTCTGTTCACTTTGTCAGCATCTACCACTTCAATTTCACCGCGCCACAGCAATTCACGTTCTTTTCCTGGACAAATACAGTACAGTGAGGTTTCTGTGGTATAGACTTGGTATCGTTCTTTTTCCTGTTTCTGATATTCGTGTATATTGCCGTAGAAGTAATCCTCGTAGGTTGGATAATTTCTTGAAAAATTTCGATAGGCATCTACTACGGTCACTCTACTTTCAGAGCCCGTGACCTTTGTAAATAATATAGCATCAAAACCCGCATTTAGTAGTCGTTGCTCTATATTATCGAGTTGTGCGAGCGACTTTTTATTATCGGTAAACGAAGTTTCAAAGAAATCGATACTTTTTACAGCGATGACCCCTTGTTTATCTAGGTCTTCTGTCATCTTTTTTTCGTAGGTACGCCGCAATTCTGCATCTGCTGAAATACCAACCACCAACACTTTATTGGCCTCGAAGTTTACTGTATCGGGGTTTTTGTATTGCTGTACCAGCTTTGTTGAGCTGCAACCGCTTACCACCCAAAGGATAAGCACGATGCCGAGGTATATGAGTCTTTTCATGAAAATTGATTTTGTTAGATTAATTTAAAAGGTTTGTTTGCTTCTTGAACTTTATCAATTCATTAATAAAACCGTATTCGTATTTGATAAAAGTTAATTGTAGCATCCATTCTAGCATTAGGCAAATATTTTTTCTGGAGTACCTTATCGTACTATTCAGCAAGTGATGCTACATTCTCTAGGGCTTAATGAAGATTTTTCTGTTTGCTCTTCTTCATAATTTCTGCCAGCATCTTAAATATGGTCCGCTTGGTTTTTTTCACATCCGCATGCAAATCCATAGTACTAATCATCAACTCGTAATGGGTGTTTTTATATTCTTTCACTTCGTTTGGAACATCAATATCATCTATCAACACTTGTAGATTGTTAGCATGCGCTTGCATTTCTTTTAATAAACGCTTAACCCTTTTGTCATATCCTCTTAACGCAATTGCTATTTGAGCAGCTTTCTCATGGGTTATATTATAAATTAGTTCTAGTGTGTCTTCAGCAACTAAGTCTCTTAAAAAATGGAGTTCATCCTGCAAAAATTTTAATTCAGAAATACTCATCCCTATATCGTCGTGCAACCCACTAGGGTTTCTCCATTCAATGTACTTGTAATGTGTGCTTGTTTTCATGATAAATAAATTAGAAATCAGAAGAGTTCCGAAAATCTATTTACTGCCTAGCAGGTAATGCTTTAGATATACCGTAAAAATAACTGAACAGCTACCTCTTAGAAATGATAATTATCAGTTTTGAAACGGCTGCTTTATTAAATTCACAGATGGATTTAACTATTTCCTCTAGAAAGAGCGTTTCGTACGGCTACACGAAAACAGTAACCACATCATTCAGCTTTGGTACCGTTACACGCCAAGAAAACGTAGCTTCCAGTTTTACGCTGAGTGCTTGTAATGAAGTAGGTTCACCATGAATTAGAAACGTATTTTCAGGTATATTTTTTATTTCACTCAACCAATGTAAGATCCCGTTCTGATCTGCATGGGCAGAGAGGCTTTCAATGTGTTCAACCGTAGCGTTCACTGGATAATACTTCCCGAAAAATTTCAGTTCATGTGCGCCTTCCAACAATTGTCGTCCCCTAGTGCCTTCCGCTTGATAACCCACTAGTAGAATTGTAGTAGTTGGCACGTCGATGAGTTGTTGCATGTATGTTAGTACACGACCTCCTGTTACCATACCACTACCGGCGATTACAATTTTTGGTCTGGGGTCGTCAACTGTTTCCCATGTTTCTTTATACGATGAAACAATATGCATCCGTTTTTTCATAGCTTTAAATTCTGTGGGAGGGATTTTATGCCATTGCGAAAACCGCTCAAAAACCCCCAGGACATTGCTACCCATAGGGCTATCTATAAATATTGGAATATTAGGGATACGCCGTTCATTATATAATTTCCAAAGAAGAAACATTAACGTTTGCAAACGTTCTACGGCAAAGGAAGGTATAATCAAAGTGCCGCGATTGTGAATTGTTTTGTTAATGAGTGCAATTAATTTTTCTGAAACACTCTCTTCTGGATGTAACTTTCCACCGTAGGTACTTTCCAAAAAAAGATAATCTGCCCATTGGGGCTTCTCTGGCGGGAACAATAACAGGTCATTTTTCCTGCCTACATCTCCAGAAAATACAAACGTTTTACCAAAAAGCGCTAATTCGATAAAGGTAGCACCAATAATGTGACCGTTATATCGAAATCGATATTTACAATTTTCCGAAAGCGAATGCCAGACATCTTTTTCTGCTGGCACCAACATCTTGATGGTGCGAGCGGCATCTTCAATCGTATAAAATGGCAAGGCTGGTTGGTGTTTAGAATACTTTTCTTTATTGGCACGTTCTGCATCTTCTTCATGTATTTTTGCGCTGTCCAACAATATAATTTTTGTGATTTCCAAGGTGGGTGAAGTTCCCATTATCTTACCCTGAAATCCCTGTTTCAGAAGCCTAGGTAGATAGCCTGTGTGATCTAAGTGACCATGGGTTAATAACACAGTGTCAATGGCTGAAACCTCAAAAGATAGATCCTGCCAATTTTGCTCCCGCAATTCTTTTAGTCCCTGAAACATCCCACAATCTACAAGTATATTTTGTTCGGGTGTTTCTAATAAAAATTTAGATCCTGTGACGGTTCCCGAAGCTCCTAAAAAATGTATGTTAACAGTATTCATTTCAATTTGAGTTACATAGCATTGAGATTTCAGAAAGTATTTTTGCTTTGCGGGTTTCAGAAACACCCAAATGATCTAGGTAAAATACGTCGTTGGCCAATTGGCGGCACAGCACAATATCCCGACTTAGGAGAAATTGTTTTTCTCTATTAGTGAGCAAAGTTGAAACAGTTATTGGATAGAGCCCCAATCGGTCAATGCGATCCTTTAGCCCATTATCTTCAGGGTGGTCCCAACTAAGCAAATACAAACCTGCACATTTTCCGTAGGCAAGTGCATCTTTCGTAAACCGGGTGTTTGTGACCACCCAGCCTTCATTGGGGCAATTGGGTGTGTCTTTATATTGCGCAAGAATGTCTTGGTATCTAGAGTGAATGTACAAAGGCACTTTGACGTTACAGGTAGTTGATTTTTCACTATGAAATTTACATTCGGCAACAATATGCTGCCCATTTTTAGATGCAATTACATCTACTTCATGCGACACACATTTGCCTTGCATTATTTTGCCCACCTCAACCTCATAACCAGCATATTTTAATACTGCGCCTATAAAATTTTCGAACGGAAACCCAGTGGGTCCCAACTCATAAATCGCCTTTTTGAGTTTGTATTTAGAAGCATAGATCGACTTGCGCCTTTTCAACAGTGAGAACGCACGGTTGTAAATTTCTTTGGTAGAAATACCTTGGTACAATTCATCACGTACCACGTTGATGATATTGTCGACAGTGAGTTCATCGGCCCCACTTCGATACAAGCTGGTCCTCAATTTGTCTATTGAAAAATCTACTTTTTCACCAGAAGACTTTATAACTTTAAAGGGTTCTTTTTTCATATTCAATTGCGGAAATCGTGCAAAGCTAATACGGGTACCTTTGCATTGAGACCCAAATCTTTTACCAAGGGTCTTGAGAAAATAGAACCAAAAAAGCTGTGTTTTTTATTAATAAAGGCAATCATTTCACTATTGCGGCTTTGCGCGAAGATGTTGAGCCCTGTTTGGACATCGGTATTTTCAAGTGTGTGGAAACTATATTTCAATCCTTCAAAACACGATTCGAGCAATGCTTTTTTCTCATTCTGTTCTTTTGAAAGTTCTTTTTCTTTTGAAATGTGCAAAATTCTAATGGGCGCATTTGTAATGTTCGCAATTTCGTACAGATAGTTGAGCTCTCTTCGTTTATAATGCGTTTTGAAACTGGTGGGAAATACAATTTCGTTGGGTTTTTTAAAAGAGACATTTGCAGGAACCATAAATACAGGACAGTTGCGCACTTTTTCCATTATTTCGGCAGAACTCCTGCCAAAATTATAATTTTCATCATCTGTTTCTCCCCTAGAACCTATTGCTATTAGCTCGATATCGTATTTTTCAACCGTATTCTTAATTACTTCTACCAACGGACCAAATTCGCACATGAAATGATATGTATGGTTTGGATACTCATCTTCAAATTTCAGCTGTACCTTCAACCCCTCCATCTTTTTTTCAGAAGTATGCTTTAGTGATTGCAACACATCGCTTGAAGGTTCTGGAATCGATAAATTGTCTGTCGAGTAACCCAACGAAAAATACGTATTCAAAACATAGAATTCTACTTGTTGGTCTTTAAACAACTCAACTACATACGCTATAGCATTTGTTGCATTTTTTGAAAAATCTGTCGGTACTAATATCCTTTTTTTCATCTTGATGAGCTTTATGGTTCTTCGTATAAAAATAAGCCCGAAACAGCCGTTTTACTATGATATTTATCAGTCTTGGGCAGGTACTATCAAAAATGGAATAAGCGAGAATTTTGCAATGTCTTTTACCGTAGCCTCCCTAAATAACCGCACAAAAACATTGTGCTTGTAATAGATCATTGCCAACAGATCTATATTTTCTTTTTGTATGTATGATGTAATTGCATTGTATGTGTCTGAAGTGCCCGGCAACCAATTGTTTTCTGGGTTCGTTTCTTCTAAGATTTCATGAAGTTGATGTGCGTTGGCACGTTGCTCGTCTGACTTTTTTTCCTTTTTTTGAACGTACACCACCTTCACGGTCGCATTTGTTTTTCCTACTAGTTCTAACAAGGGTTCAAGTTCAACTTTTGAGTATGGTCTCTTAAATCCTGTGGCAAAGGCAATTTTCTCTACCGATTTGAATTCGAAACCCTGGGGAATGATCAATAAGGATGCTTTCTTTATTTTGCGTATCATCGCAAGGGTATTGCTTCCAACTAAAATATCTGCAGCTCCGGTACTGCCTTTGTTACCCATAACGACAAGATCTGCCTGTTCTTTAACTATTAATTTATTTATTGCTCTTGCTAACGTGAGCGAGGTAGCTATAGTTTTATAGCTGTGATTGGCATTTGGAACGTCCTTCGCAATGGCATGTTTTACTTCATCACATTGTTCTTCGTAAGTCGAATAGAATTCTGCAACAACAGCTTCGGTTTTTGCAATATCTACCCGGCTGGTCATATGGCTTACTTGGTTTTCAAAAGAGTGCACAATAATAAATGTACATTCTGTTTCAGCATACAACTGTGCTGCATATTGTAATGCGGCGTATGCATTCGCTGAAAAATCTGTGGGAACAAGAATTGTTTTCATAAAGGGAATGTTTTATTGTCTCTCTACGGAAGGGATCACCAAAAACGGGACATTGGTATGATACACCACCTGATTTATGACGGGTTTAAATAATAAGTTTTCTAAAAAATTGTGCTTGTTATGGATCATCACAATCAAATTGATTTTCGACTTCATTTGAAACTGTTCCACAGCACCCAATACGTCGGTTCCTTCTGCCTCATGAAAAAGGTGTGCATTACGGATAAAATAGTTGTCCAAAAACGTTTTAGCTTCCTGTTGTTTTTCGGTTAATGCAGTACCGTAATACACATTCAACATATTTAATTCAGATACGTGCTGTTCGCACAGTTCCCGGAGCATTGGTAGATACTTATTGTCTTTGTCGAAGTTATAATCTGTAGGAAATAGAATTTCCTTCGGCTCTTCAAAACTGAAATTTTCAGGAACTGCCAATACGGGAACCTTTATTTTTTTAATGGCATACATGGTGTGTGTTCCCAAAAATATTTCTTTAGCTCCAGTAGCACCTTGCGTACCCATAATTACAAGATCTATTCCTTTTTCTTCTATTATTAGTTCCATTTCTGAAATAAGCATATTAAAGCTTGTAGCATATTTCAAACTATGTTTGGGGTTTTTAAAACTTGCCTCGAGCTTTTCTTTAAGGGCATCCATCTTTTTATCTGCATTTTCTTTGGCTGCTTCTTGCAGTGTTATGGCAGAATAACTGTCCATCATACTTCCTGCGCTTATCATAGCTGGGGTATAGGTGTGCAACAAATAGAATGTGCATGTTTCCTGTTTATACAATTGAAGCGCATACGCTATGGCATTATAAGCGTTTTCTGAAAAATCTGTGGGCAACAATATTCGTTTCATAGTATTCTTAATTTAAGTGAAGTTATTGTTATCTCGGTAGGTTTTGAAGGACCAAAAAGGGGATTTCTATTTCTAAACCTATTTTTTCGATGGCAGAGCGATACAGCAGGTTTTCTAAATAAGAATGTCTGTGGTTTACCATCACAAGCATATCTATAACACTGTCTTTCAAAGTTTTGTTTACTGCTGCGGTAATGTCTTTTCCAGGTGTTTTTATGTAAGAAATTTTCACGTCTTCAAAGCAGCACCCGGCAAGTGCTTTGTTATCTTGCTGTCTATGTGAAAGTTGCTCAGCTTCGGAAATATGCAGAAAATGAACTCTGGTAACAAATCGTTTCGCGATGGTATTTATAAGTTTTAGTTCCCTGCGATTAAATGGGAGCATATAATTGGTGGGGAATAGAATATTTTCTGGAGGATACCCGTGAAACCCAACGGGAACCGCTAGCACCGGACAACTAACATATTTAATTACTTGAAGTGTCTGGCTACCAAAAGTAATATCGTCTTTATTCGTTTTTCCTTTGGTGCCCATTACAATAATATCTGCATTGCTTGTATTGGCCAGATCATTTACCTCATCTACCAGACTACCAAATTTGGCCACATATTCATAGGTGTGTTTTGGGTTGGGCGATAGCTCCAACATTTGGGCGATAACTTTTTGTAATGCCCTTTCTATTGCCGCTTCACTTTTTTGCTTGTATTCTTCAAAGAATTCACGGTCCATTTCCATGGTGTTTTCATATACATCATCGGCAAAAGCATTCATAATGACAAACCTGCTTTTTTCATATTTGAAGAGTTCTACCGCATAGCGAATAGCATTATCTGCAGTTTCAGAAAAATCGGTAGGAATGATGACGGTTCTCATAGTAGCTGTTTTAGGTTTCCTATCCCAAAGCTACAGTGCGAAACATTCTTATAAAATGATATTTATCAGCCTAATAATAGATTGTACATCTATTTGGCAGATAGAAGAAAATTATTCGTGTAGCACCAAGAAAGGGATTCGGGTGTGGTAGCTAATTTTCTGGACCCGGGGTTTAAATAAAATTCGCTGGAAGAGATTGAGACTTTTCGCGATCATCACCACCATGTCTATTTTAAAAGAGCTGACAAACGACTGCAGCGCGTCTTCCAGATTAGGGTCTTCTACTACGTGAAAGCTATGGGGTACCTCGGCCAAAGAATCATTTAGATAAATCCTGTTGGTATTTTGAAAAGCGTTTAAAGGTTGTTCATTTTGGGCTACCCTCAGAACTTTGACCATCGATTGATGGATTTTTGCCATACCCTGCAACAGTTGCAGGACCTTGTTGGTATAAGGAATGTTGAAATCTGTAGGAAATCCGATATTTACGGGCGGTTTAAAAGTAGCTTCTTCTGGGATGACCAAGATGGCACATTTAACTTTTGTAATAACAGCCCCCGTGCTGCTACCTACGGTTATTTCTTTTATGCCTGAAGCACCTTTTGTGCCCATTGCTATTAGATCGATATTATTCGTTTTTACATAGCTCCGTATACTCTCAATAAAACGCCCTTTTACTACAGTTGCGATGATGGCATGGTTGTTAATGCGGTTTTTAGCATTTACCCTAGCTACTAGCGAATCCATATTGTCCTGCAGTTCACTTTCAATTTCGCCCAATGCAAGGAAGCCTGCTGTGTGTAAATTTTCATCTCTAGGGAGAGTGTAAGCAGTATCGACGTGCAAGAAATGAAATGTGACACGTTCCTCACGAAAGAACTCAAAAGCATATTGGATAGCGTTCCAAGCATTAAGAGAAAAATCTGTAGGAATTAATATATGCCGCATTACTTTTGATTATCGTACAAAAGTATTAGGGTGCTAAGCAGTAAAGAATGACAATTATCAGTTACTCAAAATTATTACTCCATCATCTCAAGGGCCTTCAGATCACGAATGGTAATATTTCTACCCTCGATTTCTATAAGATTCTTCTTTTTGAATTCAGACAAGGTACGTATCAAACTTTCTGTGGCGATTCCGGCCACGCTAGCCAAGTCTGCACGTGAAATCTTGATGGCTTCGTCAGGTTTCTTGTTGAGAATCTTTGAAAACTGTAAAATAGTCTGGGCCGTTTTTTTACGTACTGAGCTGTATGCCATTTGTAGCAGTTGTTCTTTTATTTCTGAAACGGTATCACTCAACACATTCACAAGTGCCAAGGATACTTTTTGATTTTTGCCAAGAATATCTTTTAATGAACTTTTAGAGATGCCAGCCAATTCTGATTCTTCAACAGCAGTAGCTGTTTCCTCATAGGGTACATTATCTTCAAAAGAAGTAAATCCCACAAATTCATCTTCCTTATAAAGTGCCGTGATGAGTTCTTTACCACTTTCATCCAATTTATGACTTTTTACGACTCCTTTTAATATAAGGAAAATAGTATTGGAGCGACTCCGCTCTTCGTAAATAACCTCCCCTTTTTTGTAGGTGCTAATTACACCATTATCGTCAAAAAAATTTTTTAGTTCGTTTAAGTCCCGAAGATCATCTTCCTTTTCTGTGAAAGTTGGCGCTATGGCTTTCGCTAAAATTTCAGCTTTTGCCAATCTACTTTCAATGGCGCTTATTAATTCATCCTCTTCAAAAGGCTTGGTAAGGTAATCGTCTGCCCCGAGGTCCATCCCTTTTCGTATTTCTTTGTGCTCTGTTTTGGCAGATAAGAATATAAAGGGAATGTGTGCCGTTTTTTCATCTAAAGATAAGGCTTCCAGTACTCCATAACCATCTACTTCGGGCATCATTATATCGCAAACAATGAGGTTTGGCAGGTATTCCTTAGCCATATCGATACCAATCTTACCGTTAGGAGCCGTAAAAACATGGTAATTGGCAAGTTCTAACAGTTCTGCAGTGTTTTCTCGAAGGGCAGTATCGTCTTCTATTAAAAGTATGTTTTTCATCATTGGTCTTTATCAGTGATTGGAATGGTTACCACAAAAGTGGAGCCCTTATTTTCAATACTTGTAAATGTAATGCTGCCTCCCAAGTTTTCCAAATGCGTCTTTACAATATTGAGCCCAATACCGGTTCCTTGGTTCAGCAAAGCATTTTCGGCTCTAAAGTATCGGTTAAAAATGTGCTTTTGTTCTTCTTTTGGAATTCCAATCCCTTCATCTGAAATGGAAATCTTAAGGCTATCTTCGTTCTGTTCAATAATTATATTTACGGTGGTATTTTCTGAAGAATACTTAACCGCATTGTTAATCAAATTGGTTAAAACGAGTGCCAAGATTTTTTCATCAAAGTGTACCACAATAGTATCTATGCCTTCGGGATAGGCAATCGTTTGTCCTTCCTTCAACATCATATTGGCATCATAAATAACTTCGTTCACCACTTTACTCAACGGAAAACTCGCAAAATTGTAGTTTACACTTCCACTTTCAAGCCGTTCTATGGATAAAAAATCATTGATGATATTATTGAGGTATTTTACCTTACTGGTTATAGTGTTAAGGTGTTTCTCCCGTTTTTCCTGTTGGTCTTCTTTTGTATATTTTCCGGCCAACGTGGCAGAAGTTAAAATACCGCTCAATGGCGTTTTAAATTCATGAGAAACCAATGACAAAAATTTTGTTTTCAGTTCGCCCAATTCTTTTTCTTTTTTGAGGGCATCTTGCAACTGTCGGGTACGAATGGCAACTTCCTTTTCCAATTTATTCGTGTACTCAACTCGTTCGGTAATGTCTAAAATTATGGCTACCAGAGTATCTTTATTCTCTTTCACCGTTTTCTGCAAATGAACTTCAACAGGATATGTACTTGCGTCTTTACGTTGATGCGTGGTATAGAATATTAGCTTTTCTTTTTCACCAATTAATAAAGGTGTGATTTCATTCCGAAAAGCAGCTTCGTCAAAATCGGGTTTAATATCTACTGGGGTCATACTTCTCAATTCGTCCAGTGTATATCCTATGTTTTGTTGTGCCCCCTTATTCACATCCATGAATTTTAATGTGGCTGCATCAAATATGAAAATTTCGTTGAGTGATTCGTTAAAAATCTCAGCCCAGTGCTTCAATTCCTGTTCAGCTTTTTTTCTAACGGTAATGTCAATTACCAAAGCCATTACATACTCTTGGTCATAGATGGAAAAGGGGTTCAATCCGGCCTCGACTGGGAAATGTGATCCATCTTTTCGGCGTCCGTATAAATTGCGACCATGCCCCATAGAACGCTTCTCGCTCTTATCCATAAATTCATCTACATGCGAATGGTGGCTATGATGGTATTTTTTGGGGATCAAAATATCGAGGTGCTGCCCTAGCAATTCGTCCTCGGCATATCCAAAAACTTCGTTTGCCGCCGAGTTGGTCGCCACAATGTGTTGCTCTTTGTTTACGATAACGATTCCCTCAGAAACGGCTTCTGATAAAATCTTAAAAACATTGCTCCCCTTTTTAAATACTTCCATAGGCATAAAGGTACATAAATATTGAACTGATAAATGTCATAGCACAGCTCAATTCGCCTTATTATTTTTACACTATTAAAAGATTAAAAGATGGAAAAAATTAGTGCTACCGAATTAGTATTCTATCAAAAATTAGGAGAACTTTTTTACGCCATTGCTGCCTCAGACAAGGTAGTGCGCGAAGCCGAGTATAAAACCCTCACACAAATCGTAGAAGAAAGGTGGAAGCAAATAGACGACTACGAAGACCAATTTGGCAGTGATGCCGCGTACCAAATTTCAATCGTTTTTGAATGGTTTGATTATGAGCAAATGGATGCAGACGATTGTTTTACAAGCTTTTCCGATTATTACATGGAACATAAAAGTTTGTTTAGCGAACTACGCAAAAATCTTATACTGAACACGGCGCACAGTATTGCAGAAGCGTTTGCAGGCACCAATAAAAGTGAGTTAATCATGATCGCTAAACTTGAATTACTTTTTAACAAACACTAAACCCCTTTTTTATGAAATACTTAGTGCTATCACTATCGCTGCTATTGTTTTTATCTTGTAAAAACGATACATCGCGGCCCACAGACACCCCAAATACCGAGGTGAATACTTCAATAGAAAGTGATGATACTTTTGAGCAAGTACTTCCGTTCGATTCTATCTACACCAACAATGATACGGAATTGAAAAAAACCAAATCGGTAGTCATAAAAAGACAAAATTTAATCGACAAAGAAGACGACAAAAAAGAATTAGAGGAATTGGTCATTCAAAAAACCTTTAAAAAAGATGAAGATTTATACCTAATAGACTTTACCTATCCGTACCTGAATGAAGAGTTAAAAGCTTCGTACCACAACTTTAATGAATATCTGGAAGAAACATATATGGATATTGCTGGGGTGGAAGCTAGTATTTTAGAAGACAAAGAATTGATATGTGACACCTTACGCATCAACCGATTTAAGGAAAAACGCTTTGTAGATTATAAAATCTACAACTTAAACGCGTCCCTTATAAGTGTGCTTTTCTACAAGGAAAACTATTATTCTGGCACTTTGCACCCTTCATACACCTTCGATTGTTTAAACTTCGATTTGGAACGCTCGGTATTTATGGATTATGAAGATTTTTTTAATGAAGGGACCGAAGAGGAAATGACACAAATTTTAAACGAAGTACTTCGAGAAAAAATAAATAGTGGTGACATCTATTTTGATTGTTGGGAAATTACCTTCGATGATTTTTTTGAGTACAAAGACAATTTCGTAGTAGACGATGCTAAGGTAGAATACTACTTTGACGACTGCGTTATCTGCCCGTCTTACACAGGCACATTCTCTGTAGAGATTCCGCTAGAGCGATTATTGCCTGTACTTAGAAAATATAAATTTAACCCCTTTATGATGTAATATGAGATTCTACGCAATTTTGTATGTAGTGGCCTATCTATTATTTGTAGGTACACTTTTCATATTGCCACTATTCTCTTTTGAAGGTGCTTCGATTCTAGAAACTACAATCGGAGCACTGGGAGCGCAGAAAGTACCTGGAAATTGGTTCGCAAACGCAACGGTCATCTTATTGAGTTTTGCAGTGGTACCGCTCGCCACAAAACAGTTAGGGAGTTATTGGAAACAGCTCGCAGTGCTCTATACCTTTTGTATCGTCTTTTTCTTTACGGGAATGTACCAATTGGCGGGTCTAGATGCACAGCAATATATTTTTAATTATACCAATGACGCGCTGCATTCCTTATTTTCAGTTATTACTGGGTTTGCTTTTTGTCTTTTTTGCGTTTTCTTTATCGTTATTTTAAAAGAAAAAGCACATAGATGGCAAACAGTTATAGTTTTCTCATTGGCATTGATACTACCGTTGCTTATGTGGTACTTTCCGGCATATAAAGGCATTTTACAACGTGTTCTTTTTCTGGTAACTTTTGGTTGGTTATTTTATGCATTAACTTCATACCCGTTGAAGAGAAGCAACAGTAAAGCTTCACAAATTAGACGTTATAACGAGCTGAAAAAACACATTCAAAAAGATGAAAAGTAATTTTAATTCTATTATCAACTCTGAAATACCTGTATTGGTCGATTTTTTTGCTGAATGGTGCGGGCCGTGCAAAGCACTTGCGCCTATTCTTAAAGACGTCAAGGCAGAAATGGGTGATGCTGTAAAAATTGTAAAGATTGATGTTGATAAAAACCAGCCACTTGCAGCACAATATCAAGTGCGTGGTGTACCAACAATGCTCTTGTTTAAAAATGGAAAGCAAGTATGGAGACAAAGCGGGGTGTTGCAAAAACAAGAAATCATAAATAGAATTCGCGCTAAGTGAAATGACAAATCTTCACAACTTTATAGAACACACCTTGCTTAAAGCCACAGCAACAACCGCTGACATCATTACACTTTGTGACGAAGCGAAACAATATGATTTCTTCGGTGTTTGTGTGAATAGCTGCTATGTATATTTAGCGGTTAATGAATTGAAAGATCATCGCACCAAAGTGATAGCCACCGTAGGGTTTCCTTTGGGAGCATCTTCTACAAAAACGAAGATTGAGGAAGCAAAACAAGCGGTAAAAGACGGAGCAGACGAAATTGATATGGTGATGAATCTTGGTTTTTTTAAATCTGGAATCACCAAATCAGTCACTGAAGAAATTCGAGCGATTAAAAAAGCTATTGGAAGGCGCATTTTAAAAGTGATTATTGAAACCTGTTATTTGAATGCTGCTGAAATGAAACTCGCTTGCAAAATGGTACGTTTGGCTGGAGCAGATTTTGTAAAAACCTCAACCGGATTTGGCAATAAGGGAGCGTTGCTAAAAGATGTACAATTATTAAAAAGCATCGCAAACGAAGATGTGGGAATCAAAGCTTCTGGCGGAATCAAAACAGCGAAACAGGCCATTGCATTTATAGATGCTGGCGCAACCAGAATAGGATCCTCGAATGGTGTCGCCATGGTGTATGAGCCAGAAAATCATAAAGAATGAGAGTACAGAATTATTTAATGATTAAAAACACTTAGAACAAAGCAATTTATGTCGTATTCCATTTGTGCCACAGCAACTCCTGAAAAAGAAGGCGAAATCATTTTCAATGAAACTTCCGCTTCGTTTGGTATCACAACCAGCAGTGACCAAGAACTCCCTAGTCCTGCAGATGTATTCTTGGGCGCACTCGCCGCTTGCATTCTTAAGAACGTACAGCGCTTCTCAGGAATGATGAAATTTGAATATCAAGAAGCCAACGTCACGGTTTCTGCAACCTATGCCCAAAAACCGTCTAGGTTAGAAAACATTACCTATGAGCTTGTGATTTTAAGTAGTGAAGAAAAGATTAATACGCCGTTGTTAAAACGGAATCTTTCAAAATTTGGGACTATTTACAACATGATAGCAAAAGCCACCGAAGTTTCTGGAACGGTAACCCATAACAGAATCTAAAAGTGTAGTCATTATTAGTATAATTACCTTTCGTATTGCAGCGTATTTTTTTAAAAATTTAATATCCGATATTATGATCAAGACCTTAGACGATAAAGAAAAATTGTTACTGCTCAGTTCTAATTATATTGGCAGTATGGGCTATATATTTCAAGACAAATGTTTTGTAGTACCCATCACCTATTTCTATAACCAAGAACAACATAACATTATCGGTTATTCAGCCAACGGACATAAAATTAATGCACTACGAAAGAATAATTCCGTATCCCTATCTGTGACCGATATCGACTCGGTAAACGACTGGAAATCGGTATTAGTCCATGGCAGGTATGAGGAACACGAAGGAACTATCGCTACCGCATTGCTGCATCAATTTTCATTAGGGGTAAAAGATCTTATTCTACGGAAAGAGTTACGGGATCTAGATTTTATAAGTCAGTTTTCCAGCAAGATTCACATCGACGATATGCCCATAATTTTTACTATCAATATCGAAGAAATTACTGGAAGAATGCGGAAGTTTTAATAAAAAAAGGAACCCTTTCACAAGAATTCCTTTTTCCATCCTACTGAAACACCCACTACACCTTAAAGGTCATTATGGGTAAATCACTATGATTCACGATAGCTTCGCCAATATTTTCAGAAAAGAAATGAGCCAACCCCCTTCTTCCGTGGGTAGGTATTACCACCATATCTGCATCAACTTCATCACTAAAGCTATAGATACCATGTTCTAATCTATAGTCACAGTAATATGCGGTATTATCATACACATCTGTATTTTCTACACCGCTGTGTAACATAAACTTAAAGGCCCGTTCTTGCATTTCTTGATTGCTCAAGAATTTCTCTGGGGTATTGATAAAAACCACTTGAAACTCGGCACCAATTGATTCGAAGAATTCCCAAGCTTTTTTGAATGCCCCTGCAAAATCTATATTGAAATCGCAAGCAAACACCACCTTGTCCATTTTAAAATCTTTGTTACGGTTTTTTACCACCAAAACAGGAATTTCTGAAGTGCGCACCACCTTTTCTGTATTAGATCCTACAAAAACTTCTTTTAAGCCACTGGCACCGTGTGATCCCATCACGATTAGATCTGCTTTAAAATCGTTGGCAACCGTATTTATTTCGTGAAACTCCTTATAATTTTGTACTGTAGTTTCAACAGTGATGCCTTTTAAATAATCTTTGTCCAGGAAATCGCTAAAACGCTTTTCAGCTAGTTTCATATAGTAGATAGCTTCCAACATTTCTCTAGACTCATCTTTAGTGAGAATTGCTTCCGAGAGCCCCATCATGTGCAAAACAACCAGTGAAGCATTGTTTTTTTTGGCTAATGTAGCAGCCACTTCAAGGGCGTATTCTGAGTGATCAGAAAAATCTATAGGTATCAGTATTTTTTTCATCTAAGAGGATATGTTTTGGTTCGTAAATTTTGCTTTTCGCTTTTTTAATTGCTTTTCGAGGTCTGAAATGGTTTCTTTTACAGCCATCTCATAATTTTTTTCGTTGGAAGCTGCAAAAATTTTAGGTCCCGGTAAGCTCAGTTCCATTTCGCAGATTTGTCCTTTTTCGGTAGGATCATTCTCTTGTTTAAAGAAAACATCGGCTCTAATTACCCATTCATATTTTTTTGCGAGTCGTTGTAACTTCTTAGAAGTATAATCAACCATGCTTTCGCTGGTTTTCATTTTTACAAATTGAATATCTATAGTCATAGCGTTTCGTTTCATTGTTTCTTCAAAAATAAAAAGCAACCCTACTTTAAACTATGATAAATATCAGTTACAACAATTGAGACTGAGCACTCATTATTTAGTTTATCATACTTTCCATTTTCAAAAGTATCGCATCAGACACATCACTTGCATTTTCAAGAATCGATTCACCGGCCATGGCATCAATACCTTCAATTTTATTATTGCCAGCGCCAGAAGTAGCATACACTATCATTTTGTGCTTCCTTTCGCTATTATTTTCGATAAATTCCAACACCGCCGCTGGAGGTTTCCCATATTCCCAAGTATGCAAGATCACAATCACATTGTATTTAGAAGAATCCACCTGTGGTAACTGCGATACGTCGATTGCTTTTATATAGACCGAATCCTTTTTATAAAAATTGAAAATATTGGTCACCACAGCATCTTTAAAACCACTTCCCTGTGTGGCCACGAGGACCTTAGTGGTTAGGTTCGGACTATGGATTGCTTTGCTTTGCACCACCTCCATTTCATAGGTTATTTTATACCAAACTGCGAATGCTACTAAGAAGGCAGCAAGGATACCTAAGAATAAGACCCGATTTTTAAGTTTTGATTTCATTTTCAGTAAATTAAAAGTCTAAAGTTAGTTTCTGAAACAACTTTTTACTATGATATTTATCACCTCCAAAAAAGTCGCAATGGTTCTAGCGATGTAAGTTCAAAAAGTGGGAGATTTGATGACTTCAATTCCGTTTATGACCAAAATCATTGCTATAGCGTCCATTTTTTTTAATCTTTATATAAATTAGTTACAGATTTGTATTTGCTACTATTTCAGAAATAAACATTCAGAAAGTAAAGGACTGCGTATGAAAACAGGATTGGTTCTATCGGGTGGTGGCGCGAGAGGTGTTGCGCACATAGGGGTGCTAAAAGCGCTCGAAGAACGGCAAATAGAAATTACACATCTATCAGGCACCAGTGCTGGCGCCATTGTTGGTGCGCTTTATGCTGCGGGGCATTCTTGGGAAACCATACTCACCTTTTTTAAGAAGGTACCTATTTTTCATTACAAGCGCTATGCGTATAACAAGCCTGGATTTATAGACACCATAAAGTTTTACAGTGATTTTTTCGGTTTCTTTGAAGAAGACGATTTTGACTCTCTACAACGGAAACTTTACATTCCTGCTACAAATCTTATTGAAGGAACCGAACGCGTATTTGACGAAGGACAACTCATTAAACCCGTACTCGCTTCAGCAGCATTTCCAGGTTTGTTTACGCCAGTTCTTATAGATGAAATTCCCTATGTTGATGGAGGAGTACTGAACAATTTCCCAGTAGAGCCCCTTAAAAAACAGTGTGACACACTCATCGGCGTATATGTAAATCCGTTGGAAAAAATAGATGTTTCCGAACTGAAACATTCGTACCAAGTAGCCAATCGGGCTTATCACATTAGTTTTGGCAGCCATTGTGTCGCGAAATTCAACGAATTAGATCTGTTGATCGCTCCCAAAAATATCAATCGGTATGGCATGTTCAACTTAAAGAATATTGATGCTATTTTTGAAATCGGCTACAATGCTGCCGTGGCCTCTTTAAAAGAATTTGTACTGCCCAAGCAACGTTAGAGATTTGTAATTGCACACTTGCTAATCATTGGTTAGCTGCTTTTTCTTGGCGTTTGGCCTGGCGTTCCAATTTTCTAAAATAACCGCGAAATAAAAAGTTATGTTTTAATGCTTCCATGTTCTCGTTCAACTTTTGGGAAGCTTCTTTTATTTGCTGCATGGTCGAGTCTATCGTCTTCGGAAGGGCTTCATCTTGGGTAAGATAATTAAAGGTGCTTTTTTTAGTATTTATTTCAGCAACCATTCCCTCTAGCTGCCCCATTGTTTCTGAAACCGTACGGCTAGACTTTTCTAGGTTCGATACCATACGTTGCATTTTGTTCCCGGTCACGGTATCGTTTAGCAGGACACCCGCAGCACTTTTTTCCATGTTTATTTTTGAAAGTTTCTCGTGCAAAGAATTTATGAGTGTATTGGCGCCTTGGGTCGTATTTTTTAAGTTTTCTAAGCTGGCATGAATGTTTTGCGTGAGCGTGGTATCTGCTATTAATGCACCCAATGTGCCCTCCCCTTCTAAAATTTTATTTGTTATTTTTAGTAAGTCGGCGGTAAGTAATGCCGCATTTTCATTGGTGACATTAAGGGTTGAGAGCATGTCGTCTGCACCAATTTTACTATAGGTTGGTATGGTATCTCCAGAAGTGATGGCGAATCGGTTTTCGTTACCCGGCAAAATGTTTACCACCATGCTCCCTACCAAGCCATCAGACCCAATGGTAGCAATCGCATCTTTTTTGATAAAGGCACCTGTTTTTTCTTCAACCATCATTTGTACTACAATGGTGGCCTCACCTACCATTTCAATAGCAGCCACGGTGCCTACATTAATACCAGAATAGCGCACGTTGTTTCCCAACTGTAGGCCATTTACATTTTGAAATACTGCAAATACCTGCATATTCTTGCTAAAGATATGTTGTCTGTTTCCTATAAAGTAGAGCGCGGCCACTAAAATTAGGGTGCCTAGTACTACAAAAAATCCGACGCGGGTTTTGTGGGAAGCTGATTTTTTCATGATTTCTATGTTTTAAAAAAGGCCTTTACTTTTGGATCTTGCGACTGTGAAAGCTCCTCGAAGGTACCTTCGGCATAATTAATTCCGTCTACCAATAAAATCATACGGTTACTAATTACTCGTGCACAATCTACATCGTGGGTAATGATGAGTGACGATGTTTGGTAGGTCTGTTGTATGTGGCGCATTAACTGAATGATTTCTTTTGAAGTGATGGGGTCGAGGCCCGTAGTGGGCTCGTCGTACAAAATGATTTTGGGTTTTAAAATGAGTGCCCGTGCCAGGGCAACTCTGCGTTGCATTCCGCCAGATAATTCTGCCGGCATTAGGTCGATGGCATGTGCCAAGCCAACATTTTCAAGGGCTTCTACCACCAATGCTTCGGTAGTTTGGGATGTTTTTATTTTATCCCTATTTCTCCGTAACGGAAACTCTAAATTTTCACGCACCGTCATAGAATCGTACAGCGCACTTCCTTGGAAAAGAAAACCGATTTCAGTACGCAAGACATCCAACTCGTTTTGGCCTAGGGAAACGATGTCAAAATCTTTAATTTTAATCGTCCCGCTATCGGCTGCCATCAATCCGACGAGGCATTTAATCATTACCGATTTCCCCGAGCCTGACTTTCCCATGATCACGAGGTTTTCCCCTTCAAACAATTGGAGACTAAAGCCATTCAACACATGGTTTTCGCCAAAGCTTTTGCGCAATTCGTTTATTTCTAATACAGGCTTTTTCATATCTCGAAGAAAATATCAGTAAGAAATACAGCAATAAAATCGATCACGAAGATGAGCATGGAGGTATACACGACGGCAGCATTTGAGGCCTCACCTACGCCAACGGTTCCTTTTGAACTGTGGTACCCCTTATAGCATCCTACCAGACCAATGGCGAAACCGAAAAAAAATGATTTGACGGTGGCCGGAATAATATCACTGAACTTCAGTGCATCGAATACTTTATTAAAATACAGCAGGTATGAAACTTCGCCTTTTAAATTTTCAACAATAGCAGAGCCAAAAAGCGCCACTGCATCACCCATAATGATGAGCAGCGGGAGCATTAAGGTAGTGGCTAAAATTCGGGTGACCACCAAATATTTGAAGGGGTTGGTTCCCGAAACTTCCATCGCATCAATTTGCTCAGTTACTTTCATACTGCCCAGCTCGGCACCAATACCTGAACCGATGCGTCCTGCACAAATAAGCGCAATGATTACGGGACCGATTTCGCGCACTATCGAAATACTGACCATAGAAGGCATCCAAGAGACGGCGCCAAATTCTAGTAAGGTAGGTCTGGATTGCAGCGTAAACACCAACCCAAGAATAAAACCTGTTACACCCACCAGGAGAAATGAACGGTTTCCCATTTGATAACATTGGCGGAGCAGTTCTTTCCATTCAAAGGGCGTTGTAAAGACTTCTTTAAAGAACCGTATGGCGAAATAGGTCATATCGCCAATTTCTTCAAAAAAGCGTTTTGTCTTTACCGTGATGGTGTTTGTTTGATGCAATGAATGCGTATTAAAAAACTAAATATAGCTGTCACGTTTCGAGCAAGAAATGATATCTATCAGTTGTCCCTTCTTTCCATTCCGGTTAGGCATTCTTACAGATTACTGATAATGCTAGCCAGACCTATTCCCAAGATCAGGAATAGCACGATGTATCGAAACTGTTCTTGCGACATTTTGTTGAGAATTAGTTTCCCGATCCAAGTGCCTAAAATTCCGACCACGATCAGAATGGGAATAAGGTATAAGAGTTCTATTTTTATATAGCCATTAAAGTAGTAGACAACAGTCCGGCTCACATCTACCCCTAAATCGATGATCGCAGAAGTAGCGATAAACTTGTCTTTATTCATCTTAAAGGCCGCCAAGGTAATACCGCGAATCGCACCACCTGTACCTAAAACCCCTGCGCTTAGGCCAGAAAGCACGCCACCAGCAACAGCATTCTTAGTCGTTGGTTTTACCGCCAGTTTTTTAAAAATCAGAAACAACAGACTTAAAACAACGAGAAAGATTCCAAGGCTATATGTTAAGATAGTCGGATCTATATATTTACTTATAAATCCGCCGATAATCACAAAAAGTACCGCTGGCACCCCTAGGGTTAAGATGACTTTCTTATCGATTCCTTTTCTGAAAAATGCAATTTTGGTAAGATTACTAGAAACATGGTAGAGCGCAGTAATCCCTAACACCGATTGGAATTCTAGAAAAAAGTTGGCTACGGGCACAAAAAACACCGATGATCCGAATCCGCCCACCGTACCAAAAATTTCAGCCAGCAATGACAGAATGATAAAAACGGGAAGGTAGCGTGATAGCATGTTTGTTACATATTGAACAAACATAGCACAATGGATACATTAAGGTTATGACATTTATCACTCTAAGATTATCACGGCCCACTACGGTAGCTTTCGAACAAAAAACAGGGTTTTTTCTGTTGATTTTGGTTGCGGAAAACCGTAAAATGGTCTGCTGTTTTATTTTGATATTGGCGGTTAAACGGGGGTGGATAACTGAAACAAAAATTACGTGTTTTTGGATATTTTGGGGAAAGTGGGGAATGGGTATATTTACACGAAATGACTTTGTTTGGCCTTATTGGACCGAAAAAAAAAGTTAAAAGTAGTTTTAAAACAAATTTGCAATAATTAAAACAGAATTATGGCACATAAATGTTTCATAACATTCAAAACGGAAGACATCTCATATAAGGAATATATCAGAGATGAAATGGACGTTGATATGATTGACAAATCATTAAATGATCCAATAAATTCAGACGATGAAGACTTTATAATGAGAAAAATCAGAGAGGACTATCTTTCTGATTCTACAGTCACAATTTGTCTAATTGGCAGTAGGAGTAGCGAAAATTTAGGTTGGGATGAACAGAGGTTTATAAAACGTGAACTTCAAGCTTCACTTTATAATGGGCAAAATAATTCTAAAAGCGGGATTTTAGGTATTGTCTTGCCATCAATGTATGATTCTATCTATACAGGCTCTGGGATTTGTGATACTTGTGGAAACTCACATACTTATGTTAATATTAATGATTCGACAATAATTAAGGAATTTAGTTATAATTATTATATACCTAATAACAAATGCGCTTGGAGTGAAGATGATAGATACTGTGTTTTAGTCAAGTGGTCAGATTTTAAGATAAATCCAAATTATTACATAGACAAAGCTTTTGACAAAAGGTCGAGTAACATATCAAGTAAAACTAAAGTAAGACCATAATGGAGTTTAAAGATTTCCCAGGTTTATACCAAGCTTCTGATGAAGCTTCTCTATCTGCTCAAAAAAATTATAAAAATATTATAGCATACGATTTGATTACTATGATTATCGCATCTGCTCTTGCGATTTATAATTACCAGAAAGTGGAACCTAAATTAATTGTTTATGTAATTTCCGGTATTTTCTTACTGATAAGTTTTGCTTTAACATTAATTATAAGAACGAAAAAATTTGAAGATGTTTGGTATCAAGGAAGAGCATTAGCTGAATCTTGTAAAACTTTAACTTGGAGATTTGTAACTTGTTCCGAAAGCTTCGAAAATGACTTAACTAAACAAGATGTAGAAGACTATTTTATATCTAGAGTAAGGGAATTAAGCAAAGAATTTAAAGAATTAAATGATTCTTTAAATGCAAAAATTGTTGTACTACCCGTAATAACAGATAAAATGTGGGAAATAAGAACCTTAAATACTTTAGAAAGAAAGCAGTACTATATTGAGAATAGAATTAATGACCAAAAAGATTGGTACGCTTCAAAAGCAGAATTTAATAAAAAAAAGTATGACAATTGGTTTTTATTAATAATAATATCTCAATTTATAGCCATAATAAGCGTAGCTTTTCTTATTAAGTATCCTGAATCTAATTGGAATTTAGTAGGTTTATTTACAACCATTTCTGCTTCAGCAATTAGTTGGCTTCAATTAAAGCAGCATCAAGAACTCAAACAAGCATACACAACCGCAGCTCAAGAATTGAATTTTATACAAGCATCATTTGGTAATATTAATTCAGATTTAGAATTAGCAGAATTTGTTTTGGATTCAGAAAATGCAATTTCTCGTGAACATACTTTATGGCTTGCTCAAAGAAGAAAATAAATGACAAATAATAATTCATATAATTCCTCTTGGTTAGAACTAATAATTTCTATTGGAGGTGTTTTGCTTTTTGCTCATCTGATATCAAAATTAATAGACTATTTAATTGGTAATTATTATAGTGAAGAGGATTACTATTTAGAAAAAAGAAAGAAAAGAAAACCTCGGATTTTCGTAAGTCATTCTTGGAAACATAACAAAGATTATAACAATCTTATAAAAGGATTTGAAAAGCAAGGTTTTGTTTATTATAATCACAGTATATCATTAGAAAAAGCAGAGGATTTAACAAACGGAAAGGAAATTGAAAATAAAATAAAAAACCAATTGCTTTATAGCAGATGTCTGCTTGTTCTTGGTGGTAGTTATTCGAATAAGTACTGGATAAAAAAAGAGGTCGAAATAGCAAAATCACTAGGAAAGAAAGTAATTGCAGTTAGACCTTGGAATACTGACAATATTCCGAAATATTTAGAGAAATCAGCTGATGAAATTATTGGATTTAATTCTAAAGCGATTATTGAAAAAATAAAATAACTATTGCTAACAGCGCATAATAAAAATATTGCATTTAAAGAAATTAAACTATTTGTGCTCATTTAATAAACAAAAACCGCCACAGTTGTACCGTGGCGGTCTTATACAGTGAGAAAATGCAATTAAATTACGTTATTAAGATTTATTGCGCTTCTGACGTCTTCTTATTCGCCAAGGCGCATTCTTCTGCCAGTCACCTGCCATGATACAACCATAAGGCATCACTTCATCGATGACAGTACCTAAACCAAATTGCTCCATTTGAGATCTTACATTCGCAGCACTTTTGTATGCACTAGGCAATTCAGAAATATCAATCGCACTAGATGAGAATTTATAGAATACCTTAAATCAAAGCCTGTTTAATCAATCACACTCCTCCCCATACTTCTCCACCATATACCGGGTAGCTTGTTTTAGTGTTTTTCCATTGACCGGATGCAATCCATGATACGTGAAAAATGTGACCACATCGTCGGATTTATCATACCATAAAACAGGTTGGCCGTTTTTTTTGACCGCTGCATCTTTGCAAACTTCAACCCTTTTCATTTTTCTGAGTGTTTTGGTATCACATGCTCGTTCAAGACGCTTACCGCTACATGCGGTTTCCTCCCAATGATCTTCCATCCAAATCATACAACACGTTTCGTCTGTAACAAAGAAATTCCAAGACAACGAAACTCCCAAGGCCATAATTAAAAACCAAAGCAAATAACTAGAAACTTTGTTACCATTCCTTGTGTTTTTCTGTACGAAGTCACGGTAACTTTCATAACCAATATATCTCGCCAATTGATCCTTCGAATTATTTGCAACATTAAAAGGAATATGATTATTATACTTTCGATAATACCCCCGGATGGCATCGGCTGTGATGGGCTGTTTTTCTGTTTTCTCTAATGTTTGGTGAATTTCGGAAGCTATAGCACTGCCACTACGCGCAGTTGCTTTTTTGCTTGCTTTCTCAAATACCTTCTTTAAAAAATTTCGTAACACATTCCCGTTTTTAAATCGATAGAAAATTACAATTCTTTTTTGGAAAGTTCTTGGAATATAAGTTTCCAAAAGCTTTCCAGCTACTTTCTAGGCCCATCTTCTGCAACTTTCTCATATTTGTCCTGTACTGCTGATCGCCCGAGCGTAATAGGGTTTTTACGAATATTTCAACAGTACTTACTGGAGTCGCATTGTACTGTGCCAAGACCATTTTGAGAAGTAATCTGACACACGGTACTTCTGCGCTCCACACTTCTCAACCGAAGAGCTTACTCTTCCCTTAATTGTATGGCTTACGGCCTAAACTCACAATCTGAGCCAAGACTCGGACAGCCATACGCATGTCAAATCTTTAAATACAAATACAATGAAAAAGTTGTCATATATCATGCTTTCATGTTTGCTAGGCGGACTTATTTTCTCCTGCACTCCCGAGAGCCAAATAACCACAGATGAAGTCGCGTGTTGCGGTGAAGATGGTCATTTACCCCCACCGCCTCCACCACCCCCACCACCACCAAATGGCGGGGACTAATAACTAATATTTAGTTATTACATTTGAGGAATGGAAAAATCAAACTTTTCATTCCTCTTTTTTTTGAAGGTAGTATTCATGCTGAGCAGTTTACTATCATCATCATCATATTGTTTCGCGCAACAAACAGTGGATAGCACTGCCTATTTCTACAACAAGATTTTAAACCCTGATTCTGCAGACGATCTAGTCGTTAGTTACGTGTACTTCAAAAAATATAAAGAAGAGAAAGGTATAGACCAAGACACTCTTGGACTTGTTTTCACATACCAAATGTTAGCAATGGCGGAATATAAATTGGGCCAAATCTACGCTAGTGAACAATCAGCCATTGAGGCTCTTAAATTGAAAGAGATTGCTTCAGATGTATTACAGTTTCCCGACGGGACCGAAAGTCGCATCAATAATCATTTAGGCATGGTCTACAGAACTACCGCCCAACCTGAAAAAGCTATACAAATCTATTCTAAAGCCTTATCGAAAAACAAAAGCTTAAAGGATAGCCTTATACTCTTAAACAACTTAGCGAATGCCCATCGGGATAGCGGAAACTATGATGAGGCAGTTGACTTATTGACGTCAGTTGTTAGAAGAAATAAAAAATTGAACAATCCGGTTGAAACAGCCAGGGCGTTGGATAATTTGGGATATACACAAGCATTGGCTAATGACCCGAAAGGACTAGAAAACATGTTGGAAGCACTAGAACTTCGGAAAGAATTAGGCAATCCTGGCCAACTTTTTACAAGTTATAATCATCTTACCGAATACTACGCATCCATAGGCGATACCACCACTGCTAGAATGTATGCCGTTTTGGGAAAGAATCTCGCGAAAAAGGTGAGCACAAAATATCGTCAAGAGGCCCTTGAGTCTTACTTTGCGTTAAGTGATGATCCCGAAATTGTGGAATACATTCGTAATAACGACAGTATCACAAAAGCGTCCCTTCAAAATGATATCAAATTCGCGAGTATCAAATATGACTTTTCAAAAGAACAAGAACGAACCCAGGTTGCGCAACTAGAACGTCAGAAAGAAAGTCAAAGGAAAAATCTCTTTAAGGTCATTGGGCTATTTATATTATTGCTGGGTATAGCGTTATATTTCGTATTGAAGTATCGCCATCGAAAGGAGAAAGTTGAAGAAATCTATCGAACCGAATCCCGAATTTCTAAAAAAGTACATGATGAAGTAGCTAATGATCTTTATCAAATTATGAGCAAAATACAGACCTCTATCCAATCAAATGATACAATACTCGATGATTTAGATTCGGTATACCACAAAACCCGGGATATTTCAAAAGATTATGGACTAATTGAACCGGAAGAAGAATTCGGCGAACTCTTAAACGACCTGCTCCTAAACTATCAAAACGACCAAGTGAATGTGATCTCCAAAAACTTGCTTCGTATCGATTGGAATGGCTTGGCAACCGAAAAAAAGATTGCCCTCTATCGAGTGTTACAGGAGTTAATGACCAATATGCGCAAGCATAGCGAAGCCTCATTAGTAGTGGTTTCAGCAGAAAAGCTGGGAAGTAAATATGTTGTTGAATATACCGATAACGGTACGGGTGGCCCTATAAAAATAGGCAACGGACTCCGAAATGCGGAAAACCGTATTCACTCGGTAAAGGGAACGATTATATTTGAACCAACCGAAAGAAATGGCTTCAAGGCAAAAATAAAGTTGTAGTATGTTTTCAAAAGTATTGGTCTCTGACGATCTGGACTGTATCAATTCGGGTGTAGCCAACACCTTAACTTTATTGGGCGTGAACGATATCGTCAAGGTACAATACTGTGATGACGCCTATCTAAAAATAAAGAGTGCGGCCTTAAAAGAACATCCCTTCGAACTCTTGATTACCGATCTCTCTTATGTGCCCGACCATCGGGAACAGAATTTTAATTCGGGCGAGGAGCTTATTGCCATCATCAAGAAAGAGCATCCAGAGGTAAAAATCATTGTGTATTCTGTGGAAGACCGCAAACAGCGGGTTGCCAACATTATGAACGAACTCAAGGCAGATGCTTATGTGTGCAAAGGCAGAAACGGATTAAAGGAATTGGAACAGGCCATTACAAGCGTGTATAACGGCCAAACCTATCTCTCTACCCAACTTCAACACCTACTGCATAAAAGTTCGCATTCAGAAATAGACGATTTTGACATAGAGTTGGTGCGTCTCTTATCGCTTGGCCATTCCCAAGAGGAAATCAGTACGCTATTTAAAGATCGAGATGTGAGTCCGAGTAGTCTAAGCTCCATCGAAAAGCGGCTGAATCGTTTAAAAATTCAGTTTAAGGCAAACAATGCCATTCATTTGGTGAGTATTGTAAAGGATTTGGGCTTAATTTAGATTTTGGTAGTTTGTAAAAATGCAACATCAAAAATTACAGTATGAAAATTAAGTATATTATTACAATTATCCTTTTAGTTTTGATGCAATTTAATTGCTCTAATGGTCCTGAAATCAAAACAGAAACTAAAAAACTGATTGAAAATAGAAGTATCTATTTAAATGGAGGTCTAAACGCTAATTTTGGAGGAAAGTCAAGAACGGTATTGAAAATAGATTTGCCGCCAAACACGGTTGAATGGTATTATAGTTTTTCAACCACAAAAGGTGAGAGCGGAACACAAAATTTGAACTTAGCAATTCAGTTAGCCGCCTTGATGGCTGACTCAAGTGGTTTAACGTCAGGTATTCTATCTTCCATAAAAGTACCGGAGGGCGTTGCATCTGCAGACATTTATTTATTGGACAAAACTAACATGGCTAAGTTCATCGCAAAGGAGGACTTTGATGGTGAGCAAATTTCATATGCTATGGAAGGCACTGTGGAAAGTACTAAACAAGCTGTTGTAAGAATAAATGATATTACTTCGGGAACTGTTTATTTAGGCTTAAAAAATCCGAGCACCATGAATAGTGTCACAATAAATATAGAAGTAGTAGCAATTACGGAATCAACAATCGAGCCCATATTGGTTAAAACGCCATAAACAGGTGAATTTGTAAAATTTGCTGCTTTATTTAGCGTAAGTACCACACCTACGGATTTCCGTAAAGTAATTACATTCATTATTCATATCATTGGGTGTTTGATAGCCAAAAGGCTTTCACATTGGGGAGCATAGAAAAGACACTGTAAAAGGTGTCTTTTTTTTTGTGGTTACGGATTACCGTAAGGAAAATGTGGTTTTGAATTGTAGGTTTGGACAAACTAACAACCAACTCCCGATGAAAATTACTACGCTTACTTTACTTCTACTCCTTTTAATTGTTCCTAAATCGAATGCCCAAGACGACGGTCTTCTCGGAGCTGTAGCAGGTGTTGCTGCTATAGGCGCCGTCATTGTAGCAGTAGACCAAATGAAGGAACAAGCTGAGCTGAATGCCACCGAATGGTTACTCAACAACCATCCTGAAATGAATAGTTTTTCTCTCAAAACGCTTTCGTTTGATGGAAAAAAAGCCAAGGATATGTCATCGGTTTCGGTAATTACTTATAAAATCCAAGAGTTTGAACTGCAGGATAAACCAGAATTGGATGGTAAAAAATATGTTTTATTTGGTTTCACAAGTTACGGCTGGGCCAATGAAATGGGTGTTGATTTAAACCGAATTATCTGGCATATGATTGATAAAGAAGAGTGGATAAACATGATGGTAGCATACGTAAAAACAGCTTCTCAGGAACAAAATGAAGAAAAAATTAGAGATTTATTAAAAAGCGGCAAAATTGTAAATAAAGGCGTGCGTGAAGGATTTGATCTTACTATACCATTTTATCGGATGAATGGTGACATGTATTCCGTACAGGACTATAATGAGATGATGAAGTTAATCTATAATGAACGGTCATTAGGCATCTACCTAAAAGCAACTGAAAATCTGGTACAAATTGGAAGAGGCGACATAATTGATATTCATGAGTTTTTTACGGAAAACGATTAGTTGTCAAAAGAAAACTTTAGCACTTATTTTAATACGAAACTAATTTTAAAAAAACATATTATGGCAAAATCAAGCGGACTTAAAAACGCGCCTAGCACCACAGGGCGTCCATCAGGAAAAGGCAGGAGCAACAACCCTTCGAAAATTTCTGGTGGCAATACTTCAACAAATAAAGGTACTAGCAAAAAATAATTAGTTGGCCTTCAAGCGTCAAGTTCAAATATAAAATCGATTGATCTATGAAATCATCCTCACAAACTCCAAACTATAAAGAAAAATTCCTTGAACGTTATAAAGACAAAGATCAAAATGAGCTTTTAATAGAGCTTATTTGGGTTCTTCGAAAAAATTTCGATAAAAATGAAAAGATTCGCGAGAATACGTCGAAATTAGTTTGGTGGTTGATTGCTATTCCAATAATTATCGGACTTATAATTGGGTTTATTTCATTAGCAGGTATTGCTTCCTTGTAGACTCAAAAAATTAAACTAATTCAACTTTTGTAAAACCTATAAGTTTCCTAGTAAAGTATGAATATTGATTAACAAGTTGAAATAAATCAAATAATGAAAAAAGCACTTCTTTTATTCCTATTCCTAAATGCGTCCGTATCAATTATAACTGTCCATGCTCAATCTATGAGCTGCCAAGAAGTTTTTGAAATTGTCACCGAGAATTATGACTCTAAAAACCAAGTGTCTTGCTATGGTTCTAGTATGTTAACCAAAGCTATTTATTATAAACTAGACGGGATGGGATTTGTAGTCGCATACCTGAAATCAAACGAATTCGATTTCAAAGGCAGACCTTACATCTTTTGTGGTATTTCTGATGCCCGTTGGAGATCATTTAAATCGGGTGGAATGTATGGTTCGTGGGGTGAATCGTTTCATGAGTATATTAGGGATTATACGTGTGATTGTGATTAAGCACGCCCACGACATGATATCGACTAAAACGTACGAAACCATCACTGGAAACTAAGTGAATCTACGTATACCAGAAATTGAATGATTCTGCTATATTTGAAAATCAACTAACGCAACTCCCATTGGAACCCAACCAAAACCCAGAACAACTTGCACGCGACCGGATTGACGAAATGCTTCGTGAGGCAGGATGGGTTGTGCAATCTAAAAATCAAGTTGATCTATCAGCAAATATTGGTGTTGCCCTACGAGAGACGAATACAGCTTCTGGCTCTGCAGACTATATGCTGTTTGTTAATAGAAATCCCGTGGGTGTTATAGAAGCCAAGCGTGAAGACGAGGGGCATAGACTAACGATGGTTGAAGAACAATCTGAACGATATGCCACTGAGGCCATTAAAATAGGTTCGTTTACACTTGAAGGAATTAAGCCATTTGTGTACGAGAGTACTGGGACGATTACTCGCTTTACCAACTATCGAGATCCGAAACCAAGAGGCAGAAATGTTTTTAGCTTTCATAAGCCCGAGACTTTAGCCGATTGGCTAAAAAAAGATAAAAGTCTTCGTGAGCGATTGTTATCAATACCAGACCTTGATGAATCCGGACTCCGTCCCGCTCAAATCGTAGCCATCAATAACTTGGAAAATTCTTTTAAAAAGAATAGACCCAAGGCGTTAATCCAAATGGCCACGGGTGCTGGAAAAACCTTCACAGCCGCAACTTTTGTGTATCGTTTGCTCAAACACGCCGATGCAAAACGAATATTATTTTTGGTAGACACCAAAAACCTTGGAGAACAGGCAGAACAGGAGTTTATGACCTTCCAACCAAATGATGACAACCGAAAATTCACTGAATTGTATAACGTGCAGCGATTATCTTCAAGCTACATTGCTTCAGATAGTCAAGTGTGCATTTCAACCATACAACGCCTCTACTCTATTCTAAAAGGTGAAGAATTAGACGAGAGTGCAGAAGAAGCCAATCCAAATGAATCCCGATATTTATCGGGATGGCTGCAACAGAAAATGGCGAAGAACAAAGCCGTGCCAGTGGAGTACACCCCAAAAGTACCTATCGAACAATTCGATTTTATTGTTATTGATGAGGCGCACCGTTCTATTTATAACCTATGGAAACAGGTATTGGATTATTTTGATGCGTTTCTAATTGGACTAACCGCTACACCAGATAAGAGAACCTTTGGTTTTTTTAATGAAAATGTGGTGAGTCAGTATACGTATGAAGAATCGGTAACCGATGGTGTAAATGTGCCTTATGATGTGTACACGATTGAAACTGAAATTTCACAGAAAGGCGAAGTAGTAAAGGCTGGTTGGTTTGTTGACAGGCGCGACAAACTCACGCGTAAAAAACGTTGGCAACAAGAAGATGAAGATACCGACTACAATCGCAATGATCTAGATAAAAAAGTAGTCAACCCTAGCCAAATCAGAAATATCATTCGTGAATTTAAAAGGGCTTTGAAAACTACGATTTATCCAAATCGTATTGATTCAAATGGAGAATACGAAGTACCTAAAACATTAGTCTTTGCCAAAACTGATAGCCACGCAGACGATATCATAAAGATCATCAGGGAAGAATTTGACGAAGGCAACGACTTTTGTAAAAAAGTAACGTACAAAATTGAAGAAGACCCGAAATCGGTGTTGAATCGCTTTCGTAATTCATATTATCCAAGAATTGCCGTAACTGTTGATATGATTGCCACAGGTACAGACGTAAAACCTTTGGAGGTATTGTTATTTATGCGGGATGTTAAAAGCATCAACTATTTTGAACAAATGAAAGGTCGTGGCACACGAACTATTAATAGCGATTCTTTACAACTTGTATCCAGAACAGCTAAAACAAAGACACATTTTGTCATAGTAGACGCGGTTGGTGCCACCAAGTCTAAAAAAACAGACAGCAGACCATTGGAACGCAAACCAACTGTACCCATGAAAGATTTATTGGGGGCCGTAACCATGGGAGTTGCCGACGAAGATTTGTTCTTGTCTCTGGCCAATCGATTGATACGTTTGGAAAAACAAATCACGGAAAAAGAAAAAGATAAATTATTGGAATTTTCTGGTGGCAAAAACTTAAAGCAGATCACCAAAGAACTCATTACAGCATACGATCAAGATGCCATTGAAACCAGAGCGCAACTAGAAATTGACAAAATTCCTGTACAAGACCAAACCCCAGCGTTAATCGAAGAGGCAAAAAAGCACGCTCAAAATGCCCTTATTTTAGAAGCAACCAAAACATTTAATGGTGAGCTCAACGAATATTTAGACAACGTTCGCAAGCAACATGAACAAATTATTGATAGCATAAACATAGATACCGTTACAAAGAGCGAATGGGAAACCACTTCTGTGGATAAAGCAACCCAAATCATCAAAGATTTTAGCGAATATCTCGAAGCAAACAAAGACGAAATTACCGCGCTAAGTATATTCTACGACCAACCTTATAATCGCAGAAACATCACCTTTAACATGATAAAGGAGGTATTTGAAAAACTAAAGCTTGAAAAGCCTACGTTGGCACCAGATTACGTTTGGGAAGCCTATGTCACCTTGAGCGCTGTCGAAAGGTCGCAACAACCAAAAGAGGAACTAACAGCCTTAGTTTCCCTAATTAGAAAAGTGTGCGGCATCGATAGCGAGTTAAAGCCTTTTGATAAAACCATAGATGAAAATTTCAAAAACTGGATGTTTAAGCAAAATGCGGGGCAACACAACCGTTTTACACCAGAGCAAGTAGAATGGTTACGAATGATTAAAGACCACGTCGTGAGCAGTTACCATATCGAATTGGACGATTTAGACTATACACCTTTTGACGCTAAAGGCGGAAAAGGAAAAATGCACCAATTATTTGGGAACCAAATGAATGAAATCATTGAGGAACTAAATGGGGTGTTAGCAGCCTAAGATATGAAAGATTCTCAAATTAATATGTTGGAACATTCTGAAGTCAAGGTTAAACTACTTGGGCTTTATATGGAAAGATATTTAAACATATTATATTTATCAAAATATATTGAAACTGTTATCTTGTTTGATTTGTTTTGTGGCGAAGGAATTTATGAGAATGGAGGTAAAGGTAGCCCGATAATAATGTTGGAGTCAATAAATAATTTAGAAGTAGACAATTCTAATAAATCTGGTTTTGAAATTCATTTTAATGATATTGATTTACCCAAAGTAAATAAATTACAAAATGAAATTACTAATAGAGATCTAGTGTCAAAAAAGATTACTGGGCTTTATTATACTAACAATGACTATCAAAAAATGCTTCCTTATGTGGTGAGTATGTTTACAGGATTCAGCAAAAGAAGGGGTTTTATTTTTATAGACCCTTATGGGTATAAAGAAATTAGGCTATCACATATCAAAGAGCTTTTAAGACCAGGAACAACTGAAGTTTTGCTGTTCTTACCAACGCATTTTATGTTTAGGTTTGAAGAAAAAGGAACACCACAGAGTTTAAAGGAGTTTATCTCTGAATTGATACCTGAATCTCAATGGCCGAAAAGTGAAACAGGAATTGAGTTTATAGATAGGCTAAAAAACGCCTTTAAAAAAAAACTTGGAAACGATAAACTTGTTGATACTTTTATTATTTCCAGAGATAAAAATCAATTCTTTTGTCTTTTCTTTTTTACAAGTCATATTTATGGTTTTGATAGGATGTTAGATGCAAAATGGAAATTAGATGAAGAACAAGGCCGAGGGTTTGCATTTAAATCAAATGGTGATTTATTTTCAGTGGTTGAGAAATCAGCTAATACATTTCCATTAGAAAAAGGCTTAAAAGAGTTTTTGAAAACTCCAAAAACCAATGGCGAAGTTTATGAATTTGCTCTTCACCTTGGCTATCTTCCAACTCATACAAATCAAATACTAAAGTCTTTTCAAGATACTGGTAATCTGGAAATAAAATCTAATGGTGATAAAATTCAAAAAGGGGCTTTTTATGTTAATTATAAAAATTATAAAAACAACTTCGATAAAATAACTATTAACTTCAAATAAAATGGCACAATCAAGTATAGAGTGGACAGAAATGACATGGAATCCAACTACTGGATGTACGAAGGTTTCGGCTGGTTGCAAATTCTGTTATGCTGAAGTTATGAGTAAAAGGCTCAAAGCTATGGGCGTTGAAAAATATAAAGATAACTTCAAAGTTCGCATACACGAAAAGGAATTAGACACGCCTTCAAAATGGAAAAGTCCTAAAATAGTGTTTGTTAACTCTATGAGTGATCTGTTCCATCCAAATATCCCTGTAGATTTTATCCAACGTGTGTTTAAAGTAATGAACAATCATCCACAGCACGTTTTTCAAATATTAACCAAACGAGCTGATGTTTTAAATTATTATGATGCTGAAGGTTGGTTAGAATGGAGTCATAATATTTGGATGGGTGTTTCAGTAGAAGATGAGCGTGTTACCGAGCGTATAGATTTATTGAGTCAGACAAATGCAAGAACTAAATTTTTGTCTTGCGAACCATTAATTGGACCGTTAGATAATTTAAATCTGCAAAATATAGACTGGGTAATTGTTGGTGGTGAAAGTGGTCATAAACCTAGACCTATGGAACCAGAATGGGTAGAAGACATTAAAAACCAATGTTTAGAAAATGATACAAAATTCTTCTTCAAACAATGGGGCGGAACTAATAAAAAGAAAACTGGAAGAGAGCTTAACGGTAGAACTTGGGATCAAATGCCTGAAATTATTCAAGAATCACAAATATGAATATAGAAGACTGGATCGAGTGTTCTTTAGGTGATTTGCTTAAATTGAAAAATGGTTATGCTTTTAAAAGTAGCAAATATCAAAATGAGGGTGTACCAGTTTTAAGAATTGGAGATATACAAGATTGGAATGTTGATATTAAAAATGCCAAAAGAATAGAAGAAGATGAAGAATATGACTCTCACATTGTAAACAAAGGAGATATTTTGATTGCAATGTCGGGTGCAACAACTGGGAAGTTTGGAATTTATAATTCCGAAGAAAAGGCATATCAAAATCAACGAGTTGGAAATTTAATTCCTCATTCTAAAAAATACACTTTAAAAAATTATATTTATTACTTGTTGTATTCTTTAAAAAGAGATATTGAACAACAAGCCTATGGTGGAGCACAACCAAATATATCAGCAACTAAAATAGAAGCACTATCTACAAAGCTTTTTCCCTTACCAATTCAAAAAGCCATCGTTAAAAAAATAGAAGCCCTCTTCACCCATTTGGATAGCGGTATTGCCGACCTAAAAAAAGCACAAGATCAATTGGTAATTTATAGACAAGCGGTTTTAAAAAAGGCTTTTGAGAGGGAATTGATGAAAAATGCTGAGAAATATAAATTAAAAAATATAACTTCAAAAATTGGTTCAGGTTCTACACCAAAAGGAGGTCAGGCAAATTACAAAACTAGCGGTATACCTTTAATTCGTTCTTTAAATATTCATTTTGATCATATTAAATATGATGGGCTCGCTTTTATAGATGAAAGTCAAGCTGAAAAATTGAAAAACGTAATTGTTCAGCAAGGGGATGTTTTACTGAATATTACTGGTGCATCAATTGGAAGAGTGAATATTGCACCGAATGAATTTGATAACGGAAGGGTTAATCAACATGTTAGCATAATACGACCCAAAGATAAAATCTTTAACACTAAATTTCTAAAATTATATATACAATCGTCAAAAATTCAGAGTTGGATTGCGAATGTAAATGTTGGTGCGACTAGACAAGGATTAACAAAATCAGCTTTAGAAAATTTAGAAATTCCAGTTCCATCATTACAAGAACAACATCAAATCATTAGCGACATAGAAAGTCGTTTATCGGTTTGTGATACCGTAGAAAAAGACATTGCAAACAGTTTAGAAAAAGCCCAAGCCTTACGCCAAAGCATTCTTAAAAAAGCATTTGATGGTAAGTTATTAAACGAAGAAGAAATTGCTGCTTGTAAAGCGCATAGAGACTACGAGCCGGCGAGTGTCTCGTTGGAGCGGATAAGGGCAGAGAAAACGAAATAAGGTTATGAAAATAGAATTTAAAGGAAACACTATCTCAAATTTAGCCGATTGGAAAAAGTTTGTCTTTATTGGTAAAAAAGCTAAGGATTGGAAAGAAGACCGTAGTGCCGCGTCATTAGCTGAATTTATTATTAAGAAAAACGGAGAAGAAAAGATTATTGAATTAGTGTCCGCTCAAATTGAGGAACCTTTCACACTAGAAGTTGCATATCCAGAATTCCAAGCACGATTTGATGCGCATGGTCAAGGTAGAGAACACGATTTAGCAATATTTGGCAAAACAGAATCAGGAAAAAAAATATTTATAGGAGTTGAAGCCAAGGTTGATGAATCTTTTGGAGGTACAGTTGCATCTAAGTACCATAAAGGTAAAGCAAAAGAGCTGAATGGAGAAAACACTAATTTACCAATAAGAATTGAGGAATTATTAAAATTTAATTTTAAGGTAATTACGGCAAGTGATTTTAATTTAAGGTATCAACTATTATTCTCTACAGCTGGTACTTTAAGTATTGATGCAGATATACATATATTATTGTTCTTGGTTTTTAAAACTGAGGGGTATAATCCTAAAGTAGCAGCTAAAAATTATAAAGATCTACAAGCCTTTTTAAAGAAGGCAGAAGCTATTAATGTGGATGGTAACATCTACGAGCTAAATATGAATAATAAGGCTTTAAGTGTAGTCTATAAAGAGATTTAAAGGGTAAAATATAATTGTATTCCTGCAAGTGTTTTAAAGAATAAAAGATAAAACCTATAGATTATGTTTAATGACCTTACACAAAATGATGTAATTAATTCATTAAATGAATTGATTAAACAAGGAAGTATTAATGATACTCAATATGCTGTTTGGTGGAAAGAGAAACTTGTCTCACCTGCCCGTGTAATTACTACGCATTACGATCTTCAGGGAACTACAATTAATAGAAAATCAATAAATACTGACCAAGCACAATCAAGATTACTTGAGCTAGGATTTCCAATTGTGGAATCAAATATTCAAGATAATTTCTTTTCAGAAAAAGAATTAAAGTCATTTCAAATACTATTAGCACGAAAAGACTATGATTCTACAAACGCAGTTGATATTAATATCGGCTCTTTTTTAAGAGAGACTGTTTGGAGTAAGACACAACTGTGGGCAGAGAAATTGGAGCAATTAGGATGGAAATTAGTTAGTAAAAGAAAAGGTTGGAATACTAGGCACCAAAAGAAAGGGTTTCAAACCTACAAACAATATGCTTGGTGTAGCTTAAAGCCTGAAGACGGAGAGAATAATCTATTATTGTTTACTGTTGGAGTTGGAAGCACTGGAAGTCTAGAGTATAAAATGGATATCCAATGGAATGATAAATCTTTTACCCAAAGCCAAAAAGACTTATTTTTTAATTTAAGGGAAGAACATAAAGCCAGTTTTCAAGTTATTGAAAAAAGTGATGTATCTAAACACTCTTGGAGATCTTTAATAGACAAATCCGATAAGTTTTTTACGAGTCATTTATCAACGTACACAGAAATATATTATGCACTTTGGCCTGAAAGAAGGCTAATGCGCTTAGTTTATAATGATAATAATTGGCAGTCTCCAATAGAGCGTTATTGGAATCCTAAATGGCAAGGAAGAACAGATAAGGCACATCATGATCAATATGGTTTTGGTTTTGAGGAATGGCTTTTTAACCCTAGATATTTGATTAACGGTTTTCAGTATGGTTATGTTAGGGGTATTGATACAATGCCAGAAAATTCCAGCTTTATAAATGAGTTATACCTATATACATTAGACCATAAAACAAATAAAAAGTTTTTAGTAGCAAAGCTTAAAAATGTTAAGATTCTTCGAAATGAAGAAGATATTGGGGAAGATGTTTTGGATGTTTTTGAATCTGGTAGAGATGAAATGCTTTTGGAGTTAGAAAAGGTTAAGGCAGATACAAAATTGTTAAGAAATATGCCTTTGAAACCCAACCTTTCTTTTGATTTAAACGATGTCCTAAATTATGAAGATTCTGTATTATTACCAGATGACTTTCTTAAAATTCATAGATTCATTCCCAATAAGGTAGAAGGAAACTTAGCTAATATTGTAGGTGAGATTGACGAATCATTTAAAAATCCTAAATTAAATTTCAATGAAGGTAACGGTACAGGTTCAAATTCTTATTCACAAAATGTTTCAGGAGGAAAAAGAAATGTCAATCGAACACACTCCGATATAACTAATGACCTTCATCGCTTTCTTTTAGCGTCTAGTGAATACAAAGGATATTCTATATCTACTGAAAGGACTAAAATAGGGAACAACCTTGTTGATTGTGCAGCGAAAAAAGGGGAAAAATTGCATTTATTTGAAGCTAAAACTACAAATTCATTCCTAATGAATGTTCGCTTAGCATTAGGGCAAATTATTGAATATGCGCTACTTGATAAATCAGTTGTCATTGAAAAGCTTTTAATTATTGGTCCTGCTGAACCAAATCAAAGAGATTTAGAATATTTAGATTCATTAAAAAAAATACTTGAATTGCCCTTGACGTATTGGTCATATTCATTTGAGGAAAAAATACTCAGTAAAAAATTTAAAAAACATTAAATGACAGATTCAACCATCATATCAAAAATCTGGAACCTCGCTAACGTACTACGTGACGACGGCGTGGGTTACGGAGATTATTTAGAACAAATCACCTATTTGCTCTTCTTAAAAATGGCAGATGAACTTAACAAACCACCTTATAATAAAGGCTTGGCCTTTCCGAAACTAAAAGATGTTGAGGGCAACGAGGTTGCGGATGCTGAAATAGCCAATTGGGAAACCTTATCTAGCAAACGTGGAGCTGAATTAGAATCTTTTTATAGTCAGTTATTACGTACACTTTCCACAGAAAAAGGAACACTTGGCCAGATTTTTACCAAAAGTCAAAACAAAATACAAGACCCATCCAAATTATTGAAAGTCATCAATCTCATCGACAAAGAAGATTGGTCATTGATGGGCGCAGATATAAAAGGAAAGATCTATGAAGGTCTCTTAGAAAAGAATGCAGAAGACACTAAAAGTGGCGCCGGACAATACTTTACTCCAAGAGCCTTAATTAAAACGATGGTGGCCTGCGTACAACCCAAACCCATGAAAACCGTTGTAGACCCCGCCTGTGGTACAGGAGGTTTCTTTTTAGCAGCCTACGATTGGATAGTAGACAATAATAAGCTAGACAGAGAAGAAAAGGAATTTTTAAAAAATAAAACATTTTTTGGAAATGAAATAGTTGCGAACACGCGCAGAATGTGCTTAATGAATATGTATTTGCACAATATTGGAGAAATAGATGGAGAATCGTTTATAAATCCAAACGATGCCTTAATTGCAGACGATGGTGAACGCTATGATTATGTATTGGCGAATCCGCCATTCGGTAAAAAAAGCAGCATGACGTTTACCAATGAGCAAGGTGAGATCGTAAAGGAAGATTTAAGTTATAACCGTCAAGACTTTTGGGAAACTACTTCTAACAAGCAGCTAAACTTTTTACAGCATATAAAAACCCAATTAAAAATTAATGGAGAAGCAGCAGTGGTGCTTCCCGACAATGTACTGTTTGAAGGTGGAGCTGGTGAAGAAGTAAGGAAACAATTAATGAAAACAACCGATTTGCATACTATTCTAAGGTTGCCCACAGGTATATTTTACGCCCAAGGGGTAAAAGCGAATGTCCTATTTTTTACCAATAAACCAGCAAGCAAAGAGGCTTGGACGAAGGATATTTGGTTTTATGACTATAGAACAAACGTACACCATACTCCCAAGAAAAATCCGATGCGCCAAGAACATTTAAAAGAGTTCGAGGAATTATACAATGGAAGCAATATTAGCAAACGCAAAGAAACGTGGAGCGAAGACAATGAAGAAGGCAGATGGCGCAAATATAATTACGACGAAATTATTGCACGAGATAAAACAAGCCTAGACATCTTTTGGTTGCGGGATAAAAGTTTAACCGACTTGGATAACCTTCCAGACCCAGATATTCTAGCTACTGAAATTGTTGAGAATTTGGAGGCTGGATTGGCTAGTTTTCAAGAAATTATTGACGTATTAGAAGATGGAAAGTAATATTAGTATAGAAAAAACCATTGTTTTATTACAAAGTGTTGAGGGTATTGTAAAAACTCATGAAAAGGACGCGATAGAACGTGGAGAGGATTTTAATCTCTTTACGGTTATGGGAATGGAGCATAACGAAACATTCACTCATTCTGCAATTATTGCTGCGCTATTACAACCGAAGGGAAATCATTATATGGGGTTTCAGTTTTTGGAATTATTTCTTAAACAATTAGGCTATAAACACGAAGGCGAGGACTTAAAGCACACAAAGGTCTATAAAGAATTTCATATAGGTAAGATTGATGACACTTACGATACAGGAGGATTTATTGATATTCTTATTCAATTTAGTTCAGGAAAAACCCTGGCGATTGAAAATAAGATATATGCTGGTGACCAACCTAAACAATTACATCGCTACTTCAATTACAATAAAGAAAATACATATGTGTATTACCTTACTCTTTTTGGCACAGAACCATCAAAAAATAGTAGTCAGGATTTGGAAGAAGGTAAGCACTATGATTTAATCGCTTACAACCGGCAGATTTTAGATTGGTTAGAGGCGTGTTATGACATTTGCAAAAAGGACAGTACCGTAAAAACCTCCTTGCAACAATATATTATACTGGTAAAAAAACTAACGAATACTTTAGAGAACAGATTGGAAATGGAATTAAGAGAAGCAATTATAGGTAATTTAAAGGAAGCGAAATATATAAGTAATAACTATCAATCTATTGTTTTTAATATTCGAGAACAGTTCAGACAAGCAATCTTACATGAAGTACGCAATCGTCTAGATTCAGAAATTTATGCAGTTACAGAAGGTAACACTCCAGATTATCACTATTCGCAAATATGGGTTCATTTGAAAAAAACACACACCATCCCCATACATTTCGGTATTGAGTCTTTTAGTGGTAAGGGAAATAATGATGGATGCCTATTTGTAGGGATTTTAGATCACACAAAAAAGTACAGTGACATTAACCTAATCAGTAGCGATAGGAATTATAACAATTGGTGGCCTGTAATACGTAATTTAACTACTCCCGAAGGAAATAGATTGCATTTAGGAAGTGATGCGTTGTTGGAGAAATTGGCAGCTGAAAAATTGGAAACATTTAAGCAATTTGTTGAGAAAACAGTTTCTGATATTGTTGAATTTATTGGGGTATATACTACACAAATGATTAAAATACATGAAGTAGAACTAAAATTAACAAATACCTAACTAATATGATAGCAAGAGTAAGGCAAGACGGTAATTATTTAGAAACATATGATTCCAAAGGAAAACGTATTAAAAGAGCCTATTGTAAAAACAGCTTTTTGGGAAATTCAAGTGAGATTGTTATTGTACAAGATGGAAATTATATAGAGGTGTTTGATGAGAACCTGAAACGTATTTCTAGATCTTATATAAAAATAGATGGATTTTTAGGGGCTTCTGGTGATAGTTTCTCTGTACAAGATGGGAATTATGCCGAAACTTACGATAAAAAAGGAAAACGAATTAGTAGAAATTATTCAAAATAAATGAGCACATCAAGCATAATAGACGTCCCTAAAAAAGCAGCTGACAAGGATCAATTAGGTATAGATGCCTATAAAAATGGTCTTACAGGTTTTATAAATACAGCACAAACACCTCTAACGATTGCCATACAAGGAGAATGGGGAAGTGGTAAAACCTCATTGATGAATGCGATAAAGCACGATTTATGTAAAGACCAACAAGGATTTTATGGTATTTGGATAAATACTTGGGAATATTCATTGCTTACAGATGAATACACTACAATGACTAATATTATTCAAGGAATAATATCTTCTGTTATAGTAGTCTTAGAAAAAGAGAAAAACCAAAATCTAGAGGCGTTAAAGAAAAAAGCAGTTGGTTTTTTTAAAGCAGCAGCAAAAAGTGCAGCAAAAATAGGCGCCAATGCAGCTACAGCAGGTATCGCTGGTGATGCAACCGATGCCTTTTTTGAGACCTCAGATAAACAATCTTCTTTACGCGAGTTACATACCGAACTACAAAATCAAATAAACCTTAGCATAGGAAATAAGGAGAATGCAAAGGGTTTTTTATTTTTTATAGATGATTTAGATAGAATAAACCCACCTGTTGCTGTCCAGATATTAGAATTGCTTAAAAATATTTTTGACCTAGAAAATTGCATATTTATACTAGCCATAGATTATGAAATTGTTGTCAAAGGATTAGAGCCAAAGTTTGGAAAGAAAACTTCTGAAAACGAACGGGAATTTCGTTCGTTTTTCGAAAAAATCATTCAGTTGCCTTTTACAATGCCGATTGGTCAATATCGGGTAAATGATCTAGTTATAGATAACCTTAAACAACTTGAATATTTTAATGAAGGTGAACTCACTTCAGATGTTTCAGATTTGATTGTAGAAATAAGTAATCTCACGGTAGGTTCTAATCCAAGAGCAATCAAACGCTTATTAAATAGTATATCTTTAGTACGTAGTATTATGCTAGCTGTAGAGTCTGAAGTTAAACCAACAGCCTTCGAGCAGCTTATTAATATTGGAGTTTTTAGCATTCAAATTGCATATCCATTAATATTTCGCGTGCTGGAACACTATCCAGATTTTACCGCCTGGAACGATGAGGTGATAGAAACCTTTAAGCTTAAGCCATTAGACCCCGCTTTAAAAGAGAAATTAGCACAAAGCGAATATTTTGATGATGAATGGGAACAAATATTATATCAGCTATGTCAGCGTGAGAGTTTTTTAAGTAATCGCGCAATGCAAATTTCTAGGCTATTTAATACGTTAAAAAATCGTATCGAAAGTAATGCAACCAATTCTTCAGACGAATCACAAGATGTCTCGGTACACGATGTTATGACCAATGCTATTCAAATAGCATCGGTAACAAGTTATGACACCATCACCGAAGAACCAAAGGTAAAAGAGATCCATAAGTCAGGATTTTTAAAGGGATTAAGAAGTAGAATAAAAAATAAATTTATAAAACAAGCTAAAGCAGAAGGTATAAAGATTCTCTATCAGCAAAAGGCAGTGAGATCCAATTTAACGTTTTTAATTGATAAAGGAAAACATAAGTACCGATTTGATATTTCAATTCACACAGACGCAAAAGAATACAGACTACAAGCACGTTATGAATGTTGGTATTATATGAAGGCAAAACATTCCGATTTTTTCAAAAACCTAGAAGAACCTGAAGCGAAAGAGATAAAGGCCAAGGAGCGTTACGAAGCTATGCTATCAAAAATGGAAAGCCTTTCCAAGGAACTTCCTGAAAATTACTACCTAAACAAATATGAATTAACAAATGATCACCATAACACCATAGTCGTAACTATGAACGCTAAAATGACTAATGCTTGGGGGTTTTTAAAAGATGAACAAGAAATGGAAAGTTACGTGAATAGGCTGATAGAATTTTTGAAAACCGTGGAAAACATTGAAATTATTAATTGAGCAATTTGACTGTTAAGGCATTGTCAAGGTTATTAAATTAACTTTAAAAACCGTCCTCAAAATAAACGCATCTGCCTCGGCTCGTGACAATAATTTTTCTTTTGGTGGCGGTTGTAACGGTAGGTTTCATCATTTCCAACAACGCCTGTTGCTCCTCCAGTGGAAGAGCCTGTACGATGCTAAAAAAATATTGGAGTTCATGATTGCAGTAGAATTGACCGAAATATGTGAAAATTGCAAGAGACAGTCCACAATATTTTTTAAGTATTCCTTAGCTTTCTTTACTATAACGATTTGTAACTTTAGGGATGCTATTAACACTCTTCCTTGCTTGGATTGCCGCTACCACCTGCATGACAGGGTTTAGCTATTTGTTTTCAACAATCTTGAATGAAAATTTCAAGGAACCTATCTTACTTACCGACCTTTTAGATAAGGTTTTTCATGTCGAACTTCCCGTATGGGTGGGGTGGCTCGCACATTATCTGACTGGAATCTTATTCCTAGTATTGTTAATAGCGGCCTATTCACTTACGAATGTTGCCATCTCTGTGCTGTGGGGTATTATTTTTGGAGCAATTTTAGGAGGGATAGGCATTGTGATGTGGAAAGTACTTTACAAAGCAGCTAATACCGATCCGCCAACCCATACCCGGCTGTTTCACCTGCAACTTATCATCGCACATATTTTCTTTGGTATGGCAGCGATAGGTGTAGAACGGTGCTACGATGCCTATTTAAAAATGTGGTTGTAAAAATTAATCGGATGATGATTCTTGTTCTTCTTTTTCTTTTTCCTCTATTTCCTCATCTGAAATCAAATAGTGGTCTTTCCCCAATCCCACAATATTGATAATATTGGTGACCGTGGTATAGAGCATCAATATGACCGTGATCATCATCCCACTGAGGATAGAAGACGAAATCAACGTAGCCCAATAAATAGCGTCGAACCAAGTAGTAGGCACATTTTCCGCTTCGGTTATAGGGATATTGAATAACTGGAATAAAATCAACGCGCCGACAAACAGAAACGTATCAAACGTAGCTATATTGAGAACTTGCTTGTAATGGGCTTTCTTCAGTTTATTTTCAGTTCCCGTACTGATACCCAATAAGGTGAGCAGTAGCGCTAAAATAGTGGCTGATGCCAGGACAATGGTGTTACACAGCATATTGAGGCCGGGCAGGGAACTAGAAATCAATTTTTTTGCTTCATAGCCGGAAACGCTGCCCAATAGAAATACTGCCAATCCCAAGAACAGGGTGGCCACCATCCCGCCATAGAACGCTTTTTTGTTCTTACGTACAAAATCAATAATTTTTGTTTGTGCTGCCATGTCTTGAGTATTTTAAATTATTTCGTAGGCTATCGGTTTAAACGTTCCCCCGTTGCTGTCTTCTGCCGAACAGGCCGTAAGCCCCACCAACAAATCCATTTCGGCCCGAATGATCAGGTGGTCCCCGGCTTTTGAAGTTGGGGGCAACACCGATAAGTTTCCATCGCTGTCATACTGCACATTCATAAATACATTGAATGCGGTAGGGATGTCATCTGGCGCAATACCGAATGGTTCCAATGCCATTTCCAAATTCTCTTTACAGCTTGGATGGTACCCTTTATGTTCGTACATGATTTCAAAAGTTTGCTTACAACAGGGTGCGAGCAAAAAGTCATTCCTGCCATTGGTGTCAAGTTCGATATATGCAAGTTTCCGACTTCGATGGCTCCATAAATAATTATCGGCTGTAATCTGGATGCACTCTTCAAAGTCTAATGTTTTGCCAGATGATAATTTTTCCCTCTTATCTTCTGCATTAAAGAGCACCATGTCACTTACCTGTTCACCCTCGGGGTCGATTATTTTTAATTTTTGTCCTTTTTTGAGATAGAACGCGGTGCCGGATTGTGGTGGTATTATTTTACGCATTGTTTTGTTCTTTAAATTAAGTGACGTGTAACTTAAAACATTAGTGTTTACTTGTAAAAGGGCATTTCCAATCGGCTGCTACTGCCCTGCCGCTATATTGTCTTGCTTCGCTATTGGTGCCGAAATCTTCTAGCATCGGATTGATAGATCCTTGATATGCTTTATCCCGCTTTCTAATCAGATCCCGAACCCTTTCGTATCGTCCTGCACTTCGAAGCAATTCGAACTGGCTGTGTAGATTAAAAACAATCATCGGAAAAGGTGATGACCGTGCCCATCTAGAAGAATTCGGATGCATCCCCACGATGTAAAAGGAAGTCCCCAATAAACTGAAGCTAAAGTTAGGCGATTCAGGATCCGGACTGGTAGTTGTATCCCACGCATGTGTATCGATGCTGTGTAGTGTTTGCAACAAGTTCCATAGGGAATTTTCAAATTGTTGTTCGGTTTCAATCGTGGTATCTTCAAACACAGCAATAAAAGTTTGGAATTTCATTGAATCTTCCTCAACTTCATTTACATATGTTTTTAAATCGTTCAATAGAGTATTTGGACAAAAATTATCCATATTTCCGTACGATTGAATGGTTACATTGTCATCGGCAATAACGCTCTGCGCCATGACACAGGGGTGGTCATCGAGAATAAATTCCCGTACCAACCCTTCCACATCTTCTTTTACTTTAACTTCAACAATAGTTTTCATTTTTCTAATTTATTTTTTAAGTAAATACTCAACATTAGGGCATTCAGAATGAAAGAAATTCCATTGGTCAATATGATTGGCCAATCTATTTTTAGTATTCCATACACGGTCCACAGTCCTACCCCTAGCAATAGTATGCTAAAAAAAACAGGACTTATATCGTCAACCTTATTGGTGGTCAACGCTTTATAGATTTGAGGGATAACTGCTATGGTCGTAAAGATCCCCGCCAGGTAACCGATGATGGATAATAGGTCCATATTAGCTTTCCTTTACATCTTTTAGCAACCAAGGCGATAGTTCACGGTCTTCATCATTGCTGTGGAGCACCGCAATATCTCCAGTAGTCTCAAAAACTACGGCGCGTACTTGAGAGAGGTCGAGTACATTCGCTTCCCTCAATTTAGACCGAAGGTCTCCCTCTGTGACCCTTGCTTTTAATAAATTATCCTGTAAAATATCCGGACCGTCCATGAGTAGGAGCGGCTCATTGTCGATGGCCTTTCTGAACGGTTTCCATTTACGTAGGAGTGCGGCGGTAAGTTGATACAGATAGACTACAAAAAGTCCGGCAACCCCTTCCAAGAGAGAAACAGATTTGGATAAAACCGTTGTAGCGATCAGGGAACCCACGGCAACGGTCATCGCAAAATCGAAACTCGACATCTTGGAGAAACTACGTTTTCCGAAAATCCGGGTAAAGACTATTACGGCAATATAAATAACAAGTGCGGTGACCGAAATCGCGAACAGCGACTCCATATCTGTGGAGAACCATTTTTTCATGAGTTAGTTATTGGTTTAGCGCCGACCAAATGGTCGTGCGCTAGTTGGTTGTTGTTTCTTATTTGAAAATTACTATCTAACCTAAATTCCGGCAACAACATTAGCACTTTTTAACCTGAACTGTTAAGCTTATTAAAAAGTAGTTGGTTGGATCACACAAACGCAAAGTGCGGTAAAGATGAAGAGATTACTGAGTAGGTAGCTTTATCGGTTGTAATGATGAAAATTAAATGCCGCGGTTTATAAAGTAAAGTCCAACCCGCATTAACTCTGAAGGAAATTTCAGTTGATAACAAAAGAAAACTCCTTGATTTCTCAAGGAGTTTCTGGTAGCGAGTACCCGCCTCCGCAAAACTGCGTACGGGCAGGCTGACTCGAACCAGTGTCCACTACTTTTGGCGGATATGAGCCCTATAAAGTTGTCAAAACATTCCTTATAA
>TARA_R110002012_G_scaffold322103_2_pt1 | contig 67821 bp, 60 predicted proteins | sample TARA_R110002012 | Tara Oceans TARA_R110002012 (sample SAMEA4396515) | marine metagenome | biome: Westerlies Biome; feature: [DCM] deep chlorophyll maximum layer (ENVO:01000326); material: water (ENVO:00002006), including particulate matter (ENVO:01000060) such as... | depth 40 m
ACCAATCTGATCGGCGCGACCGCCATTCATCACAATCATCCGATCCGCCAGCGTCATCGCCTCGACCTGATCATGCGTAACATATAGCGATGTTACTCCAAGGCGACGCTGTAGTTGTTTGATCTCTAGCCGCATCTGCACCCGCAGCTTTGCGTCAAGATTACTAAGCGGTTCATCAAACAAGAACACCGACGGTTTTCGAACAATAGCCCGCCCCATGGCGACACGCTGGCGCTGCCCACCCGATAATTCCCGCGGACGGCGATGCAAATAGTCGGACAATTGCAGCAAAGTGGCGGCCTCGTTCACCCGTTCGGCAATCTCGGCTTTCGGGGTGCCTGCGATCTTGAGCCCATAAGCCATGTTATCGAAAACCGACATATGTGGATAAAGCGCGTAATTCTGAAACACCATCGCGATATCCCGATCCATGGGTTCGCGGTCATTTACCCGCGCCCCTCCGATCCGTATCTCGCCTTCGGTTACGGTTTCCAACCCCGCAACCATACGTAATAGGGTCGATTTCCCACAGCCGGACGGCCCAACGATAACGATGAATTCACCATCTTCGATCTCGACGTCAATGCCGTGGATCACATCGGTTTTGCCAAAGGTCTTCTTGATGCCGTTCAGGCTGACTGTCGCCATATTCTATTTCTCGCTGTCTACAAGCCCGCGGATGAACAGCTTTTGCATGCTGATCACCACGATCACCGGCGGAATCATCGCCAGAATGGAAGTCGCCATGATCACCGGCCAATCCGCAATATCATCGCCAGAGGGGAACATTTGTTTGATGCCCATGACAATCGTATTCATCGAAGGGTCGGTGGTAATCAAGAGCGGCCAGAGATACTGGTTCCAGCCGTAGATAAAAAGGATAACGAACAAAGCCGCGATGTTGGTGCGGCTCATGGGAAGAAGGATATCCCAGAAAAACTGCATGGGCCGCGCCCCGTCAACGCGGGCAGCTTCGGCCAGTTCATCCGGAACGGTCATGAAAAACTGACGAAATAGAAATGTCGCCGTTGCACTGGCAATAAGTGGCAAGATCAGACCGGAGTAACTGTTGAGCATCCCAAAGTTCGCGACAACCTGATAAGTTGGCACGATCCGCACCTCAACCGGCAGCATCAGCGTCAGGAAAATGAGCCAGAAAAACAGCCGTCGACCCGGAAATTTGAAATAGACGATGGCAAAGGCCGACAATAGCGAGATCACAATTTTCCCGAACGCGATCCCCAATGCCATCACCATAGAATTCAGCATCATCAACGCAACCGGCGCGTTGATGCCCGAGAGCAACGCCTTACGGTAGTTTTCAAAAAACTGATCGCCCGGCAGTAGCGGCATAGGCGGCTTCACGATCTCGGGCTGCGACACCGTAGAGGCGACAAAGGCCAGCCATATCGGAAAGAAGATAAACAACAGGCCGATAATCAAGCCTAGATGCGTCATCCAATACCCTGCCCCGCGTTTTTCAACCATGCCCGCCATCAGTAATGCACCCGGCGTTCGATGTATTTAAACTGCAAGATGGTCAGCGCACCGACGATCACCAGCAAGATCACCGATTGGGCAGCCGAAGATCCAAGATCCTGGCTCACGAAACCGTCCGAAAACACTTTGTAGACCAGAATTGTCGTCGCCTGCTGTGGCCCCCCTCCGGTGATCGTGTGGATCACACCGAAGGTCTCAAAGAATGCATAAACGATATTCACGACCAATAAGAAGAACGTGGTGGGTGACAGCAGCGGCCAAACGATCGTCCGAAAGCGTGTCCAAAACCGTGCACCGTCGATTGCGGCGGCTTCAATCACACTTCGTGGGATGGCCTGAAGGCCCGCTAGGAAAAACAGAAAGTTATAGCTGATGCGCCCCCAAGCCGAGGCAACGACGACAAGGCCCATTGCTTCTTCGCCGTTCAGAACATGATTCCAGTCATAGCCCAACACCCCCAGATACCATGTGATAACACCCACGCGCGTATTGAACATGAAAAGCCACAGCACACCGGCGACTGCCGGGGCGACAGCATAGGGCCAGATCAGTAGGGTCCGATATACGCCCGATCCCTTAATCAACCTGTCTGCCAATACGGCCAGATACAGCGCGACCCCCATAGAAACGACGGTCACAGAGATAGAGAAAATTGCCGTCGTCACAAAGCTCGCCCGGTAATAGGCGTTGCCCAACAGATATTCGAAATTGCCCAGTCCCACCCATTGCATCGACAGGCCAAACGGGTCTGGAATGAACAGCGACTGATAAACCGCCTGCCCCGCAGGATAGAAAAAGAAGACGGCAGTAATCACCAGCTGGGGTAACACCAGCAGTAGTGGCAACCAGATGCCTTTGAAAGTGACGCGCTTTTCCATTGGTGACGCCGCGCCCAATTAAATGGGCGCGGCTGCTCCTTTAACGGTTGGCTTGTTCGAAGCGCCGCAGCAGTTCGTCGCCACGTTTCTTGGCCGAGTCTAGCGCTGTTTGCGCGTCCTTGTCGCCAGCCCAGACCGCTTCCAGTTCCTCGTCGATAATGCCGCGAATCTGATCGAAGGATCCCAGACGCAGGCCTTTTGAGTTCTCGGTAGGAGCATTCGTCGTCATTTGCGTGACTGCTACATCGGTGCCGGGGTTTTTCTCATAGAACCCCTGCTCGCGCGTCAGATCGGCTGCGGCTTGTGTGATCGGCAGATACCCGGTGTCCTGATGCCATTTTGCCTGGATTTCAGGAGAAGACAGAAAGTTCAGGAATGTAGCAACGCCTTTATATTCCTCGTCCGACTGTCCGGCCATGACCCACAATGATGCCCCGCCGATGATGGTGTTTTGCGGTGCTCCCTCTACATCTGACCAGTATGGCAATGGGCGCACGTCGAAATCAAATGTGGCTTCGTCTTTGATGCCAGCATAACCGGCAGAGCTTTCGGTGAAGAGAGCACATTCTCCGCTACGGAAGTTTGCTCCGCTTTCGTTTCGGCGGCCCGCATAGATGAATTTACCGTCCTTGGCCCAATCACCCATCGTCTGGATGTGCTTGACCTGAACCGGTCCATTCAGGGCCAGTTCTGTGTCCAACCCCCCAAAGCCATTGGCTTTGGTCGCAAACGGCACATTGTGATAGGCACTGAGGTTTTCCAGATGAATCCAGCTTTGCCACGCTGTAACCAGAGGGCACGCATTGCCAGATGCCTTCAACTTGTCCAGCACACCGCCGACGTTTTCCCATGTGCTCAGATCAACATCCGGGTCGATATCAGCAGCTGACAAAGCGTCGCGGTTTACCCAAAGCACCGGAGTGGAGGAATTGAACGGCAGCGAAAGCATTTGGCCGTCGTTGGTGGTGTAATATCCTTTGACAGACCCGATAAAATCATCCGGATTGAAATCAGCGCCCGCATCGGCCATGACTTCATACACCGGCTTGATCGCGCCTTTCGCGGCCATCATCGTCGCTGTACCGACCTCGAACACCATTAATATGTCTGGCTGCTCGCCTGCGCGGAAGGCGGCGATACCCGCATTCAACGTTTCCGAGTAATTGCCCTTGTGCGTGGCTTTGACGACATAGTCGGATTGCGATTCGTTGAATGTCTCGACTTGTTTGGCCACCAGTTCGCCAAGACGCCCGGTAAAGGCGTGCCAGAACTCAACCTCAGTCTGGGCAAATGCAGGTGCCGCAGACACCATGGCCGCAAGCCCAGACACCATTATTGTGTTTCTTATCATCATATCGAGTCTCCCCCAGTTGATTAGCTTCGCCAGCGTAGTGGCTGTTTCATGCTGCTGGCAACTGCTCATTCATATCAGTTACAAGGCACCTCTTGCAGGATTTGTGTAACAGCTTGATGACACTATATTAATCTGTTGCCTTGTTCAGATGTGATGCCCAGATGAGCCAGATATCAAAGCGCAAATATTCCTTACAGCACACCAAAACAGATAATTGATCAAACTCAACGAAGCCCGATGCATGGGGTGCACTGACAGGCAAGTTTCACGGCTATATGGCAAACCGCAATAAACCTGTTAAGTACAAGCCTAAAGGCAAAGCCACCTTACAACCCGCTTTATCCAAATCCGAAAGTATGTCCCTGCAAGAGCCAACACTTATATCGTTTCTGCTCCACATCGCCGGGGCCGCAGCGCTGCTGATTTGGGCCGTACGGCTGGTCAGGACCGGCGTGGAACGTGCCTTCGCCACCCAGTTACGTCAATCGCTGCGCCGGGCATCCGACAGCCGCTTGCTTGCCGCGGGCACGGGTACGTTGGCGGCGATCTTCTTGCAAAGCTCGACCGCAGTGGCGGTGTTGGTGGCCAATTTCGTCGCCAAGGGCAGCCTGGTTCCAGCGATCGGCCTTGCGATCCTGCTTGGGGCCGACTTAGGGTCGGCTATTGTCTCGCAAATCCTGCTGATCAAGCAGTCATTTCTCATCCCGCTGCTCTTACTCGGCGGTGTGGTGCTGTTTCAGCGCGGCAATTCGGGAACTGTGCGCCAATCCGGGCGCATCATGATCGGACTGGCGTTAATCTTTCTATCGTTGGACATGATCCGCGAAGCAACCGCGCCAATGGTCGGCAGCACAGGTACTAGGGCCGTGATGGCCTATCTCGGTCGCGATCTGGTTTCCGCCTTCGCGGTGGGTGCCCTCTTCGCTTGGGCAGTGCATTCCAGCGTCGCGGCAGTGCTACTATTCGTGACCCTCGCCGCGCAGTCGTTGCTTCCCGTTGAAGGTGCCGCTGCGATGGTTCTGGGGGCTAATCTGGGCGGCGCATTCATTGCTTACGTTCTCACCCTAGCCTCGCCCGCCCCTGCCCGGCAGATGATCGTCGCAAACCTTTTTCTGCGCGGTGGTGGTGCGGTGATCATCCTGCTGATCGTATCCGAGAATCCTGATCTACTGCGCCTGTTAGGGCCTGATGCAAGCCGTCAAGCAATCAACCTGCACCTGGTTTTCAACCTGCTGCTTGCGGTGACCGCCTTGGGCCTGATCCACCCGCTGTCCCGGCTAAGTGCAAAATTGGTCAGCAGCGCCCCCGACACCGAAACCGGCGCTCTTGTCGAAATCAGCGCACTTGACCCCAACGCGATTGACCGCCCTCTACGCGGGCTCGATTCAACCGCTCGTGAACTGCTTAGGATGGGGCAGAAAATCGAAGGGATGTTGAATGCCGTAGGGCCGCTTTATGTCAAATGGGACAGCGCTGCCGCAAAGGCTGTCAAAGAACAGGATCAAGCGATAAAATCCATACACTTTGAGGTAAAGCTGTATCTCGCGCAGCTTGGTCGTGCCGGGCTGGATGCCGATTTAGGCAAACGGTCAATGGAGCTTGCGGCGATATCGGCTGCACTCGAAGCCGCCTCTGACACGATTGCGCGTAGCTTGCTTCAGCTGGCAAAACGGCTTGATACCGAAGAGGTCGCGTTCTCCGAAGTTGGGCGTCAGGAAATAAATGATTTTATGGATCGGGTCCAAAGCAACGTCCATTTGGCGCTTAACGTCATGATGAACCAGAATCCAGCCGAGGCGCGCGATCTTGTGGAAGCCAAAGAAAAAGTACGCGCCGTCGAGCAAAAATTGCAGCGTAATCACCTTGGTCGGCTGCGCGATGGGCTGGCTGAGAGCATTGAAACCAGCAGCATTCATCAAGAAACGCTGCGGTCGCTCAAACAGGTCAACACATCCTTTTCTATGGTCGGTTACCCGATCCTGGCCAAATCCGGTGACTTATTAAGCAGCCGCCTGACCTGAACACCAACCTGCCCTCCTTTTTATGATGATCAACTGACATAGTCGAACCTGGCCCACATTCCCAAGCACTCACCCCAGATGGAAGGCACTACAACACGCGGTGTTTAATCCACGTTAGGGTCGATAGGTTGATCATCTTCACTGTATTTCTCTCGCTTCATATGGCGATACACAAAAAACAGCAGAACAATCATCGTCGGGACAACAATCATCGCGACCACGGATAGATGTTGTAAAATGAACGGGACTATGGCCGCACTATGCCCGAATTGATAAGCAAGCGTCGACCAAAACCCGACCCAGAGCGCTGCCCCTATTAGATTGGCCGCCAAAAATCTGACCCAATGCATCCCAGTAGACCCTGCAACCAGCCCGTTCAGTTGCCGCAATACCACTACGAACCGCGCAGCGATCACCATGAACGCTCCATATTTGTCGGCGACTTGCTCGGCCTTGGTGTATTTTTCGCTGGTGACCCCCACCTTCCCACCGTAGCGCAAAATGACCGCCCGGCCATATCTGCGCCCAATCAGATATCCGATGTTATCCCCCAGAACCGCCGCAACGTACGCCGCCAACACGACGTGCCAAATGCTTATCTTCCCTGCTCCGGCAGCCCCTGCGAAAACCATCAGCGCGCTTTCGCCGGGGACTGGCAAGCCCAGAGTTTCCAGCGTGATTGACACAAACAGAGCGATTACGCCGTATTGCTCAACCAGGGTAAGCAGGTAATCTTTGATCCATAGCATCAATTATCCAAACAACCGGTTATCTCTAGATCCGCGGGCACCAACCGCGATCAGACCCGCGATTCCACCTCAAGGCACCCAACCACTACGGCGATGCGGCGATGCGGCGTCTAGGGCATTACCCATCCGGTTGCAATATTAGATGGCAGTCCCATAGCTAAGGTGCTCTTTCGGTCTCCGTTTAGGGTTCTCTTTAGGTTAAACACCGTGAAACAGGATGCCCAGCCCACAAAGTAACCTGTCTTGTTGTGCTCGTAGAGATCCTTCCAACATCTTCAATTCGGTCTGTGGGATAGCGCCTAATTCTTGGATACGAACGACCCAGTCCTCGCCCGCAAATTCAATTACTGGCGTCAACCCGGCAAGTACCGCGTGCATATCGGCGCTACGCAGCGGTGCTACTATACGCGTCGCGTTTAGACCGATCAGATCAGTCTGCATGTCCACAACAAGCTGTCCGCTATCCAAACGAAAGACGTCGAATTGCCCCATCAGCCCCCACCCTAATACTTTCTGTGCTGTGCAAATGCCAGGTGATCCCGCTCCACCTCTTCCGCATAACCGTTCAAGGCCTCGCGATTTTCGTCGCGCCACTGTGCGTTGCGCTCAGCTTTTACGGTCGCGGCAATGGCCGCTTCAGCGATACGCGACATATTCAGGCCCAGCCCCCGCGCAGCTTCTATCAGATCGGCATCAAGCGTTAAGTTAACTTTCACACGCGCCATAAACGCCTCCTACTACATCCGCATCAACCAGGAGTATAGCCTTGAGCGTTTGGTCGAGCAATAAGGTTAAGCGGCAGCACTTCGAACCTACACCAGAGGCGGCCGGTCCTAAGAGCTCGTCGAAATGTCGGTAACGCTCCACGTATCGGCTCGAGTATTTAGTAATTATCAGAGGCTATTGCGTGTCTTGGTAACCCGTTCACCCTCTCTTGGGTCTTGCCAAAAATGAGAGCTTCAAATCGCCGAAACAGGGCGGCGCGCCACATAGTTGATATATTTCGATGCGATCGCGCGGGTTGTGGTGCCGCCTTTCCGCTTGCGGGTTACCCACGGGTAACGGCCTAGACGCGTTACCCATGGGTAACAACAAGTCATCTGATGCGGGGGCCGCCGTTCAGAACCTCCTCAAAGGCCCTTACTGCATCTTCCAGCTGTTTCTTCGGCATGGTTGCAAAATTGATTTCGCTGACAAGACGGCACTCACCCTGACGGGCGGTGACCTTGGTTTTTCCCACGTAAAACTCAAATTTCTGCTTCGGCTCTGCGAGAGCCTTGGCAGGTACCGGAGTGTTAGTGCTTTGTGATGTCGCCACGAAATCGCGCAGCGCAGTGTTCTGCTCTTCGGAAGAAGCGCTGGCGGCCAACTGAGCGCGCAATGCGACCGCCTGATCTGGGGACCGCAGGGCACGTGACGCATCCACCCCCAAGTTACGAGGAATTGACTTAGGCCACTTCAGATCCTCACCAAGCGCACTCAGCAAGAAAACGAAGCTTTTGATGTAGGACCGTTTCGTCTTGTGAAGCGCACTATACAATCGACTTACCAGCTCTGCGGGGTCAATCTCGTCCACACCCGCGTCACTTGCCGCCGTTATGGCCACTTGGGCCATCTCAGCGAAGGAAAGATCTTCGCGTACGACATTCTCTTCAACCATATCCACATAGCGCGAGATACGGTCGCCATCACCGCTTTCTACACGCGCGGTAATAGTGCCGAACCGTTCATCCTTGGTTTCAGTGAAAAGCTGCGACAAGGCGGTGAAACGTCGCCACCCCTTCTTAAGCTGGTAGTATCCGTTCGGCCCAACATACACTTCTACTGGCTCTCGCTGCCCCCGGTCCCGGATCGAGGATTTGAGCTCCTCCATTTCATCAGACTGAGCAACTTCGTCAAGCGCCATGCGATCCCGCGGCAGGTCGTCTGTAAAGATGTCGCTAAGGGGTATCTGGTACAAGACACGCCCCTCGCCCTGTGCTTGCCGAAAGGTCTTCGCATCTTCTGCATTACGGCGGCGCTGTTCGATCTTGGCTTCAGTGGTCTCCTGAAGATTTTCCGCAACGTCCCGTACGGCTGCCCCCATTGGGCCAGGCTCTCGGGGCCGTCGTTTGGCAGATGCCGCCGCATCAAGAGGTGCGAAGCCGAATTTGTTCTTACCGCTCATTCCGCTGCTTCCTTTCGTTTATCGTTTTCTTTCCATGCGGCCAAAACCGTTTGCAAAAATTCGCCATACGCCCTGTCAAAGCTCTGCCGCGCTCGCTTCCAAGTCTCTCGGGTCATTTGGCGATAGTCTTGCTCGTATACTGACATTTGAAACCGCCCTGACTGTTCGACCGCACGGGTCATTTCAATCGGATTCGCACAGACGTCCGCGCCAAAGACATTTTTAAAGGCATCCATCATCGCACTGTGCAATGGATTAGAAGCCTCGAAACGTGTCATCAAAAGGCGGATGTCAGAAAATCGCTTGGGGAGAGTAATGCCGGCGTCAGCGGCAAGAGCCGAAAATCCATCGGAAATATCAGCCATGGCATCGCCTAGCTGCCCAAGATAACTTGTCGTACTGTCATATTCCCAATACCCAGGCCCAGACGGAATATAGAGAATATCGGCGGCAAATGCAGCATTCAGAGACTGATATCCAATGGCGGGCGGGCAGTCGAAAATAATAATATCGTACTGGTCGTCCGGCAGTTCATCGAGATATCTGGCCACACAGCCAAAAAAGCTCCAGGCTTTATGAAGCGAACGATATTGTGCGCTGGCGAACTCTACAAAAGCGGCATTTGCACAAGAAGGGATGATATCGATGGTAGGCCAGCACGTCCGCTGGATAAAATCTTGAAACCGTTGCGCGCCAATGGATTGAACATCCTCTGGCAATTCATCGGCGGAAGGGTAGGGGCAATCATCCGGGTCATCATAGCTTTCCATGATCCGGTTTGCTTCTCTGCACAGATCGCGACACATAATGCCCCAAACCGTATTCCATTCCTTGACTTCGGTCAGCCCCATCGAATGGGTCAGCGTCGCCTGAGGGTCGAAATCGACACAAAGCACACGGTATCCATCCAATGCCGCCGCATGGGCGAGGTGCTGCGCGACCACGGTCTTGCCTACCCCCCCTTTGAAATTAGAAACGGCCACCCGCATCGCACGTCCCCGAGGCCGCTCAGGCAAAAGCTTGCGCCCCCGAAAACGAGCGCGGCGACGGAGTTCGTTAATTTCTTCAAGAGTGAACCAGCGCTGGCGCCCGTCTTCTTCGGTCAACCCCTGCGGCAGGGACGGGTCATCAGCCAGCTTTTTACGCAACGTATCGGCAGGCACGTCAAACATGAACTGACTAATTTCCCAGATCGAAAACGGCCTGAGCGCTTTTATCTCTCCTGGTGAAAAGGTTGCGCGACGCACAGCAGCCTGTTGTTCCAGGCTACGTTCGTTCATGTTAAGTAGGTCGTTATGATCTCGCATTTACCTGCTCGCGTTGTTTAAGCTTCGTTATCAAATAACGCGATTTTAGGAAATTGGCAAAACCTAAATTTAAAGAAACGATTATCTCTAATAGAGCATACGGGATTTAGATTGGCTCAGAATAGTAAACCCAATTATTTTGGTGACAGGCAGGAAGGTTTTTCAAGAGTTTCGGTGACAGCAAGCCCTTGTTAGGGTGACAGCCTGGCGTCCCCCTTAACCTAATAACCCTTATCTTTCAGATATAATTAATAGGAATAGGTAAATCCCGCTTTTCGGTTCGGGTTGACAGAAGACGGGATTTAGAGCTTTCTAAATAGAGAAATGGAATCGGCTCAAAAGAAGACGACCATTGAGGAACGACGACGCAAAGTACGAACGGGCAGTAGAGTAATGAACACATTGAGGTTAACCGGCCCTGAGGCCGGTGTTATCAAATATGATCTCTTGACGGCATTAAGTGTGGCCGGGCTAAATGGTAGCCCGACGCTTCAAACCTCATTGATGAGACTGATCGCAGCGGTGACGGCGCGGTATAACTGGCGAGCCGATGAATTGACAGTGGGGCAACGCGATCTTGCGCGGATGTGGTCAGTGAATGAACGAACGGTCAAACGCGAAATCAAGCGGCTGACCGATGCACAGATTTTGGTTTGCAAACGCAGTGGCGTCAGGGGCAGGGTGGCAGCCTATCGTTTGAATTATTCGCAAATCGTAAAACTCTCAGAAAAATGCTGGGCATTGGTCGGGCCAGATTTCGAAGAACGCATGTGCATGCGATACCAACAGCAAGAGCCTGTAAAGGTCGTGCAGCTTAGCGATTTTAGTAAACCGTGTGACGATAAGGTGGATATCCCTGGCACGTGGCAAAGCGCGATGGCACGCTTGGCACAGGGTAACAAAGATCAATTCAAGGCGTGGTTCTCGCAACTGCAATTGATGAGCTTTGAGGCGGGTATTTTGCGGCTCAAGGCACCGAGCAAGTTTGCGCAGCGTTATATTGAAACCCATTTATCGGGCCCGCTGCTAACTGCGGTAGAGGCAGAGCTGGGGCCGGTGGTTCGAATAGAGTTTGAAGGGTGAACCCCCACCAATATAGGAATAGAGGCGGCCCCGTTAGGGGCCGCAGGGCGCAATACAGTACAGGTTAGAGCCAATACAGGGGCGCACCGTAGTGATCATGGGTGCGGCGTTCCCAATCACGGTCGGTATGCCAGCTATCGGTTCGGTCTGGCGCACCTTTAACATCTTGCTCGGAGATATCGGTTACGAAACCGTCTTTGGCCGTATCATAGCGGAGTTTGCTCCACGGAATGGGGTAGTGTTCTTCACCCATTCCCAAGAAACCGCCAAAGCCCATAACAGCGTAAGCGACCTTGCCTGACTTTTTGTCGATCATAAGGTGGTCTATAGCACCGATGTGACTACCATCACGAGCATAGACATCGGTGCCATTAACGTTGGATGATGAGACTAGACTTGCAGAGGTTGTATGTTCCATTTGAATTTCTCCTTCATGAGTAAAAGGGAAACAATCCAGCTGAAAAACGGTTCCATCGACAAAGTGGCATCCGCTAGAACTGGCTTATACGCCTGCAAACGATGTCATTGACCAGATACCCTGCCAACACCATTACGCACAGCTCATCTGGTCATAGTCTCATAAGTATTTTATGTTGAAAGATGCACAAATTTGATACTTTGATCGTTGGTCTATATCAGCCGGCAGACTCGGGAATGATTATTAGGTGCGATGCATGGCAAAAATACAGCAACAGTCAAAGGGTAACGGAACCGAGCAATCGGGATCGGGAAAGCCCCGCAGAGATCGTACCCTTTCTGATCAAGGATACGAAAAAATCCTTGCGATGATCGTGAACGGAGAAATTCCGGTAGGTGAAAAACTTCCCACCGAACAGGTTCTGGGTCAGCAGCTTGAGATGTCACGACCGGTACTTCGGCAGGCGCTTAAGCAGCTGCGAGAGGATGGCGTGATTGTATCGCGGCAAGGGTCGGGATCTTATGTGCAGCGGCGCCCCGAGGGCATCATTCTTGAATTTGCCCCGGTCGGATCGATCGCCGATATCCAGCGCACCTTTGAATTTCGAACTGCGATCGAAGGCGAAGCGGCCTATCTTGCGGCCACAAGGCGCACCGAGGCGGATTTGACGCGTATGCGGGGAGCGTTGGATGCGCTTGACCATTGTATTGCGACAGGTGAGTTGGGTGTCGATGCCGATGAAAAGTTCCACGAACTGATATGCGCCGCGTCAGGTAACCAATATTTTGCGGTCGCCCGATCTTCGATGAAGGCCAATATTCTTGCCGGTCTCAATCTGACACGGAACCTGTCACTTACCAAGCCTCAAGGGCGCCTGGATCTGGTGCAGCGCGAACATTTTGCGATTGTAGAGGCGATTGAAAAACAAGACCCCGAGGCCGCGCGTAAAGCGATGCGTACCCATGTCGAAAACGCCCGTCACCGCGTTTTCGAAGGGTAGGGGGCCCAAGGCGCCGGCTTGGCCCTGCTTGGGCACCGCAGAACGCATGAACCCCATGACAATGTAGCGGTTGCGGTATATCTGTTTAGTATACGTCACCGGAGGGCAGGCATCATGATGCGTGACATGCAAAGGGCGTCGGATAGACTGCTGGGCAAGCTTGGGCAAAAAATGGCAAGTGCGTTGCACATGCAGCGTTCGAGGTACAAACCACATGCCCATCTAGATTTTGAAAAGCTGCGCCAAACGCTTCAGCCGGGCGATGTGTTATTGGTCGAAGGCAACGCGCGTATATCTGGTGCAATCAAATACCTCACCCAATCCACGTGGTCGCACGCTGCATTTTATGTTGGCGATGCGCTGGTGAACTCTCGCGATGACGAGGCAAATTTACGTCTGGTCGAAGTCAAGCTGCACGAGGGATGTGTGGCTTCTCCGCTGGAGGATTATCAGGGTTTCAATTTGCGAATATGCCGAGCCAAGGCCCTGAGCGACCAAGACCGCGCGACTATTGTAGGATTCATGATCGGCAAGCTTGGGCTGAACTATGATCTACGCAATATCTTCGACCTCTTGCGTTACTTTCTACCGACCCCGCCATTACCTAGCCAGTTTCGGCGGAGGGCGCTCGCATTCGGCTCTGGCGACCCCACTCGGGCAATCTGCTCTTCGCTTATTGCGCAGGCGTTTCAGGCGATTAACTATCCGATATTACCGGATATCTCAGAAACCACCGTTACGGATGCTGCCCGGCGGGAAATTTTCCACATTCGCCACTATTCGCTATTCGCGCCGCGCGATTTTGACCTGTCACCCTATTTTGAGGTCGTCAAGCCCGACCTTGAGGCTGGCTTTGACTATCATAAGTTCGTCTGGGGCTAACCGCCCCAGACTGGATGCCGGTTTCTGCGTTTACAGTGGCTTTTTCAACCAACGTGCCAGCACGCCAATTATCCCTTCCCGGAACATCAGTACACCGACGACAAAGATGACCCCTTGGATAACAGTGACCCACGCACCGAAGGTTGCAAGATAGTTCTGCATCGTAACGATGACACCCGCCCCTACCAAGGGACCGAATATCGTCCCCATACCGCCTAACAGGGTCATTAGGACGACTTCACCGGACATTGACCAATGCACATCGGTAAGCGAGGCGAGCTGAAACACCAGCGACTTGGTTGCTCCGGCCAGACCTGCCAATGTTGCGGATAGCGTAAAAACGACGAGCTTATAACGGTTCACGTCATAGCCAAGCGAAATAGCCCGCGGTTCGTTTTCCCGGATGGCCTTGAGAACCTGGCCAAATGGGGAATGCACGATCCGATAGAGCAGCAAGATGCCGCCGAACGTTACCGCCAAGACAAAGAAATACAGCGCTATGTTGTCTGCAAGAGAAAATATTCCAAACAGGTCACCGCGCGGCACCCCCTGGATGCCATCTTCGCCTCCGGTGAATTCTGCCTGAATAGCTACGAAATAGACCATTTGGGCAAAGGCTAGGGTGACCATGGCAAAGTAGATACCCTGCCTGCGGATCGCCAGCGACCCGATGGCAAACCCCAATAGCGCCGCCGCAGCGGTGCCGGTCAGAACGGCCAGTTCGGGCGTGAGACCCCAGACCTTGGCCGCGTGTGCTGCGACATAGCTGGCACCACCGAAATAGGCAGCGTGGCCGAACGAAAGCAAGCCGCCGAAGCCGAGCAACAGGTTGAACGCCGCTGCAAAGAGCGCAAAACACATCACCTTCATCGCAAAGATAGGATAGACGAAAAACGGCAAGATAATCAGCGCAACCAGCAGAATTGCAAAGATATATTTGTGTAACTTCGACATACCCGCGGCTTGTGTCACTGGTTCGACCAGCGGTGAGGACGATTCCAAGTTGTTTGATTTTTCTGCGATAGCCATTAGACGGGTCTCCCGAACAAGCCTTCAGGTTTGATCATCAAGACGATAGCCATGATGACGAAGATAACGACGGCCGAACCTTCTGGATATATCACACGCGTCAGTCCTTCGACGATGCCGAGCATGTAACCGGTAATGATGGCGCCCAAAATCGACCCCATACCGCCGATTACCACCACTGCAAAGACAACGATGATTAGTTGTTCCCCCATGATGGGGTTCACCGAATAGATGGGGGCCGCGAGCACACCGGCAAAGCCGGCCAATGCGACACCAAACCCATAGGTCAACATGATCATCAACGGCACGTTCACACCAAATGCACCGACGAGCGTCGGGTTTTCCGTAGCGGCGCGCAAATAGGCACCCAAGCGGGTTTTTTCGATCATGAACCAAGTGCCCAAACAGACGACGATTGAGGCCACAACGACCCATGCACGATAGTTTGGCAGGAACATAAACCCAAGGTTTTGGCCACCAGACAGCACGTCCGGAATTTGGTAGGGGAGGCCGGAGATACCATAGTAGTTTCTGAACAGCCCCTGAATGATCAACGCCAAGCCAAAAGTAAGCAAAAGCCCGTACAGGTGATCCAAATGATACAGGCGCGACAGCATGGTACGTTCAAGGATGATACCTAACGCCCCGACGATAAGCGGAGCCAAGACCAAAGCGGGCCAATAGCCGATGCCTAAATAGTTTAATAGCATCCAAGCCACGAAGGCCCCGGCCATATATAGCGCGCCGTGGGCGAAATTGATGATGTTAAGCAAGCCAAAGATCACGGCCAACCCCAGCGAAAGGACCGCGTAAAACGACCCGTTAATCAGCCCAAGCAAGAGCTGGCCCATCAAAACCTGAGGCGGAATTCCCAATAACTCGAACATGTGTAGGCCCTGTTGCGCAGTTTAGATAAAGAAATCCGCCCCGCCGGAATGGCGGGACGGATGGTTTTTCAGGCTATTATTTCTTGGTGAAATCGCACTCTTCAAGCATCGGCAAGAAGGCTTCTTCACCAGTGATCGACGAGATTTCCTTGTACAGGTCCCATTCGCCGGTCGACTCTTCGGGCGTTTTCACTTCGAACAAGTACATGTTGTGCAGAGCACGGCCATCTCCGCGGATCGTTACCTTGCCGAACAACGGATCGTTGATGTCCATTTCTTTCATTTTGGCAACGACGGCTTTGCCGTCTTCGGCACTGCCAAGTTCCTTGACCGCTTCAAGATAGGCCATGGTCGAAGAATAGACGCCGGCTTGGACCATGTTAGGCATTGCACCGTGAGTTTCCATAAACCGTTTTGACCATGCGCGGGTGTCGTCGTTCTGATCCCAATAAAACGCTTCGGTCAGGGACAGTCCTTGCGCCGTCTGAGGGCCAAGCGCATGAACATCGTTAGTGAACATCAGCAACGCTGCAAGCTTTTGGCCCGCCTGAGTGATGCCAAATTCCGATGCCTGCTTGATCGCGTTCACAGTATCGCCACCTGCATTCGCCAAGCCGATGACATCAGCACCGCTGCCTTGCGCCTGAAGCAGGAACGAAGAGAAATCCTGTGTTGGGAAGGGTACATTGACCTGTCCAACGACTTCGCCACCGTTTGCTTCGACGACTTTGGTGGTATTATCCTCAAGCGAATGACCAAAGGCATAGTCAGCGGTGAGGAAGAACCATTTTTTGCCACCGGCTTTGGTCATCGCGGCACCGGTGCCGTTTGCCAAGGCAGCTGTGTCATAGGTCCAGTGGATGGTGGTCGGGCGGCACTGTTCGCGCGTCAGGGACGTAGACCCCGCGCCGGAATCAAGCAGTACGCCATTTTTTTCGGCTGCAATGTCGGCAACCGCAAGGGCCACCGAAGAGGTTGGAACGTCTAGAATGGCGTTCACGCCCTCTACATCAAACCATTGGCGGGTAATATTCGACCCTATGTCCGGCTTGTTCTGGTGGTCGGCGGAAATGATTTCGACCTTCATGCCTTTTTCAGCGGCTTTGAAGTCTTCGACGGCCATCCGCGCCGCCACAACAGAGCCTTCGCCCGACAGGTCGGCATAGATACCCGAGCGGTCATTGAGAACGCCAAGCTTTACAGCGATATCTTTCGCCATGGCCGGTGCACCGGTCATCGCAGCAAGCGCTGCCGAACTGATTGCAAGTTTCCTGATCATAACTCTTCTCCTCCTGATGATGGCGCAATAGCGCCGGTAAACTGTTTCAGACGCCCAGATATGCGTGTAGCTTCTCGGCATTCTGTTCTAACTGGTCGTTCTGGATCATATCCACGACCTTGCCCTGATCGACGACGTAGTGTCGGTCCGCGACCGAGGCTGCAAACCGGAAGTTCTGTTCAACCAACACAATGGTGAAGCCTTCGTCTTTGAGCGCGGCAATCGTATGACCGATTTGCTGCACAATGACGGGGGCAAGGCCTTCGGTCGGTTCGTCCAGCAACAGAAATTTGGCCCCAGTGCGCAGAATGCGCCCAATTGCCAACATCTGCTGCTCCCCGCCTGAAAGCTTGGTGCCTTGGCTGCTCTTGCGGCGCTCGTATAGGTTCGGGAACAGATCATATATCCGCTCCACGCTTAGCCCGTCCGGCGCGATACGCGGCGGCAACATCAGGTTTTCCTCAACGCTTAGCGAAGAAAATATCCCGCGTTCTTCAGGGCACAGCGCTATGCCCAACCGTGCGATATGGCGTGGTTGCATCCCGATCAGTTCGTTGCCTTGAAAAGTGATGGATCCGGTTCGTTTGGCCAAGATTCCCATGATCGCCAATAGTGTGGACGTTTTCCCAGCCCCATTGCGGCCAAGCAACGTTACCACTTCACCTTGGCGTACTTCGAAATCAATACCATGCAGAACATGGCTTTCGCCGTACCAGCCTTGCAGCCCGCTGACTTTCAACAACAAATTTTCAGCGGGTTCAGTCATGGCTTGCTCCGATGTAGGCTTCGATCACTTCGGGGGCCTTTGAAATCTCCTCATAGGTCCCCTCGGCAAGAATTTCACCACGCGCCAGCACTGTTATCCGGTCGGACAGGTCCGCGACCACCGATAAGTTATGTTCCACCATCAATACGGTGCGGTTCTCGGCGATACGGCGTATTAATCTGGAAATAAGCTCAACGTCTTCGCGGCCCATGCCGGCCATCGGCTCGTCTAGCAGCAACATGTCGGGGCTTAGCGCTAGCGTCGTCGCAATTTCAAGTGCGCGTTTGCGCCCATAGGGTAACGACGCGGCTCTTTCGTGGGCGAGAGCGCTTAACCCTACCTCTTCGATGTACTCAAGCGCTTGGTCGTCGAACTTGGACAGGGCCTTATCCGAGCGCCAGAAATCATAGCTGTCGCCCCGCGCACGTTGCAGCGCGACCCGAACGTTCTGCAACACGGTCAGGTCCGGAAACACGGCCGAGATCTGAAACGAACGGACCATGCCCATGCGCGCGATCTCTGCGGGTTTCAGTTTGGTGATGTCGCGACCTTCGTAGGTAATTGTACCTCGCGTTGGCTGTAGAAATTTGGTCAGCAGATTGAAGCATGTCGTCTTGCCTGCACCATTGGGACCGATAAGCGCGTGAATCGTCCCCTTTTCGATCGAAAGATTTACATTGTTAACGGCAATGAAGCCTTTGAATTCTTTCGTTAATCCTTCCGCTTGAAGCGCGATTGGCATTGTTTCCCCATGTCTTTGTTATTATCGCTGCCGCACCTACGTGTACGGTTTTTCATTTCTTACGGGAATTGCTAACGTTTCATTTCTAAATGTAAATATCTAAAGTAAGCCGCCCTTAGCTTTTCACTTGTTAGACAAGAATTTCCTGTTAGCCTAGATTATCCTGCACAATTATCATCGCATGCGGCGATCTCTAGCCTTGGGGTAAGCAGTGATACCTAATAAATAACGCTGGTACCTTCTGGCTTTCCTGCCAAGATATGCACGGTCTATGATTTTGGGGGGATTACATAAAATGATATCAGTATTCAAAACAGCTGCGTTGGCGGTCGTGCTTGTCGGAATGGGCGGTGGTCTGGCGCAGGCCGAGACACGCGTGACTTATAAATCTGCCAAAACCGGGTCGTCTTATTATCAGATGGGCGTAGAACTATCAGAGGCAATGAAGGCCGGGGCCGACGGCGGCATTGTCATGACGGTCGAAGAAAGCCAGGGATCGGTTCAGAATGTCATGGAGGTACGCGCCCGTGGCGGTGATTACGTCTTTACGACCCCGCCCGCGCTGGTCAATCTTGCCCAAAATGGCAAGGCGATGTTCAAAGATAAGGGCGACCCGTCTTTCGACAAGATCCGGGCTTTGTTTCCGATTCCGTCTCTGACGATGCATTTCGTGATGTCACAGGCTAGCGAAACCACAGGGATCGCCGATCTTTCTGGCAAGATCATCCTGTTGGGCAAAGGGTCATTTGGTGCCACCGAGGGCGAAAAATATCTGTCCCTGTTCGGACTGGATGGCAAAGTGCAGATCGCGGACGCAGAGCTGTCGAACGCGGTAGCCGCTTTGAAAAATGGTCAGATCGACGGATTTGTGACTGCCGGTTCATGGCCAGCCCCTAATGTGATCGAAGCCGCGGCTTCCACCCCGGTGAGTGTATTGTCTATGACACCCGACCAGATCGCACAGACGAAGCGGACAGCAATCACAATTCCGGCCGGGACCTATGCGGGACAGGACGAAGACATTCAAACTACGTCGTTACCGGTTGTGGCCTATACGACAACGGCAATGGACGATGACACAGCCTATACATTGACCAAGACGTTTTGGGAAAGTCGCGACAGGTTAGCGGATAGCGCGAAATGGTGGGCCGGTGTGAACGAGGGTCTGATGGAGAACATCACGACAGAAATTCACCCCGGTGCGATGCTTTATTATCAAGAGGCCGGAATCAGCGTTCCCGACGCTAACAAGTAAAGCAAGCAGAACGGGTCTGGTCGGGACCCGTTCACCGTCGCAAGGGATATTGCATGCAAATTATCCGTTTGGTGGCTGCTTTCTGGCTGGCTCTTGCTGCTGCTTTGGTTGGGTACCACATGGCCCTAGTCTTTTCAGGGCTGGTTCCGAACTTGGTCAGCCGTCCGCTACATATGGCGTTCATATTGCCGTTCGTTTTTATGATAGGGACAACATCGCGTCTGATGTTCTGGTCGGGTGTCGTATTGACATTGCTGGGGGTCGGTGCGGCGCTGTGGGTTGCAGTCAATCACAATGCATTGGCCGACCAATACGGGTTTCTAGAAGGTCCGGGTCAGGTCGCTATCGCCATCGTGCTGTTGCTGGTCACGCTAGAGACGGCCCGCCGGGCTATCGGCTGGCCCTTACCCTTGGTGGCCGGGACGGCGTTGTTATACGGGTTACTTGGCCAATATATCCCCGGTCAATTTGGCCATTCCGGCACACCGCTGGCCAGTTTTCTGGGCACGCTTACAATTGCCGAAGGGGGTATATGGGGGCAGCTCACCGGTGTGTCAGTAAATGTGGTGGCAATATTCGTGATCTTCGGTGCCGTGCTGAACGCAGGGGCGGCGGGGCAGGGGTTCATGAATATTGCGGCTGCGGCTGCGGGGCACCTTAAGGGCGGTGCCGCGAAGGTATCGGTAATCTCGTCAGCGCTGTTTGGCTCAATCTCGGGCTCCGCGTCTGCGAATGTCGCCTCAACCGGGGCGATCACGCTACCTGCAATGACACGACTGGGATACCCCAAGCGATTGGCGGCGGCCGTCGAAGCTGTTGCGTCATCCGGTGGACAAATCATGCCGCCTTTGATGGGGGCAGGGGCGTTCGTTATGGTTGAACTCACAGGTGTGCCCTATACGGCGATCATGGCTGCTGCAATTTTGCCTGCCGTGCTTTATTTCTGGGCGGTCTGGGTTGGTATTAACGCCTATGCACAGCGATATGACCTGCAAGGTATCGCCGCGGAGGATCAGCCGAAGCGCCGCGATGTCATTATCACGTCGTTGTTCTTTCTAGTCCCGTTCACGGTGTTGATGATTGCCATGTTCGTGGTGGGGTATACCCCGGAATATGCCGCAGCGTTGGCCATATTGGCGGGTGCTGCGCTTTTGTTGTTCGATACCGAATTGCGCATAGAGCCCCACGCAGTTGCAAACCGTTTGAAGTCTGCTGTGATGGGCGCCGCAAAGCAGGTCTCGATGATCGCAGCGATCATCTTGTGTGCTTCGATTATTATCGGGGTGCTGTCGATTACTGGGCTCGGCGTAAAGATAACGTCGCTGATCCTCGAGGGGGCCGGAGGGATGTTATGGCCTTCGTTGCTGTTGACCGCGCTGGCATGCTTGGTTTTGGGAATGGAGGTGCCTACGACTGCTGCCTATGTGATTTGCGTATCAGTTGCAGGGCCTGCGCTAACAAAGTTGGGGTTGGAACCTCTGCAAGCTCATCTTTTTGTGTTTTGGTTCGCCTTGTTGTCCACCATCACCCCACCCGTTTGTGGAGCGGTCTTTATCGCAGCGGGCATGATCGGAGAAAACTGGTTGAAGGTTGCGCTTTCGGCTATGGCGCTTGGTATCGGGCTATATCTCATTCCGTTGGGGATGATCGCCAACCCCAATCTGATCCGTCTCAACACCGATCCTGTTGCCGCGATTTTCGCATTTGTCCGGGTTGGTGTTGGCTTGGGTTTGATTTCATTCGGGCTGATTGGGGGCGGAGGTGCTGTTAAACGCACAGGCCTTATCGCGATAGGATTAGCCGTTATGTTTGGGAGGCTGTTAATCTAGATATCAACAAGATGGTTGTCCCACATCAGTGATTTCGCGGGGCCTGGCGGCATGCCGAGCCCTTGCAGTTTTCCGGTACCACTTGTGATGACAAAGCCATCAGCGCCGGGTGCCACCCCGCTCACATCTGTAAAGGCGATGCTATCGCTTTGAGTTCGCGATCCGGTGTCAAATACTTGGACCAATCCGGCGCGGGGGGATGTAACGGCAATTTGGCTACCGTCACCAGACATGGCAATAGAGCCGATATAGCCGCGCATGTCATCGTTGCTTGGCAAAAGGCTAATGGTTTCGCCGCGCCGGTGCAGGCCGACTAATGGAGGCGGCGTCGCGCCGCCTTGCCACTGCATGCCGAAGGCGACCAGGCCATCCTGCCCCAATGCCAAATGCCGGATGGAGTTTTTATGCAATTCGGGCGCTAGGTCGACCTGTTCAACGACTTTGCGATCTTCGATATAGCTGAGGTTCGGATGCATAGCCGGGATATTGAGCTTGACCCGCCCAGAATCCGGGTGCGTATCGATCCCACCATTGGCAACCACTAGCACATCGGTATCCGGCAGCCGCTTGATATCATGCGGGCCGATGCCGCCACTGGCAAATTCATCGACGCGCACATACCCAAGTTCGACATCCCATACCCCGATCCGGCCAGTACCCGCGGCATAATCGTTTTCGGTTGTATAGAGCCTAGTTCCATCTTGGGAAAATACGCCATGTCCGAAAAAGTGCCGTTTGTTGGGGGCTTCAAGACGCGCAGTTACCTTTCCTGAAAGGCAGTCAATGACCATGGCAAAGTTGCCGGGACGTCGTGCAAATGCCACTGCTTGGGGGCGCGTTGGATGTGCCGCCGCTGCGTGGCCGCGACCCGGTAGCGGCAACTGAAAGATGATATCAAGGTTTCGGTCGATACCACACAAAGAAAAACTTCCATCGGACAATGCAGCGGCAGCCAGATAGGCTGGCCCGCCTACGTCTGCCCATGTGGGCGCGGGGACCAACCCTGTGGCAAGCAGCCCTGCGATAAAGTGACGGCGGTTGGTCATGTTCAGTCTCCATCCAGAGCGTTAAAACCAGACGCGACGCCCAGCAGAGGCCCAAGGTCCGTGTTGGCTATCGTGCGGATTTTGGTAACGGCCTGTTGCAGAACTTCGATGTGCAGGCGGGATTGCGGTTCTGCTGCGCCAGCGAAGACTGGATCGTCCAATTGCGCGGCAATTTCTGCTGCATTGGCAAACGCACTCTTGAATTTGTCAGCCAATGCGGGGTCACTTTGCGATAGGCGTAGTGCCAGATCCTCTAGTGAGTTCAGCGACAGCACCACATTTCGCAGCGACCGGCCAGAGCGCCACGTTTCCGCCCTTGTGGGCCGCGGGCGATCAAATGTGCCCATAGGGCGACCGATGCGAGTGTCGGCTGTAAACTCTAGCCCTACGTTCAAAGCCTTGAAGAGTTCCTGCGCTACTTCCTCGGTGCTGCGGTAAGGGCTGGTGTCTGTGGGGGATAAAAGCGTATCCGCGTATCCGTGTTGCCAATCATCCAGAATGGCGCGTGACTGCACAGCTATATCGGCGGTGACGGCCTTTACGAGGGCACAGCGATAATCCGCGCTGCCCATGTTGCTTAACTGATCGTCATATAGCAAAAACTCGAGAGCATAAAATCCACGACCAGCTATTGATATTTCGGCAAAAGTATCCGGCGTATTGGCCGCCGGGTCTGCATCAGCGATCAGCGCCGCCAGGGTCTTTGGTGTGGCACCCCGGCTGTCCGGCCAATAGGCCAGCGCAAAGGCGCGGTTATTCAGCTCTGAAGGGCCAAAACGCAGGTGGCTCACTGCGATCCAGGCATCAAATGCGCTGTTATAGGCTCTGCGTAAGGCTTCTGATGCCGCTGAACAATCAGCCTGTGCCGTGGCCGCCAGTTCATCGCTCGTCTCGGCCAAGGTGGAATATCGGGGCAAGATGTGCTGGGTAATCACGTCTCGCACGGTGTCGGCTTTGGTCTCTGCCAATAACGCGAGCGGGGCGAGGGCGATTGCAGCGGCTAAGATCAATTTTTTCATTTCAAAGACTTTCCAGATAACTCACAAGGGCATCCCGGTCGGCCGGGGGCATATCTATGACGCGTGTCCTTGCATTTTCTGCTTCACCGCCATGCCACAGAATGGCTTCGAGAAGCGACCGGGCCCGGCCATCATGCAGAAAGTTTTTGTGATCCGACACACGCTCTGTCATTCCTATCCCCCACAGCGGCGCGGTGCGCCATTCCCTGCCGTTAGCGCGCGCTTCGGGCCGGTGGTCGGCCAGACCTTCGCCCATGTCGTGTAGTAGCATGTCGGTATAGGGCCAGATCAGTTGAAAGCTTTGTTCGGGCCTGTCCACTAACCTATGGGTAACGAAATTAGGCTGATGACAGGCAGTGCACCCGGTTTGATAAAAAATCTGCTTGCCGCGCAGCACCTTTGGGTCGCCCGCGTCGTTCCGGGCGGGTACGGCAAGGTTGCGGCTGTAATAAGTGACTAGGTCAAGCCCTTTAGCGTCAATTTCAAAGCCGCGCACATCACCTGCGCCGTTGGGTGCTTTGACACAGGCATCTTGAATGGTGGAACAATCTCCGAAAGGATCGGTAAAGATCGGGTTCGAGATACCGATATCACCGGCGAAGGCTCCGGCTGCCTGCTCTCGTATCGTTGGCATCCCAGCCTTCAAACCGAAACGGCCTAGCATTGAGGTGCCGAATTCTTGCGACCATACGATGTTTGGCCGCCCTGATATACCGTCACGATTGGTATCGTCAGGGTCGGCTAAGGCTAAAATATCGGCTGCTGGAATTGTCTCGAGTAAGCCCAAACCGATCATCTGGGGTGTCATTCTCGGGCTTAGCATTGCTTGGGGGTCAAGCGGCCCATACCCTAGGTCAGCCGCTATATACGTGGGGCTGCGCAATGAAGCGACTTGCCCACCGGAAAGTTGGACCGGGATTTCGTGATAGTTGATTTGTAACCGGTATTCCGCTGCGTGACCTGGTACCGCGAAATCTTGCAACTGAGTGCCATAGGTGGGGTCCGCCAAAGTGGCGAAATAGCCTTTTATATCATGTATATTTGTGGCTTCGCCGATGCTGGGAATGGAAACACGCAGAAACATCGAAATGGCGTTGTCATCGGGGCCGTCCGGGGTATGGCCGCGGCCGTCCTTGATGTGGCAGCTTTGACAGGATCGGGCGTTGAACAAAGGCCCCAACCCGTCAGAGGCAAGCGTAGAAGACGGGGATGATACCCAAAGTTTGCGGAACAACCCGTTACCAATCTTGAACGTCAATTCATCTTCGAACGCAATATTGCCTGAGGGTTGGGAAAACGCGTCGGCGTTGGTACGCGCGCGAACGGTGGCGGCCCCGGCGGGGTTGGCTTCGAACGGATTCGGGGCGTCAAAGTTTTCTGCTGGTGCCGTTGCCGCGGCGATCCGCACCATTTCATCTGCGGTGCGGGGAATAATGTTGAGGTGAGGTTCATCCAGTACCCCAGCCGCCAACGGACTGCCAACCAGTGACAAAATCGACAATAGCAATGCAACAATCCGAGGCGCGAAAGACCTGAGAGGTAGCATGATGTTCCCTAACCTGTTTCTAAAACGGCACCACAACAGAGGCGCCGATAGCGGTGGATTTCACGGCTGCCACATTATAGAGCGCCACCCCCCCGCCAATGGCAATATCGTTTTCGTGTAGATAGTCTAAGCCGATGGAAACCACATGATCATGGCCTGCTGCGCTGTCGCGCATACCGGTAAAAGAGGCGGAGTATTCCCAAGGTCCATGGGCGTATGAGGACCCTACTGTAGTGTAAGTGACATTCGTCGCCCCGCCGGCAAAACCATCGAAATGAGCAATTTCGAAAATTATGTCAAAACCGTTGTCAAAGCTATGCGCCATGCCGACTACTGCACCCAGCTCGTCCGACACATCTACCTTGGAGGCAGTCAGAAAACGTCCTCCGATCCAATAGGTGGAGTCTTCGTGAATATGTAGATATTGCAGCGCGACGTTGTTGAGCTTGCCTGTATTCCCCGCACCACCGTGAGCAGTTATGTTTCGCCCGCGTCTGACCCCAAATGAGTCGCTTAGCCCGGTGTCATCTGCATAAAACACCGCCATGGAAAGGGTCCCGTCCGTGCCCTGCAATGGAGTGTCCAAGGTAACACCGATCGCCTCGTTCAATTCATAGTCTTCGGCAAGGGAAGTGCCGTAAAACCCGGGGGCTGCGTCCCAAGCGATTGCAAAAGTCGGGTTAATCTTTCCAAGCTTGAGGTGGCTATGAGCAAATTCAAATTCCAGCCCCAAAGCACTTACATAGAGCCCGATATCTTCGAAATGTCTGGTGTCGGTAGGGTCGATAACGCTTTCCAAAGTCAGCGTTCCGAAAAGCGCAACGCCTTGCGCCAACCCTGCTTCAAACGATGTCTCGAGGCTGGCGTAATTATCTGTGAACTCGCTGGCCGGGTCACCTGAGGATATAGTGCCGTCGAAACCGATCTCTAGGTCGCCTGACCAGCTAATTAGGTTTTCCTGCGCAATTAAAGGGTTTGTGCTTGCCAAATTAAGCGCGAATCCAGCGAAAAGGCCTTTAGTCACTAAAACATCTTTCTAGAAGTAAATTACAGCTTTGCGGTCGATTCACTGAAACACCGCACCTGTGGTGTTGAGGCTATCAGACCCTTCAATCGCTACGTTTTCGAGTTTCAAGGTTGCCACCACGCGTTCAATTGTCTTGGTCTGCCCGATCAATGCGTTGACCCCACCCATTATCAGCGTTTCACCGCCTTTGTTGCCGCGTGCCAGCATCTGGTCATAGGCCATGCCCGATTCCGCAGCAGTTTTTATCTGGCCTAGGTTTCGCATCGTGTCCGATAGTTTCATCTGCATTTCGATGTCCAGATCGGCATTTTCCGCTGCAACCAAGTCTGACAGGGACGGCCCGGTAATTAATGTGCCATCCGCGCGAGAATATGTGCCCAAATAGATGTTCTGTATGCCAAGCCCATCATAATAGTGACTATTATGAGTGTTGTCTGAAAAGCAATCTTCTTCCTCTTCGGGGTCGTTAAGCATCAGCCCAAGCCGCATCCGTTCACCCGCCAATTCGCCATAGGACAAGGAGCCCATGCCGGTTAACATCGCTGAAATTGCCGCATCTTCGTTTGCAAAGAGATTGCTGCGGGCTGCGCCCTGCGCGCCCCATTGTGCAACCATGTATTCTAGGTCGGCGACCAGAAGATCGGTCGCTGCCTTCAAGTAATCGCCGCGGCGATCACAGTTCTGATTGGTGCATGCATCGGCTCGTGCGTAGTCTGTCCAAGGGCGCGAACCTGCACCTGATTTAGTGCCGTTCAGATCTTGCCCCCAAAGTAGGAATTCTATTGCGTGATACCCCGACGCGACGTTGGCTTCGTTGCCGTCTGCTTCGTGCAGGGTTTCGCGGATCAGAGCTGGCGTTATATTTGTTGCATCGACTTGGGTACCCGACAGGGTGAAAATAGGGTTGGCGACCACATTAAGCGCTGCAAAAACGTTTTCGTCCGATGCGCCTCCATAGCTCGCATCGACATAGTCAATCAGGCCCTCATCCAGCGGCCAGCTGTTCAGACCACCTTCCCAATCATCGACGATGGGATTGCCAAAGCGAAACACCTCAGATTGTTGATATGGAATGCGTGCCGCACGCCATGCCTTGCGCGCGGTATCCAGGTTTCCGGGTGAGGGCTGTGCAATTAGCGCAACAACTGCGGCCTGTAACCTTTGCGCGGTTAGCAGGCTGTCACCATAGGTTGCCTCTGCGATATTTGCATAGGTATCTATGACGTTGGCTTTTTCCACGGCCAGTGCAGGTGACGCAAGGGTCAGAGCCAATACTGAAGAGAACAGGAATCGGGCCATAACAAGGTTCCTCTGGGTGGGTTGGCTAAACTGGTATCGTTGTGCATGAGCCGCGTGGCTAAAAACACGTATTAAACTTTGGGGAGTGTTTGACGAGATTATGAGTTGCCGTCAACCCGACAATTTTAGTCGGAATAAGGATTACGCAACAATCGACTTAGGGGGATTGAGTGAGGGCTTTGTCAAAAGCCGCCGGAGGCTTGCAGTTCATGGTGATGGTTAAAGAAGTTTGGACCCAAAAGGAATTGTCGGGGAGGATGCATTAAGCTGTTCCATAGCGAAGCCGGCGGCTGCTTTATAGCGTGCCATGAATGCAGCGCGTTCCGGTTCGGTGACCACGTCGTCAATGTTGTTGAACTTCCCACCGCATCTGTCGTTGACCATGTTAAGTAACCCGAACGGCCCGGCCTCGCGATTTCGCAAAATAAGCTGCGATATGGGCGCGCAAAGCTGCGTGTCATATGCCGCAAGAGCGGTAGATGTAACGCCGTGGGCCAACATGCAAGCGCCGATGGTGCGGGCATCCATGATTGCCTGACTGGCCCCGTTCGACCCTGTCGGATACATTGCATGAGCGGCATCGCCCATTAGAGCGACTGGCCCATCGACCCAGGTATCGACGGGGTCACGGTCGATCATCGGATTTTCGTAAATGACATCGGCAACGCCCAAAAGTGCAGGGACGTCCAACCAGTCATACGTCCAGCCATCAAAGTGATGGATAAAATCAGACAGCTTGGCGGGTTCGTACCACCCAGTTTTGCGTTTCTTCGGATCATCATATGTTACTTCTGCGATCCAGTTGATATCTGCATAGCCCTCCGCATCGGGTTGCGAAATTGGATAGATGACCAAGCGTTGGCGATGTGTGCCCAAACCAATGAAGGATGAACCGCCTCTGAATGGCTTTGCTCTTGAGGTGCCTCTCCACATCATTACACCGCCCCAGCGGATGGGGGGTTGGGTAAGGTGCATTTGAGCACGTACAGCAGAATGAATACCATCGGCACCGATCAGCAGCGTCGCTGTGTGACGCTTTTCGCCTCCCTCGGCATAGGATACCTTTGCGCTGACAGTTCCGTCCCGGTCGATAATGTAACCTGTCACCTTTGCACCCAATTGCACAGCTTCGGGGCCAGCGCGTTCTATCAGCCTTCGGTATAACATCATGTGCAGCTTGCCTCGGTGCGCAGCATACTGAGGCCACAAATAGCCGGCTTCGGTCCCCCTCGGTTCGGCGTATATTTCCTGTCCCTCTTGCCCAACCAAAGCCCATTCCCGGACTGGCAAGCCGACCGCATCCATATCGGCCTCAGTGATGCCCAAATCATACAGCTCGCGGATCGCGTTAGGTTGGATGTTGATACCCACCCCTAGCGGTTTCAGCGTGCGCACTGATTCAAATACCGTGCACGGTACCCCGAGTTGATGAAGCGTCAGCGCCAAGCCGAGCCCACCGATCCCAGCACCGGCAATGATGATATGAGGGTTGGGCATCGATGCTCCCATGTCCATAGGCATGTCTTAATCTGTATCAGTTCAACGACCTAGATCAATCGCCAGGATGATTTTTGCCCACCATTATCGTGGGTCCACAGGGGCCGTTTTTTCCAAGATTCTTAGGGTCATCGTGACAAATCGTTTCCGTTCATCGTCGGCCAACCCCAACAAAATATCTGCCTGAAGTTCCTCTACGAGGGGTATGGCCAGATCGAGGGTCGCGTTCCCGTCTTCCGTCAACCAAAGCTGGCGGGCGCGACGGTCGTCCTTGTTGACTTCGCGGCGGACCCAGCCTTTTTTCACTAGCCGGTCGACAACTCCGCCGATGGTGGCGCGATCGAACGCAATAACCTGCGCCACCGTGGCCTGATCAACACCCGGCATGCTGCGTAAAGTATGTAGGGTTGCAAACTGGACAGAGGTTATGTCGAGCCCCGTGACTTTGACCTTTTCAGCAAAGGTCGCGTTCGAACGTTGATGCAAACGCCGGATTAGATGTCCGGGCATATCAGTTAAGTTCATTAGTCGCCCCGTATTGGTAGAGGTAAATAGCATGTTGACGTCATCAATGAAATGCTTACCTTAATAATAAGCATACTTATTATTATGTGTCCGTTGTGGGGATATTATGCAATATTATTTGAATGGCTTTACACCGCGAAACCCGAAATTAACGAAGAACCCCCCGTTACCTCACCGGCCTGAGCTGCCGACCCACGTAGATGTTTTGATCATCGGATCTGGGCCGGCCGGTCTGACTATTGGCGCACAACTGTCGGCTTTTGGCGAAATATCTACCGTAATAATTGACCAGAAAAACGGCCCGTTGCAGGTGGGGCAGGCCGATGGAATCGCGTGCCGGTCTGTCGAAATGTTTGCAGCGTTTGGTTTTTCGGAACGGGTTTTGAAAGAAGCATATTGGGTCAATGAAGTATCGTTCTGGAAGCCTGACGACGCGGTGCAAGGTCATATTGTTAGAAGTGGCAGGATTTTGGATGTGGAGGATGGGTTGTCTGAAATGCCGCATGTCATCTTGAGCCAAGCAAGAATACACGATTTCTTTCTGGAACATATGCGCAACGGGCCTCTCAGTCTTGAGCCGCATTACAATAGTAGGTTCGTCAATCTGGTCCGCGACGATAGCGCCGACTATCCTCTGACGGTGATGGTTGAGTGTAGATCTTCCGATGGCGTCGGCACTGATCTCAAGACAATTCGGGCGCGTTATGTGGTGGGGTGCGATGGTGCTCGAAGTACCGTGCGCAAGGCGATTGGCCGCCACCTTAAAGGGGATACTGCCAATCAGGCATGGGGGGTAATGGATGTACTGGCAAATACGGATTTCCCTGATATCCGGTTAAAATCGGTGATCCATTCGGCCAAGGAAGGATCGATGCTAATTATCCCACGCGAGGGCGGATATTTGGTTCGGATGTATATAGAATTGGATAAACTGGACCCGGGTGAACGAATTGGGAACAAATACCTGACACAGGATAGGTTGATTGCCGCGGCGCGGCGGATCATGGCACCTTACACATTGAGTGTGAAAGAAGTGTCTTGGTGGTCAGTGTACGAAATTGGTCAGCGGCTATGTGACCGGTTTGACGATAGTAAACCCGGTGCCAAGAACCATGGGACAGAAGATGCCGAGCAAGATGCCCGGATCTTTATTGCGGGTGATGCCGGACACACGCATAGCCCAAAAGCTGGCCAGGGCATGAACGTATCTATGGGTGACGGGTTCAATCTGGGGTGGAAGCTCGCCGCAGTGTTGCGAGGGCAGGCGAAGCCATCAATACTTGCCACCTATTCACACGAACGTCAGGCATTGGCACGGGAGTTAATTGATTTTGACCGTGATTTTGCCAAGATGTTCAGTGCCCGCCCCAAAACCCAAGAAAATACAGATGATAATTCTGTCGATCCGGCGGTTTTTCAGCAGTATTTTCAAAAGCAGGGGCGGTTTACAGCCGGGGTTTCGGTGCGGTATCCGCCTTCGACCCTGACAGGCGATGGCAAACATCAAAAGCTTGCCGAAGGTTTAACCGTGGGAATGAGGTTTCACTCTGCGCCGGTTATCCGTGTTGCAGATGCAAGACGGCTTCACCTCGGGCATCAGTTCCTTGCGGACGGCAGGTGGCGGTTACTGTTGTTTGCCGGAAGGACTGAGGATTTAGGGGCTTTGTGCGAATTCCTGACTATCCATCTGTTGCGGCGTTTTACTCCAACAGGGGCAGATATCGACGCAGTGATCGATATGCGAGCGATTTTGCAGGGTTCTTATCGAAGTATTGATCTAGCCCGCCTGCCACCGTCGCTTTTGCCGCAGAAAGGGCGTTATGGATTGAAAGATTATGAGAAAGTCTTTTGCGCTGATCCCAACGCCGACATTTTTTCGTTGCGCCGGATCGATCGCGAAAAAGGCTGCCTGGTAATAGTGCGTCCTGATCAATATGTGGCGCAGGTGCTTCCTATAGACACGCCCGATGTCGCATTAGCATATTTTAATGATACTTTAACGGTCCCCAAATAAGCTCTGGTTTATAGATATTGGCTGGTGTGATATTTCCAGCAGGGGTCACTGGCGCTTACGTTTCTTGACCTCTCGCAAAATAGCTTCTGTCAATACCGCTATGCATAACAGGGTTAACAGCAGCCCGGCGATAGCGGCATCAACCCACCCCTGTTGCATAATCGCCGCCACCAGTACGATACTGAAAAGAGTGGCGAGCGTCAGCCTAAGATCCGCAACGAACATCTTTCCGAGTTCCTTGAGAACGTCCCCAATTATATTCATGCCGCAACCTTTCTGAATTTGCTACTGGCGATACGAACAAGCAGCATTCCTACCAACAAAAAGACTGCCGACAGCACAACGAGCATCAGGTCTGCCCCCGGCCATTCTACCCCCAATCCTTCGCCAGCCCAGAAAACCCCAAAGGAAGACAGCATAACGCCCACGCCAAACTTCAACGTATTTTCGGGCACTCGGGCTAAAGGTTTGTGAATAACCGCGCCAACACCCAAGACCAGAAGGCAGGCGGCGAGCGCCCCCAGCGACGCTTCCCACAGAAGCCCCTTACCTGCGCCGATCGCGATTACGATGAACACCACCTCGAGCCCTTCTAGCAACACGGCCTTAAACGCAGCGATACCTGCTATCCATTGTAACGTGTTTGGTGCGCCGGACTGTGATTGCAGCCCGGCGGTTTCTTTTGCAAAAGCAGCGGTTTCGTCGTGCATTGGCAATACGCCGGCTGAACGCAACACGGCCTTGCGTAACCAGCCCATGCCGAAAATAAGCAAAAGGACACCGACGAAAAGCTGTAGATAGCGGATGGGTATGTATTGCAGTGTTGGTCCAAGGATGAGAACCACGAGACCTAATAATCCAAGTGCAGCGGCAGTGCCCGCTATGGCCGGCTTCCAGCCACGGGTCGTGCCCACGGCCAATACAATTGTAAATGCTTCTACGACTTCTACGATCGACGCTAGAAATGTCGCGGTAATGGCTGGAAACATTATGGTCCAAAATTCAGGTGGCATTATCTCATTCCCATTAAGTCGTAAATGCTACTTATATGTAGTAATGATTACATCATTGTAAGTCGCAAAAGCAACATGTATGTTGTAACTATGAGTGAAATGTCGTTTTCCCAGCGAATGGCTGCCTATGATCGAACGCTCACCCCAGCAGAGCGGCGGGTGATAGAGTATCTTGCCCGTAATCGCGAGATGGCTCTCTTGGCCTCGGCGGCTGATATGGCCCAACAGATCGGTACCAGCGATGCGACGGTCATTCGCACCGCGCGCAAGCTTGGGTTTTCAGGTCTCGAAGAAATGCGTCGCGGTCTTGCTGGTGATCTCAGGCGGGATCTCACCTTGTCTGAACGCATCGAAAACGATTTGCGGCAGACCGGAGGCGGCGTTTCGAATGCCGTCACACAAACCGTTGAAACCTTGCTGGCCACGCTGGATGCGATGTTGGCGATCCCGTCAGATGATCTTGAACGTGCTGTTGATATTTTAGCTTTGGCACAGCGCGTTCATATCTTTGGGATAGGGCCTTCGGGGCATCTTGCCAGCTATTTCGCCGCACAGATGACCCGCTTGGGCGGGGACGCGCGTCCTCTTCGCCAGACAGGTATTCAGTTGGCCGACGATTTGATCGGGGTGCATGAAGGTGATTCAATTCTAGCTTTGGCATATGACCGCCCTTACCGTGAAATAACCGCGTTGATTGATCACGCCCTTACCCTTGAAGTGCCGGTAATACTTGTCACCTCGCCCGGGCCGATCTTGCCCGACTATCGCGCCGATATCGTGCTGCGTGTTGCGCGGGGGCGTGCCGATGGGTTCGGGTTACACGCAGGCACGCTTGCACTTCTCGAAGCACTTTTAACGGCGTTTGCATCCGTTCATCCAAACAAAGCTCGCGCAACCTTGGACGCTCTTAATGCTGCAAGAAAGGCAATATCGGGTGACGGTTTGAGATTAAAAACTTAGCAGGATGTGGCTGACATAAGTCAGCTATGTCGAGCCTTATAGAGGTATAATATTGCCATTTTAGAAAATGGAACGTAAGATTTTTATATAATAATGTTTAATATCAACTAGATAAAGCAATTTTATTTTGCACTTTGAATCGACGCAATTTAGTCAAAATTAAATTCAATAATCGTAACCCACAGTGTGCTGCGCACCTACTACGCTACTTTTCAGCTACGGGTTATACTTATTATGTTTAAAACGGCTTCTATTTATTTGCCCGTAGTTCCGATTTGCAACCGCTGTTGTCGATGCAAACCGATTTCGTCGGTTTTAAAGACGTTCCAATCGGCAATTCTAGCAACTTTCCTGCTGGGGTCATCAGGGGCGGCCTACGCTGAGCAGATAACCGTTGGCGGTACAGGCTCCGCTCTTGGGGTAATGCGGGTATTGATGGCCGAATTCGAGCGCACCCATCCCGAAGTTGATGGAACCGTGCTTCCCAGCTTAGGAAGCGGGGGAGGCGTAAAAGCGTTACTTGCGCGTAAGATCGATATCGCTGTCACGGCGCGACCACTTAAGGAAAAAGAAAATAACGGTGAGCTATCATTGTATTATTATGGTCGGTCACCGCTTGCCTTAGTTACATTTGACGATGTGGGCGTTAGCGACCTGACGCGTCAGGATATACAGTCTATTTTCGCGGGTGAGACCACCCATTGGCCTTCCGGCGAAGCTATACGTTTGGTATTAAGGGTAAGCTCTGAAACTGACAGTAAATTGCTTTTCACCTTGGCTGACGGACTGCACGAGGCGTACGAAATGCAACGTTTCAACGCCGGTATACCGACTGCGGTGACAGATCAGGAAAATGTGGAATTGCTCTCGATGCTGGACGGGTCGTTTGGCTCGATCACCCTATCACAGATACGAAGTGAAAAACTTCATGCGCATATTTTTTCGCTAGAAGGTATCGAAGCATCAGTGGCTAATATTAAAGACGGCCGCTATCCGCTGTGGAAATCCTACTGGATTGTCACCCAAAATGACATGTCCCCGTCCGTTTCGAGCTTTTTAGAATTCATTCGGTCGCGGCGTGGCCGGGAAATTCTGCTCGCAACCGGTCATGACGTTGCGCAACCATGAATGCGCGTAGAACGAAACCTCGTGTGCGGATAGCGTTAAACTTCTATTTGATGACACTTGCCAGTGTGATCTCCATTGCGGTTTTCGTAGCCTGCGTTTTCCAGACATTCGTGATGGGTCGTGCCTACCAGATGACCTTGACCCAAGGGGTTGCTAACTCATTCGCGTCAAAAATCAGCGAACTGGCATATGCAGACGATATCATGTGGCGTTTTCAAGAAGAGCGGATCGCTGCGTTGTTCGAACATGTGAAGGGTGAATCCAACACTAGCGGTCACGAATGGTCAGTGTCGGTTGAAACTGCCGATGGGACATCCGTGTTTCAGCGCTATGCTGAGCCTGCGTTCCTGCAAACGTCGACGCATAGTGATATAAGTGTAGGGTCGGAATTGATCGGTCATGTTTACCTGACCAATGAGGATTACCAACTCGCGGCCAGTTTGATGCAGCAGGGCAGTATCGCCCTGACGATATCATTGAGTATTTTCATACTTTTGCTGACGATCCCGTTTCGTGCGTTGCGTAAACGAGATTTAGATTTACAGGTTGCATTGCGGGAAGCCCAAGAAGGCAACCGCAGTAAAAGAGAATTTATATCCACGGTCAGTCACGAGTTGCGTACCCCTCTCACGTCGATCAAGGGGTCGTTGGATTTGCTTGGGTCTGGTTTGATCGGCGAATTTGGTCCTCTTGCAAAGCGGTCCATTGATATCGCGGTAAGGAATTCCACGTTGCTAGGTATGTTGGTGAACGACATTTTGGATTACGAAAAGCTCGACGCAGGTAAGATGGCGATTGAGCCGATACTTGATGATATTATCAGTGTTGTGGGCAATGCCGTAGAGGTTTTCGGAACTTACGGAGCCGCACGCCAGATCAAGGTCGTTAGTATTGGCAACAACGGGCCAATGTTAAGCCTGATCGACACTAAGCGTATCACCCAAGTCTTAGGCAACTTGATATCAAACGCTGTGAAATTTTCACCCTCGAACGAAGTGGTCACAGTGTCGGTTTCTGAAGTGGATGGATGGGTCCGAGTTGCGGTAAAAGATAATGGATGTGGCGTGCCGGAAAAGGATCGGAAAATCATTTTCGAAGCATTTTCCCAAGGGGATTCATCTGACACTCGAAGCTATGGCGGAACCGGCTTGGGCCTGACAATTTCCCAGGCGATTGTGGAAAAACACGGTGGGCAGATTCATCTGGCGCAAAATGATGATACCGGCAGTACGTTTTATTTCGATCTCCCCAAGGTCGACTATCTTACGGTTCCGCAGGTTCCTAACGCGGTAAAAGAGGCAGCATGATTTTGATCAAGTGTACGTTTTGAGGCCTCTTACATGGCGTTGTTTATCGTGGCCCTAAATCGAGCAGAATTTACACGTCTGGGTAGCGGCTGGCCTTCTGCGTGGTCCATAGACTCCGAGATGGCATAGGCTTAAAATTTTAAGATTGAGGGCGCGGCAGCCGGGCGCAGAGGTACTCCTAATGAGGCAAAGGTCTTCTTATGGGCGGCTTCTATATGTCTGCGCATTTCAATTGCAGCTGTGCCGCAATCTCCGCTGAGTAACGCATCAATTATCATGGTATGCTCATCCCATGATACCTGTGCCGCGGAAGCGTCTTTCAGCACCTCGGCCATTGTTCGCCGGATATGCTGCCAGTTTAGCCGCATGGAGGACTGAATAACTGTATTCCCTCCCCACAGGTAAATCATCTCATGAAAGGCCATGTCGGCGACTAACCATGCTTTCTGGTCCCCCGACTGCACCGCATCATTGCCGCGTTTTAACATGTCTTGCGCAATATTTTTGGCATCATCGGGCAGATTCCTGCCTGCGAGCGTAACCGCGAAAGGCTCAATCGCGGTACGGAATTCATAGATATATCGGAACTGTTCTGAATCGATGGGGGCGACAGTGACGCCTCTGCGTCCGTTATCAGTCACAAATCCATGCGATTTAAGCACCGAAAGCGCGCTATTCACCGGCTGACGCGATACGTTCAGCCGCGTCGCAATTTCGTCTTGGTTCAGACGCTCCCCCGCAGTCAGCTCACCTGAACAAATGGCATCAAGTAGTATTTCGTATGTCTGCTCTACCAAAGTTTTGGGTTGGTTGATGCTTTCCATGAATGCCCCTGCTTAGCTTTCTAGTCGATGGGTCTGCTTTGACCGCGACGTAACCTGAACGTCCGAAGAGTGGATGACTTGAAGTGCCTATATTTTACAGGTTGCTAGAGCCTGACGGTAAATGTCGACAGTCGGATCATCCCCTAGATCCACGTCATTCATCATAATCACTTCGCCCTCGGGCACATCGCGGGTCAACTTTACCCCGTGAGCCAATCCAATGGGCAAGGCGGTACTTGCTGTTGCTATCGGCAACGCTTTGCCCCAGACGGTGTATCCTCCCTCGCCATCCAGCGTTTCCCCGGCCTTCAGAGCTTTCTTGGCGACGGACGCGACTGTGCCTCGCATTTCTTGGGTAGACCCCGTGGGTTCTTGTCTCAGTGCCGCGCTCAATACAGATATGGATAGCTCCAGCCCGATTAGGTGGAAGGGTTTGTACATCGCGGCGTACCGACCGCTGTCATCTGTGGGCAGGCCATATTGCCGAAAGCATGCCGCCGCGTAATCGTTCGGGGCTTCAAGCACGACATAGACGCCCCAACGGAGATCACGGAAAACCGGCCGACCGTCACGCTCTAGCGAGGAAATCGTTTCTACCATCCCGGATTTTTCAAGCTGGCCGCCAGCCGACTTGGGGCGTAACACTCGTGCAAGATCATCTACCCCGCACGGGGGAAACAGCAGCCCTTGTGACGGCAGGTCAAGTGCGCAAGCATTGGCGATCGCTACCATTTCGATGGCGCTTTTGGTGCCATCGAGAAACGAATTGAACATCTGGGGGTTCATGCCTGCTTCAGCAGCGGCCTGAGGTGTTAACCCATAGTGGGACCAGACATCATCCGGGGTGACGCTATGATAGGCAGGCAAATACTTGGTTCCCTTACCGGCGGCGGTAACCGAAAACCCCGCTGCTCTGGCCCAATCAACCATTTCAGAAACAAGCGCCGGTTGATCACCATATGCCATTGAATAGACCACCCCGGCGGCTTTGGCTTCACGGGCCAGTATTGCACCAGCTAATACATCTGCTTCTACATTAACCATGACCACATGTTTGCCAGCCTGAATTGCGGCGCGTGCGTGAGCAATACCAGCTCGTGGGTTACCAGTAGCCTCAATCACAACATCGACATCGTCGCGGCGCGCTAATTCCGCACCGTCATCAAGAAACGCAGTGGCAGCACTTCGCGTATCGTCCCAACCTACATCCTTACAGGCCGCTCGTGCCCGTTCTGGATTTAGGTCGGCAATCGCGCTGACTTCGAGCCCAGTGATCGAGGGCACTTGCGAAAGAAACATCGAACCGAATTTGCCTGCGCCGATCAGCCCGGCACGCACCGGGGCCCCGCGTTCAGCCGCCATCGCGGCTAGTCTTGAAAGGTTCATAGCTTAGGCTTCCTGTTGTTTGCTGTATTCAAAAATATCGTTGATCGCCGTACGGTTAGATACTCTTCCACGTATACGGGCTTTCACGTAAGCTGGTTGACCCAGACTGTCTTGTGCGAATCTTCCGCTGTTAAAGGTTTGTTGCGCTGTTACGAACTCCGAAATTCATGATCGTGCCGCGTATTGGATATGCAATCGCGCCGGCGGCCATAACTTTATTTGCGCTTTTGGAACAAGAGTTTTGACTAGTATTAAGCATATGTGTCATCGTTATACGTATTTCGTATACAAAATACTGAAAGAGGGCAAGATGGCCATCAGTCATTGGTTCATGCCTAAGTCAACTAGTGAAAATACGAACGCTACCACGAAGTTTACAAAAGGAAACGTCATGCTTGATCTTGGTAATCGCACGTCAATTTACCAGCCTGAACAAGAGGGGCTCGTCTTTCCCGCGATGCCCGAGTTTGAAAACGTAGAAGCGGAACGACAACATCGTAAGGAACGTCTTGTCGCCGCATGCCGGGCATTTGCGCAGCAGGGGTTTGATTATGGTTTTGCCGGGCATTTAACAGTCCGGGACCCCGAACGCCCCGAGTTGTACTGGACAAACCCGATGTGTGTTCATTTTGGCAAAGTCACCATGTCTAACCTGATCCTCGTTGATCATGCGGGGCGCGTGATCGAAGGGGAATATGCTGTAAATCGGGCCGGATTCATTCTTCATGCCAATGTTCACGAAGCGCATCCAGACATCATCGCCATGTGCCATGCTCATACAACTTATGGCACAGCTTGGTGCGCCACGGGCCGACCGATCGAGCCGATTACGCAGGATGCTTGCGCCTTTTTTGAAGATCACGTTGTTATTGGTGATCAGGCCGGTGCCGTTGCAGTTGAAAACCATGCCGGGTCGGATGTGGCCAAGGCCTTTGCAGGGGTAAAGGCTGGCCTTCATCAAAACCACGGATTGCTGACTGCAAGTCGGCACAGTATCGACAGTGCGGCTTTTTGGTTTATCGCGTTGGAGCGGTGTTGCAAGCAGCAGCTTGATATCGCTGCTAGTGGGATAGAGCCTATCCGTATTTCCGCCGAACGCGCCCGTTATAGTCGCGAACACGTGGGCAGCGATTATATTGGTTGGCTCCATTTTCAGACCATCTGGAACCAGCTGCGTGTGGATGAGCCGGACATGCTCGAATAATCCTGATCCGTTTTTCCCGATGCCCCTTATGCGGCGTCGGACCTTGGAAAGCTTGGGCGCTGTTCCCGATTCGTTGTAAAACAATCTGTCGCAAGAGCTGACCCCGCGCATTTCCAATATAGGCGAAACTCGTCCTCATCTCTCGCGCGGCACGAACTAAAGCGCGTCGACCTTGGGATCAAAACAGTTGTCAGATGACGTACGTTTACCTAACGTAAATTTGTATCGTCCAGAAATTGGACAATATGGGATGTAAAATCCGTAAAAAAATAAACGATTTCGAACTGGGAGAGAAGAGATGTTAACCAAGAATTCCTTTCTAGGAAGGCTGGCCTTATCAGCATGTTTAGCTCTGGGGGCCGTCACAGCCGCAAGCGCGCTAGAGGTCAAGTTAGAAGAGTATGTGACAGGGGTGAACGCGCCCTTGGCAATGGTCCAACCTGCCGGTGACGACCGCAAATTCGTGATAGAACAATTCGGACGCGTCAAAATAATCGATAAAGATGGTAATTTATTGCCGACGCCGTTCTTGGATATTCGTAATAAGATCGTGACGCAATTTCATGATTTTGATGAACGTGGTTTGCTCGGGCTCGCATTTCACCCCGATTTCGCGACCAACGGCAAGTTTTATGTGGCGTATTCGGCCAACACGAACTTCCAAGGTGATCTGGGAAAAATGTTTTGGTGGGACCATACCAACACTGTCGAAGAGTATACGGTCTCTGCAGATGATCCCAACATGGCTGATAGGAACTCGGGTCGTATTATTACCGAAATTGACTGGCCTCAGTTTAACCATAATGGCCACTGGATCGGTTTTGGCCCCGATAAGATGCTTTACATCTCAACCGGCGACGGCGGCTATGCCAACGATTGGGGCATTGGGCACAATGTGACAGACGGTAATGGGCAGGATTTGTCGGACTTGCACGGCAAGATACTGCGGATTGATGTCAACAATGGTTCCGACGGCAATAACTATTCCATTCCTGAAGATAACCCTTTTGTCGATAATGATGAAGCTGCCCCAGAGATCTGGGCATACGGCATGCGCAACCCATGGCGCTGTTCCTTCGATACCGAAGATGGTCGGCTATTTTGCGGCGACGTGCAGCAAAACAGCTATGAAGAGCAAGATATCATCGTAAAAGGTGGTAACTATGGATGGCGGCGTAAAGAAGGGTCCAAGTGCTTCGACTATCAAGCACCGGATAATCACCCTGAAACCTGTGATGAAGAAGGCTTGATTGACCCAATCATCGAATACGCCAACTGTACCGCCCAACCAAGCGGGTGTAAGGGCATTTCCAATACTGGCGGGTATGTCTACCGTGGTACTAACGCCGACTGGCAAGGCAAATATATCTTTGGCGATTGGTCCAAGAGCTTTGCTTCCATGGACGGGCAAATTTTTGTCGGTACCGAAGCGGATGACGGCACATGGTCGATGGAAGTCGCTAATGTGGCTAACATGGATGGAAAGACGCCCTATATTCTTGCCTTCGCGCAAGATGCAGAAGGCGAAGTCTATGCTTTGACGTCGGTCACAACCGGCCCGAACGGCACGCTTGATACTATCTACAAGATTGTACCGGCAAACTAAGACGCTGTACGAAAATCTAATATCGCCGGTCTTAGGCTGGCGGTATTGCCGCTCAACGAGACCTTGCCGCTATTTTTTCAAAACAGGAGCTACCATGCTCAGATCACTATCCATTTTACCAATTTTCACAGCCATGACGTTGGCGGTGTTGCCCGCTAATGCCCAAGACGCGGCAGCAGGAGAGAAAACTTTTAAAAAATGCGTTGCATGCCATGATATAGGCGCCGACGCGAAGAACAAGGTAGGGCCAGCGCTTACGGGTGTAATCGGTCGCGCAGCGGGAACTTTCGCAGGGTTTAGGTATGGCAACGATATGGTGGCGGCCGGTGAAAAAGGCCTGATCTGGACAGAAGAAACGCTTAGTGAATACCTTGAAGATCCCAAACAGTTCCTGCGTGATTATCTGGATGACAGCGGGGCAAGTACGAAAATGTCGTTCAAGCTCAAGGATGAAACCGCTCGTGCTGATGTGGCTGCATTCCTCGCAACGCAGGATGGAGCGGCGAACGCTCCTGCGGCTTCTGACACAGCGAGCGAGGTTGCGAAGGTAGAAGAGCCGGCGATGTCGGTTGAAGAGGTCGTTGCTGCACAGGAATTTTCCGAAGCGTTTCTTTCGGATCCCGCCAATGTTGATGCGGGCAAAGAAATCTGGTTTGCGCAATGCACACATTGCCACGGTTTCAAAGCCTATCCGGGGAAGGCACCAAAGCTGAAACCCGCGAAATACAAGCCGACTTTTGTATTCAAGCGAGTTTACAAGGGGTTCAAGAAGATGCCTGCTTGGAAAGATACCTATTCAGTCGATGAAATTAGGCAAATCGTAGCTTATGTAAAATCGCCCGGGTTTTCCCCTTAAATTTAGTGTCGGCGTCCGTCGAAGTTAAGGAACGGTCGCACGATGAACCACAGTAAAAGTGGGGCGGCAGCGCTTAGCCCCATGGTCAGTAATACGTTATCAGAGCCGAGATAGCCCGCAGTGGCAAAGGCAAAACCCAAAGGTACCGCGCCGCATGCCAGCGCCGCAACGTACCGGCCAAATGGCATCGCTGTCAGTCCTGCCAGAAAAGAAATGGTTTCTGGCAGGACGGGCAACCACCTTGAGGCTGCGACCATCCAACCGCCGTAGCGTTCGAACAAGTGTAAAGCTTGTGCGAAACCTTCTTTGCCTGCCAGACGTTGCGCCGCGCGTGGACCTATGAGCCGGCAAATTCCGTACCCAATCAGCCCAGCCACGATAGAACCAACTGCGGACACCACCCCCCCGATCAAAGGACCGTAGACAATGCCTAGCGCCGCCATGATCGCCGACGCGGGTACCGGTAGGACAATATCCAGGACAATTAGGCCAAGCCCCACCATCCAAGCCGAGCTTCCAAACCCGCGCATCCACTCTGCTGCTCCCTTTTGGGAAAGATCAGCCTCGATCTGATCACCCCAAAGCAGGAACGGCAGGATCGAAAGCGCGGCGATAACCAGCACCAAGAGCAAAAGCCGCCACACTGCGCTTACTCGATCAGCATCTGACCCGCGCGACGCTCACCGGGCGCTTCAATCTTTGGTTCCCGTCCTCCGCGCAGGATCGAATTGCCTTCATAGAGGGTGCGCTGATCAATTGGTGCGGGGTTCAACCAATCTTGTTCGTTCATTTGCCCCGACTGGCCGTAAGCTTCCAGTGCATTCTGATAGCATACTTTGCGTACTGTTTCCTCGGGAATACCGCTTTGCAGTGCCAGATGTGCAGTTTTGGCGACCCCCAAGCAGTCTGAAATGCCCCAATCACAGGCGCTGTCGACGATGATCCGCTCACCGCCGTATTGCTTGAGCAGTTCAACCATACGCACATTACCCATTTTAGTAGACGGGTAGATCGAAAAACCCGCCCAATACCCGCGTTGCAAGGTTTCGGCCACGGTTTCTTCGTTGTTATGGTCAATGATCACCATTGAAGGATCCATCCCCATTTCTTCGCAAACGTCCATCGATTTCGAGGTGCCACGTTTCTTGTCACGGTGCGGCGTGTGCACCATGACCGGCAGGTTCAACTCCTTGGCAAGGGATAGTTGTAAGCGAAAATACTTGTCCTCAAGCGGGGTCTGTTCATCATATCCAATTTCACCGATCGCTACGACACCCTCTTTCAACGCAAAGCGAGGCAGCCATTCCATTACGCCTTCGGCGAGTTCTTCGTTGTTGGCTTCTTTTGAATTAAGTCCGACGGTACAATAATGGCGAATGCCAAACTGGCTGGCCCGAAAACGTTCCCATCCGACGATAGATGACAGATAGTCAACATAAGTGCCAACGTAGGTGCGCGGCTGTCCCACCCAGAACGCAGGTTCTATCAAAGCTACGACACCAGCGGCTGCCATAGCTTCATAGTCATCAGTGGTGCGGCTGATCATATGGGCGTGCGGGTCGATGAACATCATAGTAATACTTCCTTGTTCAAGTGACCTTTGCTAATGGCTTGGATCAGTTGATCTGCTATGGCAGGGTCATCTTGGAACGGACGGACTGAAATCCATAATTCTTCAGTTACAGGGCGTCCGGCTGCCCAACGCTCTTGCGCGTAATCTACCAAGATGCGAGCAAGCTCTGGGTTGGCGCGGTCGCGCAGTCCCAAAATCGGGGCCAGGTTACTGCCTACGAACAGCGCCTTGAGAACCATATGATTCCACCGATGTTCATCAAAGTTGTCACGGGGGAACGGGTTGTCGTGTGCAATGGCTTCGAACACGGCGCGAATGTTTGATCGCAACCCTTCGCCTACTTCAAACTCCATCGTTTCCGGACTCGGGTATAAAGGCAGTCCACGATAGAGAGCTATCATTTCAGAAACATCCGAGGTTCGTCGCAAATCCTTGAATCGATCCGCAAAGGGGCGGTTCGACGTTGCCGTCAGCAACGCTAGAACTCGAGCCGCACCGTCGATGCTCCAGCCTTTGGGGGACCAGCCAGATTGCGCGACATTTGCGTCAGCCAGATCCTTGCCGCTCAATTCCAGGTCGGCCTTGCCCAATTTACGTGGCGCATATCCCAAGAAGATATAGAGATCCCGGTCCGGTGCCCCTTGCGCAAGGGCATCAAGTGAACGGTTGACCCACGCTGCCTGTTCGGGCGCTTGCACTACAATCCAGTTGCGCAGCAAGCTTTCCGCTGTGTTGGACATCGTCATCCCCCCGATTAATGTTATGTTAAGTTATACAAGTCGCCAACGATGACGCCAGTCAGAATTTCCATCTCATCGCCGCCCCCAACTTTTTGCGGGCGCGAGGGAGTTCGACTGGACATATCCGAAAGCCCCAGCCAATGTATCGATCATGCAGCGTACTTTAGTCATCCTCGTGGTCGGACTGGCCCCTCATCTTGTCGGGGCACACACGCCTCATTTGGCCCGGCTTGCCGCGCGCGGTGCGATGAGACCGCTAAACACCGTGACGCCTGCGGTGACTTGTACTGCTCAATCAACCTTGTTGACCGGTCTGCCGCCTTCGGGCCATGGAGCAGTGGCAAACGGTTGGTTTTTCAGGGATCTTTCAGAAGTCATGCTGTGGCGTCAACCTAACCAGTTGGTCCACGGTGAAAAAATATGGGAAGCGGGAAAGGCCCGCGATGCCGATTTCACCTGCGCCAAGATGTTCTGGTGGTACAATATGTATTCCACCGCTGATTGGTCAGCGACACCTCGGCCGATGTATCCGGCGGATGGGCGCAAAATTCCAGACCACTATGCTTATCCTGCCGAATTGCACGATGAATTGGACCAGAAGCTGGGCCAGTTTCCACTATTCAAATTCTGGGGGCCTTTGGCTGACATCACCTCGTCTGACTGGATCACCAAGGCAACGCTTCATGTGATGGAAACCCGGTCGCCTACATTGACGCTGACCTATTTGCCGCATCTCGATTACAACCTGCAACGGCTTGGGCCTGATATTGACCACCCCCGATTGCAGAAGGATCTCAAAGAGATCGACGACCTGTGCGGAAGCTTGATCGACCACGCCGACCAAACCGGGCAGCGCGTGATCGTGGTCTCTGAATACGGGATTACCAAGGCGACGGACGCGGTACATATTAATCGGATGTTACGCCGCGAAGGGTTGCTGGCCGTTCGCCCCGAAGAGTTCGGTCGTGAAGTGCTTGACGCTGGCGCATCTGAGGCGTTTGCGGTCGCAGATCACCAGATTGCCCATATTTACGTCAAAAACCCCAATCGCATCGACGAGGTTGCCGCGCTTGTCAGTGGTTTGGACGGCGTCGAAGAGGTATGGGACGATGAAGGTAAACGCGCAAATGGACTGGATCATTCGCGCTCAGGCGAGTTGATTGCAATCAGCAAGCCAGACCGTTGGTTCAGTTATTATTATTGGCTGGATGAAGCCAAGGCACCCGATTTTGCCCGCATGGTCGATATCCACCGCAAGCCGGGCTATGACCCGGTCGAATTATTCGTCGACCCCAAGATCCGGTTCCCAACGTTGACGACGGGTATCAAGCTTGCCAAGCGGAAATTAGGCCAGCGTCAGTTATTGGACATCATATCCCCCAGCGATACGAAGCTGGTCAAGGGCACGCATGGCCGGATAACAGATGACCCTGATCACGGGCCGCTTGTTATTTCCTCGGAAGCGGGGATGCTGCCCGACGGGGCGGTAGAAGCTGTTGATTTCAAAGCGTTGGTGCTGGACCATATCTTTAAATGAAGCCTAAGTGCCGGCAACTGCCCGCTGCAAAAGCAAGGTCATTCCAAAGCCAGCCACCGCCAAAATTGCCAACAGTGTAAAGCCATTCGCGGCGATCAATACGGCATCATAAAGGGATATCCCGGCGATCAAGGTCACCACTGCCTTGGGCACATCGCCGCGGTTGCGCCTGAATAACAATCGCAACGCGACAGCTATGACCACGGCCAGCGCGCCCCAAATAACCAATCCTAGTGGGTTACTCCACGTTTGCGACAGCCCGAGCAGCAGCGGTAGTGCCAGAACGGCCAGCGGCCATGCTCGGTCAAGACGGTCATACGCTTCTTGCTTGGCAGCATAGGTAAGGCCGACGATATAGGTCAACAAACCTAGCCCGCCCCAGACCGCGCTACCTGTAATTTTTGCTACTGCGGCTGCCGCAAGAAGGTAGCATAGAAACCGGGTTACGCCCATGATGAGAGGGCTAAGAACAGTCAGCTTGTGTAGCCAGTCATAGAGAACCACGGCACTTGCCAATGCTATTCCGATCACCCCGGCCAGTGCGCCCATCGTGAAGGATAGCGCGATAGCCACAGCCAGCATTGCATAACCCACTGTAAAGACTGTTATGACCTTGACTTGCCCCATGGGGATAGGCCGGTTGGCCCTTTCTCGGGTATCGATTTCAGCGTCGAATGCATCGTTCAGCCACATCCCGCCCACGTAAAAAAGCGTGAGCGCTAAGCAGACGACAAGAATTTGTCCGATCGGCGTGACCCCCGCGAGCACGGCACCAGCGATGGCGTTGGTCCATACGGTAGGCAGGTTCGATACACGCCCGAGTTTAAGGAAAGTCTGTAGGTTCATTGGCCTAGTTGCTCCAGCACCCATTGCATTTCACGTACGATGTCTTGGTCCACGGTCGCGCTGCAAATTTCCTTGGGCATGACGTCCCAAGTATAGGTTTCAATTTCGAGATGTGGCGAAATAGGCTCAGATCGGTGCAGGGCGAGGATCTGTTCGAGAAAGGCACGTGTTGACGAAAAAGCCCCAAGATTTTCCAGAAAAACAGGAACATGAAAGTGTACCCGCCATTCTTCTCCGTCGGTTTGCTCTGCAAGAGCCAGTGCTTCTGGTAGATCCTTATGCATGGTCATCCCGTCGGCATGACGCCGGTTTACCTGATGCAGATATGTGGGTTCTTGGTAGGATCGGAGCGCCTTGCGCGTGTCCGGCCCAACTTGCAAGATCCTTAACGCAGCACTTAGCTGCAACTTGTGAATGGGAATGCCAGCTTCTCTGAGTGCTTTAAGGCTGGCAGCAGGATCTTCGTATTCGACCGCAGCATGGCAGACATCGTAACACAGCCCAAGATGGCAGGGCAGGGCAATGGCTGCTTTGGCCTCGCTTAGACCAGTTAGTTCTGCCAGACGCCGTGCAGCGTTTGTGCTGAAAAGATATTGGGTAAAATAGGCGACGCTTTCAGCAATTGTTCCAAGAAAGCAAAACGGCTCAGGCTCGACTGCCAAAGCTATCTGAACACCCGTGCGAGCGCGCAACGACACCAAATGCGCCACGCAAAGCAGGAAGTTTTCGGCCATTTGCACTTCAGCACCTAGCCCGAGGGGCTTGAACGTTCCGGGCACAGTAGACAGGCTGACGATCTCGTTTGGCGGAGCAAGTTCGGCCATCAAATCAGCCAGAGCATTGGTGTATTCGACCCTTTGAACGCTGCGCCAGTCGGGTTGATAAACATCTTCCTTAACCGTGGTGCCGTGAAATTTCCCAAAGGGAAAACCATTGACCGTTATGCCGAGATAGTCGTGTTCTTCCAACAACGCTTTCAGCTCTCGCCGCTTCGCTGCGTCTTCAAGTTCAGCAAGAGCCTGCCCAGAGAAGCGCAGGCCTACGGCAAATGACGTATCCGGAGAGATTGCTTGCTTTACCGCGGCAACTGGACCTTTCAGCGCCGACCGTACGTCATCCCATGTTTGAGTAGGATGGATGTTCAGGCAGTACGTGAGCTGCCCAAGATTTTGCGAAAGCTTCATCTAGGAGCGCTCGCGTGCTTTGAGCCACTGCAAGGCCTGACCCATTAATGCGCCGTCTATGTGGTTTACTTCTACACCGACCCCTAGATCGCGCAGTAGGGTTATGGTTAACGCGCCACCCAAATGTTCTTGAAATTCATCAAGACCTACCAGAATGGAAAGTCGCCCGTCACTGCCAGTACTTTCCAAAGCGGGGTGCCAAATGCGTAATCCCAGCCCTTCTAGTAATGTCACTATGCGTTCATCTTCGCCCTCGGGCAGTAGCCCAGCCAATACCGAATAACGTGCATCAAGCGCGATGCCGATGGCGACTGCCTCACCGTGACGGACATGATGATTGGTCAGGGCTTCAAGCTTGTGTGCAGACCAATGGCCGAAATCAAGCGGGCGGGCAGAACCCGATTCAAAGGGGTCACCGCCGTTCGCAATCTGGTTCATGTGCAGTTCCGCAGACCTGCGCACCATATGTTCCTCGGCGTTAGGCTGAAAGGTCGACAGATCCTCCACGTTTTTTTCAAGCCAAAGATAGAATTCCCTGTCGCGGATAAGCGCCACCTTGATGGCTTCGGCCATGCCGGCCACCCGCTCGCGTTTGGGCAATGTCGATAGAAAGTCAAAGTCGTTCAGAACTGCCCAAGGCGGTGCAAAAGTACCGACGTAGTTTTTCAGCCCACGGAAATTGACAGCATTCTTGACGCCCACACCGCTATCGTTCTGAGATAAAACGGTGGTGGGAATACGGATGTGACGCACCCCGCGGTGCGCAGTTGCGGTTGCCAGCCCTACTGCGTCCAACACAGCCCCACCGCCGATTGCGATGACATACGAATGTCGGTCAATGCCGTGGCTATGGATCGTGTTTAACATACGTTCGATATAGGCCAGATCTTTTTTCACAATCTCGCCGCCCGGCACAAACATCGGGTCGGCAATCAGTTCAAGCTGGTCTTGATAGGCACCGAAGTATTCTTTGATCGCGGTTGTAAGCGCCGCGCCATCCAACCCTTCGTCGATAATGAAATAACACCGATGTCGTTTGGTATTTTCCCCAGCGGTAATAGTTTCAGCCAGCAGTGGATTTCGAGGGTTGAAAAGCCCACGAACAAACGCCACGGGGAATTGATAAGGCACAGAAAATTTCTGCCAGCGGATATCGCTGGTTATACCTTTATTCATCACATCAGATGTTTGGTCTACCATCATACCCCCCCTCGGGCCGCCATTGCGCAACTGCGTTGACGTTATGCCTAGGCAAGACTACTCTGGGATACATAGCTTCTCAAGTCCAGCAAAGGGCGCATCATGCGTATAGTATCGGCACTATTGTTTATTCTGTTGGTTCTGTTTGCAGTGGTTCAATATAACGATCCTGATGGTTTGCTGTGGGCTGTAATTTACGGAATTCCTGCTCTTTTCTGCGCACTGCGGGCTTTCAAACCCGATCTGGTGAAAAGTCTTTGGGGTTACCGAACGCTCTCCGGCGCAGTGATCTTATATGTCTTTGGGATATTCTGGTATTGGCCACAAGCGCCGGGTTTTTGGCGGCAAGAGGTCTTTTGGGTAACCGAGGAAGCTCGTGAAGGCATGGGGATGATGATCGCATTCGCGGCGCTGTTGATCGTGTGGCTTGGCACTAGGAACCAGCGCAAGCTTATCTGAAACATTCAAGGTTATCGCAGTCTTTTGGCAAACGAGTCTGAGCCTTAATATATAGTTTTTCTGCGGCGAGTCGGCGAGGTTCCGCCACTGCTGACGGGAAAAAACTATTTTATTTCCTTCCGATAGCGATTCTCTTGACTTAACGTCACCCATTTTGCAACGATCCTTTCTTGTGGGGAAGGCTGCTTATCGTGAGCATAGCAAAGTTGCAAAATACCTCACCAGCGTTTCCGTGCGCACCACCGACGCATGGTCGTCTGTGCGACTATTATTACGGTCTGGGAGGATCTCTCTAATGTTTAAAATTATAGCGATATGTACAACTGCTGCGTTGATGGGGACGACAGTTCTCGCGCAGGAGGCACCAAAGACGGTCGATCAGGTTGCCCGCCCGGGTGGCACATTGCCCGGAACGACTGACATCGCTTTGGTGCAGATTGCATCGGGTTTGTTAGACCCGACAAATGTCACCAACGCGGGCGACGGTAGCGGGCGTATTTTCGTTACTGAACGGGCAGGGCGCGTTAAGATCATCGATAAGGAAGGAAATGTTCTTGAGGATCCCTTCCTTGACCTGACTGCCATAAATCCGCTTGGAAGCGACGTGCAGACTGGCTTTGTCGAGCAGGGTCTATATTCGATCGCGTTCCATCCGAAATTTTCCGAGAACGGGTATTTCTACGTTCACTATGCCTCTTTGCCATTCAACGGTGACGGTATGATCGTTCGCTTTACAGTTGACCCCGCAAGCCCCGATGTGGTCAGCCCAGAGCGCACCAATGAAACCGCTAAGGTGATCATGCGCATTGAACAGCCATGGTATAATCATAACGGCGGGCAGATTGAATTCGGGCCCGACGGGATGCTGTATATCGGGTCCGGCGACGGTGGTTGGGAAGGTGATCCCTATGAAGCAGGCCAAGACCTAACTACGCCTCTTGGGAAAATTTTGCGCATCGACGTGGATACCGAAGATCGTCCATACAATATCCCTTCGGACAATCCATATGCTGACGCTTCTAGCGAACGGTTGATGCAGCTTTTCGGTATTACGGAAGAGCAGTTTTCCAAAATAAAAACCCGTTCTTTACCTGAAATCTGGTCTTACGGCGTCCGCAATCCTTATGAGTTCTCGTTCGATCCAAAGACCGGTAACATGTTTATCGCCGATGTGGGGCAAAATCATTGGGAAGAAATCATCTTTGAAAAAGCAGGTGACGGCGGCCATAATTATGGTTGGCCGCGTATGGAGGCCGCGTTCTGTCATCCTATGACAGGGGACCCTGCAGAATCCGAATGTTCGGTTGTAGGTACGTTGCCCGCTGCTATGTATCCACACAACACTGCCTATCCGGGCGCGCCCGAAGACACTTCAAACGCTGGGTGCTCCGTACAGGGGTTTGGCGTTGCCAACTACGGGGGAATGGATGGCGTTTATCTGGCTGGCGACTGGTGTTCAGGCCGTGTGTTTGGTCTAGCCAACGATGGCCAAAGCTGGCAGTTTAAAGAGCTTATCCAGACGGGTATGCAGTTCACCGCTGGGGGCTATGACGAAGAAAATAACGTGTTGGTCGTCAACGCTAACAACTTCTATCTTGCTGATCAGGGTCCCGATACCAACCCTCCGGGTAGCCTTTGGCGGGTGATGGCCGCGTCTGATGTGCCAGATGGTGCCACTGTCGCCAAGGTCGCGAAATAACGCGAACAGGATATGGCCGCTCGGCGTATGCATGTGCGCCGAGCGCTTATACAGAATATAACGAGGAATTATTTCATGTACTTGAGTAAATACTTTATGCCATCGGTGTTGGCAGCCAGTATGGCGACCTTTTCAGCAGGCCTAGCCTTTGCTGAAAGCCAAACTACGGCTGTCGAAAAAACTGCAGATGTTCCTGCCGATGTGGAATTTGAGAACGGTAAGGTCGTGTTCCGTGCTGCGCTTGACGATTCACCTTTGAAATTTGAATTCAAACCCGACCAAACCCTGACGCCACAGGTCGAAGAATTCTACAAAACCGGTGTAAATCCTTATTCTGGTGACCCAGAGGCGATCAAGGCGGGGAACAAAAGCTATCAGAAACTTTGCCAGTCTTGCCATCTTAAAGATGGAGGCGGCCGGATTGGGCCAAGCCTGAACGACAACAAGTGGGAGGGATCTAGAACGCACACCGAAGTGGGACGTTTCGAAATCATCTACGGGGGCGGGGCGGGTGCTATGCAGGCATTCGGGCGCCGGGTGGACCAAGACGATATTCTGAAGATCATGGCCTTTATCGACACATTGCGCCCTGAAAAGTAAGAAAATGCAGCGCAAGCCAAAGCGACAGTGCTGCAGTTTGCTTTGGCTTGGGCCGGACATCTGATGAAGTTTTCGAGGCTATGCGTTCAGTTCGCGTTATTCTGCATCTTTGCGCCTTTTGGATTGTATTCGTCTTTACACCGCGCGACATTCTGACGGGGCCTATTGATATCAATCATGGCTTTGCCAGATGAGCGGAGGAATTTATGGAACTTCAAGGGCAGGTGGCGATCGTCACCGGTGGTGCCTCGGGCTTGGGCGGTGCCACGGCGGAACTGCTGGCTAACTCAGGCGTCCACGTAACCTTATTTGATATGAACGCTGAATTGGGCGAAGCCAAGGCCGCAGAGATTGGCGGCGCGTTTCGAAAGGTTAATGTCACCGATGAAAGCGCCGTTCAGGGCGCGATCGCGGAGGTCGAGGGCATCTATGGCAAAGCACGCATATTGGTGAACTGCGCTGGCATTGGACCACCCGCTAAGGTGGTTACGCGTGAAGGCGACGCCTTGCCACTGGAAAACTTTGTCAACGTTGTGAATGTGAACCTTTTAGGGACGTTCAACGTTTTGTCGAAATTTGCGGCGGCCTTGCACAAGGCGGACCCGATTGGTGAAGAACGGGGCGTTATTATTAACACGGCCTCTGTTGCAGCATTTGATGGGCAAATCGGGCAGGCGGCGTACGCCGCGTCCAAGGGTGGCATCGTCGGAATGACCTTGCCGATTGCTCGGGAATTGGCCCGATACGGTATCCGTGTGATGACGATAGCACCCGGTCTGTTCCTGACGCCACTGTTGGCAAGCTTACCGCAAGAGGCGCAGGATTCCCTAGGTGCCCAGGTGCCATTCCCCAGTCGTTTGGGCGACCCGTCGGAATACGCCAAGATGGTCGCAGCGATTATCGACAACCCCATGCTTAACGGTGAGACAATCCGCCTTGATGGTGCGATCAGAATGGCCCCAAAATAACATTTTAGGAGTACGCAAAAATGGCTGATGCTTATATCGTAGAAACCGCCCGCACCGCAGGGGGGCGCCGAGGAGGTGCGCTGCGCGATTGGCATCCGGCTGATTTAGGGGCCGAAGTTCTGAACGCGCTGGTGGCGCGGTCAGGTATTGACGCTAGCGTCATTGATGACGTGATTGTCGGTTGTGTAAGCCAAGGGGGTGAACAGGCATTCGCCTTTGGCCGCAATTGTGTATTGGCATCTAAACTGCCCCAATCCGTGCCCGCAGTCACGATCGACCGGCAGTGCGGAAGCTCGCAGCAAGCCGTTCAATTCGCTGCACAAGCCGTGATGTCTGGTACGCAAGACGTAGTAGTAGCCATGGGCGTTGAAAGTATGACCAGGGTTCCGATGGGGTCTAACGTATCTCTTTATGCGAAGGCAGGGGTCGGCGAGGGCCCGTTTAGTGACCGCATCGAAGCCAAATACGGTACCAAGAATTTCAGCCAGTTCATCGGTGCTGAAATGGTTGCCAAAAAGCATGGCTTTAACCGCGAAGAACTCGACAGTTTTGCATTAGAAAGCCACCGCCGCGCCAAGACTGCCTGCGATACCGGTGTGTTCGATACTGAAATCATCCCGCTTGAGGTCGAGGGCGGGATGCACACCCGTGACGAGGGCATTCGCGATGACGCGACACTTGATTCAATTTCCAACGTTAAGTTGCTTGATCCAGACGGCATGATCTCGGCTGCGAATGCTTCGCAAATTTGCGACGGGGCAGCGGGGGTATTGGTCGTTTCCGAAGCTGCTTTAAAAAAATACAACCTGACCCCGAAGGCTAGAATTATTAACCTGACGGTAACGGCTGGCGATCCGGTGATCATGCTCGAAGAGCCTCTGCCTGCTACGGACCGCGCCCTGCAACGTGCCGGTATGAAAATTGGTGACATTGATTTGTTCGAGGTGAACGAAGCTTTCGCCCCGATTCCGATGGCATGGCTCAAGCATACCGGCGCTGACCCTGAAAAGCTTAACGTAAACGGCGGTGCTATCGCTTTAGGCCATCCTTTGGGGGCCTCCGGCGCAAGGTTAATGACGACGCTTGTGCACAGTCTACATGCCCGCGGTAAGAAATATGGTCTTCAGACCATGTGCGAGGGCGGCGGCATCGCAAATGTCACAATAATCGAAGCAGTATAACTTTCTATCGGTACCACAGGAAATGACGGACGCAACGTTTGTCATTTTCAATGCTGTCGAGTCCTGACAGGTTGCCTACAAAAGAATACGTTCTCGGAGGAAAATATGACGCTACCCGCTCTTTTCGACAATCTGCGCATTCCGCTTATAGGCAGCCCACTTTTCATCATATCCAACCCCGACTTGGTCATCGCCCAGTGTAAGGCGGGCATCGTCGGCAGCTTTCCCGCGCTGAACGCCCGCGAAGCCGAAGGCGAACCGATCGAGCTTGATCGATGGTTGACGCGCATCAAGGAAGAGCTGGATCGTCACAATCAGGCAAACCCCGATACGCCGGCTGCACCTTATGCGGTTAACCAGATTGTGCACCGGTCCAACACACGGCTTGAGCGGGACGTAGAAATTTGCGTCAAGCATGAGGTGCCATTGTGGATCACGTCTTTGGGTGCCCAGACATGGTTGAACGAAGCGGTGCACGGGGCGGGCGGGGTTGTCTTGCATGATGTCATCAACAACCGTTTTGCTAAAAAGGCGATAGAAAAGGGCGCGGACGGGCTAATAGCGGTGGCCGCAGGGGCGGGCGGACACGCCGGGGCGTTGTCACCTATGGCGTTGATTCAGGAAATTCGCGAATGGTTCGATGGGCCAGTGTTCTTGTCTGGGGCGATTGCCCGTGGTGACAGCATCTTGGCGGCGCAGGCTATGGGCGCTGACGGTGGCTATGCGGGGTCTGCATTCATTGCGACACACGAAGCAAACGCGGATGAGCGCTATAAACAGATGATCGCCGGGTCAGGCGCTAGCGATATTGTATATTCAGACTTGTTTACCGGCGTCTGGGGCAACTACTTGAAACCTTCTATCCAGGCTCAAGGCATGGATCCGGACAACCTTGAACGGTCAGACCCGTCAAATATGAACTTTGGTGCTGACCGCGAAAAACCCAAGAGCTGGAAAGAAATCTGGGGTGCGGGTCAAGGTATCGGGGCTGTCAAGAATGTTGTACCTGCTGCTGAGCTTGTGGACCGGCTGGCCGCAGAATACGCCGCCGCCCGGAAGCGCCTGTTTGAACAGACCGCTTGATCTGGCTTATTTGGTCGCTTGCACTGGTTGCGCTTAAGGACTGAGGTTAAAATATGGATTTTTCAAACCCTTACGACACGCGCAGAGGGCCTTTGTTGTCGAGCAATGTCGTCGCCACTTCGCAACCTCTGGCCGCTCAGGCCGGGCTGGCAATGCTGTATCAAGGTGGGAATGCCGTGGATGCGGCCCTTGCGGCGGCAATCGCCCTGACCGTGGTAGAGCCGACAGGCAATGGTTTGGGCAGTGATGCTTTCGCGATAGTATGGGACGGGGCAGAGTTGCACGGTCTCAATGCGTCCGGCCGATCGCCTGCGGGTTTAGCGTCGGATGAGGTCGCTGAACGGGGATGGGGCAGCGTGACCGTACCGGGGGCGGTATCAGGATGGGTTGCATTGTCTGAGCGCTTTGGCACCCTGCCGTTTGAAGCACTTTTTGCCCCCGCCATTGGCTATGCTGAAAACGGGTTCGCGGTGTCACCGATTATTGCGCGGCTGTGGCAACTGGGCGGTGAGGTTTTAGGCGCACAGCCTGGCTTTGCAGAGAGTTTTCTGCCAGGGGGTCGCGCGCCCCGGGCGGGCGAAACCTTTCGCAATCCCGCAATGGCAAGATCGCTGCGCCTTATCGCTGAAACCAAGGGTGCTGCTTTTTATACCGGCGCATTAGCGGAGAAAATCGCCGACGACGCGGCGCAGCATGGGTCGGCATTGACGCTGGACGATTTGGCAACGCATCGTGTCGACTGGTGCGGTACGTTGCAACAGAACTATGCCGGTGTCGCATTGCACGAAATTCCTCCAAATGGTCAGGGTATAGCCGCGCTATCCGCCTTGGGCATCCTTGGGCATTTTGACTTGGGGTCACATTCTCCGGACAGTGCTCAGGCGTTGCATCTCCAGATAGAGGCGATCAAGTTAGGCTTGGCGGATGCCGAAGGTTTTGTCGCCGACCTTGCGCATATGGATATCGAACCAGATGCATTGTTAGCGCCGGATTATCTGGCGCGTCGTGCGGCGTCCATAGACCCCAGTTTAGCACAGGTTGCGTCAAAAGGTGCCCCAAAGCACGGCGGAACAGTCTATGTGACCGCAGCTGATGACCGGGGGCGCATGGTGTCTTTGATCCAGTCAAATTATATGGGCTTCGGGTCTGGCGTGGTTGTGTCAGGTACTGGGATCAGCCTGCAAAATCGGGGGGCCGGGTTTGTGACCACGCCGGGCCACGCCAACCGTATCGGCCCGGGCAAACGCCCGTTTCATACCATCATTCCCGGTTTTGTGACCAAGGACGGGGCACCTTTGATGAGCTTTGGCGTCATGGGAGGGCCGATGCAGGCGCAAGGTCATGTGCAGATGATCACCCGAATGATGGTCCATCAACAATCGCCGCAAGCGGCAAGCGATGCCCCGCGTTGGCGGTTTGTGTCGGGGCGTGAAGTTGCTGTTGAAAGCAGCATGCCCCTGAAGACGGTTGAGGCGTTGGAAGCCATGGGACATAAGATTGTTCGCGAGGCTCCTGACAACGCTTTCGGTTTTGGTGGAGCGCAGTTGATCGCACGTCACATCGACGGCTACGTTGCTGGCTCGGACCACCGTAAGGACGGCTGCGCTGTTGGATATTGAACTAAGTAGAGACCCTAATTATGGAAATTGAAAACCCCGCTGACCTTCTACGCCGCTTGTTTGACCACGCCGTCGAGGTCGCGGACCCGATGCAAAGCCTCGCGCGTCATCTGCCCCCAAAACCTGAAGGACGGGTAGTTGTCGTCGGGGCTGGTAAGGCCAGTGCGCGAATGGCCGAAGCAGTCGAGGCTGTTTGGGGGCCGTGCGAAGGTCTGGTAATTACTCGTTATGGTTATGCTCGCCCCTGTCAGGGTATCGAGATTATCGAAGCCGCCCACCCCGTGCCTGATGCTGCTGGTCAGGCCGCAACAGTGCGCATGCTGAAGTTATTGCAAGGCTTGGGCGAGAATGATTTTGTGCTGGCGTTGATTTCTGGCGGGGCTTCATCCTTGCTGGTGGCCCCCTTGCCCGGCATCACGTTGACCGAAAAGCAAGAGGTTAACGCGGCTTTACTCGCCTCCGGAGCACCCATTCAGCAAATGAATGTGGTGCGTAAACATCTGTCACGGGTCAAAGGTGGTCAACTTGCGGCGGCGGCCTATCCTGCATTAATGCTTTCACTGATGATTTCGGATGTCCCTGGCGATGACATGTCCATGATTGGATCAGGTCCAACGGTAGGGGATGCATCGCTTAATTCGGATGCTATGGCGGTCGTCAAACGGTGGAATATTGCTGCGCCAGTCTCGGTTACGGAGGCTTTGAAAAAGGCATCCGGCGTAATTGCACCTGATGATATCCGTTTGTCGCGCGTTGAGAATCGGATTTACGCCGCCCCCCGGCAATCGCTGGACGCCGCCGACGCCTTGGCGACAAAAGCAGGGTTGCGTGTTGTGCGTTTGGGTAACGATGTAGAGGGCGAAGCACGCCAAATTGCACAACAGCACGCTGAACGTGCTCTAGCCGAGCAGGCGAAACTTTCTGCCGGTGACATGCCCGTTGTGTTGCTGTCGGGTGGAGAACTGACGGTAACCCGGCGTGGAAGCGGGGTGGGTGGCCCGAACGCTGAATATGCGTTAGCTATGGCAATTGCCTTGAATGAAGCGCCGTGCATATGGGCGCTGGCCTGTGATACTGATGGTGTAGATGGTAGCGCAGAAGTCGCGGGCGCGATCGTTGGACCAGATACATTACAGCGTGCCCGTCAGGTAACTATAGATCCGCAAGCCGCATTGAGTGCGAATGATGCACACGGGTTTTTTGAGCGGGTCGGAGGGCAGATTATTACAGGACCGACCTTGACAAATGTAAATGACTTTAGGGCTATAGTTGTAATTCCGATCTGATTTACCCGCATTTGGTCGCGCTACTGAGATAGCTTTGTCGCTATATAGCTACAATTAGATGGGTATTCCGCAATAGGAGTTGCTTGGCAACTTTTTGCTACCTATCATTGAACGACTTAAAAATGAAGAATTGAGCAGTTTAATCAGGGTCGGTTTCCTTACTCACGTTGGTTTGGTTTGGCTTTAAGTCTCGAGTATGGAAGTGGGTATGGCTCTTGTTCAAACGTCTTGAGTTACTGTTAATAGCTGTTTGCTTGTTCCTAACTGTCGGGATTGTTATTGACGGCCAGCGCAAAAACTCAATTGCAGCCACCGCAGAATTTGAACGGGTCTCAGATAGCGCGCTTACCGCCCTGCAAAGTCGAATGAATCTCTACCTGCAAAGTCTTAACGGCGCAGCCGGAATGATGCAGACTTCGGAAAATACCGAATATGATGATTTCGAGACCTATGTTCAGAGCCTGTCAATCGAGACCTATCTGCCAGGTATTAATGGTATAGGATTTATCGAACCGGTAGCAGCAGATCGGTTAGACGAAGTCGTAAACAAAATGCGTGCTGATGGTGTGTCAGACTTTCGGGTGCATCCCATCACCGATAATGATGTGAAATACATCATTAAATATATCGCTCCTGTTGGGCCAAACCAACAAGCCGTCGGCCTTGATATCAGCTTTGAAAAAGGGCGCCGAGACGCAGCTGAGCGGGCACGCGAAACTGGGCTACCACAGCTGACTCCCCGTATTTTGTTGGTGCAAGACGCAACCAAGCAACCGGGCTTTTTGCTTTTGCGCCCCCTCTATCAGGAATCAGGCTCCGAGAAGGGGGATTTCGCAGGTTGGGTTTATGCCCCGTTTGTTGGGCGCAACCTATTGCAAGGCCTTACCCCGGACCAGCATAGGACCTTCGATTTCCAAGTATATGATGGCACCGTTGCTGATCCAGAAACACTCATTTACGAGAGTGACGAGGCAGGCGAACATGTCATGGGTGCCTATTTGAGGCAGTATACCGTCGAATTTTTCGGGCGACCTTGGACAATCCACTACCAAAGCACAGCTTTTTTTGACAGTCTCTTTCCCGGTAGAACTCCTTGGTTGTTTCTGATCGCAGGCTTCCTGCTTACCGGGATGCTGGCTATTTCGCTCAGAGCGATCCGCCTTCGTGGTGATTCCATGGCTGAAATCGCAGCATTGCGCGGGCGCCAGATCAGCGCGAGGGAAGAAGAAAACCGTTCAATCGTGGACAACGGGGTCGTCGGTATTTTTATTTTGGATATGGATCGAAAGATTTTGTTCGCCAATAACGCCGCATTTAATATTTTTAGTGCCGATAACGACGAAATGGGAGGATTGCCATTCAGCCGGTTTGTTACTGAAAGCACTGATCAGACGAGCACTGCGGTTTACAATGCAGTTGGCGTGACGATGCAGGATGCACAGTTGTACCTTGATATACAGTATAATGAATGGGACACCTTAAATGGTGTTCGACGCATTACCGCAATTGTGCGCAACGTTACCGCCGAGGTTGGCGCGGTCGAAGAGCTGGCGGTGATCAAACAACGTTATGACATGGCTCTAGCCGGATCCCAGATCGGCGTGTTCGAGTTAGACCTCACTACCGGGACCTCGGTCACATCGGATACATGGCGCAAAATCATGAAGATTGGTCCCGATGAAGAGGATACTCAAGGTATCTTTATGGATCGTATCCATCCGGACGATCTGCCGCGTTTGTTCGAGGCGGACCGCAGATGTATCGACGGGAAAGCCGATCGGTCATTGACAGAATATAGAATGAAATTCGGTGAAACGTGGCGCTGGATGCGATCGGATGCGGTCATAACCGAACGGTTGGACGATGGCACTGCAACCCGAATGGTCGGTACTCAATCTGATGTGACCGCCTTGCATCATTCACGTAACGCGCTTGAAGAGAGCGAAAAACGGTTCCGCACCGTATTGGAAGCCGCACCCGTTGGCATGGCGATCTTGGATCGAAACGGTAATTTCACCAGCGTCAACGCGTCTATGATGGAGCTGACGGGATACGATGACGCGGAAATGTTGAACAACTTCAGCCTTGCGCGTGTTCTGCCGAAAGAAGACATCGAAAACATTCGGGCGGCCATCACAGCGTTGATCAAATCTCGGGTACACGAAATATACCGTGCTGAGCATCGGGTTTTACGTAAAGACGGTGGTGAACGCTGGGGATTATTCAACATCACCTGGACCTATGATAAAAATGCCGGGGCGTATGTGTATATCGCCCAAGTCAACGATATCACCGATCAAAAGAAGCTGGATCAGATCAAGAGCGAATTCGTTTCAACTGTCAGCCACGAATTGCGTACGCCTCTCACCTCTATCAAGGGTGCTCTTGGGCTAATCAATATGTCTGCAAAAGACAAACTCCCTGCGTCGGCGTTGCGACTGATTGAAATTGCCCGGACGAATGCGGATCGCTTGACTGACATTGTCAACGATATCCTTGATCTTGAGAAAATATCGTCCGGTGACGTAGAATTTAATGTTCGCAGTATCGACATGAGAACAATTGTCGACGCGGCGATGACCGAAATGATGCCCTTTGCGGTTACTCACCAAAACCGTTTGGTCATCGAGCAGCCTGAGGAAACCGTCTATGTCAATGCGGACCGGGGTCGTATGATGCAGGTGCTGGCCAACTTGATTTCGAACGCTTGCAAGTATTCTTTCGAGAATACCGACGTCAAAATCAAGATTGAGGAGCACGAGGACGTAGCGATTGTATATATTCAGAATACCGGACCTGGCGTACCGGATTCATTCAAAAGCCGTATATTCCAAGCGTTCTCTCAGGCAGATGGATCAGACACACGCGCTAAAGGTGGTACGGGGCTCGGCTTGAATATCACTCGTCAGATCATATGGCGCCAAGGCGGAGAGATCGGATTTGAGAGCAAGCCAGACGGACCGACTGTTTTTTGGTTTACGTGTCCGCTTGCAACCCGTGTGAACGGACCGGAGTTAAACGATGAAATCGTAGCACGCAACATGTCACAACGACGGTTAAAAGTTCTCCATCTAGAAGATGATGAGGACTTTGCCGAAGTCCTCCGAGCCGGGCTCAGCCCATTTGCCGACGTCACGAATGTCACGCGTCTGAACGGAATGCGAGAAGTGCTGGACGATGGTCCGTATGATGTGATTATCTTAGATTGGACAGTCCCGGATGGTGACGCTGCAGACGTGCTCGAAGAAATTGGGGCAGTTCAACCAAAGGCACGTATAGTTGGCCTTTCATCGGATGCGGCCCGCAAAAAGGACAGTCGTGTAACCGCGCATCTGGTCAAATCGCAGACAGAGATGGCGCATATTATCGAGTGTGTAACGGACCTGGCCAAGGAAGCTAGCTAATTCTAGCGTCGGTTGAAGCAAAATAGATGCCTAAATTTGCCTTAAAAATGTCCAGATACTCTAGTTTATGACCACTAAGGAATAGTACGGCCTGCTCGCCGCTGAGTGGGGCCGTTTTCGGGAAGCAAGGGCGTTTTCAATGTCTCAGACAGAAACGATGCAGAATAAAGTTGCAGGATACTTGACGGGGGCCGTTCTGGCTACGGCATGGTATGGGTCAACGGCTGCATTGCTAACTGGACTTCCTGCTCAAACCGTTCCACTGGCCGGGGCCATTGCGATCTCTGCCATTACTCCGGCTTTTTTTCGGCGTCGGCATCAAAAATCCATACGTCAGCGATCCAAAGTGTCGCCTGCGCAGCAATTACGGCTGCTAAAGACGCATACGATGGTGAACTTGGTTGATACGAACAACCTTTTAATCGAGGTAAACGATCTTCTACTTGATGCAACAGGGTATTCGCGAGAAGAGCTGATAGGTAAACCCGTTGCGATGCTATACGCAGATAGCAATGGTGCGCTTGCCGATGAGATAAGAAATCTCTTGCGTCAGGGGAAGGGTTGGCAAGGCCAAACGCCGTTGCGCAGCCGGGATGGAAGCACCTGCGTTACACAAACCACCATCATGCCGTTGTTCGATGACAACGGGGCATGGATTGGGTCGATTTCCGCCCGTACCGACGTAACCAAAACGACGCAGCTTTTGGCTGAACGGGATACAGCACTGACGCTCCACGAATTGCGCGATGATATCTGGATCGTGGATGAAACCTCAGAAACCATTGATTATATGAACCGAGCTGCCAAGCGCCGGTTCGGCTGGAGCGATGATAGCTATGCAGGTACGACGCTTGCGCAAATGGCGGAAAATCATGAGTGCTTAGCGATATATGAAGCATGTCGGTCCCTTAAGAAAAGTGGTGACAGTTTTAGAAGGGTGAATGTCGCCATTGGTGAGAGGACATTCGAAATTTCGATCAATTGGCTGCACAGGGGCACCCCGCGGAGCAGGTTCTTGATTATGCTGAATGATCTTACTGATCGCGTCGCACAGGAGCAGCAGCAGGCCGACTTCATCTCGATGGTCAGCCATGAACTACGCTCGCCTTTGACGTCAATCAAAGGGTCGATGGGGCTTTTGCTCTCCAAGGCCGCGGGAGAACTGACCCCTAAAGCCGAAGGATTACTGGAGATCGCGCACCGCAATGCGGATCGGTTAGTTCTAATTATTAACGATATTCTCGACATGGAGAAAATATCATCGGGCCATATGGATTTCGAAATTAAGGAAGCCGATCTTTCAGAAATGGTCCGCGAAGCGCTGCGCGCCAACGCGACGGCGCATCAACGATATGGTCTGAATATCCAATGTAGCGGCATCGATTCACCTAATATGGTTGAAACGGATGCAAACAGGATCATTCAAGTTCTGACCAACCTTATGTCCAATGCCGCAAAGTTTTCCAAACCTGGGGGAACTGTCGAAATCACCGTCAAGAATATTAGCGGTGGGTTGGTAGTATCGGTGCGTGATGAGGGGGTGGGAATATCCGTCAGCGACCACCATAAAATCTTTCAGCGTTTTGCCGACATGTCTAACTCTGACCGCGCCGTCAAAGGCGGAACTGGTTTGGGGCTGAGCATCTGTAAAGTAATTATTGAAGGTTTGGGTGGTACGATCGATTTCGAAAGCCGAGAAGGTTATGGAACGACTTTTACGTTTACGTTGCCTGGAAAATTGCGCCATGGTGGCACAGACATAGATGCCCCGATTCTACGGAATGTCGGGTAAGGATTAGGTATGATTAAACTTCTTCACGTGGAAGATGATGCAGATATTCGTGAAATAGCGAAAATGGCGCTCGAGCTTTCTGGCGATTTTGAGGTCATGCAGTGCGAGTGTGGCGAAGACGCCTTGGCGCTTACCGCGTCTTACACACCCGACGTGCTGCTGCTGGACATGATGATGCCGGGGATGACTGGCCGTCAAACGCTTGAAAAACTTCGCGAGAACCCGGTTTTTGACGCTATCCCTGCGATATTTATGACCGCAAGGGCACAACCGAACGAGCTGGAAGAGCTGCGCTCCATCGGAGCGACGGAAGTAATAAGCAAGCCATTTGATCCTATGTCGCTGAGTGACCAAATCAAAGCGGCCATTGCCTGACCAACATAACTTAATGCTCTGACCGCCCATTATCTGCGCGAGCAGTGACATCATCATTGCGCTGTGATGTATGAGTCTTATCCGAAAACTGGCCTGAAGCATATGACGTACCTATCCGATAGGATAAGAGCATAGACCTATGCCGGGTCTGATGGCCCTCTTGGGCTCAGGACTTTAGAACAATTTGATTATATTTTCATCATATCAGCACTGCGCTTGCAGTTGCCAAGTATACCAAGGTGATAGATATGATTCATTCCCCCATTCCAAACCCTATCTTTGATAGCAATCCGATCATTCCTCGCGATCAAGTTGGGTCAGGCAATGGCGTATCTGCTAATTGGTTAAACTCTGTCCTCGGTCGGGAGCAGGCCGCACAGGACGCACAGGACGTAGGCATCTTTTTTTGGTATCCGTGGTCTGAGGCGGTGACGGCAAAACCGTCAACTGGAGCGCATTACATTATTCCTTCGGACGACCACATCGTAATTGATAACTACTCAGCCTCTAATGGGAATTTCGTAACCTTTCTGGGCCAGTTCACAAATGCTGAACACCTTACGCGACATATTGACGTCACCGTACCGAGCAATAGGGAGACCGGAGACCTTATCGTTACGTCTGAAACCGGCTTTAAGGCCATCTTTCTGGGTGCCGGGGATGACACTGCTCAATTCGTTGATAGCGTCATTGATTTCACCCTGGCCGGAAAAACGGCTCTTTCCGTCGCAGACAAGATGAACGATGCCGACGAAGCGGAGATAGAAGCATTCTTGGCATCGCTCGGCACCGAGCTTTTCGAAACCCTATTTCGGGGGCTGTGCGGTGCGTTGTTGTTGGCCAACCTTACCGCGCAATCATGTGCCGTATTATTGAATTCATTCGATCAGGAGGAACTTGCCGACATTTTGGGCGATATAGGGTCGCACGGTATGTCAATGATACTGGCCGAGATGACGGAGGGCGAAATAGGAGCCTTTTTCCAGAATGTCGGCAGTGAGGTAATGATAACGCTGACGACCCAGATGGGTAACGTGGTAGCCAACGCCATTAACGCTGGATTTGAAACGGCCAGATGGTTCTGGGCTGATGGCAATGACTTGTTTAAAAGCTTCGATGAAACCTCCGCTACGCCTGACAGTGGATGCGCAACAGTGTCGCTAGACAAGATTCCAACCACGGATTTTTACGACGTCGATCCCTTGGGTGACGTATAATGGCCAGCAACAAACGATTTTTTCCAGCGGCTTTGTGGCTTTAGGCCACCTGCCATATTGTTTCCATTTTTTGACCAATTCCAGCCCTATTAGCACGTTAAGAAACTTATGTAGACGCCGCCGTCGCAGGCAGAAATCCAATTCCACGCTCTATCATCGCTCTAAAGCTTTGGTCTAAGGGCAAATCAGGATTGCCGGCGATGTCTGCAAATACATAAGCGAAAAGCGTATATTTGGGTTCAGTACTGGTCATGGCAAATCAATTCGACGTTTTCTATCTAGGCAATTTTGCTTCGATCGACCCGACCGAAGGCAACTCCAGATCCGAAAACGCGGCCTCGCTTCTGAATACCAGCTTCGGAGGCGCAGAGGCACCTCTGTACAATAACGTTAAAACTCTGTCTCCGGGTGCTACTGGTTATGGCAACACTGTACCCAACGCTTATGCGACGAATAATGATGCCGAAGTCGAAGACAACCCGACGACGGATGACACTTTTCGCATAGATGGGGGTGTCGATCAGACATTCGACGCGACGGCATCTTATGGCGCTACAATCACCTATGCCAACGGCCAACCGCCAGTAGATGTGGTTGCGATTGTCTTTCAAGATACCAACGGAAACCTCTATCTGGCCCCGGCGCAAGGTTCGTCAGCTTATCAAGATGCGCTTCAGGCTGGGCCGATAGAGTCGATTACCTTTAATACGGTAAGCACTGACACTGCTGACATGGCGGGCAGTCGCGTTGATGGCGATTATGTCACTCCTGACGGCTGGTTCGATGGCACCGCCGTCGGGGATAACCTTGCGGTTGGCTCGATGGATGCCCAAGCCGACAGAATAGATGACAACGATAATGCGATTAACGGAGGGGCGGGCAACGATACGATCGCGTCCGGTGCCGGTGCCGATACCGTTCTAGGCGGCGCGGGCGACGACAGTATCGACGGCGGCTCTGGCTCCGACGTGATATATGGCGACTCTGCTATCGGTACAGCCACCAGCTTTTCCTGGGCCGACCAAGGTATTGCTGACAATGCGTCGGTCTCCGATGGGGTCACGGGAATTACCGGCTCGGGAGATATCCAGGTCAAAACCACTTTCGTCCAAGAAGGCAATTTCGTCTCTGCTTCGATGGAAAGCAGCGACGCTCTTTTCGACTATAATGACCTAAGCGATTCATCTTCGATCAGCATGTATGGCGGTGCGTCTGGGGCCGATACCAACACTGCCACTATGCAGATCGAGTTTTCTGCGCTGAATAACAGTGTTTCAGACGAAGTCAGCAAAGTCACATTCGGCATTTTCGACGTAGATCTCGCAAGTGGCTACGAAGACGAGCTCTTTATCAGAGCATATGATGCCAACGGCAATCTTATCCACGTTGATTTGACCGCAGGAAATCCCGATACGGTCAGCGTCGACGATGCTACGGGACGCGCCATTGCAATCGGTGCCGGCCGGGGTCTTACGTCTTCGAAGACCGGGTTTCTTCAGGTCGAAGTCGCCGGACCTGTCGCGCGAATAGAGATTGATTACAATAATCCTAACCCTGGTGATTCCCGGCAAGGTATCCGCGTTGGCGATCTAAAGCTTTCGACCCTCAGTACCAATCAAACCGGAAACGACACCTTGGTGGGGAACGCCGGGGACGATTCAATTTTTGGTGAAGGTGGTGACGATTCCATCTCGGGTGGTGACGGAAGCGATAGCTTAGTCGGGGGGGCGGGCAGCGATACGATCCTCGGTGGTGCTGGCAACGACTTTATGTCTGGCGGCGACGATTCTGATGTATTCGTTATCGAAGACGGCTTTGGAACTGACACCATCGCTGGGGGTGAAGGCGGGGTCGACAGTGACCTGATCACCTTCAATGCGCTGACCAGCGGCGTCACGTTTACCTATTTGGGCCCCGAATCCGGGATGGCGACCGCAGGGGTCAACAGTGTTGATTTTACCGAGATCGAAAAGCTCGTCCTGACGGATTATGCCGATTTTGTCGATGCGACCCTATTTGGCGTTTCCCTCGAAACAGGGGCTGGTGACGACACGATCAACGTCGGGACAGGTTTATACGACATCAATGCCGGCACCGGCGATGACAGGGTTATCCGCAACACCGCGACGAATGTGACCGAAGCGGGTTCCGTCATTGACGGCGGTGCGGGGACGGATACCTACGTGGCCGGCGGTGCACTTGGCGGTAACACCATCAACCTTGAGACCGGAAAGCTGGAGTTTCAGGGAAATGATCGTGGGGACATCCGCAATTTTGAGAACGTCAAGCTTGATAACATCGCCGCCTCTGTTGTTGGTGATAGTGGTGACAACAAGATTACCGCTATCGGCGATTACGATAACAACCTGACCGGAGGCGGCGGCAACGATCTAATTGATGCAGGCGGTGGTAATGATACGGTCAGCGGAGGTACGGGCAACGATACATTACTTGGTGGGGCCGGGAACGATACGCTAGATGGCGGCGCAGGAGATGACCTGCTTACCGGTAATGACGGCGACGATGTGTTTATCTATTCCGGTGGCAATGACACTATCACCGACCTGAATTTCGGTAGCAGTGGACCCTTGGATGACGGGATAACTAATAACAATGATTTTATCGACCTAAGCGGATATTATAACAAGATATTCGATCTTCGTGCGGATTATGCCGACAATAACGTGCTAGATCAGTCGAACTTCTCCACCGTCGACTACACGGGAAAAAGCCAGTTCGGTACAGGCTCACTGCGTTTTGCCGGGATGTCAGCATCTGATTTCAGCTACGATAATACTGGCGTGGTGTGTTTCGGCGCAGGTACGGCGATCCGCACGCCCCAAGGTGATGTATTGATCGAAGATCTTCGTGTTGGTGATTTGGTGAACACTATGGACAATGGTCCACAGCGGATAAAATGGGTCAACCAAAGGTCATATACCTTCGCGAATTTGCGGCATCATGAACATCTTTATCCGATCTTGATCCGCCGCGGGACCTTCGGGGCTGAGCGCGATCTATTGGTCTCCCAACAACACGGTATTCTCACCGGACGCACGGGTGATACATTTGCAAGAGCCAAACATCTGGTTGGGCACACAAATGGTGTCCGGTTTGCTCGTGGCAAAAAATCTGTCACCTACATTCATTTGATGTTCGAAAGCCACGAAGTCATTTTTGCTGAAAATGTAGCGTCAGAAAGCTTCTATCCTGGTCCGATGGCACTTGACCAAATGACCCCGCAGGACCGTCTAGCCTTTTCGAAAGTGCTTCCCGGACTGAGCCTTGGATTTGGCAAGGTTACGCATGAACACGTTAGCAATGTGTATGGGACCACTGCGCGAAAATTCATTGGCAGGAAATTTTTGATTACTAATGTATCTAAACCCAAGCGGACACATGGAACACCAGCAAACCGCCACGTTAACCATACGCAGGTTGTGGGCTGTCGTCGTCAGGATAATCTATTTATCGCAAAATCCACCGCGTGACTGCATACGTTACCGCGTTTCTATCACCGTCGCAGTGCAAACCTGTTTCACTAACGGAATTCGCAAATAATTAATTACATAATTATAATTATTGGTGTGCAAATTAATACCAGGGCCCATTCTAAACTGGGTTGCGAAATTTCCCCTATCTTGCTGGAAAGCAA